>Ga0105239_10001513_pt1 | contig 30845 bp, 22 predicted proteins | sample KBSC44metaG_FD_92761 | JGI IMG/M metagenome (GOLD analysis project Ga0105239, IMG submission 92761) | Corn rhizosphere microbial communities from Kellogg Biological Station, Michigan, USA - KBS C4-4 metaG | ecosystem: Host-associated > Plants > Roots > Rhizosphere > Soil | place: Michigan, USA...
ATCGACGACTAACCTCAAGCTTTAAAAGCCCTCGCTTTGGCGGGGGCTTTTTTGCTGAGCATGGTTCAACGCGGTCCTGGCCAACGGAGGAACGTTGCGCCTGTGCAACACCCGGCGACATTCGATGCACAGTTCGTACTCAGTATGAGACTCGAAAAGCGCCGAACTGTATGTTTCGGGACAGGAAAACCCCCGTTTTTTTTCGGATTGGAAGCCACCATGAAAACCAAGCTTCTGGTTTCGGCCGCTGCCGTTCTGCTCGCGGGCCTAAGCGCTGCCTCCGCCGCCGACCTTGCCGCTCGCCCCTACACCAAGGCGCCTGTTGCACCGGTGGTGGCGATCTACAATTGGACCGGCTTCTATATCGGCGGTAACGCCGGTTACGCGTGGTCTCACTCATCTGGTACCAACAACCTTACCGGCGATTTCCTGTTGCCGGGGAACGTGGCAACTTACAACCCGCTGTACTTAGCGCCGGTGGAAAACCGTTCCAGCGGTTTCACAGGCGGGGCGCAAGCCGGATATAATTGGCAAGCCGGATCCTTCGTCTACGGACTCGAGACCGACATCAACTATCTGAATAATGGAGCATCCGCTCTTGTCAGCGGTGGTGGCGTTATCCTCGCCACGACTTCAGAGAAGGATAGTTGGTTCGGTACTGTTCGAGGACGTCTCGGCTTTGCGGCTGATCGCGTCCTTTTTTACGGGACCGGTGGTCTCGCGTACGGGGAGGTGAAGTCTTCGTATTCGTCGGTAACGACTTCGCCGGTTTATACTTGGGCTGGAAGCTCATCTGACGTGCGCGCAGGCTGGACGGCTGGCGGCGGTATAGAATGGGCCTTTGCCGGCAACTGGACTGCCAAAGCAGAATATCTTCACGTGGATCTGGGATCGCACACTTACGGGTTGACCAATGGTGCGGCAAATCCTATCCAGACGTTTACAATGACCTACACCGATACCAGTCGTTTTGATTTGGTGCGTGTGGGTATAAACTACCGTTGGGGTGGCCCGGTCGTCGCCAAATACTGATCGCCACTGGGCTGATCCATTCACAAAGCTCCGGCTCGCTGCCGGGGCTTTTTTTATTGCTCCTGACGTGGAAACATTAAGCTTTTTCAGCACTTCAGAGCCCTTCTCCATTGACTTCTGGCAATTCGGCCCTATGTTCCGTCGCGAGCACGGGCTCGATATCGATGGTTCGATATCCCGAAAGAGTACGCCGCCTGCCCGCGCCACCGAGCATCCCGTCGCAAATTTGCGTGCCGTTCCGGGATAGATCGCGGCAGTTTTCGTGAAATCAGACGGCGATTTTCGAGCAAAAGGCTCTCCGGAAGCTCAATGTCCTTTTCCCATCTCGGCCTGTCCGACAAGGTTCTCGCCGCCGTTGCCGCCACCGGCTACACCACACCCACACCTATCCAGGAACAGGCAATCCCTCACGTTCTGGCGCGCCGTGATGTTCTCGGCATAGCCCAGACCGGGACCGGCAAGACCGCCGCCTTTGTCCTGCCGATGCTTACGATGCTGGAAAAGGGCCGCGCCCGCGCCCGCATGCCACGCACCCTGATCCTTGAGCCGACGCGCGAGCTCGCCGCCCAGGTGAAGGAGAATTTTGACAAGTATGGCGCCGGTCAGAAGCTCAACGTCGCGCTGCTGATCGGCGGCGTTTCCTTCGGCGACCAGGACACCAAATTGACCCGCGGCGTCGATGTTCTGATCGCCACTCCCGGCCGCCTGCTCGACCATACCGAACGCGGCGGTCTGTTGCTCACCGGCGTTGAACTGCTGGTCATCGACGAAGCAGACCGGATGCTCGATATGGGGTTTATTCCCGACATCGAACGCATCTGCAAGATGATCCCTTTCACGCGGCAGACGCTGTTCTTTACGGCGACGATGCCCCCGGAAATCCGCCGCATCACTGAAACCTTTCTGCACAACCCCGAAAAGATCGAAGTCTCCAAACCGGCGACGACAGCCGAGGGCGTGGCCCAGTTTCAGATCGGCGTCGGCCGCGAGCCGCACGAGAAGCGGGAGGTGCTTCGACGCCTGCTGCACGACGCGAAGGATCTCAACAACGCGATCATCTTCTGCAACCGCAAGCGCGAGGTGGCGCTGTTGTACAAGTCACTGCAGAAGCACGGCTTCAGCGTCGGCGCGCTGCATGGCGACATGGATCAGTCGGCGCGCACCGCGGCGCTGGACCAGTTTCGCAAGGGCGAAATTCCGCTGCTGGTAGCCTCCGATGTCGCGGCGCGCGGTCTCGATATTCCAGCCGTCAGCCACGTCTTCAATTTCGACGTTCCCCACCATGCCGACGACTATGTCCATCGCATCGGCCGCACCGGCCGCGCCGGCCGGGCCGGCACCGCGATCTCGATCGTTACGCCGCTCGACACCAAATCGATCGCAGCGATCGAAAAACTGATCGGCCAGCCGATTCCACATGCGCAAGCAGGTGCACGCGCCGAAGCCGCCGAGACCTCAGAGATTCGCGCACCGCAAGGCGAGGCCCGAGTGGACGATCAAGCGGGCGATCGGCCCTCCCGCCGGGGTCAAAAGGATCGCAAGCCGCGCCGCGAACGCGAGGCCAAGCGTTCGTCCGGCAAGCCTCGCTCCGCGCATCATGGCGAGCGCGGACAAGTTGGTTCGTCCGCGCCGGTGGCAAATTTTGCATCAAACAGCCAGTTGACCCCTTCGATCGGCCGTCCGGAAGCGCCACGGGCCGGCGACCTGGCCTCCGAACCCGCTGATCACTCTCACCTTCCCGCCTTTTTGCTGCGCCCCATCCGCGCCCGCGTTTGATCCGCCAGGCCTCTTTGCGGCCCCGAATATTGCGCCGCACCATCGTTATGAGGATGGGAGTTCGGACTCCCATCGGGGTACCGATGATGCGGCTTTGTGATGCGAAGTAACCGCGGTCTCCGTGCGGTTTCTTCGTCTTTTGCTTCGACCGAAAGCTCTCGCCATCACGAGCGCCCATCGCCCCTGTTTACGAGCCGTTCACTTCCATTTATTAATTTGCTCGCGTTAATTTTAGCAATTGCAAAAAAAGGCGGGCAACGGCGCCCGTCAGTGGGAACGCGACCTGTGATCAAGGTGGCCGATGAGCATGAACGCACGATGGCCTTCGCCGAGATCGCGCTGGGCCAGATCAGGACGTTGCGTCAGACCGCCATCCCCCGCAATTACGAGATCTGGTACGTCTATGCGACCGGGTTCAATCCGTCGCTCAACAAGGTAATCAACGAGACGCTCGCCCGAAACGGCAAGCTCACCGAATCCGATCTCGAACAGATCTACGAAACCTATCTATCGCAGCTCAAGACCACCGATCGGATCGATAAGGTGGGCGCGCGTGTCATCGGCGAAATCGATGACGTCATGACCTTGTTGGACCAAGCGCTGGGGACTTCTGCGAGCTATGACGCGACGCTTTCCGGGGCAGCTCAGAAGCTCGCCGGGCCGGTGATGCCAAGTCAGCTGCAAAAGGTCGTGGAGACGCTGGCCCGATCGACGCGCGAAATGCGCGAGACCAACAAGGCCCTGGAAAGTCGCCTCGCGCTATCAAAGTCGGAGATCTCCAATCTCCAGCAAAGTCTGGAAGCCATCCGGGCGGAGAGCTTCACTGATCCATTGACCGGGCTTGGCAATCGCAAATTCTTCGACCGGTCGATCGAAGTTGCTGTCAAGAATGCCGTACAATCTGGTCAGCCGCTGACGCTGATGATGTTCGACATCGACCACTTCAAATCGTTCAACGACAGTTTTGGTCATTTGACCGGTGATCAGGTACTGCGGCTGGTCGGCATGGCGTTGAGGCAATCCATCAAGGGCCAGGACATCACCGCCCGATATGGCGGCGAAGAATTCGCCGTGCTGCTGCCAAACACCCCGTTGCGCCAGGCGCTGACGGTTGCCGACCACATCCGCCGGGCCATCATGGCCAAAGAGCTGAAGAAGAAGTCGACCGGGGAAATACTCGGCCGGGTCACGATTTCAGTCGGCGTCTCGATGCTGAAGCCCGGCGACGACACCAATTCGCTGATCGAGCGCGCCGACGCATGCCTCTATGCAGCCAAGCGAAACGGTCGAAACCGGGTGATCTGTGAAACCGACCCGGAGTACTTGGCCGAGGTCCGTAGCGAAGTGGCTTGACCCGGGCGTCGGTTGATCGCGCCCATTCCTGATGATGAACGCCCGCTTCCCCGACTCAATGCCTACTTCCTTTCTCACGTGAGGTGGACGGTTGACCACCGGTCGCACTGCCGCTCCCGATAACCGGTAGCAGCATTCCTGAAGCAACCATGTTGACCGTAAATATGGCCCGAGTCAGTGTCGAGGGAAGCCTCGCGTAACCTGAGCGAACCGTTCTCCCGTCCCGGTTGCCGTAAATGATCCGAAATTGCTTAGCCGCGTGATTTTGAGTGGAAATCGCTAAGGCAGAGGCGAAAGCAAGAAGCCGGCAGGAGGGAAAAGGTGCACGAGCAAAGTTATCGCAACCGATCAGTCCGGCTTTCACCGGAACGTATCGCCTCCGATACAAGCAATGGTTGGCCCAACAAAATCATCCTCGACTATTTCGACGAAAATCGTCGGCTCGTACCGAACAAAACGGCGATAGTCTCCTTGCTCGCAGATACCGGAATCACCAAACGCGTCAGCTTTGGGGGGCTAGGTGAGGCGGCCGATCGCATCGCCTTGCGTCTCTTTCGGCTCGGGGTGCGAAGTGGCGATGTCGTTTCGTTCCAGCTCAACAATCGCTGGGAATTCATCGCATTGTCGCTCGCCTGCGTTCGGCTCGGGGCCGTGCAGAATCCACTTATGCCGGTTCTGCGCGAACGCGAACTGCGCTTTATGCTGGAGCTTGCTGAATCAAAGGTTTTTGTGGTGCCACGAAGCTTTCGGAAGTTCGACCACGCTTCGTTAGCGGAGAAGCTTAAGGCCGAGTTGCCTGCCCTCGACCATGTCATCGTGCTCGACGGGGCGGATGGCGTCGATTTGACGGGACCGTTGTCCGAATTCGATGCAGCTGATTTCAAGCGGTGCGTGGAGCCACTGCGGCCACATCCGAACGATCTTGTGCAACTCCTGTATACGTCCGGCACCACTGGAGAGCCCAAGGGCGCCATGCACACGGCCAATACGCTTCTGGCCAACGTGCTGGCAACGCGTGAGCGTTTTGCCGCAACGAGCCAAGACGTGATGTTATGTCCATCGCCACTTGCGCATCAGCTCGGCTTCCTCTGGGGCATGTTGTTGCCGTTGATGCTAGGGGCGACGACCGTTTTACTCGACGTCTGGAGGCCTGATCTGGCTGTGAAGCTTCTGATCGAGGAGAAGGCGACAATCTGCATGGGAGCGCCGCCCTTGCTTGTCGATCTTATCGATTTCCCCGGCATCGTTGATATGCCGATCGATGCCTTTCGTCTTTTTATATCAGGCGGCGCACCCCTCCCCTCCGCGCTGGTGCTACGGGCCAAGGCCAACCTCGGCGTCATCGTTGTTTCTGTGTGGGGTATGACGGAGGTCTGCGGCGTGACAGCCGTGCGCCTCGATGACCCCGAGGAGAAGGCCTATACGACCGATGGCCTCGCCCTTCCCCACATGGCGGTACGTGTCGTCGATGAAAATGGTTTCGAGGTCCCCTATGGGACAGAAGGCCATCTGCAGACCAAGGGGGTCAGTGTATTCGTCGGCTATCTCAAGCGACCACAGCTCAACGCATTCACCGCGGACGGCTGGCTCGAAACCGGCGACCTCGCGCGCATGTATCCGGATGGATACATCCGGATCACCGGCAGGTCCAAAGACGTCATCATCCGGGGTGGTGAAAATCTTCCGGTCGTCGAAATCGAGTCGATCTTGTTCAAACACCCGGCCGTCGCGCAAATAGCCATCGTCGCAATGCCAGATCCAAGGCTGGGCGAGCGCCCTTGCGCTTATGTCCGCTTACGCCCGGGCGCATCACTGACGCTACCGGACATGCAGGTCTTCCTTCAGGAACAGGGCGTTTCCAAATCTTTCATGCCGGAGCGACTCGAGATTATCGAAGAGATGCCAATGACGGCGAGCGGCAAGATCCAAAAATTCATGCTACGCGAAAGAGCGAGCGGTCTTCGCGCGTGAAGCATTCAAGGGGGTTGCTCGCAGGGCCCCTGGCAACCGAGCCGACCCAATCGGCTAGCCGCGCCTCGCTTTGGAAGGTTTACGCGTTCCACGGGGGCGACGCCTGCCCCGCTCTGCCGCGCGTTTGGCGGCGGCCAAGGCATCCCGCGCCCATCCAGCCAATTCATCGGGGTCATCATAAAGCCGCTCCGGCAATTGCCAGTACGAGCCAACCGTGACCTGTTTCAACCGGGTCTGATACTGAAAGGGCTTTGCGCCCTCGGCCTCAAAGCGCGGGATGTTCCGTTCATCGGCGCGGAGATAAAGGCTGCCTCGCAGAGCCATGGCGAAATTGACACCGTCTGCGGAAATCCCGAAGCCGGAAAACATCCGGCGGATCGTCACCGGCCCAAACGGCGCAAACAGATCGATCAGAAAGTCGCGGTCCATCGCGCCAGACCGGTCTTTAAAAGCTGGATCAGCTATCGATCTTGGCAGGCGTCAACTGCACCGACTCGCCACACCCGCAAGCGCTAACCTGATTGGGGTTATTGAAGACGAACTGCGCCTGCATGGTATCGGCCTTGTAATCCATCTCGGTACCGAGCAAGAACAGGACCGCCTTCGGATCGACCAGGATCTTGACTCCCCTGTCCTCCACCACCTCGTCGGTCGGACGGATTTCATGGGCATATTCGACCGTATAGGATTGGCCAGCGCAGCCGCCGTTCTTAATGCCGACGCGCAAACCCACGATCTCGGAGTCAGCGCGATTGGTCAACTCAATGACCCGCTGGGCCGCCGCGTCGGTCAGTTTCATGACCTGGGGGCGCGGCCGGGCCTTGGGCTTCGAAGCTGGCGAGGGTGAAACGGGGTTCATGTCGGTCATATGGGCGATCCCAACCTCAATTCAATGCCTATACAAGGTGATACACGATTCAAAACGGAATACCGGCAGGCCAAGCCCCCTCACCACATATTGAGAACCAGCCTTGCCTCATCGCTCATGCGGTCCGGTGTCCAGACGGGATCCCAGACCACGTTGACATTTACCGCGCCGACTCCAGGCACGCTGGCGACCGCATTTTCCACCATCTGCGGCAGTTCGCCAGCAGCCGGACAGTTCGGCGTGGTGAGTGTCATCATTACGTCGACCGCGCGATCGTCCTTGATTTCCACTTTGTAGATCAAACCGAGCTCGTAAATGTCGGCCGGAATCTCCGGGTCGAACACCGTCTTCAGCGCCGCCACGAGGTCTCCGCTGAGCCGCTCGGTTTCCTCCGGCGACAACGCGGAAACTGTTTCCACCTGCATCACCTTGCCTTCCGAACTCTTGTCGTTAGAAGGCCTGGCGTCAGAAGGCTTGCTTTCGGAAGCATTCCTTTCCGAGGGCGTGAAATCGGTCTTTGACGGGCCGGACGAAACGGTCCCGGTGTCCGGATTCTGTGTTGCAGCGGTTTCGGTCATGCGAATAATTCCCCTGCCCTGATCAAGGCCTGCGCCAGCTGATCGACTTCTTCGCGGGTATTATACATCGCAAACGAAGCGCGGCACGTCGCTGTGACATTAAACCTTTCTAAAAGCGGCATCACGCAATGCGTTCCGGCGCGCACCGCAATACCCTGGCGGTCGATGACGGTCGCGACATCGTGAGGATGAGCGCCCTTCATGACGAAGGAGATCAGCGGTCCCTTGGCCCTCGCCGTTCCGATCAAACGCAGCGAATTGATCGCGCGCAGCCGCTCCTCGGCGTAGGTCAGAAGATCGTGCTCGTGAGCGGCGATTCGTTCCTTGCCGATCGAGTTGACGTAATCGATCGCAGCACCCAGCCCAACCGCTTCGACGATTGCTGGTGTTCCGGCTTCGAATTTGTGGGGCGGATCGCCATAGGTCACCCAGTCCCGCGCCACTTCGCGGATCATTTCGCCGCCGCCATTGTAGGGTCGCATGGCCACCAGGTGCTCGTGCTTGGCATAGAGCACGCCGATCCCGGTCGGCCCGTACAGCTTGTGACCGGTGAAAACGTAGAAATCGCAATCGATGTCGCGGACGTCGATCGCCAGATGCACGGCTGCCTGGCTGCCGTCCACCAGTACGGGAATGCCGCGATCGTGGGCGAGTTTGACGACTTCCTTGACCGGCACCAGCGTGCCGAGCGCATTCGACATCTGCGTGATCGCCACGAGCCTGGTCCGCGGCGACAGCGCCTTCTCGAACCGTTCTAACAGGAAATTTCCGTCTTCATCGACATCGACCCATTTGATGACGGCGCCACGGCGTTCCCTGAGGAAGTGCCAGGGCACAATGTTCGAATGGTGCTCCATGATGGAAAGCACGATCTCGTCACCGGCCTTGATGTTCGGCTCACCCCAGGAAGACGCGACGAGGTTGATGGCCTCGGTCGCGTTCCGGGTAAAAATGATCTCCTCGTTCCGCCCGGCATTGAGAAACTGGGCAACCCGCGCGCGTCCGCCCTCGTAGGCTTCGGTGGCCGCGTTGGCGAGATAGTGCAGCCCGCGATGCACATTGGCGTATTCGCGCTTATAAGCTTCCGTCATGCGGTCGAGCACCGCTTGCGGCTTCTGAGCCGAGGCGGCGTTATCCAGATAGACAAGCGGCTTGCCGTAAACCTCGAGCGAAAGCGCCGGAAAGTCCTGTCGGATCCGGGCGACATCGTATGAACCATTCGAAACAGCCGGATGTGTCATGCTAGCCTCGCCTCGAAAGCCAGCGGGCCGCCGATGCCAGAGCGATGTCCCGCAGCGCCTCATCGGCAATTTCTTCAATCGCCTCACCAACAAATGCCTGAACCAGAAGCGCCTGCGCCTCCCGTTCGGAAAGGCCTCGTGCGCGCAGATAGAACAGAAGCTGCTCATCGAGTGCGCCCGCAGTCGCACCATGGCCGCACGTCACGTCGTCGGCAAAAATCTCCAGCTCCGGCTTGTTGTCGGCCTCGGCTTCGTCAGATAGCAACAGCGCCCTTGTCATCATCCGGGCATCGGTCTTCTGCGCCTTCGGACGAACGATGATGCGGCCCTGGAACACGGAATGAGCCCGATCGTCTACGACCGCGCGGAACACCTCCCGGCTCGAACAATGCGGCACCGCATGATCGAGGAGCAGTGTGGTGTCGGCGTGCTGCCTTCCCTTTAGCAAATTGACGCCGCTGCTTTCGATACGGGAGCCCTCACCGGCGCAGGTGATCGCCGTCTGATAGCGGCTGACGGCGCCGCCGGCAGTCAGCCCAAATGCATTGAGGTGAGCGCGCGCACCGAGGGTCACGAAGCTGGATGAAATATTCGACGCATCGCTACTCTCCTCAACGAGGCGGATATGGTCCAGCCGGGCGTCATCAGCCACTGACAACAAAAGCGTATCGTTGACCTGATAACTATTAGCCTCCTCGGACACATAGCTCTCCACCAGCGTCGCGCGGGCCTTTTGCCCGATCTCAACTAGCGAACGGGAAAATATCGAAACAGGTCGGCGTGAGGTCGCAACGTGCAACAGATGAATCGGTCGGTCCAGCGATGCGCCTTCGGCTAGCTCGATGACCACGCCATCCGTCATCATGGCGGCATTCAGCGCCACCACGGCCTGATCTTTCGGCGCAAACAGCAGCCGCTCGAGTAAAGCGTTCTTGCCTTCAAGCACCTCGCGCAATGAGCGGATTCGTACGCCGTTTTCGAGCCCTCCGAGATCGGACAACGTCTGCACAAAGACGCCGTCCACCAGGACTAGCTGCCGTGCGCCGGAAATAGCGTGGGCCTCCACCATGGATGCCGCACGCGACAGCGCTTCGTCGTCGGGCGCCGGCGCCAGCGGCCAGACCTTCCGCATCAAGGCTCGGAGATCGGTATATTTCCAATCCTCGATGCGACGATGCGGTAGCCCGGCGGCAGCGAAGGCATCGAAAGCCTGCTGCCGGAATTGCGCAACCTTACCCGCGCCCGGAAGACGCTTCCGCGCCTGAGCGAATTCTTCGCCCAGCACGTCTGCCGTCTCATCCTTGGTCAACACGAGATTCATCTCTAAATCCGTTTTAGCCTTAAGCGGCATCTTCGAACTGCGCATAGCCTCGGGCTTCGAGTTCAAGCGCCAGTTCCTTGCCGCCACTCTTGACCACGCGTCCCCTGGTCATCACGTGAACGAAATCGGGGACGATGTAGTTCAGCAAGCGCTGATAGTGCGTGATCACCACCATGGCGCGATCAGGCGAGCGCAGCGCATTGACTCCATCGGCGGCCACGCGCAGCGCATCAATATCGAGCCCAGAGTCCATTTCGTCGAGGATGCACAGACTCGGTTCGAGCAGCGCCATCTGCAGAACCTCGTTGCGTTTCTTCTCGCCGCCAGAGAAACCGACATTGACGCCGCGCTTGAGCATGTCCTGCGGAATGCTGAGCGTGCTGGCGATGGTACGCACTTTCTTCAGAAAATCCGGGGTAGATAATTCCTTCTCGCCCCGCGCCTTGCGCTGGGCATTCAGCGCGGTGCGCAGGAAGGTCATGGTGGCGACACCGGGAATTTCCACCGGATATTGAAAGGCCAGGAACACGCCCTTGGCCGCCCGCTCGTCCGGCTCCATTTCGAGGAGGTTCTCACCCCTGAAGAGAATTTCGCCGCCCGTCACTTCGTAACCCGGCTTGCCAGCGATGACATGGGAGAGCGTTGATTTGCCCGAGCCGTTGGGGCCCATGATCGCGTGCACTTCGCCGGGGTTAACTGTCAGCGTCAGGCCGTGAAGGATCTCGCGATCTTCGACGCGAACCTGAAGGTTTTTGATTTCCAGCAAAGGCATTTCGTCTTTCCGTTTAATGGTTCGGATCGGCAGGATTGATCCTGGAAGATTTTCCTAATGGGCCAATGGCGCGGCCACTAATTCTGTGCGCGCCTATCCCACTGACCCCTCGAGCGAGATCGAGATCAATTTCTGGGCCTCGACCGCAAACTCCATCGGCAATTGCTGCAGGACGTCGCGGACGAAGCCGTTGACGACAAGACCCACCGCCTCTTCCTGGCTCAGTCCGCGCTGCACACAATAGAACAGCACGTCTTCGGAAATTTTCGAGGTGGTCGCCTCATGCTCGAAGGTGGCCGAGGACTTCTTGGCCTCGATATAGGGTACGGTATGGGCGCCGCACTGATCACCAATCAAAAGCGAGTCGCAGGCGGTGAAATTGCGCGCGCCCTTAGCTTTGCGGTGCGCCGTGACAAGCCCGCGATAAGTGTTCTGCGATTTGCCCGCTGCAATCCCCTTGGAGATAATCCGGCTGGTCGTATTCCGGCCGAGGTGGATCATCTTGGTGCCGGAATCGACCTGCTGATAACCGTTGGAAATCGCGATCGAATAGAACTCGCCGCGCGAATTGTCGCCGCGCAGGATGCAACTCGGATATTTCCAGGTGATGGCGGATCCCGTCTCGACCTGAGTCCAGGAAATCTTCGAATTGGCTCCGCGGCAGTCGCCCCGCTTGGTGACGAAATTGTAGATTCCGCCGACACCTTCCGAGTTTCCGGGGTACCAGTTCTGCACCGTCGAATATTTGATTTCGGCATCGTCGAGTGCAACGAGTTCAACCACAGCGGCGTGCAACTGGTTTTCATCGCGCTGCGGGGCCGTGCAGCCTTCGAGATAGCTGACATAGGCGCCCTTGTCGGCGATGATCAGGGTGCGCTCGAACTGGCCGGTGTTGCGCTCGTTGATCCGGAAATAGGTCGACAATTCCATCGGGCAGCGGACGCCCGGTGGCACGTAGACAAACGAGCCATCGGAGAACACCGCTGAATTCAAGGTCGCAAAATAATTGTCGGAGGTCGGCACCACCGTGCCGAGATACTTCTGTACCAGTTCCGGGTGCTCCCGGATGGCTTCCGAAATTGGCATGAAGATCACGCCGGCCTGTTTCAGTTCTTTCTGGAACGTGGTCGCCACCGATACGGAGTCGAACACGGCATCCACCGCAATCTTGCGGTCCCCCTCGGGCCGCACTACGCCTTCGAGAACCTCGACCTCGCGCAAGGGGATGCCGAGCTTCTCATAGGTCTTGAGGATTTCCGGATCGATCTCGTCCAGGGAAGCCACGCTCTTTTTCGGCTTTGGCGCCGAATAATAATAGAGGTCCTGATAGTCGATCTTGGGGTAATGCACCCGCGCCCAGGTCGGCTCGGTCATGGTCAGCCAGCGCCGATAGGCTTCCAGCCGCCACTCCAGCATCCAGCCGGGCTCGTTCTTTTTCGCCGAAATGAACCGGACGGTATCTTCCGACAGGCCCTTTGGCGCCTTGTCGGACTCGATCAGGGTCTCAAACCCATACCGGTATTGGTCGACGTCGATCCGCTTGACGCGGTCGACGGTCTCTTGGACAGCCGCCATTCCATTCCTCCGCTCGCGGTTTCAAGGACCGCGGTGGATCAATCAGGTAAGTCTACTACGATGTTTCGTGGAGGAAATCACCGGCTTAGAACCATTCAAGCAGTGTTTCGTCACTTCTTAAGTAAGGTAGCCGACAGCTTCCGCCAAGCCTCCAGGCACCGATTGATATCGGCCTCGGTCGTAGACCAGCCCAGACTGAGGCGCACCGCTCCCTGAGCCGCTTTCGGCCCAAATCCCATCGCCGAGAGCACATGGGAGGGCTGAACCTTGCCAGAGGAACAGGCTGACCCCGAGGAGACAGCGATGCCTTCCAGGTCAAAAGCGATGACAGCCGTTTCCGCTTTCAACCCTGGCGCCGTGAACAAAATGGTGTTGGGCAACCGGCTAATGTCGGCCGAAAAGATGGTGGTCTCCGCCACTTCTACGAGCCCATTTTCCAAGGCATTTCTGAGGCTTATCATTTCGGCCGCGCTCTCCGGCAGCGTTTCCATGACAGCCTTCGCGGCCGCGCCAAAACCGGCAATGCCGGCTACGTTCTCCGTTCCGGCGCGGCGGCCGAGTTCCTGACCACCCCCCCGGAGCAGCGGTTCAAGCCCCGCGGTTCCCTCTTGCAGGACCAAGGCTCCGATCCCCTTGGGGCCGCCGATCTTATGAGCAGAAAAGGTGGCAAGATCGGCTTCCAAGCTGCTGAAGTCGAGAGGTATTTTCCCAAAGGCCTGGATGGCGTCGACATGCAGGAGCCCGCCGACCTCATGGACGATGCGGCCGGCTTCGGCCACCGGCTGGATCGCGCCGGTCTCGTTATTAGCCGCCATAATCGAAACCAAAGCCGGGGGACCTGACCTGAGAAGCGCACGCAGATGATCGAGATCTACGCCACCTGTGGGCGTCACGCGGATCTGGCTGATGGCATCGGGAGCAAAGCGACCGCCGGCGAGCACCGAGGCGTGTTCGACAGCCGACACCACAAGGCGTTCCACCGGCCCCCGGGACCCCGACCGCAACCCCGGCGACAACGCCAGGGCATTGGCCTCGGTCCCCGAGGAGGTGAAGGTCACATTCTGCGGCTGAGCACCGACCGCGCCTGCAAGCGTCGCCCGCGCAGCTTCGACCACGTGCCGTGCCTCGCGCCCTTCGCTGTGCACAGAGGAGGGATTGCCGAGAAGATCGTAAGCCGCCGTCATCGCCGCCCGCGCTTCGGGTCGGAGCGGGGTCGTTGCATTCCAATCGAGGTACACGCGGTGCGTCACGGTATTATGATACTCTCAGAAAGGCCACCGTTGCGGCCTGCAATGGTGCTCTCATTTAACCAGCGCCCCCGCGATTTCCAACGAAGGCGTGAAGGGCCGTCGATCCCTGCACTTCGGCTGCTCTCCGCACCTTCAAAAGCCTTGCTTTTTGACCCTAGCCTTATGTTAGAAGGCGGCCTCCAGTTTTGGCTGTGGCTTGCTTTGAGAGCCGCAGCTCATTCGCCCCTCACCGTCGTCCGGGCCGAAGCCGATGCCCCGCCGGTCCATGGCGCAATGCCAGGGAATCTAAATGCCTGAAGTCATTTTCACCGGCCCGGCCGGTCGCCTCGAAGGCCGCTATCATCCGGCCAAGCAGAAGAACGCGCCGATCGCGATGGTCCTGCATCCGCATCCGCAGTTTCATGGCACGATGAATCATCAGATCGTTTATCAGTGCTACTACGCGTTCGTGCATCGCGGATTTTCCGTGCTGCGCTTCAACTTTCGCGGAGTCGGCCGAAGCCAGGGATCGTTTGATCATGGCACTGGCGAATTGTCGGATGCCGCGGCCGCACTGGATTGGGCGCAGACCATCAATCCCGAAGCGCGTGCCTGTTGGGTCGCGGGATTTTCATTTGGTGCGTGGATCGGCATGCAGCTCTTGATGCGACGGCCGGAGGTTGAGGGCTTCATCTCGATTGCGCCACCTGCCAACCTCTACGACTTCTCGTTCCTGGCGCCCTGCCCTTCATCCGGGCTGATCGTTCACGGCGAAAAGGATGCCGTGGTACCGCCGAAGGACGTCAACACGCTCGTCGAGAAACTGAAGACCCAGAAGGGCATCGTGATCGATCAGCAGATCATTCCCGGCGCAAACCATTTCTTCGATGGTAAGCTCGAGCCGCTGATGGAAACGGTTGCCGGCTATCTCGACATGCGGCTCGCAAACGTTCGCTGAGCCTTGAGGGGGCAAACACCCGCTTCGCTACGGCCTTGCCATGATGCCGCCGGTCATCGGGAGAGGAACACCGGTGGTGGCAGGATAGCTCAAGGGAAGCCCCTTGAGTGCGCGCGCCGCCAAAAATCCGAACGCCTGCGCCTCGATTGAATCAGCAGCCCAGCCCAGCGCATCAGCGGCTTCGACGGTGGCCGGCACCAACCGCTCGCGCAGCATACGCAGCATCGTCAAATTGCGCGCCCCTCCACCGGCCACGATCCAGGCTCGTGGCGTCTTGGGCAATAGCGGCACGATCCTTGCGATCGCTTCGATAGTGAAGCGGGTCAGGGTCGCCGCTCCATCGGCCGGCGATATCGCCGGCAATGACATCGCGCTGAACTCGTTGCGGTCGAGCGACTTGGGCGGCTTTCGCGCGAAGAACGGATGGTTCAAGGCTTGGCCAATCCATGCCAGATCGGGTCGGCCCTGCGCCGCCGTGCGGCCCTCGAAATCGAGGGCCTGTCCCGACGTTCGGAACATGTAGTCGTCGAGCAGGGCGTTGCCGGGACCGGTGTCGCAGGCCATCAGCGTGTCCACACCGTCGATATAGGTGATGTTGGAAACCCCACCGATGTTGACGATGACAACGGGCCCTTCCCGCTCCAGAGATTGCGCGAGCGCCCGATGATAGACCGGAACAAACGGCGCGCCCTGGCCACCCGCGGCGACGTCGGCGGCGCGAAAGTCGTGCATCACCGGAATATGGATGGCCCTGGCAAGCGCGGCGCCGTCCCCGATCTGGACCGTCAGGCGATCGGCTGGCCGATGCAGTACCGTCTGGCCGTGGAATCCAACGATATCGATGGCTTCCCGCGAGATCCGGTTTTGCGCCGTGAAGCCGGCGACGGCTTCCGCATGTGCCACCGTGACCACGCGCTCAGCCTCTTTCAGCACACCCGGACGGGCATCACGTTGCGAGAGGTGCGTCGCCTCGGTTAGCGCTTCGCGCAATAGCGCCCGCTCGGGTTCCGAATAGGCCCGGTATCCGGAGGGACCGATCGACTGGATCCGCTTGCCATCTGTTTCGATCAGGGCGACGTCCACCCCGTCGAGCGAGGTGCCGCTCATCAGACCGACCGCCGTCATCATTGTCATCGCGCTGGCTCCTTGGAACGACTCTCCCGCCGCCGCTGCGCTTGTGTCTCCCTGGCACATCTTATAATGCCACAACGCACGGGATAGCGGCAGACCAGGAGATCCTGGTTCGGCACCTTCCGTGAAAATAGCGTGAACCAGGAATGACCGGGCTCGTCCACCGATGACTTCATTTAAGTCTGATTTTCTCAACGTCCTGCATAGTCGGGGCTTTATTCATCAGATTTCCGACCCGGAATCGCTCGACGCGCTCGCGGCCCGAGGCGAATTGACCGCCTATATCGGCTTCGACTGCACCGCACCATCGCTCCACGTTGGCTCGATGGTTCAGATCATGTGCCTGTACTGGCTACAGCAGACCGGCAACAAGCCGATCGCGCTGATGGGCGGCGGCACGACCAGGGTTGGCGACCCCTCGGGCAAGGACGAGACGCGGAAAATCCTTTCAATCGAAGAGATCAACCGCAACAAGGAAGGCATCAAACAGGTCTTCTCCCATTTCCTGCGCTTCGGGGAAGGCCGGCACGATGCGATCATGCCCGACAATGCCGAGTGGCTGACCCAGCTCAACTGGATCGAAATGCTGCGCGACATCGGCCGGCATTTCTCCGTCAACCGCATGCTGGCGATGGATTCGGTCAAGCTGCGCCTGGAACGCGACCAGGAGATGAGCTTCATCGAGTTCAATTACATGATCCTGCAGGCCTACGATTTCGTTGTGCTGAACAAGCGCTACGACTGCCGATTGCAGATGGGCGGCTCGGATCAATGGGGCAACATCGTCAACGGCATCGATCTCGGCCGCCGCATGGGAACGCCGCAACTCCATGCGCTGACCACGCCCCTCATCACCACCTCTTCCGGCGAAAAGATGGGCAAGACCGCCAGCGGCGCGGTCTGGCTCAATGGCGATATGAAGAGTCCGTACGAATATTGGCAGTTCTGGCGTAATACCGGAGATGCGGACGTTGAACGATTCCTGAAGCTGTTTACGACTTTGCCGCTCGAAGAAATCGCCAAACTTTCCGCCCTGAAGGGATCGGAGATCAACGAAGCGAAAAAGGCGTTAGCCGATGCCGCGACAGCCCTGCTGCATGGCGCCGAGGCCGCGCGTCTTGCGGCCGATACCGCACGACAGACTTTCGAGGAAGGGGCCATTGCCGAAAACCTTCCGACCGTCGACATTGCTGCAAGCGATCTTGAGTCCGGTATCGGCGTTCTCGCGGCTTTCGTGAAAGCCGGGCTGGTCGCGTCAAATGGCGAAGCGCGCCGCCAGATCAAGGGCGGCGGCCTGCGTGTCAACGATGTCGCCGTGAGCGACGAGAGGATGACGCTGTCGCGCGATCATCTCACGCTGCAAGGCGTGCTCAAGCTCTCACTCGGCAAAAAGCGGCACGTTCTGCTCAGGGTTGTCTGACGCGCGTTCCTCGCAAATTCGAACATTTTTTCGCCCCAAGATGAGCGCTGCCTTCGATAATCCACGAACTGGTGAATCTTGGAGGGGCACGGTAGACAAATTATATTGATATTTCAGATACATACATGACTTGGACCACAGTTTTACCGCTCGCTAAGTTATTTTGCCTAGCGTAACGGCATGGTCGATCACGGCCCGTAAGTCCGCGGATGCTCAAATGTTGACTGTGTACAATTGCGTCGTGAATGCGCACGACCTGCGCCTCGTTGGGTTAGCCGCGATCATTTGCGCTCTTGCTTCATTTACCGCGATCAACCTGTTGCATCACATGCGGCGGTCTACAGGGTACCGGCGTCACGCTTGGCTGCTCGTTTCAGCGACCTCCACCGGATTCGGAATTTGGGCTACGCATTTTATCGCCATGCTGGCCTTTTCGCCGGGTCTTCCCAGCGCCTACAATGTTACCTTGACGGTCCTCTCCCTGATCGCCGCCATCCTGCTGACCGGGTACGGACTCAAGGTCGCAGCGGGCGCGACATCCAAGATCGATACGTGGATCGGCGGCGCCGTGGTTGGCGGCGGGATTGCCGCAATGCACTACATGGGGATGGCCGCGTTTGAGATCCAGGGGCGAGTCGTTTGGGATCCGACGCTGGTAACCATCTCCATCATATTGGGTGCCGTTATCGGCGCTCCTGCAATGGCAGTCGGGCTACACGGCGATTCGTTGAAGTCAAAAATTCTCGGTGCTGCGCTGCTCACGATTGCGATCTGCAGCCATCATTTCACTGCAATGGGCGCGGCAACTCTGGTCCCCGATCCGACCATCGAGCTTTCCGCAACCGCGCTGCCATCCAGCTGGTTTGCAATTGCCGTAGCCCTGGCTAGCTTCATCGTCATTGTACTTACTCTGGCGGGCGTTTGGCTGGAAATGCGCGACCGCCAGCGCGGCCAACTTGAAACGGAGCATATGCGTGGCCTCGCAAACGCCGCCGTCGAAGGATTGCTTCTTTGTGACGGTAGCATTGTCGCAACCGTCAATGACAGCTTCGCAGCGTTAGTTGGAGCGACCGCGAAGGGGCTGGTCGGCGCCAAATTTGAGGACTTTTTCCCGCTCCCCTCGACCCAAGCGCAATTGTTTGAACGTCCCAACCACGCGATCGAAGCAGAGCTTCATCGTGCCGATGGCACAAAGTCGCCCGTCGAACTCATCTTCCGGCCGGTCGATTTCGACGGCAAGCCCCATCGTGCAATTGCGGTGCGCGACCTTCAAGCGCGAAAGCAGGCCGAGCAGCACATCCGATTTCTTGCGCATCACGATTCTCTCACCGGTCTGCCAAATCGAGCAAGCTTCAACAAGCGGTTAGACCACGAAATCGAACTCTCGATCGCTTCAGGGCACCGTGCCGCTGTGCTGTGCCTCGATCTCGATCGCTTCAAGGAAGTCAACGATCTCTTTGGCCACACAGCCGGAGACAAGATGCTCCAATTCGTCGCCGAGCGGATCACCAGCGTGCTTGACGACACCCAATATTTCGCGCGCCTCAGCGGCGATGAGTTCGCGATCATTGCACCAGGCCTCAACAATGTGGTGGCCTCAGGCCGCATCGCCGAGAACATCATGACGGCCCTCAGCGATCGAGATGAGGATGCAGGAATCGATGGGCCGGTTTCCACGAGCATCGGAATTGCGATCTGTCCGGATGATGGCACGGATCGGCAGACGCTCATGACACAGGCCGACACCGCCCTGTATCGTGCTAAGAAGGAAGGGCGCGGTACATATCGTTTCTTCGAGAGTTCGATGGGCGCCTCGGTACGAGACCGACGGCTGTTGGAGTACGATCTGCGCCAGGCTATCTCGAGAAATGAACTTTGGATCGCGTATCAACCTTTGAAGGATATTCGAGAGGATAAGGTGATCGGATTTGAGGCGTTGGCGCGCTGGAACCATCCGACCCGAGGTGAAGTGTCGCCGTCGGATTTCATACCGATTGCTGAGGACACGGGTAGCATTCTTGCGATCGGTGAATGGGTCCTGCGCGAAGCGTGCCGGGAAGCCGCCAGCTGGACTCGCCCGCTAACTGTTGCGGTGAATGTTTCCACGGTTCAGATTCACAACGCAGGTTTCGCTCACACCGTCCACGAAATCTTGTTTGAAACGGGTCTTGCACCTTCGCTCCTCGAACTGGAAGTGACCGAAACGGCATTGGTCCGTGATCTTAGTCGCGCGCTGGCGACGTTGCGGCGTATCAAAATGCTCGGTGTACGAATTGCCATGGACGACTTCGGAACTGGTTATTCGTCGCTTTCGAACCTTCGCGCCTTTCCGTTCGATAAGATCAAGGTCGATCGTTCGTTCATCAAATCTGTCGACATCAATGATCAGTCCGCCGCGATCGTACGATCGGTCATCGGACTTGGACGAGCTCTGCGCTTGCCCGTTCTCGCGGAAGGCGTAGAAACTACCGCTGAATTGGAATTCCTTGAGCAGGAGTTGTGCAGTGAGGCACAGGGATATCTGGTTGGCAAGCCAGCTGAAATTGAGAGATACCGCGATCTTACTCATGGCGAAGAGCCCACGCATGAGAAAGCCGCAGTCCAGCTGATATCAAGGGTGTCGGCTATTTAAATTGAAGTTCGCACACGCGCCGCGCCGCTCCCAGGAAATGCGTTGCGGTCGTCTAATTGCTGCCCGCGGGGAATTCGACCTGGTTGTTCTGTTTGCCGGTTCCGAATTCGAAAACTTTCCTGAGCACCCCAGGCGCCATGGCGGAGATCGGGTTGACGCGCAAAACCGGCTGGTCGGGCGTGCCGACCACTTCATAGGTTACCCCGATCAATCCTTCATTGCTTCCGCCACCAAGAAACAGGCCGAGGACAGGAATCTGGCCGAACACATTGTTCAGACCGTATAACGGCACGAAGGTGCCGCTCATCCGAACATCGTTACCGACGTAGTCGATGCTGCCTTCGATCGTGGCGCCAATCACCGGTCCCTTGACCACGCCGTCCCGGATGGTGAGCTGACCATTCTGGCGGGCGAATTCCGCTCTCAAGCGAGAGAAGGCGATGCCGCCCTGCGCGCCGCCCGGGCCGCCTGCCGCCACCCGCTCAAGCGAGGCCTCGCCCTTCACCGCGAAGTCGCGAACGTTGATCAGGCCTTCCTTGGGTCGTGAATCAGACGCCGGCGGCTCCATTGCCAGTTGCAATTGACCGCCTGCCATCTTCCCGTAGGTATCCGTGAAGCGAAAGAAGGCACCGGCGTCATTGGTCTCAAGATAGATCACATCGCGCCCCTGCCCCCCGCGCGAACGTAGTTCCGCTGTCAACGGCGTGTCCCGGCCAAGCTTGCCGCTGAGCGAAAAGGTCTTGATTGCGCCGTTGCGTCTCGACATCTTCACGTCGACGCTGCGCACCGCTTCGCCGTAAAAACCTGCCACCGCGCCGAGCTTGAGATCGGCGTCGAAATCCAGATTCTTGGTCTTGCTCTTGGGATCGGACTCCTTGCCCGAGATTGCGGACTTGAGGAAGCCACGGCCGTCGAACACATCGCCCCGCATCACGACACGGACCACTCCGTCCGGTCCCCGATCGGCCCTCAGCGAGGCCTTGTCGCCTTCGGACGGCGAATAGATCGGAAAATTCGCGCTAACCAGTTCGCCATTCTGGTCGATCTCCAGTGATCCCTTGATTGAAACCCCGCCGCCATCGATCACGATATCATCGAGGCGGGTCGATTGCGGTTTCTGAACCACATTGAAAATAGCCCGCCCGGTCTTGCCCTGAAGTTTGGTCCAACCGGGAAGAATGTTGTCGAGTTTCAGGGATGTCAGATCGGCCTCGATTCCAAGACGCGTGTCGACCCCGATCTTGCCGGTCACCTTAACGGGAAGTGTCCCGCTCATCGCCGCGCCCAGATCGAGGCCGAGCTTGGCACGGCTCGCATCATCAAGGGTCGTCTGCAGCTTGACATCTGCGTCCGCATCGCCGGGCTTGCGATAATCCAGCGAGGCCGCCTGCCCGTTGATCCTGATGTCTCCCTTAACCTGATAGCCCTGGTTATTGGCGATCACCTTCAGTGCATTGGCTTCAAGCTTCTGGTTCATCACGAGCTTGTCGGCGGAAAACCCCGTGATGTCCGCAGCGACCGTGTAGACGGTATCGGCCTTGCTGAGAGCGCCCCTCACTGGCAGAGCGAGCGTGATCTGCGCGGACACATTGCCCTTGCTGGAATTCGGATCTATCGGCGGCCCGGACATATCGCTCAGCCGATCGGAGGCGAGGATCTCGGCGGCCGCTGGCACCGGACCATCGACCCGGAACCTGATGCGCGCTGGCGGCGGCTTCGGCGCCATGTCGGGGACCTCGAAGACGAAGTCGCCGATGTTGAGTTTGCGTCCGCCGGGCGTATCGACCGCCGCCTGTGCAATCGTGACCGTCGCCGTTCGACCGGTGACTCGCGCCTTCAGGTCGGCGTCATGGACCGATGGCATCTGGTCCACCGGATGCAATGTCACGCCCGAAGCCACGATATTGACCGACAGGCCCTCGTCGGGAATGGGGGGGCCGCGCCGCGACAGATTGCGCACCGGGGAACTCACGCCGATCTCAATCCGCTGCAGCGACCCGCGCTCGACCCTTTCAATTACCCACTCGCGAACCTCGGGAACGATCAGGATCGGCCACATTCGCTTCAGCGCCGAAGCTGACATCGGCGTTCCGACGAAGCCGAGCGTCAATCGCGGTTCACCGGAATAATCGACACTGCCGCTGCCCGCGACACTGATCTCGCCGTTGCTAATATCGGCCTGGGTCAACAACACGCGCCGGCCGTTGGTATCGAATCGGAAGCCGATCGCGATGCGATTGAAAACCAGCGGCTCCTCGCCCTGGCCGCCATCCAGCACGATGGTGCCGCCGTTGAGACCCATCTGCCAGTCCGGCGAGCTGCCATTGGGTGGCTCGAGATGCGCCAGCAGGGTGACGCGATTGCCACCGGAAATAATCTTGAAAGGCGCCACCAGGACCCGCCGTGCGGAATCCCATTCGATGTTGAATTCCGCCTGATCGATCGCCATCGGATAATCGGGCGTGTCGGTATCGATAATGTGACCGGCTCCGGCTGTGATTTTGCCCTGGAAGTAGGTGGGCACGCCGTCCCGACCCAACTCTCCGCGAAGTTCTCCGGTCAGCGGAAGGTCAGAGGTATAGGTGAGATCCCTAAGCCGCAGTGCCAGGAGAATGTTGTTGGTCGGTACTTTGTCGGCGCGGAGAGCGATCGACCGTACGCCATTGCTCGGCGGACCGATCTGAACCTGCAGCGACCATGGCTTCTTATTATTCTCTTCTCCAAGACTGAGGGCAATTCCGCCGCCATTCGGCCGACGCAGGCTGAGCGAGATATTCTGGAAATTCCATGTGTTGCCACGCTGCTGATCATCAATGATCAGCCTGCCGTTCTTGAGGCCGATCTCATTAAGATTTTGGCCGTCCAATCCAGTCAGGCTAAGACTGTCCAGCCAATCCAGTCCCGCAAGCAGGCCGCTTGGCGTATCCTTGCCCGCCGTGGGGACGGCGGCAGCGGGGTTCGAGGAGGGCATGGAGGCCGGTCCGCCGCCGCCTTGTACCGGCGGGCCCGAAGCGGCGCCTCGCGGTTTAGCCGTTACCCCGGTCGCGATCGGCCGCGCGTTGTCGCCGGTCGATACCGTAACATAACCGTCCGGCGTGATGCGAACTGACAATTCGGCGTCGACCAGGTTGAGGCTTTCGGCACGCAGCCGGCCGAACAACAGCGCGGTGCCCGATAATCTCACCTCCGCTTTGGGGGCGCTTGCTACGATCGCATGGTCACGATCTCTCACCACGATGTCTCGAATGCGTACGGCTATCCGCACCCTGCCCGCGCGTTCGATCTGGGTACCACCCACCTCGACCGTATTGCCGTTGCCGATATTTTCCTCGATTGCCGCGGCAAGCCACGGCGTCGCCATCTCAAGATTGATGGGACCCGCTCCGAGCCGCCACCATAATCCCCCGAAACAGGCGCCGAAAATGATCAGTAGTGCGACGACGACGATGGCAAGCCGCTTGACCCACCGTTCGCCCGCGAGCCACCCCCGCAAAGCGAATAGCCGATCACCCAGTCGATGGAAGCCGGAGTTCGACCGGGACAACAGCCGGCGCGCGCGATAACCGGCGGCCTCTTCGTGCTCCTGCGCCCAGCCCTCCTCGTCCCAGGACGGGTCTTGGGCCTGCGGCAGCTGCGAGCTTTCAAGGGGCGACGTATTTCTTGCCATTGCCTCACGGTGTCGGCGCTGATTGCGAGACCGATGCCTTCTCAGGTCGTCAGATGATGGTTGCCCCGCTTTGGCCCATCAACCAATCCCGCGTTGATTGGACTTCCTGTGAATCAGCCCGGAAGCCTATTCAAACAGTCGGATGGATAACACGTCGAGTTCAATGTGACCAAAACAGCAGCCACCCGATCTGCCGATGCGGTCCGCGTTTGAATTCCGCCTATTCCGATAAAACTCCCCCAGCTATGGTTGATCTGCCGAAAACGACGAAAGGAAGGCGTATGTCCAAGAAAATGCGCAAGAAATCCTCCAAATCCCCGTCCCGGAAAGCAACGAAATCCGCGGCCAAAAAGGCCGGCGCCAGGAAAACGAGTGCCGGGAGAACGGGCGCCAAGAAAGCCGCGAGCAAAAAAGCCAGTGCGAAGAAAGCGCGCGCCAAGAAAACCTCGGCAAAAAAAGCAACCGCTCGAAAAACCACTACCAGAGCGAAGACGCCAAAGAAGCGGCGTCCAGCGACAGCGCCGCGCGCCAAGGCTTCGGGCGGTCCCGTCTCGGCGGCATTGGATGGGCTGGTCGAGGGCGTGCAGGCACCCGCCTTCGTCTTGCCGCGGGACGGCGGCGGCCAGATTTCGCTGAAGGACTTCGCTGGCCAAAAGCTGGTTCTGTTCTTCTACCCGCGGGCTGACACGCCAGGTTGCACGTTGGAGGCCATCAGTTTCACCCGTCTGGCCGATGGCTTTGCTGAGCATGGCACAATTACCATCGGCGTCTCAGCCGATCCCATAACCGCCCAAGAATCTTTTAAAAACAAACACAACCTGACTGTTCCTCTTGCATCAGATGAAAAGCGCGGGATGCTTCATGCCTATGGTGTTTGGGGCAAAAAATCCATGTACGGCAAGACGTTCGAGGGCATTCTTCGAACAACGTTCCTGATCGGACCTGACGGCCGGATCGCCCGAATCTGGCGCAACGTGAAGGTCGATGGCCACGCGGAGGACGTGCTCGCGGCGGCCCAGGCACTTTAAGCGCGGCATCCCAACCGCTGGGCCTGCCGCAATCCGTCCGGCAGGCGGCTTTCGATCCCTCGCATTCGCTAAAAATTAACCATGACGCAGTCAAATCTCCCCGGTCATCTGAGCCGTACGGAACTCCGCTCCGATGGGCGCGGGAGTGCTGATGTCTTACCGATCCGGTCAATATTCCGAATATCCCCAGCACCATCCGCATGACCATGGCCGCACGGCCGCACGGCGCCCGCGGCCTACTGCACAGGCTCCCTCGCCTGCATCGAACGGCTACACGCTAGTCCATGCCGGCAGGCAGGTCCGCTTCGGACCGGTGGTATTCTGGATCGTGGTCGGCACCGTCACCCTGCTCGGAATATGGTCGGCCGCGACCGCAACCTATTTCGCCTTTCGTGATGACGTCCTTACCCGGCTGATCGCCCGCCAGGCCGAAATGCAATATGCCTATGAGGACCGGATCGCCGAACTGCGCGCGAAGGTCGATCGCACGACCAGCCGTCAGCTCCTCGATCAGGAGCAATTCGACCAGAAGCTCGAACAGATCATGCGACGCCAAACGGCGCTGGAAGCCCGCGCGACGGCGCTAGGTACCCTTCCCGATACCAGCATCACCGGTTCGATCCGTCCCGCACAACGAGGCGCGGCCGGGGATGCGGCGACGTCCACATCCCCTCTCAAGCCCTCGCCGATTAGTGACACCGTGATCTTCGTCGCTCCTCCCGATCGTGAAGCGCGGCTGGAATCCCGCACCCCCGTCAACGCTAATCCGACGCCCAATCAATTCGCCAAGATTCAGGGCGTGGACAATGTGATACTCAAATTGCAAGGCTCGCTGGACCAGGTTGAAAGCCGTCAGCTCGCGACGCTCAACAACATCGAGGAAGGCATGGAGTCCCGGGTACGTCGGATGCGCGGCGTGCTGAGCGATCTTGGGCTGGATGTGGCCCAGCTGGAAAGCGCGACCCCTCGAGTGGGCGTGGGCGGCCCCTTTGTGCCCGTCAAGCTGTCAAGTGATGCGGGCAATTTCGAGCGTCAGCTCTATCGGATCAACATCACGCGTGCCCAGGTCGATCGTCTCAATCGCACGCTCGCGCTGGTCCCCTACCGCAAGCCGGTGGTCGGTGAGGTGGAGTTCACCTCGGGCTTCGGGGTGCGAAGCGATCCGTTCCTGGGTCGGCCCGCCATGCACACCGGTCTCGATTTCAGAGCAGCAATGGGTGATCCGGTTCGCGCCACAGCCAACGGCAAGGTGGTCTCGGCCGGCTGGGCCGGCGGCTATGGCCGCATGGTCGAAGTCGACCATGGCAACGGACTATCGACCCGCTACGGCCACCTCTCCGAAATCAGCGTGAAGGTTGGCGATCCAATCAAGATCGGACAGGTCATTGGCGAAGTCGGCTCGACCGGCCGTTCGACCGGTCCTCATCTTCATTACGAGACACGCATCGACGGCGAAGCCGTCGATCCGCAGAAATTCCTTCGCGCCGGCGTCAGGCTCAGCGCGGGCTAGAACCTGCTTGCTCGGCGAGCATTGTTGAAATCCGTCAGATATGATTGATCTGCGCCGCGTCAGGACGGCCTTGACGGGGCTCATCGATTGACCAGAAAACCGCGAATTGGACCGCGACACCCAAGGCTCGGAAGGGTCGCCTTCCATGTTGGCCGTTGGCTCGGGGCGCGCCTGCTGGGAGCCAACGGCTTTCAGGCACTTGAAAGCGAGTTCGCTCGGCAAACCCTAGCCTCCATCCGTCAGAGACTACAGCGAGGCGAGACCATCTATCTTGTTGGACTTGGACCTCCAGGCACCCACAATTCAGGCGTCGCCCTGGTGGAGGTGACGCAGGCCCAGGGCCCTCGCCTCATCGTCAACAATGAGGAAGAACGGTTTTCCGGCAACAAGCATACCACGGAATACCCCCGCGCTTCGATCGAGGCGATGGTCACGACATTGCGCGGCATGGGGCATGACATCGGTGACATCGCGGCCTGGCTCACCACCTGGGATTATCCGACGCTGGCCGGCACGCTGCTTCGTACCGTATTTGAAGAATTGCCCCAGAGCGCTCGGCTGCTCCACACCACCAGCGCCGCCGGTTTCGACGGCCGGCGGCTCGATCAAATGACGCGCACCCCGAAAATCCTTGCCCGGCAACTTGGACTAAACGAGCGGATGCCGCTGATCTGCTTGCCTCACCACGACAATCACGCCTGGTTTTCCTTCGCCGCCTCTCCATTTTCGGACCACGACGAACCCGTCGCGATCGCCGTCCTCGATGGCACCGGCGACCGTGGATCGATCTCGTTCTACGCCGCAGAACGGGGCCAGTTCCGGCAGCTCTACAGCAATGACAGCGTGTTTGATTCCCTCGGCGCTTTCTACAGCGTGATCGCCTCGACCCAGGGCGGCTGGACCTGGTTGTCCTGTGAGGGCCGCTACATGGGCGCGGCCGCCTGGGGTGACATGAACCGGGAAAGCAATCCCTATTACGGGCGTTTGAAAGAGGTGCTGCATTTCGATGACGGCGGCGAAATCCGACTCAACCGCGACCTGGCCAACTGGTATTGCGACCCGTTTGACCACCCCTACAAGCCGCCGCTGGTCGAGATTCTCGGCGAACCCCTAAAGCCCGAGCAGCTATGGAATCCCGATGCCGTGCTGCGCGTCGAAGATATCGCGCATCGGCCCGATACGCAGGATCGTCTCGACAAGGCCGCCGCGACCCAGATGGTGTTCGAGGACGCGATGATCCATGTTGTCGATCATCTGTTGCGAACCACCGGCGCGAGCCGTCTCGTCTTGACCGGTGGCGTGGCGTTGAACGCGGTTGCCAACATGCGGCTGCTCGAACATTTCGATGATGCCTGGTTTGAAAGACATCAGCAGCGTCGGGCGCGGCTCCACCTATGGGTACCACCAACCCCGGGAGATCCCGGTGTGCCGATCGGTGCGGCCTTTCGATTTGCGCAACTTGCCGGCGCCCCGCGCGGGCCGTCGATGGGCCACGCGTTCTTTTGCGGCACGCCTCCCGGGCACGACGAGATCATCCACGCGCTGGAAGCCGCGGATGTCCTCTCCTGCCGGCTCGGCGATGCTTCGACTCCGGAGGGGCTTGAGGCGATTGCGGATCTGATGGCATTCATCGTGGCGCGGAACGGAATCGTGGCGCTGTTTCAGGGAGCCGCCGAAACCGGCCCACGCGCCCTCGGTCATCGCTCGATCCTGGCGAACCCCTGCGATCCCGACGCCCGACAGCAACTCAATGCACGGGTGAAATATCGCGAAGCCGTCCGCCCCCTGGCTCCGATGGCGACACTTGAGGCCGCACAGCTCTATTTCGACCTAAACGAAGGCGCGTCCGATGATGGCTACAACGCCTATCGCTACATGGTGCTGACGGCCCGCTCCAAACCTGAAGCTCGGGAGAAAATTCCGGCCGTGATTCATGCAGACGGCACCGGCCGAATCCAGATCGTGCGCGAACAGGACGATCCGTTGACTTACGCCTATCTTAAAGCGCTGGGCCGCCGCATCGGCGTCGAGGTTTCGGTCAACACCTCGTTCAATGTCGCCGGACCGATCGCGCAGACGCCGCAACAAGCAATCGAGACGCTTCGCCGCGCCAAAGCACTCGATGTCGTGGTGATGATAGCGGACGATGGCGCGGCGTTCGCGGTCTGGCACGGCAAGACGGGTAATGACGATGGCCGGTTTACCGGCTGGCTTGCCGAATGGAAGGCCTCGCGCACGCAGTAATCGATTTCTGCCAGCGCGTTATCGAATTACCACCCGCGAGCGCCATGCGATGGAAAGCAGAGCGGAAGCTTAACTCAAGCCTCAGTCCACATCCTCAATCGCACCGGCGGTGGTGCCGAAGGCGCGCTGCGCGAGCGTCGCCGCCATAAACTCATCGAGGTCGCCGTCCAGCACGCCGGAGGTATCGGAGGTCTGCACGCCGGTGCGAAGGTCCTTCACCATCTGATAGGGCTGCAGCACGTAGGAGCGGATCTGGTGTCCCCAGCCGATGTCGGTCTTGGCGGCCTGCTCTGCGGCCGCCTTCTCCTCGCGTTTTTTCAGCTCGATTTCATAAAGGCGTGCCCGAAGCATGTCCCAGGCTTGCGCGCGGTTCTTATGTTGAGAGCGGCCGGCCTGGCAGACCACGGCCACACCGGTTGGAATATGCGTGAGGCGGACGGCCGATTCCGTTTTATTGACGTGCTGGCCGCCGGCGCCACCCGAACGCATGGTATCGGTGCGGACATCCGACTCCTTGATGTCGATCTTGATGCTTTCGTCGACGACCGGAAAGATCGCCACGCTTGAAAACGAAGTATGGCGCCGAGCATTGGAATCGAACGGCGATATTCGAACCAGGCGGTGCACGCCAGCTTCGGTTTTCAGCCAGCCATAAGCATTGTGGCCGCTGATCTGAATGGTTGCCGATTTGAGACCCGCCTCTTCGCCCGGGGTCTCTTCCAGATATTCGACCTTGAAGCCATGCTTCTCGGCCCAGCGCGTGTACATGCGCAATAGCATCGCCGCCCAGTCCTGGCTCTCGGTGCCACCCGCGCCGGCGTGCACCTCGAGATAAGTATCGAAGCGGTCCGCCTCGCCGGAAAGCAGCGCTTCCAATTCCCGGCGCGCGATTTCCTTTTTCAAAGCCTTGAGTGCGTTCTCGGCTTCCAGCACGACGCCTTCATCGTTCTCGGCCTCGCCAAGCTCGATCATGCCAATATTGTCTTCGAGTTCGCGTTCAACCTTGCCAATGCCGGTAAGCGAATCCTCCAGCGAGGTACGCTCCTGCATCAGCTTCTGGGCCTTCTGGGGGTCGTTCCAGAGATTGGGATCTTCAGCGAGCTTGTTCAGCTCAGCCAGGCGCACCGTGGAAGATTCAACGTCAAAGGTGCCTCCTCAGCAGCCCGACTGACTGCTTGATCTCTCCGACGAGGCGTTCGACTTCAGCACGCATGGTTTCTCGATCCGCGGCCTTCAACCGCCCCTTATCTGACATTACCCGCGAGGATGTAGCCGCCGTTACCACAAAGCGCAATCGCGCCGTGCCATCTTTCCACGCGCTCCGGGCAATACGCGCCGATGCCGCGCCTCAGTACAGTCCGCTTGGGGTAGATCTCATGATACTGCGGTCAGCATCCGGTGACACCATCAGGGGACGCCCATCCGGATCGGCCACTCCGATCACCGCGTAATTGTCTGGCGGCGCCGTGCCGGGCTTGAAAGCTTCCAGAATCGTGCCAGAGTTCTGGCCCGGTGCCGCGCGCATACCCGACTTGGAATCAACCCTGATCAGCTTGATGCCGGCTGGCACACGGAACGGAATCGCGGGCTTGTCCGCCAACGCGAGCTTGAGGAAATCGCGCGCAATCGGCGCGGATAGATGTCCACCCGTAGCGCCGCGGCCGAGATGGCGGGGCTTGTCGTATCCCATATAGATGCCGACGACGATGTCTGGCGAGAAACCGATGAACCAGGCATCCTTCTCATCGTTGGTCGTTCCCGTCTTGCCGGCGATCGGCTTACCGACCTCCTTGACGGCGGTGGCGGTGCCGGCCTGCACGACACCTTCCATCATCGAGGTGATCTGATAGGCGGTCATCGGATCAAGCACCTGTTCGCGGCGGTCGACCAGTTGCGGTTCAGACTGATTGCTCCAGCCACCCGAGGCATCGCAGCCCCGGCATTCCCGTGCATCCTGCTTGAAGATCGTGTGGCCATATCGGTCCTGGATACGGTCGATCAAGGCCGCCTTCACCCGGCGGCCACCATTGGCGAACATCGAGTAGGCGGTCACCATCCGCATCACCGTCGTTTCGCCGGCGCCCAGCGCATAAGACAGGTAATTCGGCAACTCATCATAGACGCCAAACCGCTTGGCATATTCACCGATCAAGGGCATGCCGATATCCTGCGCCAAGCGCACCGTCACGGTGTTCAAGGATAGCCGCAAGGCGTTTCGCAACGTGGTCGGCCCGAGATATTTGCCTGACGAATAGTTCTCGGGACGCCATACGCCTGCGCCCTGCCCCTGATCGATTTCGATCGGCGCATCAATGACGACGGTCGAAGGCGTGTAACCGTTATCCAAAGCCGAAGAGTAGACGATCGGCTTGAACGATGAACCCGGCTGGCGATAAGCCTGGGTGGCGCGATTGAACTGGCTCTGGTCAAACGAGAAGCCACCGACCATGGCCAGCACGCGCCCGGTCCACGGATCCATCACCACCATGGCGCCGGAGATTTCCGGCAATTGCCGCAGCCGATACTGTCCATCGACCGG
>Ga0105239_10001516_pt1 | contig 30825 bp, 27 predicted proteins | sample KBSC44metaG_FD_92761 | JGI IMG/M metagenome (GOLD analysis project Ga0105239, IMG submission 92761) | Corn rhizosphere microbial communities from Kellogg Biological Station, Michigan, USA - KBS C4-4 metaG | ecosystem: Host-associated > Plants > Roots > Rhizosphere > Soil | place: Michigan, USA...
CCCATTCATTAATTTGACTGGTTTGCCTGAAATAGTAGATGTATATTGGAAGCAAACGAAAATAGCCACAGGGCATGACTTTGGAAAGTTCGCCGTGTCTTTGCTAGACCGGCTGGTAAAGCATTTTCGGGAAATATGCCGTGACCTGGCAATGCAGCAGCAGGATAACATTAAGGTGCTGCGATCTTTTTTATTACAGCTACAGACGCAATTCGATATCGGCATCATCAATTTGAACTATGACAATGTGATGCTAACTGCCATGCCGGAACTAAAGACCGGTTTCAACAGCGCCACCAATGGTTTTGACAGGTCGTTGTTGTATGATGGCAAGTGGAATTTCTGCTACCATATGCATGGATCGGTATATTTTGATATGCGGGGAGGTATAGATACCGAAATACATAAGATTTTTTGGAATTCAGACTTACGATCTCTTTCGGCACAAAATGCACGAGGTAGGAACGGGCTATTTACCAGGGAGGGGCATGCACATGCGATCACCAGTATTATTGCAGGGCTGGATAAGCCCAACCAATTACTAGTGCCAGAACACTTTGGTGCTTATTTTATGCAGCTGGATCAGTTGATTTATGAAGCCGATGCCATTCTTTTTCTCGGATATGGTTTTAACGATAGCCACATCAATCAAAAGTTTCCGTTTATACGTTACGATGAACATAAGCGCAGGAAGGTGGTAGTTGTTGACTATGCAGCCGATCGACAAAGTAGTTTGTGTGCCCGTAGCGACTTCTGGGCAGGTAATGTTTTTAGAACGTTGCCGTTTGATAGAAGAGACTTTACTACAGGTTTCAGTGAACCGAAAATAGCGGCAGAGTTTAAGCGGGCGCATGCTTTGGATAGAAGTGTTATCTCTGAACGACCGCTGGCGGTTTGGTATGAGGGAATGATGGCAGCCTGTCGTTATCCCGATAAAATTTTGAAAGAGTTGAGCTAACAGATCAGTAAGAATAAGCTACGGGAGCACATATGCTACTGTCTTTGCAATACTATAAATAGACTATAAAATGAAGAAGTTATATAGATACCGGCCAATGTCTCCCTTTTTATTTAAAGAGTTGTATTACCAAGAGCTTTATTTTGCCTCCTATGCGGAGCTAAATGACCCATTGGATTTAAGCGCGCGGATTGATTTTTCACCAAGGGAATTTAAACATATCGGTGGTCTCCTGTGGTTTTTATATTACGCAACGTTGAAATTGGATAGGGCTGGTATACCTCCTGATGCGCACGACAACAACCAAAAGATGCTCAGGGTTATGCATGATACGGTACTGGCAGATGCTTTTCAGAATACTATTTTTGAACAGCTGACAGCGCTATCGAAAGATAAAAAGTTTATTGCTGTCGGTGATGTGTTAGTGATTATCAAAGCAGCGTCTGCTGATTTACCGTTTCAATTTGATATATTGAAATTCACGCAGGAGATAAAAAGGCTGGCAAAGAAATTTCTGCAGAATAGCAGCGTTACCTGTTTCTCCGAAACCAATACAAACCCACTGTTATGGTCGCATTATTCAAGTAGTCACTCCGGTGTATGTTTGGAATTTACACTGGAACGAGAAGGTATGTTTCCCTATAGGATGCCTATGAATAGACAACCGGATAAAGAAAAGTATCTGCAAAGGCTATCACACTGGCAGGTGGAAGAACATATATTTTGGGAGCCGTTAAGCAAGGTGACCTATCAGGATGAACAACCTTTCATTAACTTTTTTGATTTCGTGCCCGCTTTTGCTAACGAACATGATGCGGATCTACTGGGGCTTTCTAAAACATGGGCACATGGCTTTGCATGGGAGTTGAAATTTGCATTTGCTACCAAGACACGGCATTGGGCTTATGAAAATGAGTGGCGGGCGATATCCATACATTTTGGGGAACAAGAGTATCCAGAGGAACGGATCAAACACTTTCCGATTGAATGCCTGTCGGCTATTTATTTCGGTTTAAAGACGCCTGCAGATGTAAAGAAGCGCATCTATAACATTTTCAAAAAACACTTGCATCACGAAATGGAATATTATGAATGCGTGGAAGTGTCGGGTGATGATTTTGATTTTAAGGAATGGGAATATGAGTGTGAATGATAGTAATGTATTTTATCCTATGGATTATTCCAGAAATAACAGATTTATCAAAAATCAACTGCTATCCTTGACGAAATAGGTGCAATATTGAAAAGGAAAAGACAGGATCACGCCCTGTATTTTTCCGGTTTAAAACGTGGCAGCATGTTCTGTTGGGTATGCACTAGCTTCTTAATTGCCAACTGCTGCTCCATATCGCGGTAAGGATGATGCGGAATGGAATGGACTCACCATTGTTTACTGGTTATTGACAACAAACGTCCAGATAATTCATTAACGTTACACAAAACGATTCATCCGGTGTATATTGATTCCGGTACAGTTGACAATATAAATAAGTATACGCTGCAGGTAGCAAACGATAAGGTTTTTTCATATAGTAAAGTGCCGCTTGAAAAAGTTATTGCAAATCACGACTGGTATTGAAATTGCACTGAAGACTTGGGTCTTTCTATTGGGATCTCTGCTTCCATACCCCACGATCTCCACACTTGAGAGAAAGTGCATAGGTCTCCACCGTTCTTGTATCTGTTCCAGGGATCTTCCAGACAATGGTAATCAGTATAATCTTCTATATTTTGTTCCTTACAGCAAGCTCGACACCAATCTTCCATATTGCATTTTCGTACTGAAGACGGCTTAACATAAATTTTGAAAATCTGATTGACTGCCCATAATGCTTGCGGCATTATTTTTTCGTTATCAGAAATAGGTGTATAAAAATAAGCCTGGTTATATGCATTAGTGGTCATTGGCATCCCAATCCTATTAAGTAATTTACTAAACATCGCATTTTCCGAAATTGGACCTCCGTTTGCTAAATCAATGAAGAACTTCCAGTTTGAATTCCTGATGAGATTTGCAGATTTTAGTGTATAGTCGATCCATGCTTTATTTTCTTTAAATATATCGATGGTAAAGTAGTCACTTAACATACTGGCCGCAGTCAAGGTATGATTATTGAATATAGCATGTAGGTTATCCATAATTCCATATTCAATCTCTATTCGGGAGTGGACAAAATCATATATATCCTGCACAGCTTTGGGAACGAAATGAGCAGCTTTCATCTCTAATAAAGTGCGGTACAGAATGGCACCAGAATTATAATACATAAGTGTGGCATCACATAAGGCAACAATAAATGAAGGATCTTCTTGTAAGGCAGGGTATACAAACAATATAAGCTCTTTAACTGCCGTATAGCAAAAATCACCCGGTGCCTCTATTTCATTTGGATACACCATATTTTCAATTGTGTAAGCCATGCTTTCTAGTACAGCATGAGAGCCAATATGATACTTCCTGCCGGTCTCACTGGTTACTTCTAATTCTACAATTTCGATATCAACCATTTTGTAGCCAACTGATTTTGTTTCTAATCTTGTCGTAGTTCCCGATACCTGGCCTTTATTAAATCTTTCGATAGTCCCTGCATGTAATTTTTGAATAGGCCCATTATAGTGTGCGCCAAGCTGGCGATTTTCGTCAAGCTTGTAAGGTATGGGCATGATGCGATCAGTTGATTCTCGCTGAACCATGTTGACCGATTTCATAAAATCGACGATTGTGATAGTATTGCGTAAACCGGATGTGGTAGTAATATCTTGGAGGAAGTGGATATACTCATGAAGAAATGCCGCTGCTGATCGCGGGGAAAGAGATTGAAAGTTGTCCAGAGGCTCATAACAATTTATATGCATTTTAAGAAACGTAGGAGCGTATAGCCCGATGCTTGATTGCAATCCATCTCTTTCTTCCCTCATAATTTTCATTTTTATAATATTTATTAGGTAATCTTGGAAATTCCGGTGATGGTGGTACTAATGCCCTTTTCCTCTCTTAGTTCTGTGAAGGTCGAGCTAATAAAAACTTGATATTTTTTACTCATAGCTCAAAGGTTCCTTGATAATGATAAAACTATTTAATCTGTCTGATCTTGTAAATCCAGCAACACTGCGTAACTTCAACGACCTGGAAAGACCTTTGAGACTTAGTTTAATAAGCGGTCATAGACATTTTCAGCTTCTCCGATGTATGCTTTTGGCAAGTTTACTTTTTCATCCTGTCCAAACAGGAAATGCTCTTTCAAAAAGTTAACACATGGGTGATTTGTCAACTTAGGCATTAGTGTTTGTGACTGAATTTAAAATTCCTCTACCTGGATGAATACCAAATATAATTACGCTTTATGGTTGGGTAAAAAATTTCAATGCTTGAAAAGGCTGATTCAAATAATAATTATCTAGTTAAATTTTAATACTTTTCAATATTTTATTTATGTCTGAGCTTGGGTTTGAAATGTTATTAGGTAAAATAAACCAAGTAGGGTAACCTCTTGAAACAGGCATACCTAAACACTCTTTTTTACCACTTACCTTGTCCGTATCATCCCATTCTCTCATCGCGATATTCCATCTTATACCAATTACATATTTACCATCCTATTTTATTTTGGCAATTGAAACACTATCATGGTCTTCGTAAAGAACTTCGACTTCAGTTATTACATCTTGTGGGCTGAAAATGTCTTTAGGGTTTTTGTATTTCATTTTCATGAGTTTTGTATAAATATTTTCATCATTTGTTAATACTACTTGTATTAAAAATACATTGTTTGTAAACTATTAAACATTATGTCATTTAGTAAACAAGTGTAACTATTTCTGAGATAGCACAAATACGAATGATTTAAGTTATAGGTCATTGTCATGGTTTTAAAATCTCTAAACGGCCTTCTCTCTTTTAAAACAAGAATAATTAGTTTGTAAAAAGGCTTTAAAAAAAAACCGGCATTACAGCAAACCTTAAGTGGGTGTAATAATTTCGATTATTGAAAGTTCAAACGATTACGTACCATGTCACGTCTCCATGCCCAGACCAAGAGACGCTTCTCACAGTTCTAATTGATTCCATTTGCACTAAGCTTTCTTTTGGAATATGAGGACATAAATCAAGGGCATTTATGTCACCCTGTTGCCAATAATGATGATTATCTGTTATGAACATTTCACATTGTAATTGCTCTAACACGTTTAATAGCCAAATTCCAGAAGCATTTCCTCCGCCACCACACCCACCGCCATATCTTACGTGAATTATATGGCTAAGCTTTGAATCATTAGGTATTAATTTTCTACAATAAAACTCTTCGTTTTCGGCGAAAGCATACAAAACTGGAAAGGTTATTGATCCTAATTTATTGCTATCAATTCTGATTCTTAAGAATAACGCATGGTCTGTGGTATTGCTACCTTCAGGAAAGTGGACTATTTCTTCATGAAGAGATAGGTTTAAACGAGGTAGCTGCTCAATACTTTCAACAACTACAATAGTTCTGTCATCAGAGTAAATAATAGGTTCATTAAGAAAGTTCGAATATTGCCAAGGGTAATAATCTGTGTAAAGAAAGAAGTCAGGTGATTGAGGCTCTTGTTGTGTTGCCGGGTTCAACGCAGAAAATGATGGATGAAGATAGAGCAGCGCTCTGAAATCTGTTCCACAAGATGGGTACCAAGCAATTCTTGGTTCGCCTTGAAACGTATCTAGAAAGGCTTTTAGCTGACCACGGTTGTTTCCATTTAAGTCATATAGCAACTGTCTTGACATGCGTCAGTTTTACTAGAAGTTTTTTCAGCCAATATTATTTTCCCGCTATGTGTTCTTCTTCGGGTAAACAATCATCGAGATTACAAATAGTAGGCGGTAAAAAAACAGGTGTTTTTCACGTTTTTCATTTAAATGTTTTGATACCCCTCTATTCAAGGACATAAATTAAAGAATAAACAATACAATATATTTATGAATATCTGCATTTCAGTCACTTATCAAGGTTTGACATTTTGTCATTTAAATTAAAGGATCACTTTAATTTAAATTAAATCCCCATTGAACCTTATAAACTCACATAATTCTTTTAAATCCCGCATCAGTAGGTTCGAAATTCGTCCAGCTGTCCCGACGAATAAGGAACCCGTCTCGGTTTACGTTTGTGACCGAAAGTGAATCAGATGTTTTATCGCCTGCTTTTTATGATTCCATTCAGACGATAATTTAAATAATTAATACCCAATCTATTACATTAGTATTGGCCAATTCCAAGTTAAATACTCCTCGACTAGTATTCATGGCGAATGCCTTTAATGTTTTTTGATTAAATGAATTTATATATTTGTTTTGGCCGGACTCAAATGATATGACTACAAGATGCCAATAAAATTAGTAAATTCGGTACTATTTGTATTAAATTTATTCGATTGCAATTTTTGTTTTCTATGTTTAATTTAGAATGATTTATGAAGACAATAGAACTTGACTTAGAAAGAGAAAAGCAACTTGACTCTTTGTCTGGTATGCTTAAAACTAAAAAAATTAACTTTGGGCATGAATCTTTCCAATTAAAAATTCATAGCGTATATGATATTAACCAAATTTTATACGCAAGCTTTTTACTGCTTTTGGTAAAATATTTTATAAAAGAGAGAAATAGAACGGTTCATGGTCAAAAACCAGATTTGGTCTATTTTAATGATGCCACTTATTACGAACTTTATTTTAAGAGTTATGATATAAATAAGCTAGAGAACAAAATCGAAAAGGATTTTAAAGTAAACATAGAAATTGAAAAAAGAAACCCTTTGGATGAAGTATTCGGGATATGGAAGAATGAGGATATAACATTGGGTAATATACGTGAAAAAGCATGGCAAAGAACGAAATGATCCTCTGTGATACAAATATCTTCATCAATCTATTTAAAGGGAAGGCGGATGTTAAAGCTATTTTGGACAAAATTGGAAATGAAAATATAGCATTCAGCATTATCACTTTTGCTGAGATTATTTATGGAACTCCGAAAACAAAGCTTCCCGCAATCAAAGCGTTTTTTGAGCAATTGACGCTCGTCGATCTCGATTCTGACATATCTAAAGAGTTTAAGAGACTAATCTTGAGTTATGCTTTTAGTCATCGTGTCGGAATACCGGACACTCTAATAGCAGCAACCGCAATTAGTCAAGGATTGACTTTGTTGACTGAAAACAAGAAGGATTTTGATTTCATCCCTGGGATCAAATTTTACAAGACTTAAATCGGAAGCTGAACCGGTATGTAGTAGCTGAACGAAGGCTGCCCGACCATGCAGCAGATGGTCACGCCATGCTAGCTGCGCAAAATCTTCTCCATCTTCTTACCCTTCGCCAGCTCATCTACCAGCTTATCCAAATACCTCACCTTTTGCGTTAAAGGATTTTCAATTTCCTCTACACGATATCCGCAGATCACTCCTGTAATAAGATGCGCATTGGGGTTTAACGAAGCACGCTGGAAAAATGTTTCAAAAGTTACTTTTTCATTTATGAGTTCCTGCAGATGCTTATTGTCAAAACCTGTTAACCACTGTATCACCTGATCCAGTTCTTCTTTGGTTCTACCCTTCTTTTCCACTTTTGCCAGATACAATGGATAGACCGAAGCAAAGGTCATTTTTGCAATACGCTCATTGGCTGTGTCAGAATTGTTCATTATTACCTTGATGTCAGATATTAAAGGCTAAAATAAGCAATAGTCTGATTTTTTGGGTAATCAGCTAATGAATGAGGGGGGTAATAATTAAAAACTAATCGTTCCCAGATAAACACTGTCAGACTGCCGGCTTCTATCGGCAGCAACAAATGCTACATAGATGTGATAATCTCTTTCAGGCGAAGCGGGTACAATTTGAAGTGTGTCTGAACCAACATGTCTGAACTGACCGGTTGTATTAAAGATGGCTCTTCCTCTTTCAATGTCATAAGCCAGTAACATTACCTGATCAAATCGATTTGCTGTATTATCTGAGGTATCCCAGGAGATCTGTAATTGATTGGGTGTTAACTTAGCGGCAGTTATATTACCGGGTAATGGCAGATCGCCAATACTTATTTTCATTAACGACGGATTAATCACCGGATCTTTTCCCTGCCCTTCAAAAGCATTTTTTAACAGGTATGACTTTGCGGCTATAAAACCCTCCACACGGTCAGTATAGCCATTAAAACCGCATTTCACCACCGCTTTAATCGGTCTAAGCCAACTCTGCGACATAGCAAATTTGTTTCGGTTGGCCATTTCCTTCTCTCCTGCCGGTTTTCTTCGTTCCGGACGTAGTTTCAGATAAGGTATTCCCTTCCATGATGACCCTACAATATTGCCCAATTTGCCTCTGATGGGGCCTGTGATTCCATCAACATAATTAGCCATAACGTATAAGTTTAATAACTCTAACTGATACCTGAATTTAACATTTTCCGGATATAAATCGAAAAAAACTTTGACCATACAGTGACTAAACACGTTAAAAATTCGGCGAATAACTGTGTTTTCTCCGTGTTTGGTCCCTGTTTGGTCCCTGTTTGGTCCCTGTTTAACTGGCAGAAAGTATCTGAAAATCCCCAATCAGGTGACTGTAACTTATACTGAAAAACATTTATAAGATGCCTGGCGCCGGAGAATATTAACTGCCTGGAGGGGTAAAAATTCAATGTTAAAACGCATATAGGCGGATTAAATAAAAGCCCTGAACCATCGCCTTTAGTCCTTTATCCCGATTCAAAAAAGCGTTTTTTTCCCGTTTTTCTTTCTGTGGCAATCCTATAAATTACCATACATCAATTTCGCGCAAATATGGAATCGCAGGATGCCGAACAAAAAAGCTTTTGGCGTACACTACCGGGGATCATCACCGCTGTTGCGGGAATTATCACTGCTGTAACAGGTTTGATCATTGCACTCAATCAGGCCGGCCTGTTTCATGCAAATGCTGAAGAAAGAAAAGCATCAATGGACGCTTCGGTTGAAATTGCTAAAAACACCGAAGCACAGAAAACTACTTCCAACCTTGATAATAAACCCGCTCCCACAACTGAAAACAACTTCGACGTAAAATTCTCCATGACTTCAATAAGGGTAAACAAAGAACTTCAATACCAAATTCTGGAATCAGTGGTTAAACCAAAAGATCCGCAAAACGCCATTCTAACCTTAAAAATCAGGTGTCTATGGGATGGGGCGTATGGTTTCAATTTTTGGTCTAACTCTTTTAAACTCTCCATTGACGATCTGCCAACAGCTCCGTTGGGTTACGCTTCTTTAAATGAATTGGTTGAAGGCCATACCGTAAAAGATGGAACTATAGAATTTGAATTTCCCAATACGGCAAAAAGTCTGAAATTTTTGATCTACGACGGGGATAACAAAATAGAGGTCCCGGTTTCACTTACTAAAAAAGCATCTTCCTGAGCTGTTTGTATGGAAAACCCGGTTCCATGCATCTGGTTTGAGTATTTTACACTCATAAACCACTGTATACTGTATGCAGAAAATCCCTTTCTTTAAAAAATTCATTACCTGCGCACTGGCGGGATGGGTAATTGGTGCTGCCTTGCTACGCATGGGTGTTACATTCTTTAGAGAATGGGTGCCTGTGAGAGTTATAAGTACCATTCCCTTCACACTCACGATGATCGCTATTATTTACGCAATTATATGGCAGCTCCGGAAAACAAATAACCCTGCTACCCTCGCCTTCTGGCAGGGACTTATACGCTACGGTGTTGCCTATGATCTGGCAGCATTTGGATGGGAAAAGATCTTTCATTTACAGTTTGTGGTGCCACTAAGCAGACTCGATATCCCTCTTGGTAGTCTGTCATCACAACACCTGTTCTGGGCCTTTTTTAGCCGCTCGTATCCACTCGACTGTATTATTGCAGGATGCCAGATAGCCGGCGCCATGCTACTCTTATTTCACCGAACAAGACTGGCCGGAGTGTTTGTACTGCTCCCCGTGCTCACCAACATTTTACTGTTTGATATCTTTTACGACATCGGTGACAGCGTGGTGGTTCACACTTCCATCATGATGGCGGGCTTGTTGTATTTCCTGTTTATAGAATTTAACCGGCTGAAAGAATTCTTCTTTAGTGCAAAAAATCAGTTGCCCGCCCTTCATCTATCCAAATATGTAAAAATAGCTGTTCGCCTTTCGATTATTTATATACCCATGCTGCTAATTGCTATGCATGGCCCGGTCAATAAAGATCCGCTACTCATGGGTAAATATGAAGTGAAACAAATAAACGTAAATCAGCAGATGTTGAGTCGTTCGAGTTACGCAGATAGCGTACTTAGTGTAGTATATTTTGATACAAAGAATGGATGTGTATTTGAATTCAACACAGTAGAAAGAAGATGGTATGGAACGTATACAAAAAAGAACAATGACCTGGAAATAAAATGGCATACTCCGGCGGATAAGCCTGTGTTTACCGGTGTAATGTCTCCGGTAAATACTTCAGGAAATTTAATACTCAGTGGAGTGCTGGGAAAGGATTCCCTGAAAATCACATTACATAAAATCAAATAAACAAAAAAAGCTACCCAATGAGGGTAGCTTTAAACTTAACAGTTCAATATTATTACCATCTTCCCCGGTTACCACCTGAGTTACCTGAGTAGGAATTGCCTCTGTTGTTGTTGTCTGATTTCGGTCTTGCTACCGTTACAGAAATGGTTCTGCCTTCAACTTCTTTTCCTTCAAGCCCTTTCATGGCTTTTTTTCCTTCTTCATCAACAGGCATCTCAACAAAACCAAAACCACGTGATCTGCCGGTTTCTCTGTCGGTTATTACTTTGGCAGAACTAACATTGCCATAAGCGCTAAATAAATTCTTAAGATCTTCATCGCCTACGTGAAAACCTAAATTCGAAACGTACAAGTTCATTACTAAAAATTAAAAAATGATAAATAAGTTGAGTAATAACAAAAAGTAGAAAAATCGAAAGTTTACAAGGGAAAATTAGCAAAATATCGTTTCAATTACTTAATGCGTAATCTCAATATTCTAAAGATAGCCTTTATACCTGACACAGCCAAATAAGTATGTTACTGATATTGGTAACATACAGCATTTATATTCATACCGGCGCCTACTGATGCAAACAGCAGCACATCTCCCGGATGCAAAATCTGGTCTTTCATCTGGCTTTTACAAACAAGATCGTACATGGTGGGAATGGTAGCTACCGAGCTGTTACCCAGCCAGTGAATGGTCATTGGCATAATATGTTCAGGAATGTTCTGCGTGCCATATAAGCCATAAAACGCTTTTATAATGGCGTCATCCATTTTTTCGTTTGCCTGATGGATAAATATTTTTTTTAATTGGGCGATAGATACGCCGCTTTTATCAAGACATAGCTTCATCGCCTCCGGAACATGTTTTACAGCATATTCATACACTTTCCGGCCCTTCATTTTTATATATCGGGTATCAGGATCTGATCCGGGAAGATATGATTTACCAAAATGTATGAAAGATGCTTCATTCATGCAGTCAGACCTTGAGCAGGTTCCCAATATACCCACAGGGGCGTTTCCTGACTCTTTATATTCAATAATACAGGCTCCTGCCCCATCTGAAAATATCATACTGTCTCTGTCGTGATGGTCCAATACGCGGGATAATGTTTCTGCACCAATAACGAGACATATTTTCGCATCGCCGGCTTTAAAATACGTGTCGGCCAATATCAGTCCCTGAACCCACCCGGGGCAACCAAACAAAATATCATATGCCGTACAATACGGATTTTGTATACCCAACCGGTGCTTAACCCGTGATGCAATGGAAGGAACCGTATCTGTTTGTATAGTTTGCTTGGCTATATCGCCATAATTGTGGGCAACGATGATCTGATCGATATGTTCGGGATTAATGCCGCTATCTTCAATCGCCAGTTTGGCCGCATAGGCCGCCATATCTGATGTATTGATGTCATCAGCCGCATACCTGCGTTCCTCGATACCCGTAATTTGTTTGAACTTTTCAATTATTTCTAAGGGAGGAAGATTCATTGCCTGGCCGCCTTCGCTATAAAAATTCTCTTTCGCAAAGTCACTATTTTTTTTAATGGCCGGAGGAATGTAACATCCGGTACCTGTAATAACAGACCGCAACATAAATAGTACAAAAAGAATTAAGGGTATAACATAATTTCTTCATGTGCAATAGCTTTTCCCGGTAATTACAAATTACCGCTTTGCTATTTATAAAGTTTCCCGGATCTGGCTTACTGGTTATGGGCAGATAGCCTTGTCATTTCGCCACCGTTAAAGATGCGCGCCAGGTTCATATCCTTCGATTTCAGATAACTTTCCACATTCGATTCTCCTACAATACGCCAGAAGTTTTTTGATTTTAATTCAGCGTAGTCAGCAGTTTTAATAAATATTCCTACCAGCGGTTTTCTTGTTTTGAAAGTAACCTTTACAGTAGGTTTATCTGAGTTATTCTGCAGAAATTTTTCGATCTGGTCGTTTGTCATAATTAGCAATAATTGAAATTTAAAAGAAGAAAACTGGCGGTAAACTGTTGATAATTAACAGACACCTGGCTTACAATCTTACCTTCACAGATAGGTGTAGGGAGGAAATAAGTTGCGCAAAGATACGCTATTATTATGAATAATGGGTAATTATGGCTTAATATTAACATTATGAGTCACTTACGTAGGGGTATCAAACGCAAAATGTATTTTTAGCCCTGAAAATGTTCACGCAGAAGTTGGGGAACAGCAGGTTGCCCATTTGACGGTTGCGCCAGCTAAAAAGCCTTCAGGTTGAACAACCTGAAGGCTTTGTGTTTGAAATATTCTTATCTAATTATTGCTGCTGATAAGCTCCCATGTCAACCGCTCCATTAACTACCCGTGGCTTTCCATCCAGATCTTTTTCGGTGGCATCAGTGATCCATGCAGGATTGCCGGTACGTAAACAGGGACTTCCGGTTTTAACATGCAGATCAGGAGTTGTTCCGGTGCTAACGAAAAGCGGGTCCTTGAAAGAAGAATGCGCATCCTGCCCCGTTTTGGTTTTATAGTCAGTAAAGGAACTATAACTGCTGTTACGCCAGTTGATATTTATGTCAGAAGCATTTCCACCCGCTGTATACCAGTCGTTGTAATCAATGGTATTGCCTGTTTGCGGTGAAATATTCTCCAACGAGAACAGGGTATTCTGACTATTGGTGTAAAAAACATTATTCCCAACAGTACAATTGGAAGCCTTTGTCATATAAAATTCTCCGGAACCATCATTGTTGGTATTGTTCTTAAAAAAGGTGTTATTCCTGAAAACACAGTTAGTCACCTGTCCGGTTGTACCTGTATCATATCCCCCAAAGGCAATTCCCGTAACCTGATTCAGGTAGATCAAATTATTCGTGACAGTAATATTACTGGCGGTGCCATTCTCTTCATTGCCTACTTCAATACCATATCCGTTTTGATAGGTTATATTCCGGTCAATCTGGATGTTTGCTCCCCCATCAATGTAAATGCCGCCGCTTGTTGCATAGCTGGCCACGTTATTAAAGCAGGTATTTCGGCTGATAAGGCCATTACGCGACTGGTCTAATTGCGAATTGGAGCTTGTTCCATAATGCCCTATGGCCGCAATGCCAATATTCGAATTGTCGTGTACTTTGTTGTTGGTAATAGTGAATCCGTCGATGTTGCCATCTAAAGATAAAGACTCGCTAAAGCCGGTAATGTTATTGCTGAATTCACAACTGTCAATAACCAGATTGGTAATGGCATTTGCCTGAGCGGCACCATATCCGTATGCAATGAATGGCTGTGCATTCTGATTGGAATTTGGTTTGGTAGATGCACTGGCCGTCCAGTTAATATTTTTAAACGCCACATTGTGGAAGGTGAGATTACTGGCTCCTCCGTTTTTACCTGCCGAAACCAGAACGCCCACGGCATTGTTCTTTGTAATATGCTGAACGGTGAGATTGCTGAAAACGAGATAGCTTTTGTCGGCGATGGTAACGATGGTAGTACCTGAGTTTTTAGACCCGTCGATGATCACCTGCTCATTGTTATAATTCGTAAATGTAACAGGATTTCCCGCAGTACCGCTAACGTGAACAGTCAGTTGTTCGTAGTAAGTTCCTCCCCTGATTGCTACGGTGCTTCCGGCTACAGCGGCATCAAAGGATTTCTGAATGGTTTTCCAGGCTGTGGTAAGGGTTAGACCGTCATTCTGGTCGTTACCCTGGGCTCCATCAACATATAAAATTGTACCGGAAGCTGCACTGGCATGAGTATCCTTTGTGTCGTCAGCATTTACAGCAGCATTTTTTTTACAGGAGAAACAAAAAAACAGCACGGATAAGATTAAAAAGTTACGCATTAACATAAGGTTTGATTATTAGACCGTGCATACAGAAAAAATAGTGCCGTTTTGTTGCTAACGCATTGGTAATTGACATAATGTGAAAAACAAAGCCGGCGATTTGATTGTATCAATAGCGTACACTCATTGCCCGGAATTGAACATCTACACGCAATTGTTCTCTCTCTTTAAGCATACAATCGTGCTGGCACGCGGCTTGTGCCATTTTATGCACTAAATCACAAAACCATGCTCCGTCACTATTTTCAGATCGCCTGGCGCAATATGATGAAACGAAAGTTTTACAGTTTAATAAATGTCGCCGGTCTGGCCATAGGAATGACGTGTTGTGTGCTTATTACGTTATACCTGCACAATGAACTGTCGTACGATCAGTATCACACCAAACGTGATCGTATTTACCGGGTATTGCATAGTTATCGTACTGCTGAGAAGGGTGCAACTCTGTCGGCGCCCACACCGCAGGATTTTCAGGTTTGGGGTTGCGCACCTGCAGGGCCTGCATTACAGGCCGATTATCCGGAAGTTGAAAAAATGGTGCGGTTTATGAGCCCGGTCAGCCTGTTGCTGCAGCAGGGTGAAAAACGTTTTCAGCAGGATAACCTTCTTTTCATAGATTCAACCGCATTTGATGTGTTCAGCTGGAAAATGTTGTATGGAGATCCGCATACTGCATTAACGGCTCCGCAAAGTATTGTGCTCACTAAATCAGTAGCGCAAAAATTCTTCGGTAATGCGAATCCGGTTGGTCAGGTGCTGCGGGCAGACAATCGGAACAATTACATGGTTACCGGGGTAATGGAAGATGTTCCGCCTAATTCCCAGTTCACATTCAACGGATTGATCTCGATGGCGACCATGAAAAAAATAAGGCCGGATATTTTTGATATCTGGGACTATGTTGATTTTTATACTTACCTGCTGCTTAAAGAAAACACCAGTATCAAACCGCTACAGGCACAAGCCGCAGCCTTTGTAAAAAAACATACTAATGATGAAGATGGATACGCTATGTCATTTGAAAAGATGACAGACGCCTATCTGCATTCAGTTGCCAGCCGGCAGCCCGGCCCTACGGGCAGTCTGCTCAACGTGTACCTGTTTTCATGCATCGCTATTTTCATCATGCTTATTGCCTGTATTAATTTTATGAACTTATCCACCGCCCGTTCCCTTGAAAGAGCAAAAGAGGTGGGCGTTCGGAAAGTACTGGGTGTACGGCCTTCCCGTTTGATGTGGCAGTTTCTTTTTGAATCGATTCTGCTGGCGCTGGCGGCTGCGATCATTGCGCTTATACTGGCGCGCCCCGGTATTGCATTGATTGAAAAATTATCAGGTAAGAATATTTCGTACGAAAGTTTCTTCACTCCCCTGCTTTTTATTCGTATGGCCATCTTCGCGCTGGTGGTTGGATTGCTGGCAGGAATTTATCCTGCCTGGGTTTTATCAGGGTTCAGGGCCATTGCTGTGCTAAAGGGAAAATTCAATCCATCCAGTGGAGGCATTTCATTTCGAAAAGCGCTGGTTGTTTTTCAGTTTACTTTATCCATCGCTTTGATTGCCGGAACTATCATTGTTTATTCTCAATTGAAATACCTGGACCGTCGTGACCTCGGGTTTCAGAAAGACCAAATGTTGATCCTCAATTTTGAAGGCGACTCGAAAGTGCAGGAAAATATTGAATCTATTAAAAGGACCATTGCCGATCAGCCTGGTGTTGTTGCTGTAGCTGCCTCACGCGCCGTGCCCGGTGAGTTTCTTCCCAATGCAGGAACGCAAATAGAAGCACCTAACGGACAAATGACCGTACGCATACCGCTTATTTATGAAATAGACTTCGATTTCATTCCTGTTTATCATATACCGCTTGTGGCGGGCAGAGCTTATTCCAGATCATATGTTACTGATAGTGCAGAAGGAATGGTCATTAATGAAGCTGCCGCAAAGCTGTTTGGATATACGCATCCTGCTGATGCCGTCGGCAAAAAATTTGACCAATGGGGAAGAAAAGGTACGGTTATAGGCGTAGTAAAAGATTTCAACTTCCGGTCGCTTCATCAGGCTGTAGAACCTTTGACTTTAAGATACGGTTATCCCAATGTGCTTAACCGGATCTCTGTTTCTGTTAAAGGAGATAATATACCGGCTACCCTTGCACATCTTAGAACAGTATGGGATAAGATGGCGCCGCAGCGTCCTTTTATGTATCATTTTCTCGACGATTCGTTTAATGCACAATATCAGGCAGATCAGCATTTCGGGCAACTGTTCACTTTCTTTGCATGTCTCGCAATTTGTATTGCCTGCCTGGGTCTTTTGGGACTATCGACCTTTATGGCGCAACAACGTGTAAAAGAAATTGGAGTGCGTAAGGTGCTGGGCTCATCGGTAAGCGGCATCGTAATGCTGCTGTCGAAGGATTTTATTAAACTCGTGCTCATCGCCATTGTTATCGCCATTCCGCTTTGCTCCTGGGCAATGAATAAATGGCTACAGGATTTTGCTTACCGCATCAATATAGGACCTGTAGTATTTATAGAAGCTGGCATCATCACACTGGGGGTAGCATTGGCAACTATAGCATGGCAGTCTGTTAAAGCCGCTATGGTTAACCCGATGCAGTCATTGAGGAATGAGTAAACCCCAATAATTGAGTTTTATCACGTTAGGTGAGTAATACCAAAAAAAATGGGGCCATTGCCCCAACTTTTATAGAACTATCCGATAAAGCGCGTCAAAAGAAATCTGATACAGATAGCTTGCCCGCTAAAGCGGGCAAGCCACCATCATTAATATGAAAAATAGGGCAATGCTGCTGCGTATTCCCGCATCGTAATCTTCCCACTAATCAATTGTGTATATAAGAAATTGCTGTCGGGTTTTGCTTCTTTGATTTTGTTTACCAGTTCCTTGTCAAAAAATAAGGCTTTAATAATAGAAGTCATAAATGTATATTTTATAAGTTTATTAAATTTTGAAACACAAGCAGTAATAATGGTTCGCTTAACTCAGCGATAGAATTCATTAATGAAGCTAAGAGCCTGATAATTAGCAGATCTGGGTAACGATATATATTGCTCTTTTGACAATGCAAAGATACCCCCGATTTCGGGATGTTTTAATCAAATTACGGCCGTTTCTATTATCCCAAATAATAGATTTTTTTATAAAACCCTTGCTGGTACTGCGTTTCACGGATTAAAATTATGATGCCCAATCAATATTTGACCCCTTTGTGGTGATAATGTAATACATATAGCTCCCACTCACACAAACAACCTGAAATTCTTCGATTAACGGTTGTTGATAATAGTTACTATAAAAAACCGCCGTCATGGTATATGGGTATTACGGAGAAGTACAATTGAAGTTTCAGGAAATTAAGTTACATTTATAGGGATACCATTTTTTACCATAACAAAACTCCACATGAGAAAAGTTCTACTCTTCGCAACAGCATTGTTGTGCACTACAACATTGCTTGCCCAGGATTACTGGAAGCCACACACAGATGGCGCCAGAATTATCACTGATAAAGCCGTAGCCCGGCTTGCCTTTCCCACTAACTTTCAATTATTTGATCTGAATGTAACGCCTTTACGGAATGAAGTATTTAAAACCGTAGGCAATGCATCTGCACATTCAACCATTATCTCATTGCCCAATGCAGACGGGCAAATTGAACAGTTCCAGATCACAGAGGCTTCCAATTTCGAGCCTGCATTACAGGCCCGGTTTCCTGAAATAAGAGCGTTTTCAGGAAAAGGCATTACTGATAAGTATGCCACCGTTAAACTCAGCATTTCTCCGCAGGGCGTACAGGCCATGGTGTTCCGTACAGAAAGGGAAAATGAATTTATTGAACCTTATTCTGCTGACCACACTGTTTATACGGTGTTCAAAAGACAAGCGAGGACTTTACCATGGAAATGTACTACTCCCGAGCAGCAATTGTCAGCTAATCTGGCTAACCAGTTGGCCAATGCCAATGTTACGGCAAGATCAACCGGTGATGTAAAAACACTAAGACTGGCTCAATCAGTTACAGCTGAGTACTCCAATTACTTTGGCGCTACAAGCGCTTCGCAGGTTGCATTGGTATTGGCGGCAGTTAATGCTACGCTTACCCGTTGCAATGGCGTTTATGAAAAGGACCTGGCTATCCATCTTAATCTGATCTCCGCAACTACCAATGTGTTTTATTACAATCCTTCCACTGATCCATACGACGATGCCAGCACAGGCGCCGGTGGAACATGGAATGCTCAGCTGCAAAATACACTCACCTCTGTTATTGGCGCCGCGAATTATGATATCGGCCACCTTTTCGGTGCATCCGGTGGTGGCGGTAACGCCGGTTGTATCGGTTGTATTTGCGTTGACAATTCCAAAGGAAGTGGCTTTACTTCTCCGGCTGACGGTATTCCGCAGGGCGATAATTTCGATATCGATTACGTTGTGCATGAAGTAGGTCACCAATTGGGCGCCAACCATACTTTCTCCATGAGCAATGAAGGCACAGGCGTTAATGTGGAACCTGGTTCAGGTATTACTATTATGGGTTATGCCGGTATTACCAGTCAGGACCTTGCCCCCCACTCTATTGATATTTACCATGCTGCGTCCATTGCACAAATACAGGCTAATCTTTCCAGCAAAACCTGTCCCATCACTACCAGTATAGCCGGCAACAATGCTACACCTGTTGCCAATGCCGGCAGTAATTATACTATTCCTATCAGTACCCCGTTTGCATTGACCGGTTCAGCTACCGATGCCAATGCAGATGACGTGCTCACGTATTGCTGGGAACAAAATGACAATGCTTCCTCCTCACAAACAGGCACCAGTAGTGTGGCCAGCGCTACCAAAGCATCAGGCCCCAACTGGATCTCATTTAGCCCTACCACATCACCAGTAAGATATTTCCCCAAAATGGCGACTATTCTTGCAGGCGGTTTGGTATCCGGCCCGTTGCCCGGCGGTGATGCTGGAGCTAATACCGAAGCATTGAGTTCTGTTTCAAGAACCTTGCACTTCCGGTTGACGGTAAGAGATAATGCGCCTTACAGTTCTACAGCACCGGTAACTGTGGGGCAGACCAATTTTGCAGATATGACTGTAACAGTCTCCAATTCATCGGGACCTTTTACAGTAACATCTCCTAATACGGCTGTATCATGGCCCGGCAATTCATCACAAACCATAACCTGGAATGTAGCAAGCACCACAGCAGCGCCTGTTAGTTGTGCCAACGTAAAAATATCCCTCTCTACAGATGGCGGCACTACCTTCAGCACATTAGTAGCCAGCACACCTAACGACGGCAGTGAAGTGGTAACCATTCCCAATACACCCACTTCAACAGCCAGAATAAAAGTAGAAGCCGTAGGAAATATCTTCTTTGATATTTCCAATAGCAACTTCACCATTGGTACCGGCGGTTCAACAGACAGCTGTAGTGCGCCCACAGGTTTAACCAGTTCAGCAATAACAACTACCGGCGCTACAGTTAGCTGGACAGCCGCAACCGGAGGCCTGAATTATGATGTAGATTATAAACCAAATTCATTGTCTACATGGACCAATGCTGTAACCGGAACCACTTCCACATCTGTTAATATAAGTGGATTAACATCAGGTACATTGTACGACTGGAGAGTAAGAACAAACTGTTCAAGCACCAGCAGTGCATACGCTACTGCACAGTTTACTACCTCAACCACATCAACCTGTGCAAGTACATTGGATAATTCAACCAATGGAACAACATCCGGCGCGGCAACCATTCCATTTAATACCAATGTAAATGGTCTTATCAGTCCGAGTGGCGATGTTGACAATTATAAATTTGTGATCACTACCCGCGGTACTATCACCATTACATTGACCACGCTGCCCGGCGATTATGATCTGAAACTCCTGAACAGCTCAGGTTCACAGGTTGCTATTTCACAGGCAAGCGGCACCACCAGTGAAAGTATCAGCAGAACCGTTAGTGCAGGCACATATTATGCACAGGTGTATGGTTACAATGGGGCCAATAGCGCAACTTCCTGCTATACCTTAAAGGTACAGTTAGGTACTGCCACCCGCGGTGGAACTGACGGTCTGATCACCAGCAGTGATGTACAGAAAGTAGATGTATTCCCCAACCCTGCCACTAACATAGTGAATGTTAACCTCACAGGATTTACAGGTAAATCGGATCTAAGTCTGTTTGATGTAAACGGCCGTGTAGTAATCCATCGTGAAGTGAGCGACGTTAACTCGCAGCTTGATATTTCAGGATTGCCTACAGGTGTTTATATGATGAGAATTAAGAATGCAGGAAAGGATGTGAAAATGACGAAGATTATTAAACAGTAAGACACTGGGTTGATAAGTTAATAGGTTGATAGGTTAATACGTTGATAGGTTGATAAGTTAATAGGTTGACAAGTTTAGCCATATTAACTTATCAACCTATTAACTTTTAAACCTATTAACCTACTTACTACTTTTTCCTTACGTTTGTGAAAATGGTATCAAAATCTCCCCTTCGCCCTTTAATGTTTGTGGGTACTGCTTCTGATGTGGGTAAAAGCATCATTACGGCCGGTTTCTGCAGGATATTAAAACAGGATGGCTATAATCCCGCGCCCTTTAAAGGGCAAAATATGTCATTAAACAGCTATGCTACGCCGGAAGGTTTTGAAATCGGCAGAGCACAGGCGGTTCAGGCTGAAGCAGCAGGCATTCCCTGCCACACCGACATGAACCCTGTATTACTAAAACCCACCAGTGATAAAAATTCCCAGGTTATTTTAAATGGTAAACCGATCGGTACACAGTCGGCTTGGGAGTATTTCATGGGCAATGACCGCCAGGAATTGTTTACTGAAGTACTGAACGCTTATGACAGATTAGCCGCGCGATACGCCCCTGTTGTTATGGAGGGCGCCGGCAGTATCTCTGAACTGAACCTGGAACAGCGCGACATTACAAATATGCGGCTGGCCATACATGCAAACGCTGCTACTTATCTCATAGGTGATATAGACCGCGGTGGCATCTTTGCCAGTCTGTATGGCACCATGGCACTGCTTACTCCGGAAGAAAAACAATGTATCAAAGGAATCATCATTAATAAATTCAGGGGCGACAGCAGGTTATTCACCGATGGCAGAAAGATGATTGAAGATCTGTGCGGTGTGCCGGTACTTGGCGTGTTGCCTTATTTTAAAGACATCTTTATTGATGAAGAAGATTCGGTGCCGCTGCAGTTAAAACAACGTCAGACTGTAAAAGATAAAATAAATGTAGCGGTTATTCTGCTCAGACGCATGTCGAATTTTACCGATTTCAACCGCCTGGAAAAAGACCCACGGGTTAATCTGTTTTATACCATCGATCCTGCAGAAATAGCAAAGAGTGATATTGTTATTCTTCCCGGAAGCAAAAACACCATTGAAGATCTTATTGTTCTTAAAAACAATGGCGTTGCGGCAGCCGTTACCGATGCGCAGAAAAAAGGAAAAACGGTTATCGGCATTTGTGGCGGCTATCAAATGATGGGTGAACTCATTGAAGACCCTTATGAAATAGAAAGCAAAACAGGACAAGTGGCCGGACTGGGACTGCTTCCCGTACGCACCGTTTTGGGAAAAGAAAAAACAACCCTGCAACGCACTTTTACCTACCGGCAATATGCTGATTCGTGTATAGGTTATGAAATACATATGGGTCAAACGACTGTTTTGGGTACTGCCTGTGAACCAGTGATCACTTTTTCTGACGGCAGTACCGATGGCTGCTATCTTACCAATAATTGCTGGGGAACATATGTTCATGGTATTTTAGATAACGACATAGTGGTAAACGATCTGCTATCAACCTGCACGGATTCCCTGGCTCCATCTTTTGATTATCAGCAATACAAAGAAGATCAATACAACAAACTCGCGATGCATATGCGGGAGCATCTTGATATTAATCTGGTGTATCAAAATATGAAATCATAAAATCTACATCCTATGCTACACGGACACGGCGATGATGCTTATCGTTATAAGCAGGAAATAATTGCAGACTTCAGCACCAACGTATGGTATGGAGGCGAGCCTGCCGGTTTAAAAGAACATATTTTCAACCATTGGCATGTGCTCAATAAATATCCTGAAGTACAGGCAGAAAGCCTGAGTAACAAGATCAGTCAGCATTACCAGTTGCATCCTTCCAACATACTGATCACCAATGGCACTACGGAAAGTATTTACCTCATTGCACAGGCGTATAACAAATCTGTAACAACTATAGTTGGGCCTACTTTTGCAGAATATGAAGATGCGTGCAGGATGCACCATCACAAGATAGAATTTTATGATGAGGATCTCATAATGCCGCACATGCCGGTGAATGATGGATTGTTTTTTATTTGCAATCCAAACAATCCAACAGGGAATCTATTTCCCCAGCGTGAGCTTGAAGCATTAATAGAGGCCAATCCCGAAACATTGTTTGTAATAGACGAAGCCTTTATTGAGTTTACAACGGAGGCTGTTTCCTGTATTTCACTGGTCAATACCTGTGAAAATGTCATCATTCTGCGTTCGCTTACCAAGGCTTTCGCTATTCCCGGCTTACGGCTGGGCTATATTGTGGCGCATGAGGAGGTTATCAATAAATTATTGCCCTTTAAAATGCCCTGGTCAGTCAATGCTTTTGCCATAGCAGCCGGGCATTATATCTTTGATAATTTTTCTAACATACACCTTCCACTGGAGCAAATATTCAGCGATAAAGAACAATTTGTTCATAAACTGAAAAAGACGGGGTTTGATGTTGCCGATAGCTTTACGCATTTTTTTCTGGCAAAAATACCTTTTGGAACAGCGCAGGAACTGAAAAAATATCTGATAGAACATCACAGAATACTGATACGCGACGCGTCGAATTTCAAGGGAATGAACAAACAGATAATAAGACTTGCAACGTTGGCAAAAGATAAAAATGAATTACTGATACACGCCCTAAACGAATGGATAAAACTGTACTCCTGATATTACCGCTGCTTACTGGTTATCTGTTAGACCTGCTGTTGGGTGATCCTGATTGGCTACCCCATCCCATTAGGCTATTTGGTACCGCTATTTATAAAGGTGAAAAGCTACTTAATAAAGGAACCAACCGATTCTGGAAAGGAACACTCCTGACCCTTGTTTTATGTGCAGCCGTATTCTTCTTCTTTCAAATTTCATCTGTATTCTTGCTAAGCCTGCATCCCGTATTGTATCTGATCTTTAGTACTGTATTTGTATTTTATGGTCTGGCTAATAAAACCCTGATACGGGAAGGTAGGAAAGTTTTTCAGGCCCTGGAAACACAAGGGCTTGAAGCAGGACGCAAACAACTAAGCCGTATTGTGGGCAGAGATACTACCACATTAACACCTCAACAAATACGTATTGCTGTACTGGAAACCATGTCGGAGAATTTAAGTGATGGCGTTATTGCACCCCTGTTTTATTATGCAATAGCCGGTGTGCCGGGTATGATGACTTATAAAATGATCAATACGCTCGACTCGATGATCGGTTACCGCAACGAACGGTATGAACAGTTTGGAAAATTTGCTGCCCGGTTGGATGATGTAGCGAATTTTATTCCTGCCCGCATTACTGCGTTACTGATGGTGCTATTGAGTGGCAGTTTGCGCGGTCTTCGTTTTATTTTCAAATATGGAAATCAGCATAAAAGTCCAAATTCAGGTTATCCCGAAGCTGCACTCGCAGGCATTATGGATACCCGCTTCGGCGGACCAAATACCTATCACGGCAAACGGGTGGAAAAACCCTATATAGGGGTTAACGACCGGGCCGTATTGCATCATGAAATAACCCGCGTTAGCAGTATCAATCACAAAGTGTGCGGCTGTGCTGTTCTGTTAATTGCTTTTATTATTTACCTGATCTATACGTAAGATATTGACCACACAGAAATATATTATCACCGGGGGACCGGGAGCCGGAAAAACAACTTTGTTGCAGGCATTAAAAGATGCAGGGTATCATTGTTCAGAAGAAGCCTCCCGCCGTTTAATTGCGGAAGAAGTTGCCAAAGGTTCCGGTTGCCTTCCCTGGATTGATCTTTCATCCTTTGCCGGCAAAGTACTGGAACGAATGGTCCATTCATATTCGGAAACTAATGCTTCTACAGGTCCAACCTTTTTCGATCGGGGTATTCCGGATATTATTGCTTATCTCAAGGCAGCACATCTTCCTGTTGACGATCGTTACTATACAGCTGTTCAACGGCATCCTTACCAACATCTTGTATTTATTTTACCGCCCTGGAAAGGCATCTATGTAAATGACGCAGAACGATGGCAGACTTTTGAAGAAGCCGCTCATCTTTATTCCTGTATCAGAGACACCTATCAGGCATTGGGTTTTACGCTGATAACCGTACCGGAAGAACCTGTTCATGTCAGAATGAATTTTGTACTGCAAACAATCGTTACTACTTTCGCGGCTGAAGGTAGCCAGCATTTGCTGCTTTAATAGGGAATCCGGTGTAAATCCGGGACAGTCTCCGCTGCTGTAAGTTCTTCGTGAATCGTCAATCGTGAATGGAGAATCGTGAATCGTCAATCGTGAATAGATTTGTATTACTGCCGATTGCCGACTGCCGATTGCCGATCAACGACTGCCGATTTTCGGTTGCTGAATATTCCTGCCACTGTTGATGTTAGCACTAAGTCAACGGGAAGGCTTCAGCTTAGAACAAGTCAGAAGACCTGCCTTTACAATAACATTCACTCACCGCTTTCGGAAGAAAGGCAAAGAGCAATCATGAAAAAAAGCAGGTATTCTATCCACTGCAGAAATATTTTTCTGCTTCGTATTCAGGTCCCCCATTCGCTCAGCATTTACAGCATTGGTATCTTGTTTTTATGGCTCGCGTCCTGTAAACAGGCCGTTAAATCCGGTAACCATGTAACCGCAGAGAAGCCTGTTGCCGCAAAAACCAAATTGCTGTACTCCAAAGGATTTACCATTCAATACTTTCAAAACTACAAGCTCGTTAAAATTGTAAACCGGTTCTCCGATAAAAGCGACACGCTTCAGTATGTACTGGTAAACAGAGGAACGCCTGCTCCTGCCAATTATCCCGGCGCCCAGGTGATACAGATCCCCGTACAAAAAATGGTAGTTACCTCTTCCATGCATATAGCGATGGCCGATTTTGCAGGGGCTGTTGACGCAATAACCGGATTGGCCGAAGCCCAATATGTTACATCGCCTGAAGTGCGTAAAAATCTGGCGACAGGTAAAGTAAAGGAAGTAGGCAATGGCAGCGCCATGAATTATGAACAGATAGTCGCCATGAAGCCCGACCTCGTAATGACCATGGGCAGCCCGGTTGCACCATTTAGCCGCTATCAACCGCTCACAGGTGCAGGCATTCCCGTGATCATGAATGCTGAATGGCTGGAGACAACTCCTTTGGGACGTGCCGAATGGGTAAAGCTCATGGCTGCCCTGCTGAATAAAGAAGAAGTGGTGAATGCGAAATTTTCAGCCATGGAACAGGAGTACAACCGCATAAAAGACCTTGCGGCAAAAACGACAACAAAACCTGAGGTAGTGATCGGCATGCCTTTTAAGGGTACCTGGTATGTTCCTGATGGCGACAGTTATCTGACGCAGTTTTTAAGAGATGCAGGAGCAAAATACCATTGGTCAGATGTAATAAGCACCGGTAGTCTGGCGCTTGACTTTGAAACGGTAGCGCCCATAGCACTGAAGGCCGATGTTTGGCTGAATATGGGCAATGCCCAATCAAAAGCAGAGATTGCGGCCACTGATCAGCGCTATACTCATTTTAATGCTTATCAGAAAGGAGCGCTTTACAATAGCAACAAACGTATAAACGACATTGGCGCCAACGACTACTGGGAGTCCGGATCCGTTAATCCGCACCTGGTGCTGGCAGACCTGATTAAAATTTTTCACCCGGAACTACTACCCGATCACCAACTGGTATACTACAAACAATTACAATGATGAACGTAGCAACTCATTCTGCTACCCAAAAGCATACATGGACGGCTTCGTACACGAAGCTCGTTGGTTTGTTTATGCTGCTGCTGATCGCATTCATAACAGATATAGCGCTGGGTTCTGTATCGATTCCGCTGCGCTCAATACTGGATATAATCGTATCCGGTAAATCTACAAACGACGCCTGGGTATACATTATTGACAACATTAGAATTCCCAAGGCCATCACTGCCGTTATTGTAGGCTGCGGACTACCCGTGAGCGGTTTGCAGATGCAAACACTTTTCCGCAATCCACTGGCTAGTCCCGACATATTAGGCATCACTGCAGGCGCCGGTTTAGGCGTAGCGCTGGTAATGTTATCTACAGGCAGCATAACCACCGCCTATGCCATTAAAGAACTGGGTATTTCGGGAAGCTGGTTGATCATGCTAACGGCTTCATTGGGCGCAGGGTTTATCATGTTCCTCATTGTAGCTATTTCGGCTCGCGTAAGAGATAATGTTATTATGCTCATCATAGGTGTTATGATTGCCAATATCACCTTTTCCGTTATCAGCATCTGGCAATACTTCAGCGCGCCCGAACAGGTGAAGGATTATTTAATATGGACATTCGGTTCGCTCGGTGGCGTTTCAGGTAACCAGTTATATCTGCTGGCTGGTGTGGTAGCGCTGGGTTTGCTCATTGCATTTGCCTCCTCCAAAATGCTGGATACATTATTGTTGGGTGAGCATTACGCCAGTACCATGGGTTTAACAGTAAACAGGGCCCGGTTGCTCATAATAGGCAGCACCAGTCTGCTCGCTGGCAGCATTACCGCCTTTTGCGGCCCCGTGGGTTTTATTGGAGTGGCCGTACCTCATCTCGCACGCACGCTATTCAATACTTCAGACCACCGGGTGCTTATCCCTGCCTGCTGTTTGATGGGCACTTCCCTGATGCTGCTGTGTGATATCATTGCTCAATTGCCGGGTAGTAATGATGTATTGCCTATCAATGTAATTACTGCGCTGGTAGGTTCCCCTGTAGTTATCTGGATCATTATGCGCAGGAATAATTTAAAAAATTCCTTCTGATGAATAACACTGCACTTTTAAAAGCAAGCCGGTTATGCATCGGATATAAAAAAGGTAAGAAAGAAGCGAAAACCCTTGCAGGGCCGCTGGACCTGGAAATGTATTCCGGACAACTTATTTGTTTGCTGGGGCCAAACGGCGCAGGCAAATCTACACTTATACGCACGCTGGCGGGTTTACAGCCTATGATGTCCGGCACCGTGGAAACCGGTGGAAAAAATATCGCAAAGCTAAAACCACAGGAAAGAGCCAAACGGTTAAGTATGGTGCTTACTGGCAGAGTGCAATCCGGCAATTTGACCGTTTCTTCCATTATCGCATTGGGACGATTTCCTTATACCAACTGGTTTGGCGCTCTGGAACCGGATGACATAAAAATGGTACAATGGGCCATGCGCACAACAGATATCACTTCTTTTGCCGACAGAAAGCTGAGTGAGTTAAGTGATGGCGAATCTCAAAAAGTTATGCTGGCAAGAGCACTGGCGCAGGACACACCGGTAATTATACTTGATGAACCAACAGCACATCTCGATCTTCCCAACCGTATATCTCTGATGCGCCTGTTACACCAACTCGCAAAAACAACAGGTAAAAGCATTCTACTATCTACGCATGACCTTGACCTTGCCCTGCAGTCTGCCGACGAAGTATGGCTGTTGCGTAATGATGGCGTTTTTACAAAAGGCGCACCCGAAGACATAGTACTCGATGGATCATTTGAAGCGGCTTTTTACAAAGAAGGATTTACGTTCGACAAAAACAATGGCACATTCATCATTCACCACAGCAATGGAGCATCTATTCAGGTTGAAGGAGAAGGCGCGCCTCTTTTCTGGACAAAAAGAGCCCTGCTGCGCGAAGGATTTACTGTTTCGGAAAGTGCAGAAGAATGCATTCAGATTATTCAGACAGAAAATAATGTACAGTGGATATATAGAAATGAATCACATACAACCATAGCCGGTTTGTTGCTTTCCCTGCGCAACCGCTATGGCGTTCAATAAATAAAATTGAAACAAATGAAGATCTATACCAAAAAAGGCGACACCGGTACTACCGGACTGTTTGGAGGTAAGCGTGTATATAAAGACGATATTCGTGTAGATTGCGTTGGTACATTGGATGAAGCAAATTCCACTTTAGGGTTACTTCGGGCAAAGCTGGGTAACGACCATCCCTGGCAGGCCAATTTGCATAAGATCCAGAAAGACCTGATGGATATGATGTCGCACCTGGCGCGGCCTTCCGATACTAAAAAAGTAAATACCAATCCTATGCCTGAAGACGGCGCCACCTTTTGTGAGGCGTGGATCGATGAACTGGAAGGCGCCATGACGTCACCGTCTGACTACTTTTTACTACCGGGCGGTAACGAAATATCGGCTCTCTGTCATGTAGTGCGGACCCAGATTCGCCGTGGCGAACGAAAGCTGGTTTCTCTAATGAAACAGGATGAAGTACATGAAGCCATTCCGGCTTATATCAACCGTTTGTCTGATCTTTTCTTTACGCTCGCAAGAGCAGAAATGGACAAAGCAGGTGTAGCAGAAGAAAAGTGGCAGCTTTTTTTGTATAAGCGGTTTAAAAAACAAGAGCCGGATAACAACCAGACGGCCGAATAATTGCTGTTTGCACAAAAACAATTGGCCTACAATACTAATTCTGCTTCAATTTTATTGATATAATCTTCTAAATCAAGTGCTGATTGATTTAAAAAGTTGATGCCTGATAAAATAGGATCAATGATTTTATTAATTCTGGTTTCTCCTGAACCGACCTCTTCTATTATTGTATGATCGCCTGCATGAGATATTTTCGTTATCGGGTTGATAGTGAAACCAGTCAAAACGAAATGCCCGAATAATGGAGAATTATTGTCCCTGCAAGTATCCCAATACGACTGATATCTTGCAACTAATACTTCAGCAATAAAAAAGCCTATTCTTTGTCCGAGCCAGGATTTGTCATCCTTATTAGCTGCACTTAGGTTTTGTTGTTTTAACCAATTGCTAAAATATGTTATATAATTCTGAGGACGTTTTAGTAAGTCAACAGGATCAATTTTATTGTCAGACAATTTTGAAAAAAAGTCTGTAAGGATCTCATAACCGTATTGTATCCACTCATTTTTTTCCATAAAATTTAGTTGGCATTTATAGTCGAAGTAAAATAAAAATCAGATTGTTGCCAAGTGCGGATGGTAATTTTGTTTTTAGATTGAATATAACCGATATATGTAGAATTTGTAATAGTTCTAAGTTTTTGATTTCCATTAGAACGATTGTTTCAATAATACACCAAGCCCTGCAAACCGATTGGTTGGCAGAGCTTGGTTATAAAAGAAAATTCACCTATCAGGCTTCTACCGGATTATTCACTTTACCCGCCAGTTCAACCGTTAATTCAGCCAGCCTGTTTGAAATACCTACTTCATTATCGTACCACGATACAATTTTTACCAGTTTATCAATAGACCGGGTTAATGTACCATCAACAATAGATGAGTTGGTATTGCCCAGGATATCTGCCGATACAAATGGTTCTTCAGTATATTCCAATATGCCTTTCAAGGTGGTGGCGGCATGATGTTTCAGAAACTCATTTATTTCCTTAGCAGATGCGCGTTTTACGAGGTTCAGCGACATATCGGCTATGGAGCCATCGATCACAGGTACACGGTACGAAAAGCCATCCATCTTTCCTTTCAGATTTGGCAATACTTCACCAATTGCTTTTGCAGCGCCGGTTGTAGTGGGAATGATAGATTGCGTGGCTGCACGGGCTCTTCTGAAATCTTTATGCGGTCCGTCCTGCAGCATTTGGTCCATCGTAAATGCATGCACCGTGCTCATAAAACCAGATTCAATACCATATTCTTTATCGAGAAGATATAATACCGGTGCTATACAGTTGGTAGTGCATGATGCAGTAGAAAGAATTTCATCTTCTTCTGTGATCTGATCGTTATTCACGCCTACTACAATTGTTTTCACATTGCCGGTAGCAGGTGCAGTGATCAATACTTTTTTCGCGCCTGCGGTGATATGTAATTGTGCACCTTCTTTCTGGGTAAAACGGCCGGTTGATTCAATGACTACATCTATCTGCAAATCTTTCCATGGTAGTTTTTCGGGGGCGCGTTCACTCAGCAATACAATCTTTTGGTTATTCACTACAAGATATTGGTCCTGCAGTTCTACGGTGCCGTCAAACTTTCCGTGCGATGTATCGTATTTAAAAAGATGCGCCAGCAGTTTGCTGTCTGTAAGATCATTGATAGCAACTACTTCTACGTCTTTTTTATTCAGTAATGCTCTTAAGGTCATTCTGCCAATGCGTCCGAATCC
>Ga0105239_10001517_pt1 | contig 30809 bp, 23 predicted proteins | sample KBSC44metaG_FD_92761 | JGI IMG/M metagenome (GOLD analysis project Ga0105239, IMG submission 92761) | Corn rhizosphere microbial communities from Kellogg Biological Station, Michigan, USA - KBS C4-4 metaG | ecosystem: Host-associated > Plants > Roots > Rhizosphere > Soil | place: Michigan, USA...
CCAGCGGGACATTAAACGCAAGAGATGTTATTAAGCCAGCGGGACATTAAACGCAAGAGATGTTATTAAGCCAGCGGGACATTAAACGCAAGAGATGTTATTAAGCCAGCGGGACATTAAACGAAAACAAACGATGCAACCAAAACAAAAATCCATTCAAGTCTTTTGATTCGATCAAATCACGTATCGCTTGCCATCGTTCATACACTTTTGTGGGATACAATGACAAGATTGAATTCGAAATTTGAATGCTGTACCAATGCAATTTTGTTTCTAAAATGCATGCACCGAACGAATGTCTTAAACTCCACTTGAGCCCGGTTAGAAGCGTATAGACATGTTGAACTTCGTTGGAAAATGGAATTTTTTGTATATCATGGTACTGTTGAACGCTTAGATCGCCTTTTGTGGTAAACCCGTGGGTAAACGGTTGCTTCAATTCGAAACTTTCAAGTAGGGTCTTCAAGAATTCATCCACGACATTCTGGTAATTTTGCTGCGTCACATTGAGACAATAAAATGATGTTGTGCCTTCCGTGGAACAGTTCGCTTTTCCAACCGATAACACAATTTGTGAAAACGATTCAGATGGGCGGTGTACAATGAAATAAGGTTCGGTAAAACATATATACTTCCAGCGGGTACAAAACGTGATTTTGCCGGTGTAGGAATTCTGTCTTAAGGATGCCAAACATTGATCAATTGTCAGATTTTGCACACGTTCGCTTTCGGCTTGAATCAAACAGTAATTTGTCCGTCGCATAATATAAGAAGAAGAACCTTCTTTTGCTTGTTTCGTATCTTTTGCATCGTTCAATTCATTGTTTCGGTTTGGTAAAATAATTTCATGAACAGGTTCCTTTTCTTCTTTTTGTTCTTCTTTTAAATCATTGGATTGACGAAATTGTGAACAATCAATTGAAGGCGGTTCATCTTCGTCGCTTACGGGTGCATTGTGCGAGACATCTTCCTGAATTTCGACCAAAACCATCTTTTCTCTTTTAATTAGAAGAAGTCCTGTCAATATTTTTTTCAAATGTGAGATTTTAAATCATACAACACTTTTGTGCCCACATGCTGTATCGATCTCCTTTTTTTATTGCCTGCGTCGGAAGTATTGGTGTTGCATGAGAAGATAATGATGATCGAATTGGGGCGATGTCTGACACGTAGTAGCCAGGAATGGGTTTTGGGTAGACGACTTGATACCAGAAAGGAGTCTTGTTGAGTTTGCTATGAACCTTTCGTTGTTTGTTTCGAAGTTTGTTTAAAGATCGTATCAGATCAGAGAGTTCATCCATAGTGAACATTTGTTTTGATGGAATGGGTTCGTTTTCTTGTTCTCGTCCTTGTTCTTCGTCTTCATCATTTTGTTCTTCCTCTTGTTCTTCTTCCTCTTGTCTTTCGTCCTCATCACTGCAGTCGAAAGTAATTCTGTTGTCATCAGATGATTCATTGTCACTGTTGTCCAATATTGAGTCACAATCCGAGTCTCCGATGCTACTCATGATGCGTTTCGTTTTTTTTAAATGTATAATTTCTCTACTTTTTTGGTCGAATGTAAAAATGAAAACGACAACAACGAAAAAGAGAACACGAAAAAACATACAATTCAGAACCAAAAAATGTGGGCGGGCCTTGATTTGGAATTTCAGTTGGTGTTGATCGACCGAGAGGAAGATCAACGAGAAATTCTTGGAGTGAAAATTCGAGCCGTCAATTCTGCAGATGCTGACGATATTCGAAAAGTATTGTCCTGTTTGCGCATTGGATTTCTAGAATGCGAGGATGGTTTTAAAATCCGATCCGAGTCATACGAAAAAGCTTGCAAAGCGATACGACAATATCTGCCAATTGTACCATTGCCAGACCATTTACAAAAACTCTTAAAAGCAAGCGAAGCGCGTTATTCGACACCCAGGATCACGGACGAAACTCTCGCCTCTCACATTCCTGTAGAATTATGGAATGTTGCAAAACCCTATCAAAAAGAAGGCCTTCGTTATATTTTTGAACACGATGGTCGCGCTGAATTGGCTGATGAAATGGGCGTTGGAAAATCCTTTCAGGCGATCTTATTTTCGTTTTTGTACAAAAAGGTGCATGGACCTGTGCTGATCATTTGCCCACCGTTGCTGCTGGAGAAGTGGGCTCAGGAATTAAGGGGTTGGTGTCGGCTTGTGAATAAAGATTTTGATTCAAAGGAGAAGCCGCAGATTACAATTCTGTGGAAAGGTAAAGATGTGACCAATTTGCATGTCGATAAAACTCAGAAAGATCATTATTATCTCGTTGCATATTCGATCATACAAAATCTGGAGGCCGTCAAAGCGCTCGTTGCTCAACAATTTAAAATTATTGTCGCGGACGAAACTCATGCCGTGAAAAACGAATCTGCGAAACGTTGTATATCGACACAAGCCTTGTGTGTTACTGCTAAATACGTTGTTCTTCTCTCCGGAACTCCTGGAGTGAGACCATTAGAATGGTTCACACAGTTTTCGATGGTTTCACCGTTTGCCTTCCCGGAATCGTTAAAATGGAAACCACCAAAAGCGTATGGTTTTGCTAGCTTAACGAAAGACAAGACTCGAGAAAAAAACGCCATGATGCCGTATTCGTATGTGTCCCGTTGGTGCGATCCATTTATGGAAACAACGTTTCGCCATCACAAAAAATGGAATCACTCGGGAAGTGCAAGGGCAGAAGAATTACACGCGGTGGGTAGAGAGTTTGTGTTTATTCGACGACAGGCAAAAACTGTATTAAATACAGCATTACCTCCCAAGACAACACATTATTTAACAATGGACATTACAAAAGAAGACGCAGAAATCGTACGATCAACAATGAAACGTTTGAATGAAGCGGCCGCCGAACATGATGATTACGAACGCAAAAAGTGTTGGATGGAAATGTTTAACGATTTACCACGTATGAAAAAAAACTTTGTTGTCCAGCACTTGCGTACGACATTGTTACATAATCGTATGCATGATCATAAAACTATTATATTTGCGCATCATATCGAGATGATCGATTTGATCGAACAGGAATTGCAAGCTGTCTTGGTCGAGTATATACCAATGACCGAGAACAAAAACAAATGCAATAATAAACGTAAAAGAATGACGTTAAATCACAACGAACCAATTGCGAAACGACAACGAGTGGAAGAAGGACCAGAACAAAAAGAACAAAAAGAGAAAAAAAAGAATCAAAAAACATACATCAAGATCATCGGTGAAACGCCCGTTGAATTTCGTCAGGCAAGGGTATCCCACTTCCAAAACGACGATGATTGTCGCGTTGCTTTGTTGGGATTAACGGCAGCTGGTGTTGGATTGGATTTGTTCGAAGCATCACTCGTCATTATGACAGAAATGTATTATACCCCTGGGGCGCTCGCTCAAGCCGAAGCACGGGCTCATCGACTCGGATGCAAAAAACCAGTGACCGTTGAATATTTGGTCGCCAATGGAACGCTTGATCAAGCCTTATTGAATATTGTCTCGCGCAAAACAGAAATTACCTCGCGTGTGTTGGACGGCGTTGGTTCCAATACAGACAATAATAACCAAAACGAAGAGACTGAGTCGAATGAAATAAAAGAAGCAAGCGTTAAAGAGCTCAGCGCACTGTTGTTGTAATCATTCATATTGTTGTTGATCGTTTAATCGCTTTCACGATTATGCAAAACCGCATCAGCCGAAACGTGGGTTTTCGACTTGTGATAATATCGCATTTTCATTCCATAACCGACGGAAGACAAAATCCATCCGTGATATTCGTAGTATTGTATTGCGCCTTCAAGATGTTCCAACAATGTGAACAGTCGGTTCCCGGTTTCGTGTTGATCAACAAGTCGTAAAATCAGTTGCCACGTATTCCATAAACGATGTATATCCAGTGACAGGCGATTACATTCACCACAACACATGCATTCTGTCTGATGGACCGGACGCATTTCATGACCCGTAACCGTTTGCAGGCGAGACAACAGCAAAGCTAATGCATGATGATTTGTCTGATGTTGTACATCATCTATTTGTTGCAATAGAATGAAACGGCGATCATCGGAGAGTTTTGTCTTGAGGAAGTTGTTAAAATTAAAATAGTGTTCACCAACAAGAGAGTTGTCAAAATAGTGTTCACCAACGACCCACATTTCACGCACCTCTTCTTTGTTTTCCTTCTTGTCGCGACGCAAGCAAAACATTTGGTCGCCTTTATTTAAAAAAAGAATGGGAATCCAAAAGAAAAACAAAAAAGACTTTTAGGATGATGCACTTGCCTGTTCGAAAAAGAGGCGGGCTTCTTTTTTTTGTCCGCTATGGATGTAGCGAACGCAATCGCTTCATCCTCCGTCGCAAAAATTTGACGGGATTTGATTTTTGTCGGTACGCAAACTTCTTACACTTCGCACACCACATCATGCTCCATGAATTTCCCCGCTCTGCGGCGACACAGGGATCGAATGTCCTTGATCACAGTTGCGCCGCATGACGATGATGCACGATAAGGATCAGACAGGACTACCATCGCACAACTACTATCATCATCCATGTATCGGTGTCGATAGCTGCGCCGGAGCACTGACAAACGGCCTTGATCTCGGAAAAAATGGAATCGGAGTGATTCCCATTCTTTACAGAATGTGTTGAGCGTGTCGAGATAGATATCGAATGGATGGGTTGAATCCTTGGAGACACAAGCGTCTGTCCAGTTCAGCATTACATGCCGCAAATACCGATCGACTTCAAGCAAGTGATGAATCTCTTTGTGATATTTATTGTGTGCGCGGAGCTTGAAAAGCGCTGTGCCCACCGAGTTTTCTTTCTTTCGCCAACTGATAGATGGAACACCCAACGGCTCGTATATCTTGTCAGGATGAAGTCGCCGGAAGATCAACCATGCAAACAGGACGATCAACACAACGCCGCATCCTAGCGGAATCTTCATTTGCCGCAAAATTCGTTGAATAAACATTAAAAAAAAGCTTTTATTCTTGATGTCGTTCGAAGAAAAAGAGAATCACGGAGACAAAAGTCAAAACGTCGAAGATGATAGGGATTTCGATTTCAAGCATCTTCTCAAATGTAAAGAGCAGCAAGCGCTCGCACTACAAGAAACGCACGAAGCGTATGTCAATGCTGTAACCACTATGCGCAAAGTTTCTGAAGACCCGATAATGCTGCAAGCAATGGTGAGCGGGATGATCTGGCCAAGCATTCAAAAGCTTTCTCTGTATGTGTTTCGTGGCAATGTTTTCGCGGATCTCGAACTGCGTGAGAAAGAAGAGGCTGCTTATTTTGCTTACTTCAAAGAGGTGGACAATGGCAGAATCGCTGGGATGCGATCATCGCATTGGTTAGGATCGGTATTTTTTGCGTATGGTAACAACATACCATCGGAGGATATCTCAGCGATTGAAAGCTATGATTTAAATGTTGACCTAGTGCTGCGGTACAGTTTAATTTCTGAATTCATCATTCGCCCTGACAACGGTTATTTTCTCGCGATTCCACCCGACTTTTGTGCTTTGAACGAACGTTCTGCTGATACATAAAAAAAAAGAATGGGAATCTAAAAGAAAAACAAAAAAAGACTTTTAGGATGATGCACCTGCCTTTTCGAAAAAGAGGCGGCGCTTCTCTTTTTTGTCCGCCATCGATGTAGCGAATGCGATCGCTTCATCTTCCGTCGCAAAGATTTGACGGGATTTGGTTTTTGTTGGTTGATCAGACGGCATGGGGACTGAAATCGTTGTAGTGGGACCCAGCGTTTTTTTCTTTATCAGACGATACGCAAACGTGAGTTTTTCTTCTCGTACGTCTTGCCGTTTCTGTCCGTTTTTTTGTCGATCTTGTTGTGACGATTCTTCTTTTTCTTCTTGAGATGACACGATAGATCCTGGAGTACTGTACAAAAGTGCGGCATCCATAGCCTCCAATACGTCGTCTAAGGACGAAAACACCTGCACGTACGCGTAGAGTTTCACTTTGAAACACACGCATGATGTATCACAGGGGTTTTCTTCAAGGGGTTGTGTTGATTGAGAGCTTTCTTCATCGTCTTTGTTGTAGCAAATGTCGACGATGTATTCGTGCTTTTTTAGGTTAGCGTGTTTCAACAGAGCCGAAAACACAACACCACGAACACGCGCATCTTTTTGAAGACACACATTGTCGTTCAGGTAGAGACGAAGGGCATCTTTCGCTCCTTCGACTTGTTGTACGACAACCGTGACGAGAGCCGCGAGCTCGTCTTGAGAGTACTTGAACTTTCGCTGTGTGGCCAAGTTTTCAGAACGAGGAATCTTTGTTATCTGCAAGTTTGCCGCGAAGGCCAATGTGCATTTTTGACGTTTGTTTGAGACATCGTTTGAGATGTTACACTTAGTCGGACAAGGCGGACCATCGTGCTTTCTCTTGCACCCTGAAGAGAGGACGGGATGCTTCTTTTCGTCTTTGCCAGACATGTCTGAAACGATCTCATGCACACGAAAACTGAACAAGACAAAAAACAATAGTGTTTCGATTGGCGCGAAAGTGTTTTGTTTTCATTTTTTTTCGGGGGTCTGAACAAAAACAATAACCTACCGTCCTCTCGTTTCTCGCACAGATGACTGCTGCTCCTATTGTAGCAGGATGCGTATTGGCCATCACGCTAGCGTTGAATACGTACTGGACATGGAGCCTGTTGCCGTATTTTCCAATCGAATTCAGTCAGATGGGCTGGGGCGCGCCTGGCCGTTCAGGAGGCTACTACATAATGGCCAATGGATTGTCCATTGCGGCGACGCTCATGTTTCGCGTTCACGTGGAAGAACGCAGTCTGCTGGGAGCGACTGCAGCGGTGTTTATGTGCCTTCTCGGTCTCATTAATGGTGACGATGTCGGAATGCTGCAGATGCTGCACGGAATGGTCGCATTCGCGTGTTTTGTGTTGTACATCGTTTACATTGGCATCTACTCTGGCGCAAGTCGCGTGTTTCATGACACGTGGAACCCTGTGCGCGCGTATTGGCGTTTCGTCACGTTTGGAGGCCCTGTCACATGGCTTGCCATTGCCTTTACGGTCCTCATCATCGGCCACGTTCTCGTTCTGACGGAAGTACGTTATGCCGAAGTCGTTGAGCTCGGCTTTCCTGCATTCTGGACCAAAGCACAACAGCGTCACGGCACGTCTCTGCTTCGCTTCAAAGCACTCCTCCAATACACCATGATCGTTTCGTTGTACTCGGGTTATTTCTCGATTGCTTGTCGTGACAAAGTCGCTTAACTTCAACTGTCTCGTGCAAAACAATAACACAGAACAAAAAAACATGCTACTTTTATCAGTCTGGCTTGATCATCAGCGGATCTGAATCCAATCTGTTTCTTGTTGGTGTAAGGTGATATCTTGGGTTTTTGATTGTTGAATCAGGTTTTGTTGTTGTTGTTGTGTTGATTGTTGATTTTGTTGAAGAAGAGAAGCAGAACCCACCGGCATGCCGCGTCGTGCCCCCAAAGAATGAACATTCTCTTTCATGTCCGACTTTTTTTTCTTATCGTGGGCCTGAAGTTGTTCGGTCTTAGTTTGGAGTTGTTGTTCGATTTGTGTCATGAAAGACATCATACGTCCGTAAATCATAGTGACTTTTTTTCTTTGAAAATCAGTCGGCCCGGTGCTGTGGTCTCGAGCGATTATCGTTTCTCCCATTTTGAGCAGCATGCTTCCGCGATGGTACACACCCTCCAGTTTGCCATCGGGAAAGGCGTACATGAAGATAGAGGTCGGCGTCATCAGCATCTCTTCGCTTGCCTCGATCAACATTTCCAACTCATAGATGCTCGACGCCATGACTGACAAGGAAGTCGCGATTTCGGAAAGAACTTGTTTTACTGCACTGACCAACTTTGGGTCTGACTTATTTTCAGAAGAAGACGTACGAGATTTTAGAGCTTGTCGCGCATGAGACTTCATGATTATTGCATCGCATTGTGCACACGTCGACTCCGAACAGATACCACAGACTTGTTTCGCGTCGGACATCGTGTTTGTTTGTCTTTTCACTGGACCAATTTTTTTAAAACACCAAACTTTTTCGCAAACCAGGAAACGCACAATGAACGTCGTCGTGCTTGATGCGCAACAAAGCAAAAACACTGCTGGCGTACAAAAGGAACCGACTCCGACAAAAGAGAAAAGTGACGAACCCGATGATATAACCAGCCCCGGTATAAGGGGCAGTGAGTGTATGGTCGACCCACAGCCGGCAAGGCAGGAACTCTTACAGCGCAATGTGTGGAGCACCCACAAGTGCTTGTCCAAGCACCGTGTCCAGCTGTGCGTTCTTGATACTCAAGAGAACCGCAAAGCAATCGCTAAACAACCGCTGCGCTTAACGTCAGTTGCTGTTGCGGACGGCGGCACCGCAACGCCAGAACAACATGCAAAAGCGCCCGTGGTGTTGCGTTGGTTTACCCCAGCAGAAGCGGCTGTTTATGAAGAGCGCGTGTTAGCGGCTCTATCTGTCATCGCAGCAAAATCGCATTTACCAGGCATTATTCTAAATGCTGATTTCGGAAGCCCGAAAGAAAACGCTAAAAGAAAAGACAAGTAATCCTTTTGTGGCACCTTTTGTTTTTTTTTTCGTCTCTGATTTCCAACTCATTCCGCCTCTGCCTCTCCATACAAATTTGTCTGCAATTGCAAATATAGATTTTCGTATAACACTGTATCGTCAAGAGGCCACACAATCCAGTCCAACAATTCCAACATGCGTTGTTCCATCGCATTGAATGCGGAAACGGGCAGACGGCATACTACTTCAGCATAGGATTGATTTGAAAAGGTTCTGTCTTCAGAGTACTTTGTTGCAATGTAAAGTGCAGTGGCGACGATACCGTAAATAGTATCTGATGAGAACACCAATGTCGTGCCGTTTTTCAAACGAAATAAAATGTTTAAAAAGATCAAAAAGCACGGGCCGCTCGGTGACAAGAGAATTGATATCACGATAAAAAAATTAGAAAGCCGTTTCGTATTGGAGAGTGCCGCAAACACCGCATTCTCTTTTGTTTCGTCTCTTCTTTCTCCTTCGTCACAAATTTCGTAAAGACCATTGGCAATATGAAGAACCAAATCGGTTTTTCGAATCGGCATCTGATCTTTTTCCGAAAGGCCGTCTGGTTTTTCTAATATCAAATCGGAAACCGAAATTCGAGTGGCGAACTCATCCGTTTCATCAACTTGAATGTACGTAGCGCCACTCTCAATATCGTCGTACAGGTACATATTCGTTTCTAACTTCCATTCATTCTCGCAAGCGCTTAAACTCATTATTCACCTGTTGTTTTTATTCTGTTTGCTTTCTTCTTTTTCTTCAAGTTTTTGTATTTCGGACCCTTGCATTTGTTTTGTTTCTTTCTGCTCTTTTGTTTCTTTCTTGTCCAAGTCTGCAACAGGGTCTTTGGTTTCTTTCGTTTCTTGCTCGTCTCGCACTTTTGTTTTGTTGCGGGCCATAGATGGAACAGCCTGAAGTTTCATGTCTGATCGACAATAAGGACATTTGGAATTCTTTTTTTTGACAGTTTGTATGTAACGCCGAAAGCATTCATAGTGCACGGATTTTCCACATTGTTGTTGGCAATACACAACCATACAAGCTTCTGTCATTGTATCCAAACAAAAACAGCACGCTTCACCAATATACGGTCTTTGTTTTTCTGATGCGTTTCTTTCTTTTTCATTTTCTTTTTCAACTACGCGCGTATAATCATAATTTGGATTCTGGATGGTTCCCGCTTGCTGTACTCGGTCTCGAATCGCACGATACATATCATCAACATCATCGTAATACATTGATGACGATTGAACCGCCAAATCGTCACCAATAACATCCTTTTGTAATACACGCGCCAAGACGAAGTAAATATGTTTGCAAAACTTCTGCCGACGGGCAAAATCTGGACACAAGCATTTCCAGCTTGATTCTTTTGAATATGTAACGGCATAGGTTGCAGTCGTTCCCAAAACTATGAATTCAATTCCTTTTTTCTTATCGACTTCATTTGGTAACTTTCTGTATTCCAACAATAAAATGGGATGTGCAAGCCCACGTTGCTTGCGTTCCTCTGCAGCCTTTCGTAGCAGGCGGGGAGGCATTTCTTTTTATAAACCTGTTGTTTTTTTTACTGATCAAAAAGAACGCTCTTCAAAAAAAAAGATGTCTGGTTGTGACACGAAAACAAAACATGAGGACAACACGGGTTCTCCAAATGAAGGCATTGTCGAAAGTGAGAATCATTTAAAGGACAGCAAGGATCAACAACAACAACAACCACAACAACACGAGAATTTTGTCGTCAAAAACGGCGAAGAAAACGAAGATAAGTTATGTGAACTCAACGTTCGATGTTTCGTATTCACAACCAATGCAGTAACACAAAGAAACAATTCTGACCAACAAGACAAACAAGAGAAACAACAAGCAGAACAAGAAAAAAACGCCAATGAAGAATGGAAAAACTATGGTGGTCCGTCTTACGTGCGCATTCTGCAAGATCGTAACGCGAAAACAAAACGCATTGTGGTACGAACACATGGAACAAAACGAGTCATTCTGAACACAAAGGTAACAGAAAAACCAATTTTACTCAACGATGCGGAGGGTTCCAAACTGAATCCAAGTTCGCTTTTGCAAGAAGCTGAAATTGAAGATGATCAATGCGTGGTTGTCATCCCATCGATGAAAGGGGCGTTTGTATTTGTATCAAAAACAGATAAAGATACCTTTGTATCATGTTTTTAGCATAAACAATTTTTTCTGCAAATTTTTTTCTGCTGTATTTACATTGTGTTTGTGTTTGTGCAACCAGACACAAAAGATGGGTTGTGCATCTGCGAAAGTGGATGTGCTGCCGTTCGTTAAAGAAAAAGAAGAAGAACAACAAGAGAAGGCTATCTTAGAAAACCAACGCGAAGACCAAAATACGACACACGAAAAGGATGATGTCAAACGAGTCAAACAAATTAAACAAAGAAACGATGTCATAGAACCGACAACGGCATCACCAACATCGTTGTTGTCCAAACAAGAACCAGATAAACAAGAACAAGATACTCATGATCGTTTTGGCTCACGGTTAATTGTGCCGCTCTCCATTCAAACCCATGATGTGTCCCCTCGCGTTGACGATCGAGAACACCGAATCGCCGCATCACCATCTGCTTGGTTATCGTCAAGCCAAGTCAGTTGCGCATCATCTCGCGACTGCACTGGCTTCAAATCAGGACACACGTCCGCTCGCTTTTTTGGCTCTGTTCTCAAAACTGAAGCGCTTTCTGCTCGTGAACGAAAAAAAGACAACAATAACAACTTTTTATTTGATCAACAAACACAACTTCCTGGTTTCATCAATTAAGATCCACATGAATCACATGCTGGTTTGTCGTGCGTATTCAGGGCGACAAATAAGCGATTCATGGCGTCCTCTTCGTGTTGTTGTCGTCGTTGTTGTTGTTGTTGTTGTTGTTGTTCCTTTTGTTCTGTTTTGTTGCCGTTGCTGTTGTGCTTCTCCGCATCATTTTTTTTATCGAATGATTCAATCATTTTCTTGTCCACCGTAAATTGATAAGCAGAGTTCATAGGAATTAATCGGGTATAGTACGAGCCAGTCTTTGCACCGCGTTTCCAGAGGTAAAAAATAACGTGACGATGCTTTTCTTTCCACTCAGAAACGGGTGAACCTTCTTTGATAGCAAGTCGAATGTTCAACGATTGTGTCTGATCAACAAATGGTGCTCTGTCCAACGACATATCGAGCTGTGCTTTCATAGAGACCTCTTCGCTTGTTTTGTAAAGCTTACGTATGTTTTCTGGGACATTCATCATATTTTGAATACTTCCTTTCTGTTGGACAAATTTATTTCGAAATTCGGCGGTCCATAATCCCAAAGCAATCAGGTCCCGCATCATACGTTTACGCATAACGATGAAATCTCCGGCTTGCGTCTTTCGATTCAGATAATTATGTTGTGGTAATTCAAACGACTCTGTGTTGCCCAAAATTTGAGACGTGCTGGCGGTTGGCATTAAACCAACCACCAAAGAATTTCTGACACCGTGCTTTGCGATATTGGATTTTAACAACGCCCAGTCCCACCGATTGCTCGGAACTACATTCCACATATCATACTGCAACATTCCTTTACTGACAGGAGAACCATCGTACGACGCATGTTTTCCGTACAATTTTGCCAATTCACAACTAGATGTCATGGCACCATAATAAATGGTTTCCGAAATGTCTTTATTCAATTGTTTTGCGTCGTTTGATTCGTAAGGAAAACGCATTTCATCAAACGCATCAGACAAACCCTGAATTCCGATTGCCATTGGCCTGTGGCGTTCATTTGAAAGTTTGCATTGCGGGAGCGGATATCGTGTATGATTAATGACGCGATCGACAGCTTTCGTCACGAATTTTGTCGTTTCAAACAGCTCTTGAAAATCGTATGTATAGGTTCTCGTTGCTGCGTCAAATTTCACAAATTCGGGTAAAGAAATGGAAGCCAAATTACACACCGCGATTTCTTTCTCATCATGATATTGAACAATTTCTGCACACAAATTGGATGATGTAATTGTACCCAAGTGTTGATGATTGCTTTTTAGATTGCAGCTGTCTTTAAACAGCAAGTAAGGAGTGCCAGTTTCAAATGTGGAATCTTGTATTAAATTCCACAGCATCCGCGCTGGCAACGTTTTTCTTCCTTTTCTTTCCTTTTCGTATTTCAAATACAAATCTTCAAATGCTTTACCGTGGGTTGTAAATAATCCCGGGCATTGATTGGGACACATAAGCGTCCACATCTCGTCCGCCTCCACACGTTTCATAAACAAATCCGGAATCCAGAGACCTAGAAATAAAGAGGGCGTGCGCAAATCGTGAGCCCCCGTGTTTTTTTTCAATTCTAAAAAACTTTCAATATCCGGATGCCACGGTTCTAAGTACATGGCGAAAGAACCAGGCCGCAAACCACGTTGATCCACATACGAGGCCGTTTTGTCGAATACACCTAACATCGGAACAATTCCTGAAGATTTTCCATTTCCAGATATGGCAGAGTCAGAACCGCGTATATTACTAATTGCACACCCGATACCACCGCTGGCTTGTGAAATTTTTGCACATTGGGTCACTGTCTCAAAAATTCCATCAATCGAATCGGATTTGGTTTGAAGCAAAAAACAACTGGACAGATCGGGTCGCGGTGTACCAGCATGATAAAGTGTTGGAGTTGCATGCGTAAATTTCTTTGTTGATAACAGTTCGTATGATTTGAGAATATCGTCTAAATGAGGGCGATGAATGGCGACAGATACACGCATCCACATGTGTTGGGGACGCTCCACAATATGATCATTAATTCGCAAGAGATACGATTTCATCAACGTTTGCAATCCAAAATAATCGTGGCTCAAATCACGTGAATGCACAATCTTTTCGTCCAGTTGTTCTTTGTGTTTCATAATAAACTCGTAGCACTCGGCGTCTAATTTCGGATCTGGTTTACCAGTTTCTTGACGCACAGCTGTTTGTAACAATGTGCAAACTTCAGAAAACGATTTTTTTGTTGTCTTGTACAACACATCTAACGCGATTCGATGTGCAAGAATTGCATAATCGGGATGCACCAATTGCTCATGATAGCAATAGCTCACAATTGTATTGTCCAAAAGTGTGGTGTTGATATTTTGTAAATTTTTAATTTCTTGAAGGACACCCATCGTAACCGATTGTGCTTCTATGTTTTTCAGCGTGTAACATTGTTTTTTGATGCGAGCAGTAATTTTATCGAACGAGAAGCTTTCCCATGCACCGGATCGTTTTTGAATGCGCATTGTCTTGTAGGCGGAGCAATCGACAAATGAACCTTACTTTTGTTCCATACATCATACTTAAAAAGCAAAGTGAAAAAAATTGGAAAAAAGTAAAACGGGTCTTGTGACAAGATCAAAAAAAAACGAGCCGTATCTACAAAAACGATGCCATTTCGATCCCAAGCACAATGGAGACAATGTTTTGCGCTTCAAAGAAGAAACCCATTGCTACACAATGGATGGGATTGTAAAAAATGGGCGGATGAAACAACGATCCCATATCACCAATTACCATATTTTACAAAAACAAAGACAACCAAGACGAAAACGAAAACGAAGCAACAACGAAGCACAAGTAAAAACAAGAAAAGTACAAAGCGTGTAAGCACAACCAAACGTACAAGGATAACACGTAAAAGCAAAAGCAAAAGCAAGAATCAGTCAAAGAAAAGGTAACGACAACAAAAAAAAGACATCCATGGGCAATAAGCAAGACGTTTTGAAAGAGGGTGTCTTTACGGATTGGACATCCATTCTTGGACGAGAATTGAATACTTGGTACGAGCATATACGAAGTCCGTTAGTGAAACCATCCGGTACTGATGTCAACCGCGTGTTTTCAAATGACAAAATTTCCGTTTCTTTCAAAGAGGCGACAGGAGAATGCAAAAATGAAACGCTACATGTTGAATGCGATGGTAAACGTGACGGGGTACTATGTATAAAAGAAAACAAAACGACTGAGCTCATTTTGTATCATGATGACTCCTATTCGATTTTGATTCTGGGAAATCCAGAGAGAACGGCGTTGTCGTATTACTCCACACAAAAGAATTTATCAGCGATTCAATTGGATTATGCCATGAAGTTAACCAAAGCTGTTGGTCTAACCTTTCAGTATTCCGCATCGGTATTAAATCGCTTGTTTTCGACCAATCAGCCGCATGTGTTTTAATTCAATATTTTTGGGGGAACTCAAATTTAAGGCCACAACACCAAGACGCAGAAACAAAAAAAAAGAAACGCCAGGGGTACCGACTGGCACGTGGATGGCGGTTGTGAATACAACGAGGACAGGGAAGAAATGGATCATAAGCGACACTGTCCTTGGCGCAATGCGCCAGTGGACTATGTATCGGAGGATGATACACGTCTTCAAAAACTTCCTCCAACGTCTGTTGACTGGGGTTCCGGTTGGGGTGGTCCAAGAAATTTTATGGAAATGATTGGTGGCATCATGCTTCAACTCGTGGCATTTACTGTGTCCGTTTTGGATGTTTATGGCGAAAGACATAACATCAAGACATTGTTGACTCTTGAAAGGTTCGTCTTAATGATCGGTGAGACGTATACTGTTCGACAGTATGAGGATGATGATGATGATGATGAAGACGATCAAGAAGATGATGAAAAGCAAAAACAAAATCAAAACAACACAAAGCAAAACAAACCCGCGGGTAAACTCATGCAAAAGCAGCCTGTAAAAGACTTGATGAATCGTATCGAACATTTGATTGTATTGTTGCAGCAAAAACAAGATACGACAATTGTGGTTGGTAGCAAACGCAAAAAGGTGGGGCAAGGAAAGCAAAAAAAGAGAGGTAAACTCACGGGTAAACACGCGTGTAAACGCATCAAAGCCAACAATGGTGCTCCCGCTTCGATTCAATATCAAGAGTATGGATCGGTGATGTTTTATGAACATTGGGATCAGGACGTCATTTATACACTGTTTGTTTTGGAAAGTATGATTCCACATTTTTATCGACACGATAGAAACGCCACGTATGAGCTGGAAAACATCAAAAAAACCCACCTTGTTTCACAGCATCACATTGTTTCTAAAGAGAATCATTACGACTCTTTGAAAATTCATTCACTAGCGCCGATCCCATATTTTGCTGGTCGTGTCGTCCAAGAATATTCAACGGTTCTGCCGCGTCCATTGTGTTTTCTCGTGTGTCAATACGCACAATCGCAATATGACCAAATTTGCAAATCGGTTTGGGACCAAGCACAGTTTTCAACCCCATCCCTGTTTGGTATTTCATGTGCATGCATAGATCAAGCATGTTCGATTCGGCACACATTTGATCAAGCTACCCGTGATGAAAAAACAAAAACGATAACTTGGGACAACGAACGGATGTTTTGGTTACGTCATAACAAAACGGAAAAGAAAGAACCCATTTTATCGTTGGACGAAAAGAGCTGGCCTGTTGCCGCGAAGCGATTTGCACAAATGAATTCAACGGTGAGTGTATTGTTGAAAGGCGCATCGCTATTATGGGATAGTACACACAATCGTAATAACATGTCAACATCGTTTCAATGGAACAACGCCGAAGTCAAGATCATTCGGGATGCATTGAATGCATCGGAAGTATTTGTCGATTTGACGTTTGATCATTGGAATTACAAGAATTGGAAATACATGATTCGGTACGTCGCGGATACACGACACGCATTTGTCAAAGAATACTAGTTACCCGTGTTTTTTTTTAAATCAAGTCTTTTGTTAATTGGAGTGGAATTTCTTCTACCAATTCGTGTTTTGCTTTGTTTGTAGAAAGAGTGTCATCTTCTGATGTTTTCAGCCACGTTTGCAAAAACGACGACCGCCGAAACCAAATGCCGTTCGCTTTGAATAAGTCAGTGTAATTCGTTACTAATTCTTCAATCGACCCGCCGTAGAAATTCACAATTTGTTTCACTTTGGAGATGTAAGCTTGCGGAATCTCTTTGACGCTTCCATCGAGAACGTCTCTAAGAAAGTACTGCAGCAGCTCCGTATTCGAAATCAAATCTTCTAATTTCTTGTATATGCCACACGTTTGATTGGAAACCAGTAAAAACTGTTCGATTGTAAGATTGCTGCATAACGAGGGGTTTTTGTTACATTTTGCCTCTCTTAGTAATTGTATTGCATCTGTAAGCACATAATCATCGTCTTTTGATAAGAGTATTACAAAAGGTTCAAACACATGCCACGGCGTTCGAAACAGCAGGTCTAAAAATTCCAACGCTGGCGCAGACGCATTTTTTAGCACGAATCCAAATCGGTTATACCAGGACTGGCGTTCTTTGGCGAATCCTAACACGCGCAGACTAATTCTAACGTTGTTTTCCGCTTTGCAAGGCACTTTTGCCGCGTCTACCAAATCAAGAAAGTCGACATCAAAATAGTTGCCCCATTGCTTTGCCAAGTTTACCATCACCGAGCCAGCGGAGGTTTGAAGCTCGGGTGCTAAAACGATTGCCGCACAGACATTTGTCCCGGAGATGTAATTCACGTGGCCGGACAATCCAGACAAAGGTTTGTCTGAATGTAATGCGGCCACAATGGGCTGCAGATAATGTTTCACATAGTTGACATCGACTGTCGGGATTGCATATGAGCGTTGAATTGTGGTTTCCATACACTCATACACGCCAGCTCGGTATAGAACACGGGGGCGGAGGAGCAAAATACTAATTTCGGTGGGTGACACGTCAACCGAAAACAAAAATAGCTCTTTGCTTAATGTCCGAAACTGATCGGTTGGAACAAGCTCCCATATGTTGCGGTTATCCGGAGGCCACTGGTTTTTATTCGCGCGTGAAGCACGATAGATCGTTCCAAGAACAATACAATATGAATGGAGTTTGTATTCCGTAAACGCATTCCAAATGTTGGGAATGCTTTTGGTGTCAATTCTCACCCAAACAAAATGCCGACGTGTCATCACATTTATTTCAAGTCCATGTGGCCACAACTCCTTATTAAACGACCGTCCGTTTTCTTTTTCTTTTTCATCTACTTTTACATCATCATACAGTTTTAAAGGACGCTCTACGCTTCCCCATTCAAAATTCAACGTTTCATGTTCATGTCGAATCATCGGTATTCCATACCAAAATGTAGTGGTCTCGCCGTCCTCGAACGAGGCCACACGTATCACAGTTGTGTCAAATACATCGCGTTCCAAAAGAGCTCGTAAAAGCCCATACATTTGCAATGGGTTAAATAGTTTGACACCGTTTAACGTGGACAATAGTGTCACACGGGATCTTGTTTCAACGAAAATTCTGTCGCTGATCGGCAAGTTTTGCTGTTTCTTAAAGTGCCCACGAATCGAAAGCTGTCTCTCAGAAAATTTAAACCAATTGAATACTCGTTCTTCTTGTGGATACTTGTACAATTGATTCGCAAAGAAATCAGTCGGTCGAACGTCCGTGAGCATAGTAACCATCGATTCACAAAACGGATAGATCTGTAAATAATTTAATTCCAAACTTGAATACGCGCTTACGTTTACCAAAATTTGGGTAAGAGAACCGGCGCGGTTTTTGGAAACCAAATATGAAAATAATTCACGCGGAATCATTGTTTGGACATCAACTCCAGCCTTCCCGATGACCCGACATGTTATCTTTGATGCGTTGATAACGGAAAGATTCCGATTCATTGTTGCAAACGATTCGGCATAATTTTTAAAGATGACGTCGAACAACTTTTCATAAAACTCGCGTATTATCGTCGGAGCACTTTGTAGCAGTTCGTGTTCTGATTGACGGAATCGAAGTCGAATCAGATTTAAAGGCGTCTGTGATGCCAGTGGTTGTTTCTCAAGCAACGTCATTTGCTGGCGCAGTCGTGCCATTTTTACGTTTAAAGGCTGAATAAGATATTCTAACAAGTATCCAACACAATGTTGCCTCCACGTATACAAAGATGCTGTCAAAAACCAACTTTGCATTAATAACGATTCATTGCAATAGTGCTGCACAAGCGCAAGACGCCGTTTGGGCAGTTCATGAATAGCGGCCTCGATTTGAATACGTCGCGTTTGATATAATGTGGCTTGTGCATCATCAATTTCGATTAACGTTTCGAGCACAACTTTTTGTTTTAACAATTCAAAATGCTCAGTTTCAAGAACACCCAATTGTTCTCCTACTTCAGCAATGGAAGCTTGTTTTTTTTGATTTGCCATCTTAGTTTTTTCGATAAGGCTGTTCACTAAAAGTAAAGTTAGATATATAACAATAATGTCGTCGTCATCTTGTAGTCACCCACAGAAAGAACACGAAAAAAATGTCGAAAAATTCCAAACGCAAACCAAAGCTCAAACCAAAGCGATGACCACGGACGAGTGGAAAACCTTTTTTAAAGATTACGTTCAAACTCGAGATTTTGGACAACACAATCATTCTGTTTCCGTTTGCTTGTATAAAAATCCCAAAACCAAACACAAGTTGGTCAAGAAAACATTCGGAAAATCACAAACCAAACATTTTACATCAGAAATTGCCAATTTGAAACATTTAAAAGGTTGTCCCTTCATTCCTAAATTGCATCATATTGATCATGAAAATCAAACATTGTATTTGTCTTACTGTGGAAAGCGACCAACGCACATGACACGCGAACAAAAAGCGGACGTTAAGCAAAAAGTGGAACATTTAAGAAACAATTACAACATTTCGCGCAATTTCTGGTACGTGTCCCATCCAGGGTTTCCAAAACGCGACAACATCACACTTCATCATGGCGAAATGAAATTAATTGATTTTGGGCCTCCTTGGAAAATTCGTCGTCGTTAAAGTAAAAAAAAACACATGATCGATGACGATTTTGTTCTTGATCTGCGTCAACCCAAACATGCTCGAAAAGCAAAGCAACAATGTCCAAGGCGGTCACATACAGTAGAATTGAAACAGGTGTTTGGTAATCCGCTTGGTCATCCACGCATCGTTGAGTTACAATTGGATCCAAAAACGCTCATTCAACACCTGAAAGAACGATCTCTCTTACGAACAAAATCGGAAGAGAGACGATTGTCTGCTTTTCTAAGACGAGGTGTATGTTATGGTTCTGGATCCGTGGATAGTATCGAGTGTTCGGATCTTCGAGTGTTGTCGTGGATCATTAAATTTTGTTTGGACTCCAATATCGATACAGAAAACATCGCTAACCCTTACGACGTAGTCGACGAAGAAGATATGCCCGCAGAAAAAATCGATAACCCCTATAAAGAATGGATGTTACTGCTCGTTCATGAATGGATTCAGAAATCATCCCTTTCTCCTGATGTGTTACCGTTTTTATCGGTAGTTCTCTGTACATTGGTACATGAGTTGTGCATATACCGCTATTACGCGTCGTACCTGAAGGCGGTGACAAACAAAAGTCAACACCGGTTGACACATCAAGCCTACAATGACTTATTCGTTGAAGGGATTTTATTTTGGACGGGATACCGGTTTCAATGGGACATTAATTATGACCGGTTCGAGTATATTGGTATCATTGTTTCGGATGGCTTCACATCACATCAAAACGATTTCGAAAACGTTGTTATGTATGCCCTGCGGCACACGACAGAAACAACATGGATGAAGTGCCATATGTATCCAAACAACACGGAAGTCCATACCTCCACGATTAATGCTTGGTGTATCAAATTAGGTGTAACTTCGTTTTTGCATGAAGGTGTACGATCAATTTGTTTTCCATCCGATGGAAGCGGTTTGCGTCTTGATGGTACGCTTCGATGTTGGCAGACAATTCCGTGCTTTCGATTGCAACTTTCTGATTTATTCCCTCACGTCCCTCACAAAGCAAAGACAACGATGACCCCCGTTGCGTTTCAAGACACAAGAGTTCAAAGAGCGGCTGACCATCGCCTTGCTGTTGGAGTTGTCCTACGTTCATATCTATTGTCTGATATTGCCCGTTTGTGTATTGTTTATATCACATTTCTTTGAATTTTTTTGATTGCATAACAAAAATTTCTCTAGCACAACGAGTTAAAGATAAGGAAACAACGCCTCTCATTCTAATCTCTCGCTTTTTTTTTGTAATCCCTACATATGCTGGAGGTCTTTTTCGTTGTCGCGGTGGTTGCGGCAGTGATTGCCCTATCCTTGAGCGTTGTGTCAGTGACAAAAACAACACAAACGGCAATCGGGACACAAGGTCCACCAGGGCCGCCAGGACAACGAGGGCAAACGGTGGTCGGAGCAACCGGTGAAACAGGCTCTATTGGACCATTAGGTCCCACCGGTCCTGGTGGTGTGGCTGCTATTTTGGCAGGAGACGTTGTTGGTCCCCTTTTGTCCAACACAGTTGCGTTCGTAAACGGATTTGCCGCGTCGGATGTTGGCGCGTCTGTTTCGTTAACGCAAAATGCAACTCCTAATGCAACACCCAACACACTATTATTACGAGATTTAGGCGGAAACGCAACAATCCACAATTTAACCACCACGACAATTTCTGGAAGTTTAATCGGCTCTGTTGCATCACAACCGGCGACGACAGTCGCGGCAGCTACCGTCGCTGTGACGAATGCAACCGACACCGCTACACCAAACACGTTGGTGAAACGAAATGGTTCAGGAAATGCATCCTTTGTTTTAATCAATGCAACAACGGTCGACGCAGATCTCATCGGATCTGTTAGTGGTGAGTCCGCCTCCGCTGTTGCTGCTGCGACAATGGGAGTGTCAAACGCAACAGATTCTGCGTCTCCAAATACACTTGTTCGTCGTGATGGATCCGGAAATGCATCATTTAATCAATTGACGGCATCTTCATACTTTGGAGACTTTCAGGGCACAATTGAGGGCATTCCGGCATCATCGATTGCAGCTGCAGCTACCGGAATTGCATCGGCAACTCCCAATGCTACACCCAACACCGTGGTGTTACGCGATGGCACGGCCAGCGCAGCGTTTGCGACGGTGAATGCCACGTCATTAAACGGGAATGTTATTGGTTCCGTTGGGACCCAGCCGGCGTCGACTGTTGCAGCAGCCACGGTTGCAGTCTCCAACGCAACCAACACCAACACCCCATCCACATTGATGCGACGTGATGCATCTGGAAACGTCGCTGCAAACGTGATTACGGCAACAGGCTTTATTGGAACATTTAATGGAAATCTCAATGGAAACGCAGCGACCGCGACCACCGCGACCACAGCAACAAGTTTTCTTGGGCCTTTGGTCGGTGATGTCACGGGCAATCAAACAACCACGCAAGTCATTACCGTCGGCGGACAAACAGCTTCAAACATTGCTTCCGGAACAGTGATTGCATTGACCGCAACGTCCAGTAACACCCCATCAGCTGTTGTACGTCGGGACGCAAGCGGAAATATTAGTCTAAGCAATTTAAACTTGAGTGGCGGTATCGTAGCACAGGGAACCATTACAGCGACAGGGTTTATTGGAAATCTAACAGGAAATGCAACCACAGCAACATCGGCTCTTACTGCAAATAGCGCTGCATCGTTTACAAATCCATTACTAGGTGATGTGACCGGAAGCCAAACCGCGACAATTGTCTCGTTTGTGGGAGGTATTGCGGCAAGTTTGGTGGCCACTGGAACAACGATGACGCTGGCCGCCACACCGAACGACAGTATGAATACCATTGTAAAACGTGACGCGTTGGGAAATACAACACTGAATCAACTGACACTCGTGACCGATCCGGTCAATCCTACAGACGCAACAAATAAACAGTACGTCGACCAAATCGCCACGACAGGCGTCGTACCCAAAGCACCGGCAACCGTTGTCGCCGTGAGTAGTATCACGTTGTCGGGATTTCCGACAATCGATGGTGTCACTGTCACAGGAGGGGACCGCGTTCTTGCAACCAGTCAAATAGGTGGAATTAACAATGGTATTTGGGGAGTAACGGGTGTGGCATGGGCACGCACGGCCGACATGCCTAACGGATCAACAGCGGCCACAGCATTGTTGACTATCCTGTCCGGAACCACATATGGTGGATCACAATGGGCCTGCAGTACCCCACAAGCCACTGTTGGGACCGATCCTATTGCATTTGTTCTCGTCAATACCTCAAATCAAACATCCGGTAACAATGTCGGTGTCGGCGAAGGCAAAATTTACCGTGATCGCACCGGAAATGTACTAAACTTTAAAACACTACAACAAGGAAGTTTTATGACGATAACGAACAATACGAACGAAATCAATATTGCCACAAATGGAACAGCATCCAATACACCATCAACATTGGTTGCACGCGATAGTAATGGATTTTTTGTTACAAGTGGTATTACATCCAGTTTGACGGGCGCTGCGTCGAGCAACGTCCTCCACTCTGGTGATTATATGACCGGAGATTTGAACATGTTTAACTTGTCAGCATTGACGTTGTCTGTCGGTGTAACGGGATCTGCAGGCATTTCATTAAAAGCGCCTGCAGCACTATCAAGTTCCTATTCGCTGTCATTACCCGCCACGGGACCGTCGTCCAATAACAATCAGCTACTAGCGGCTACGGGTGCCGGATCCCGATGGTACACGCCCGGTGGGACACCATCGGCGGGGCGAACCATTTACGTGAACAAATCGGGCAGCGATACCAATGATGGATCGTCTGCTTTCCCGTTTTTAACGGTTGCCAAAGCACTTACAGTGGCCAATTCTTTATCCTCTTCTGCGAATCCAGTGTCCATTCGTGTGGCAGCAGGAGTGTTTGTGGAAAATATCAGCGGGGGTGCCTTGCAGTTTACGGCGGACGGGATCTCCATTGTCGGAACGTCTATTTTAAGCACGATCATTCTACCCGCAACACCCGGAAGCTTGTTTGTCAGCACAACGGCAGCTTTTGAACTGTCGGAGTTGACCCTTGTCGGTCAAGGCACGGGCACAGCGTTCACATTAACGGCTTCGGCCACGGCAAATGGCGGGTTTTCATCGATCCTCATTCAAACGTTTGGAACGGCAATCGACATCAGTTCTTCGGCAGGTGTCCCGATTGTCCAATTTGATGGTGTCAGTTCGTTGTCGAATACTAATGTGGTGTCGATTACAAATATTCGTGCCATCATTCGAAATTCCGCGTTTTTGGGTAACACCACCACACCAGCAGGCAATGCCATTACCATTTCGGGTCCCGCGACGTCTTCGTTACTGACCTTGATGTCCACGACGTTTCGTGGTTTTGCACAAGCCGTAACCGTAAATGGCGGTGCGATCGCTCGCATCGGAGCCTGCCCGCTCGAGCTGTGTTCCGCAGGTATTTCCATTTTAAACGGTACCTGTACGATGGATGGATGCTCGTTTGTCAACATGCCGACAAGTGGTGCCGGCATTTCCGTAAACGTCAACGGAGCAAATTCAAGCGTCAATATGGTCGGATGTTTGTTCAATCATCGCGATGTCAATGGCGCTGCGCAAGGCATAGGTGTGAGTGTATCAGTAGGAGGAAAAGTGGCCATGTCTGGATGTGGCATCAATTGGGCGGCATTGGCACTGCAAGACGGCACAAGTAACTCAGATACCAACACCACACAAATGACATGTAGCAGTGTTTGCATACGAAATTGTACGGCTGATATTCAACAGAATGGGCAATCTCAGTTCAGTTTAGTGGGCGGCGTTTTTGACGAAACCAAAATTACCATCAACGACAGCACTTACGTAAACCTTGCCGCGTTTGATGTATCGAATTCGAACGCATTTTCGTTAGGTTCAGGCGCAAATACGCGTAATATTATCTATCAATTGTTGCTCGGTTTTGGGACAATGAATCCTTCATTAATTTATGAACCAAATTATTATGGAGGACAAGGATCCATTTATGAAAATCTAAACGCACAAGTGACCGTGAGCGGCGTACAATCCGCATCGGACACATGGAAGTACACAGTCACCACGGACTCCAGTAAAATCGCTGCACTAAAAATGATTTCAGACGTTGGAGATGTCGGTGTCAACGATAACGTACGCGGCTGGACGTTCGCCAAAGCAGGGACAAGTGCTGAATTGATTTCTGCTTATGAAAACAGCGATTCGGTCGGGCAAGGATTGCGTTCCTACAACGTGTTGAGCTCATATGACGGGTTTAACAATGTTATGAATTACCCCTTTGCCACAGGTGGCGCAAATCTACCGACCAATTCAACCACGGCCTTAAAATGGGGTGGAGACACGAATTTGTATCGTGCAAGTACTGGGATGCTGGCGACCGATACTCAAATGACAATTGGCAGCTTTTTAACGTTGCCGAACTTGACACCCAATCGAGCTGTGATCACGGACACGGGATCATCGCGTTTAATGAGTTCCATTGTGACAAATACGGAACTGAGCTATGTGTCCGGCGTGACCAGCAGTATACAGGCACAACTGAATTCCAAATTTGGAAACACGGGCGGGGCCTTTACAAATCCTTTGTTAGGACCCAACGGCAGTGCAGCCAATCCTACGTATTCGTTCAGCAGTGACAACACAAGCGGCGTGTATTACTCATTAACACAAGGATTATTGCTTTCGACGTCGGGCATAGCCCGACTCAGACTGGCGTTAACAGGTGAAATTTCTTTACTCGGATTAGGAACCGGTGTTGTGAAATCCAATGCATCGGGTCAGCTCTCATCGTCTTTGATTACCAACGCAGATGTTGACCCAGCAGCCGCCATTGTCGACACCAAACTCGCGACAATTAATACGCCAGGGAAAGTAGACAATTCAGCAACGACGGCTACTGCATCCAACACGCCGTCTACCATCGTGGCAAGAGATGCCAGTGGTAACATCACGATTTCCGGTCTTGTCACAAATAGCATTCAAGCATTGAATCTACAGTCTATCGGTGTGGTCAAAACCGATATATCTGGTAATTTTTCCACGGCGTTGGTAACCAACGCAGACATTTCGGCATCAGCGGGTATTGTCGACACCAAATTGGCCACAATAAGCACCGCTGGAAAAGTTGCAAATTCCGCCACGAGCGCCGTGACGGGACCCGCGCCGAATACGATTGCACTGCGAGACAATTCGGGAAATTCGTTCTTCAACAGTTTGGGTCTCGTTGCAACATCCAATCAACTTGTTTTGGGTACGACCAATACAAGCACGATCAGTGCAACCGCACCGGCTGCGTCCAGAGTGTTGACCATTCCGGATCCTGGAGGCAATGCCAGCTTTTTGATGTCCGTAGGAAATCAATCAGCATCGGGTATTCAATCATTTACGGCAGGTGTGGCATCAAGCAGTGTGAGCACAGGATCGGTGGTGATCACCGGCGGGTTGGGCGTTTCCGGAACAGTCACCGCTGGAACGTTAAATGTAAGCAATTTGACTGCCGCAACAGAAACCTTAACTGCAACATCGAATCAATTAACATTGGGTACAACCAATACAACAACAATTAATGCTTTGCCACCGGCAAGTTCTCGTATTGTCACGATTCCTGACCCGGGGGCGAATGCGAATTTCTTAATGTCAGCGGGCAATCAGTCGGCATCCGGTGTTCAATCGTTTACGGCGGGTGTAGCGTCAACGAGTGTGACCACGGGATCGGTCGTGATCACTGGTGGTTTAGGGGTATCTGGCAACGTCACATCGGCTACACACGCAGTCACGAACACGTCGAATCAATTGGTTTTGGGTTCTACGAATACCATGACGATCAATGGCTCTGCACCGTCAGCATCGCGTGTCTTGACAATCCCCGATCCAGGGGCAAATGCAAATTTCTTAATGTCCGTAGGTAATCAATCAGCATCGGGTGTGCAATCGTTTACGGCGGGTGTGGCGTCGACAAGCTCGTCAACAGGGTCCGTTGTCATCACGGGTGGCCTTGGGGTGTCGGGAAATGTTACCGCGGGATCTTTAAATGCTGGATCTTTGGTGGCATCGACAGAAACATTGACCGCAACATCAAATCAATTGGTTCTGGGTACAACGAATACGACTACGATCAATAGCACCGCACCCGCGGCATCGCGTGTCTTAACGATACCGGACCCTGGAAGCAATGCCAATTTCTTAATGTCAGCCGGTAATCAGTCGGCGTCAGGTATTCAATCGTTTACGGCCGGAGTGGCATCAACGAGTACAACAACCGGGTCGGTAGTGATTACTGGTGGTTTAGGTGTATCGGCGAGTATTACAGCCGCTACAGAAGCTTTGACAGCAACGACCAATCAACTGGTTTTGGGCACGACCAATACAGCGACGATCAATAGCACAGCACCAGCAGCATCGCGTATTCTTACAATCCCTGATCCGGGGGCAAATGCGAATTTTCTAATGTCGGCTGGCAATCAATCAGCATCGGGGATTCAATCGTTTACGGCCGGCGTTGCATCAACTAGTGTGACAACAGGTTCAGTGGTTATCACGGGTGGTCTTGGGGTCTCCGGACGCGTTAGCGCTGCAAATGAAACAATCACCGCAACAACCAATCAACTGGTTTTGGGTACGACAAATACAACGACAATCAATAGCACCGCACCGGCAACATCGCGTACATTAACGATTCCTGATCCTGGGGCAGATGCCAACTTTTTGATGTCCGCAGGAAATCAATCCGCTTCGGGTGTTCAGTCGTTTACCGCAAACGTAGCTTCGAATAGCACAACGACCGGGTCCGTTGTGATCACAGGTGGTCTCGGTGTATCGGGGAATATAACTGCTGGGACTGTGAATGCTGGATCTTTGGTCGCATCGACCGAAACATTGACTGCGACATCGAATCAATTGGTGTTGGGTACAACGAATACGACTACGATCAATAGCACTGCACCGGCAGCATCACGTGTTCTCACAATTCCTGATCCAGGAGGCAATGCCAATTTCTTGATGTCAGCAGGCAATCAATCGGCATCGGGTGTTCAATCGTTCACAGCTGGTGTTGCTTCAACGAGTACGACAACAGGATCAGTGGTCATTACCGGTGGTCTTGGTGTGTCGGCGAATATTACGGCCGCTACAGAAGCTTTGACAGCAACGACGAATCAACTTGTATTAGGAACAACCAATACAGCGACGATCAACAGCACCGCACCAGCGGCATCGCGTGTCTTGACGATTCCTGATCCTGGGGCAAATGCAAATTTCTTAATGTCCGCCGGTAATCAATCGGCATCCGGTGTCCAGTCGTTTACGGCAAACGTTGCTTCGAGTAGCACAACAACAGGATCAGTGGTTATCACTGGTGGTTTAGGTGTATCGGGCAACGTGACCTCCGCGACACATGCTTTAACGAACACAAGTAATCAACTTGTATTAGGTACGACGAATACCATGACGATCAATGGCACTGCACCGTCAGCTTCGCGTGTCTTGACTATCCCTGATCCGGGAGCGAACGCTAACTTTTTGATGTCTGCAGGGAATCAATCCGCATCCGGTGTCCAATCGTTTACAGCGGGTGTGGCCTCGACAAGCACAACAACTGGGTCAGTCGTGATCACAGGTGGTTTAGGTGTATCCGGATCCCTAAACATTGGCGGACGCACGGTCACATTGTCGAATCCAAACATTTATACCACATCATCCGAAACGGCCTTTGCTGCGAGCACTACAGTGACAGCGGCGCAGCTTTTAGGTGGAATTATCGTCAACACTGCGGGCAATATTACTTTAACGTTACCAACTGCGACACAGATCGCTACTGCTTTAGTTGCGTTAGGAATTACAATGTTCATAGGATTAACATTCGACTGCATTTTTATGCCGACTGCTGGTGGTAATATAACGATCGCAGCCGGCACGGGTATTACAATGCGAAGAACAACAACAACAATTGCAAACACTGCATCAGGTACGTTAACGCTACGATTTACTGTAGTTACATCAGGATCGGAAGCAGCTACGGCATATTTAAGCTAAAACAACCACACAAAGAAAACATTTAGTTTATTCATATCATTTCGTTTTCTTATAGTGATTTATACGTGAAATATGATCTTTTCTCTTTATGAACTGTACGAATATGAGCTGTACGACGACGAACTCTCAGGTTTCGCTCGTTTGTGAGATTTTGTCTTTTTCGTTTTCTTTTTGTTTGATGTGCGAACGTGATAATAACGCGGATAGTAAGAAGAATATCCATAGCGAATAAGGGGAGAATAGGAGTAACCATGATGCACATGAGGATGAATCACATGAGGATGAATATTGTAGGTATGCCCGTGGACGTTACGACCATGAAATGTCCATAATCCAGCCTTGTGCTTTTGCTTTGATTTGTCATTCGTTTTCTTGTGTGTTTCCTTTGATTTCTTCATTTTCTTCTTCCACCCACCATTGCGAGCCTCCGGGTCATACACTTGACCAGTGGATTCGTTAATATGCAAACGATGAGCTTCGCGCATTACATCTTCTGCATCGTCGCCACATGGCATGGTTTTTGAAGACGAAAATACATTAGGCAGTACACCAAACAATCTTGGATACTGGGCACGAGAATCCTTGCATTCCGCACTGACTGCACAACGGTTATTCATACAACTTTGAGTGCAGCTACACGGGTTCACAGGATCCCGGGGAACGCGAATCTTTTCATCATAGGCATCAAGATCAAAATGCGACATTTGTTTTTTTCGATGTTTTTTTTGGGGATTACTTTTTTCTTTTTTTGTGCTGGTTGAACGTTGTTGTTGTTGGTTCGGAAAAAATTTTTTTCTGTTGCATTCTGTCAAAGAGAAAAAACACAAACGAGATGGCACGCACCAAGGAGACGGCACGCAAAGCCACTGGAGGAAAGGCGCCGCGCAAGCATCTGGCCACGAAGGCTGCGCGTAAGGCAAGTCCATCGAGTTCAGGAGTTAAGAAACCTCATCGGTTCCGCCCCGGCACGGTCGCGTTGCGTGAAATCCGTCGCTACCAAAAATCGACAGACTTGCTGATTCGGAAGTTACCGTTTCAGCGTTTGGTTCGCGAAATCGCAATGCAGTTCAAACAAGAACTGCGTTTTCAAGGGTCTGCCATTTTGGCGCTGCAGGAGGCGAGTGAGTCGTATTTGGTGTCTCTTTTCGAAGACACGAATCTGTGTGCCATTCACGCCAAACGCGTGACCATTATGCCAAAAGACATAAACTTGGCACGTCGCATTCGTGGAGAGCGCGCCTAACCTTGTGTTTCCGTTTGCATGTGTATGTATGTGTGTGTGTGTGTCTCTTCTCTTCTATTTGTCAAAAGAAAAAAGTTTCGTTAGTTCCTCTGTGTATGTGTGTGTGTGTATATGGAAAACAAGACTTGTCATGAGAAACAGAAATTTTCAGATCACGATACAGAAACATTTACACTCAAAAAAATCAAAAAAAGTGTGATGTCCCGAAGACGAAGCTTTGATGTGGTACTGTCACCAAAGCGCAAACCCGAGTTCAAGACACCTACAAAAGTAAAGACACACGCGAAAGCGGCTCCATCAACACACTGGAAAATCGGTCCGGAGCACGAGATTGCAATTCAGTACAGCCTTGATGTACTGGATGTCGATAGTTTCTGTGGTTATCCGCTGAAGCCGTTTTTGGCTTTGGCATCATCCAAACAGGCATTGATTCGCTTGTGCCGTCAAGAAGCTTACGAAGGGAATCCTTCCGCGATTAACAATCTTGGTTACATGACACTCTTTGGATTTGGTTTGGCATATGAAGATGCGAAAACTTTATACAAAAAGCAAAGCGACGCTATTCAAAACAACACACCCGAAGCATTCGCCGATGCCGCGGCATTCTTATCGTGTGCTTGTGACCAACAAAAACAAAAACCGCGGTTGAATTTGGATCGCGACAATTGGCCATGTGATCCACGTCTTAATGCGAGCTCGGCATTACCGCTGTTTCAATTGTCCGCAACTCAAGGTTCCCTTTTAGCAAAACACAATGCATGTTTGATTGGTCTCATGATCTTCACAAAACAATTGTACCCAGTTCTACCTTTGCTTGCATCCGACATCATCCAAAGGACACAAAACCATCCGAGTTATGGGGAGAAAGTACAATCATTTTTTTTTCAACTTAGGCAAATGCAAAACTTCTTGTCCGAACGAGTGGGTCCCAACACTGCTGATTCCCCTGCCTTGCAAAAAGCTCATCCGCGATCCGCCTTAAGCATTGCTTATGCGGCATTTTTGGCCGTCGCCACAACAAATCTTCGATTGTTGCTTTATGGA
>Ga0105239_10001518_pt1 | contig 30804 bp, 23 predicted proteins | sample KBSC44metaG_FD_92761 | JGI IMG/M metagenome (GOLD analysis project Ga0105239, IMG submission 92761) | Corn rhizosphere microbial communities from Kellogg Biological Station, Michigan, USA - KBS C4-4 metaG | ecosystem: Host-associated > Plants > Roots > Rhizosphere > Soil | place: Michigan, USA...
CTCGATGCCGCGAAAGCCGATGCGGCTGCGCAGCCAGGAGCCGTCTTCCAGGCTCTTCACCTTGGCGCCCGAACTGCTGTGCATGTAGTTGAAGTACTGGTCGATGTCGCCGTACACCGTCACCCCGAAGCTCGGTGTCTGGGCCTCGGCCGAGGTCATGCCGCCGAAGGATGCGCAGGCCAGTCCGGCGGCGGCGCTGAGGGTCTTTAGGCGCTTCATGTCGTCTCTCCAATGTCGTTGTGATTGATCGGTGCGCGCATGCTGAGGGCTCACATTCGCCTTGTCTGTGGCGCGTTGGCACAGCGGAGCGATGATCGCGCGCAATGCGCGCTGACAATTCGAAACTAGGGCGAGTCCTAATCCAGGACGACTCCTCCGGGTCCGCATGAACGCCCTGCTCGACAGCCCGCTCTACTGCCGCTTCAACGGCTTCGCACTCGGCGCCTTCCTCGGCGGCGCGAACTTCGAGATCGCCGCACCGCGTTATGGCGCAATGCGCCGGCGCATGCAGGAGTTCCTGCTGGAGATCGGCGTACAGGCCGCATTGCCGCCGCGCCACGCCGCCTACCGCGCCGGCTACGGCAGCCTGTTCACGACGCTCAAGGCGCAGCTGCACGCACGCTCCCCGCTGCTGCACGACTTCATGGGCATCGGCGCGATGGCGGTGCTCTATGCCGGCAATCGCAGCCAGCTCGGCCGCGCGCAGCGGCAATTGCTGCGCGAGCGCTGGGTGCCGGCGCTGGACCGCCACGGATTGACGCCGCAAGTCTATGACCGCTTCGTGCGCGACATCGGCAGATCGGCGCCGAGCCGCGACGCCTCGGTGCTGCTGTCTCATGCGTTCGGACTGGTCACTGAACTGCTGCAGCCGCTGGCGCCCGAATCCGACATCTGCTTCGTCGCGATGCCGTTCGGCAAGCCATTCGGCGGCTACTTCGGCAGCTACTACCGGCCGGCGCTGGCGCGGGCCGGCTTCCGCGCGATCCGCGCCTGGGGCGGCATCAGTTCGGAGGAGTACTACTCGTTCGTCGGGCCGCTGCTCAACCGCTGCGGCGCCGTGTTCGCCGATCTGTCGACCTTGAATCTCAACGTGATCAACGAAGTCCGACTGGCACACGGCGGCAATCGGCCGACCTTCCTGGTGATGCGTCCGCAGCGGCGCGAGCCGCCCTCGAACATCGCGCAGCTGCCGATCCTCGAATACGCGGACACGCCAGCCGATTGGCAGCGGCAGGCCGTGCCGCAACTGGCCCGCTTCATCCGCTGGATCTGGAAGGACTACACCGCCTCGCTGACGGAGGAACGGGTGATCGTGGACACCGCGCTGCAGCTGATCCGCTATCTGCGAAGCGCGAGCCGGCCGGTGCCGCCGGCACTCGCCTCGCTGGCGGAGCCCGGAATCCAGGACACAGTCCTTACACTGCGCGGCGGTCGAGCGGCAAGGCCCAGTCGCCGGCCGCCATCCGCTTCCAGAGAGACACCATGAGCCAGCGATCCCATCCGACACTCATCGAACGAAGCCGCCGCGCAGCCTCGGCCGCCGGCGCTGTGCTGCTGCTCGCCCTGCCCCTCGCGGCGACGGCGGCCGCGAACTACAAAGGCAAGCCCGGCACGAAGGACTATCCGCTGATCAGCCGCTACCAGGGCTCGGCGCTCGCGAACTCCGGCGTGATCAATTTCGAGCACGTCGACTTCAACGTCGCTCCGGGCAGGAAGGAGGCCGTCGAAGGCAAGGTCTTCAACTACTACTACGTCGGCCCGAAGGACCGCAGCGATCTCGAAGTCTTCCGCAACTACAGGCAGGCCCTCGAGTCCGGCGGCTTCAAGGTGCTCTTCAGCTGCGAGGACGCACCCAAGTGCGCGGCGCTGCAGCTCGGCGAACACGCGGCGAAGTGGACGAACGACCCGCGCAGCTTCGAGGGCGGCTATTCGCCGATCACCTACCTGGAACAGAGCGGCAACTATCCGCCGCGCTACCTCGCCGCGAGGCTGGCCCGCCCCGAAGGCGACGTGACCGTGGTGCTGACCACCGTCCCGCCCTCCAGTACCCAGATCGATGCCGGCGTCGGCGCACCGACCTTCCTGCAGGTGATCGAATCCAAGCCGATGGAAACCGGCAAGGTCACGGTGAGCGCCGATGCCCTCGACAAAGGCCTGAGCACCGAAGGCCGCATCGCGCTCTACGGCATCTACTTCGATACCGGCAAGGCCGAGATCAAGCCCGAGTCGACGGCGCAGCTCGACGAGATGGCCAAATACCTGACGGCGAACAAGGCAAGCCGGGTCTACATCGTCGGCCACACCGACAATCAGGGCAGCCTGGAAACGAACCTGACGCTGTCGAAGCAGCGTGCCGAGGCGGTCACCGCCGCGCTGGCCGGCACGTACAAGATCGATGCGAAGCGCCTGCAGGCGCGGGGTGTCGCGAGCCTGTCGCCGGTCGCGTCGAACGCCGGCGATGCCGGGCGGGCGAAGAACCGGCGGGTCGAGATGGTGGAGCAATAGCCCTGTGGGGCGATGGGGCGCATACTGGACGCGCAATGCGGAGCCCGCCTCTTGCTCTGATCACTCCACTGGACAAGGGGGCACCATGCAGCTTCGCGTAGGTTTCGAGATGGCCTATCAGTGCCCCCAGCCGACGCCGATGATCCTGGCGCTGAGCATTCACTACTCGCGCGCCTCCGATCTGGTTCGCCACGACCATCTGCTGACCCGGCCTTCGGTGCCGGTCACCGCCTATCGCGACCTGTTCGGCAACTGGTGCAGCCGACTCGTCGCGCCGAAAGGCCGCTTCGTCCTCAGTACCGATGCGCTGGTCAACGACAGCGGCGAGACCGACGTGGTGGCGGCGCAGGCTGTGCAGGTGCCGGTCGAGCGCCTACCCGAATCGGCGCTGATCTTCCTGCTCGGCAGCCGCTATTGCGAGACCGATCAGCTCTCCGAGATCGCCTGGCAGCGCTTCGGCAACGGACCCACCGGCTGGCAGCGGGTGCAGGCGATCTGCGACTTCGTGCACCAGCACATCGAGTTCGGCTACGCCCATGCACGGCGCACGCGCACCGCACTCGAAGCCTACAACGAAGGCCAGGGCGTGTGCCGCGACTATGCGCATCTTGCGATCGCGTTCTGCCGCTGCATGAACATCCCGGCACGCTACTGCACCGGCTATCTCGGCGACGTCGGTACCGCGCCGCCGTACGGCACGATGGACTTCGCCGGCTGGTTCGAAGCCTATCTGGGCGACCGCTGGTATACCTTCGATGCACGCAACAACACGCCGCGCATCGGCCGCGTGCTGATGGCTCGCGGGCGCGACGCCTGCGACGTCGCACTCTCCAGCACCTTCGGACCGAACACGCTGGAGAGCTTCAGGGTCTGGGTCGACGAGGTCGTGCCGGCCTGATCCCGTTCGCCGCAGCTCCTGTACACCGTACAATGCGGACTCCGCAAGGAGCTGCCCATGCACACTGCCACGCCCGCCCGCACCGAGCACGACGCCGCGCTGGATGAAGCCCTTGCCGGCCAGATTCGCCGCTACCTCGCACGCACGCCCGCGAGCCGCGCGCAGTACGCTGCCGCGCAGCAGTCGCTGCCCGGCGGCAACACCCGCAGCGTGCTGTTCTACGAACCGTATCCCCTGGCCATCCAGCGAGGCCAGGATTGCCGGCTGTGGGATGCCGACGGCCACGAGATGCTGGACTTCCTCGGCGAATTCACCGCCGGGCTCTACGGCCATTCGCACCCGGCGATCCGCGCCGCGATCGACCGGGCGCTCGACGGCGGCATCAACCTCTCCGGCCACAACCTGCTGGAAAGCCGGCTCGCGGATCTGGTGCGCGCCCGCATCCCGTCGATCGAGAGCCTGCGCTTCACGAATTCAGGCACCGAGGCGAACCTGATGGCGCTCGCCGCGGCCAAGGCCTTCACGCGGCGCGGCAAGCTGATGGTGTTCAAGGGCGGATATCACGGCGGCGTGCTGACCTTCGCCAAGGGGCGCTCCGCGGTCAACGTGCCGCATGACTACCTGATCGCGAGCTACAACGACAGCGCGGGCGCCGAGCGCCTGTTCGACGAACACGGGGCGGACATCGCCGCCGTGCTGGTCGAGCCGATGCAGGGCGCGTCGGGCTGCATCGTCGGCGATGCCGGCTTCCTCGCCGGCTTGCGCGCACGCTGCACCGCGGCGGGGGCGCTGCTGATCTTCGACGAGGTGATGACCTCGCGCCTCGCACCGGGCGGGCGGCAATCCCAGCTCGGCATCACGCCCGACCTGACGACGCTCGGCAAGTACATCGGCGGCGGCATGTCCTTCGGCGCCTTCGGCGGCCGGCGCGACGTGATGGCACAGTTCGATCCGCGCCGGCCCGGCGCCCTGAGCCATGCCGGCACCTTCAACAACAACGTGCTGAGCATGTCGGCCGGCATCGCCGGGCTGGGCAGCATCTACACCGCCGAAGCGGCGGTCGCGCTGAACGCACGCGGCGACGCGATGCGCGAGCGGCTGAACCACCTTTGCAGCGGCCACGGCGCAGCGCTGCAGTTCAGCGGCCTGGGCTCGCTGATGAACCTGCACCCGACTCGCTCGACCATCCGCAGCGTCGCGGATGTGGAGTCCGCCGATCAGCGCCTGCGCGACCTGTTCTTCTTCCACGTGGCCGAGCGCGGCTTCTATGTCGCGCGGCGTGGCTTCATCGTGTTGTCGCTGCCGATCACCGACGAGCACGTCGATCGTTTTGTCGGCGCTGTCGAAGCCTTCGTCGAGGGCCACCGATCGCTGCTGCTCACGGCGTGACGCGCAAGAGCAGCCGCGCGTCGGCGGATGCCGCGCCGGCCTTGAGCCGCGAGCGCATCCTGGCCGCGACCCTGGCGCTGATCGACGACAAGGGGGTCGATGGGTTCAGCCTGCGCGAGCTGGCCAAGGTGCTCGGCGTGTTCCCGACCGCCATCTACTGGCACGTCCCGAACCGCAACGAACTGATCGCCGGCGCGGTCGCACTCGCCTTGCGCGGCGTCAGCGAGGGCCCGGCCGGCGGGCCGTGGCAGCAGCGCCTGCGCTCGCTGATCGAGCGCTTTCGCGATGCGCTGCGCCGCCATCCGAAGCTGGCGCCGGTGATCGGCCATCAGCTGATCAGCAACAGCGCGCTGGACCTGCCGATGCTCGAGCTGATCGTCGCGGCACTGGAAGAAGCCGGCTTCGAAGGGCGTGGCCTGGTCGATGCCTTCAACGTGGTCGTCGCCGGAATGTGCGGCTTCGTGCTGCTCGAACTTGCGGCAGCGCCCGGGAGCGGCGCCGAGGCCTGGGCCGAGGCGCACCGGCAGAGCCTGGCCGCCATCGCGGGGGACGATCATCCCGCCCTCGCGCGGCATCTCGGGCGGCTGCGCAACAACGCCTTCATCGTGCGCTGGAGCTCGGGCACGCACAAGCCGATGAACGCATCGTTCTCGGCCTGGCTCGACGTGATCATCGGTGGACTCGAATTGCGCGCGAGCCGTGGGTAGCAGGTCGCAACGCGCTGCGTCCTGTATCGTCATTGACGCATCAGCCCGATTGCGAACAGCAGAATGGACAAGATCATCTCCTGCGGCGTCATCATCCTGAACGAACGGCAGGAGGTGTTCGCCTGCCACGCCACCGGCACGGGACGCTGGGACTTGCCCAAGGGATTGGCGGAGCCCGGCGAATCCGCACGCGACACCGCGGTGCGCGAGACTTGGGAAGAGACCTCGTTGTCCGTGGCGCCGGGCGGGTTGACGGACCTGGGGCTGTTCGACTATCTGCCGCAGAAGCGTCTGCACCTCTTTGCAATGCGCGTCGCGCAGAACGCGTTCGACATCGGCGCATGCCGATGCCATTCGAGCTTCGCTGACCGGCACACGGGGCAGCCTGTACTCGAAGTCGACGGCTACGCGTGGAAATCAGCGGAGCGACTCGGCGACTGGTGCGGCAAGAATCTGACACGCGTCCTGGCCGGCATCGACTGGATGCGCCTTCGGCAACTGCCGGAAGTCCCTGTCGTGGCCGTGAAGAGGGGGTGTTCAGGACGGTTTTAAGACACACCAACAAAAAACGGCACCCGAGGATGCCGTAACTTATTGATTCTCAACACATTTCCTGGTGGGCGGTGCAGGGTTCGAACCTACGACCCCTGCCGTGTGAATGCCGAAGATGCAGACTTTCACGGACCTCGTCGAACCACGCTGTCATAGGTAAAATGCCCGTCGTCGTCCGAGATAGTTCGCCTAAAATTAGGCCACTTTTAAACCACTTTATGCCATTTTTAAACCACTCGCGGCCTCGCGAGCGGGCTGGCAGGGAGGACAAAATGGCCCATCGGATCGACACGGTCGACGCGCGAAGCAAGCTTCCGCCTCGGTCCAACGAGTACTGGCACAAGCTATCCACCGGGCGCCACGTCGGCTTTCGCAAGATGAGCCCGCTGTCAGCGGGTACGTGGATAGCACGCATCTTCGACACGGCAAAGAGAACGCAGGTGCGCCGAAGCCTGGGATCGTTCGACGACGTGCCGGCGCACCAGCGCTTCGACCTAGCCAAGAAGGCGGCCGAGGCATGGTTCGAACATCTAGGGCGTGGCGGCAGCCTCGACCCAATCACAGTGCTGAAGGCCTGCGAGCAGTACGAAGAACACGTGCGCGCCAACGGCGCGATGTCGAACGCCGATGATCTCAAAGCCAGATTCAAACGCTGGATCAAGCCAAGCCCGATCGCCAGCGTCGAGTTGCCTAAGCTGACCAGAAAGCAAATCGATAGCTGGCGTCAGAAGCTTGCCGACACACCGGTGATCGTCAACCCATATGCACCGCAACCTGAAAGGCGGACTCGTTCCGCTTCATCGGTCAACCGTGATATGTCTGCCCTTCGCGCGGCGCTCAACTTCGCCCATGACAACGGCGATGCGACGAGCGATTTGGCATGGCGGGTAGCACTCCGGCCGATTGCGAATGCCGATGGTCGACGAGACGCATATCTCAACCGGCCGCAGCGCACAGAGTTGATATCGAAGGCGCGCGCAGATGTAGCCAACTATCTTCGAGGCCTATCGCTTGTTCCTCTCCGTCCAGGCGCCTTGGCAGCCTTGACGGTGGCTAGTTTTGAGAAGCACTCGGGCGTTCTCACTGTGGGCAAAGACAAGGCCGGAGGCGACCGTCGAATTAAGCTGCCTACTGAAACGGCGGCCTACTTCGCGGCGCAAACCAAGGACAAGTTGCCCGGCGCTCCCCTGGTCGCCCGATGGGACGGCAAAGCATGGGACAAGGATGCCTGGAAGAAGCCGATTCGTGAAGCTGCACGGGCGGCCAATTTGCCCGATGTCATTACGGCATACGCCATGCGTCATAGTGTGATTACGGATCTCGTGATAGGAGGTCTTGACCTGCTAACCGTCGCGCAACTTAGTGGCACCAGCGTTGCGATGATCGAACGACACTACGGGCACCTCCGCGCGGATCACGCGGCTGCAGCGCTCGCCAGACTGGCTTTGTGAATCGCCGACGCAACAGACGAACTGGACAAGAACCCGAGCACTCTGCCGCCGCGGAGACCGAACCCGGATCATCGACCTGGAGCGCGTCTGTTCCGCGCTCCTCGATTTCGAAATCGAGATCTGGGGTGACAAAGTCGAACTGTTAATCCGTAGGTCCCTGGTTCGAGCCCAGGTCGGGGAGCCAAGAAAGACGGGGGTTAGCGTGTAAGTAGACGCTAACCCCTTTTGTTTTTCCAACGCCAACGTTGCCGTATGGTTGCCGTTTGCGGGGTGCAGCACCATCGCTCCCTCGCTCTAAATACATAGTTGCCCCCTGATCCCCCCTGATCGCATGCTGGGAGCCCCTGCCTGTTAAAGCACGCAACCGCTCGCCGCCCGCGGTCGCTGCTCGCGTCGAAAATTCCGCGCCGCGATCGCTCCATTTCGCGCCGCGGCCTCATTCACGAGCGCGCCTCGCGCCCTGAAGCCATCATTTCGCGAGCTGGGGCGGCGAACCGCATCGCCAGCAAGGAACGGACGTTCGGGGCCCTTCGGGCGCGCCCGGCTCGCTGCTAAACTTGAAGTAGGTGCGACAGCGGTTCGCACTAGAACAAGAACTCGGGCATGACAAAGCGACAAGTTGGTTTCTTGATCGTCGGTGAGGTCGTCACCGTCGTCGATGCAGAAGTCCCTGCGGACGCTGCTTCACCCATCACGGTTCTTTCGGACACGACTTGGCCCTTGCAAAAGGGTGACCGCGGTCCGGCTTTGGATGTCCTTCACCAACGGTGCGCTAGCTACCTAAAAGAAAACAAGGTCGACTCCGTTGTGATCAAGGCGAGCGCCGTTCCCCAAGGGGCAGCAAGGCTCGCGCTGCTAGAGAGCGCCGAAGCGCGCGGCGTGGTTATCGCTGCTGCGGCATCAGTGTGTGATGTCAAGATTATTTCCAAGGCGGTGATCAGTCGAACGTTTGGCGATCGCAAGGTCGACGACTATTTACGGGACAACGATTTCTGGACGAAGGAAGCGGTGGGCCTGAAGCGCAAGACGAGCCGTGAGGCTGCATTGCTCATCATTGCTTCCAGGGGGGGTTGATGGCGACGGTCGTTCCGGCGCTGGCTGTCGGCGCGAAGCTAGGAAACGGCTTCTTCGGAGAGGTGTTTCTCGGCGAGGACAACGTGCACGGCCGAGTGGCCGTGAAGGTGCTGGCGCGCAAACCCGGGCAGGCGGACAACGACTGGATCAACTGCAAGACCAGCTTTCTAGCCGAAGCTCAGAACCTTTCGAAGGCTCAGCACAGAAACGTCGTCCAGGTTCACCACATCCAAGAACTCCCAGACGGCAACAGCATTCGCTTCTGCATGGCCTACTGTCCCGGTGGCTCGCTGCAGAGCACGTTCGACCACGGTCCGATGCCGCTGCTTAGGGTCCGGGACGTCGCGACCGAGGTGTCGCTAGGGCTAGGGGCACTGCATGCGCGCGGCATGCTCCACCGCGACATTAAGCCTGGAAACATACTGATCGACGCCGCGGGAGTTGCGCAGCTCGGTGATTTTGGGCTGGTCACCGACAACCTGGTCATGGGTTATGCAGAGCAGGCCGGGTACGCGGATCACGTCGCCCACGAGGTTTGGCTCGGAGGCGGGACCAGTGTCAAGACGGACGTCTGGGCTTTCGGGATGACGCTGTATCGCTTGCTACACGGAAAGACATGGTACGAAGAATCACCGGCCCCGCGCTTCGTCGTGCGCAACGGGCAGTTTGCCGGATCGCTTGATTGGCTTCCGCACGTGCCCAAGGCTTGGCGTCGAGCGATTCGCAAAATGCTCAACGATGATCCGGCGCATCGCTACCAGACCACTGCTGAGGTACTCAATGCTCTCTCGGCGCTACCCACCCCCGGATGGCACACCACCGTTACCCCGAACTCCGTGAGATGGGAGCAAGCCTCTGTCGGAAGGTCGAAGGTAGTCGAGTGGACCCGACACAGCGCGCGCCGACACGAGTGGAAGGCGTGGAGTGAACCCAATGGAAGCACCGGAAGAGCAAAGACGCTCGGTGGATCCAAAGGGATCGTCTCCAAGCGGCAAGCGATAAGAGAGCTGGAACAGTTCTTCGCTGCTTAAAGCGCTCAGGCCGATCTGAGCAATCGCGGCAGGACGTGCGCGCCAGTTACGTCATCCAGCTCCAGTGGCCTATGCGCGAAAGCCTTTGCTGCAACGGCGCGCCTGGATTCGGAGCACGCGCGGCAATACGATTTGTCAGCAATGACGCCCTCTTCCGGTTGCCAGTACCGTAGGCAAAATCGGCAGCGTGGGGGTGAGGCAGTCAAGTTCACGGACTTCTTGCTCATGGCTTCCAACCTTCCAGCATCGTGAAGACGCTCGGGGCGACCCGTCTAGTGCCACTGTTTATACATACAGTATAAGACCTGGGCATCATGTATGCAACCGGATCTGAACGACGAAGACCTCATCAACAGAGATGCCCAGCCCTCCCTGCTTCAGCGTAAACGCGATCTGCTCCTCGACATCCACCTCCCTCAGCTGAGCAATAGCCGCTTTCGGCCGGCAGCGCGAGTCCAAGGCCGCGCCGGAAAGCTGACTGTCGATGCATGGGTCCGGCGGGCCAAGGTCAGCTGGCGGGCGACCCACGCGAAAACCCGGTTCCGGCCAGGAGCCGCCGCTGGGGACGGGCAGCTTCCGGGTATGTAATCCCCCGGCGCCAGGCCGATTGCCCTGTCGCTCACGACAGCGTCCTCGCAAATCTTGACCCGCGGCGCGTCGTCCCTGCCGCAACTCCGCGGAGCGTCTGCCTTAACGCCCCTCGCAGCGCACCGAACTGCCACGCAACCGCTGCACAACGTGGCACAGACGCACCGGACCGACCTTGACGCCATCCAGGGTGACCATATTCACGTATACCGCGGTGCTGCCTTCGTCGGACAACAGCTTCTCCGCGGCGGTCATGAACCGCATTCGCAGGTCTCGGGACGGCTCAAGCGGGACCTCCAAGGGCAAGTCCTCTGGTTTGCCTCCGAGCCTGAGCTCGCGCATGAGCTTTGCCGACTGGTCGAAGCCGAAGTAGCCACCGCAACGCCATCCGTCCTCACGTCGTTCGCAACTAATCTGTAGGTCGCGAAAGCCATCCTGCAGCGTTCTCAGGCGCCGTGGCTGTTGGGCCAATTCCTCGGCGGCTCTCGTCGCCTCGTACTGGCTCTGAATCTGCTGGCTGTGCTCGTGTTGGATCCGGGCGTTGGAATCTTCCACGCCCCACGCGCCGCGGATCCATGTGAGCTGTGCTTGGGCATCCTTGCCCAGTTTGCCTGCCAACGCGCTCGGCCCGGACTCGAAATCGAGGGTGGCTGGCAACGGTCCCAGCCGGCGTCCGTCGCCGAACGTCACCCAAGCTCGAGCCTGAACCTTCACAGGATATTCGTCGACCGGCGCTTCGTACGATAGCGGAGCAAGCTTCACAGTCGTCGGCAGCGCCACGAATCGATCGAACTCGACGTCGATGCTGGGCGACAGCCGTCGCAGGCTGTCTGACAGCCGAGCCGACACGACATGCGGCAGCGGCCCGTTTGGTCCCAGAGCCTCGCGCGGATTCGGAGGCGAGATCGGCGGCATGTACGTGACCACGATCTGCAAATCACGCTTGAGTTCGGCCAAAAGTTCCGGCGCGGAAGTTCCCGCCTTGGCGGTCTCGAGGCTTAGAGGCAGGCCCCATCGCAGGAGCCTATTCGCGATGGTCGCCAATGGAATCGCGCGCAATTGGCCCGTCGTTGGATCGATCCTCGATGACATGGCCAGCACTCTGCCGAAGCCGTCGAAGACCGCACCGCCCGAGGCACCCGGCCGAGCATCCTCGGACGCGATGAGCAGCAACCGGGAGTCGCCGCCGACAACGTAGTCCCGCGTCGCGCTCTCGGCCCAGCGCTGGCGGCCCATCGCGCCGACAACGTGTACAGACTCCTTCGCGAGCGCCTGCGGCGCGCTTGGCGACAGCACATCGCGGGATTCGGGAATGACTTGAGGCGGCTCCGTCGGCGTGCGCCTGTCCACGAAGAGGACGGCGAGGTCCAGGGACGCGTCGGTGTAACTTCGCGAGAGCCGGGCCGGGTAGGCCTTTCCGCGCATTGGCCTGAACTCTACCTGGATGTCATCCGCCTCGAGGCCCGCCGCGTCCTCGACCACATGGAGCGCCGTCACGATCACGGTCTGCTGGTTGCTCTCGGCGACCACGATGCCGGCGCCAGCCTCGTTGAACCGGGTGCCGCGCGCCCGCGCATCCACCATAACGACCAGGTCCGTCGCCGTGGAGTTCGGGGCTCCGTGCACAGCGCCTGCAAGGCCGACGAGCGCGGCCATCAGCCAAGCGCGGAGTTGGGAGCGGCGCGTCATTTGCGTGCCCACTGAGCAAGCCGAACTGCGAACGTTGGAAATGTCTGAACGAGCGACAGCACGACGCCCCCAAATGTGCTCGCGAATGCGGCGAAGCTGAGCAGGACGGCCAGCACGGGCTGCCCTTTCAGCCAGTCATAGCGCGACGGCATGACGTTTCGACTATCCATCCCCGACCTGTGTTGCACGACGAGTTCGGCGCTCGTTACGAGCCCGCTTGCCGTGACGTCCAAGCCGTCGCCGGTCAACTGGATCGACGAAATCTCGGCATCCAGTTCGCCCAGTCGCAGGTCGGTTCCGCGATACAGCTGCAGTTCCCTCTCAGGCTTGTCGAGGAATTGCAGACCGCCGGAGATCAGACTAGCCTCGAGGCCGTGCGTGGTGACGGTCGCGAACCCGAGTCGACTTACAAGCAAGCGCTCGGCCAGTCGGCCCTGACCCGGCGCCGGCGCGATGCGCAACGCCGGCGTCTGGCTGCCCCCAACATGTAGCGGAAGGGACTGCAGGCCCGACTCCGCGTCGGATGCCGTGCTGCCAGGTGGCGAGGCACGCCAGATCGATCGCGCTCCTCGCTGCACGCGAGCTTCGGCAGCGCGCACCGGAAGGACGATAGCGTACGTGACCGGATCGCCGCCCTCGCGGCGAACGAGGACGTCGTCGCCGGCATTCAGCCACAGGTCGATCCTGTCACTGCTTGGCGGTGCGGTGTCAAGTTTTACGTCCTGCGCCCCATGCCAGCCTTCGCCGTTCAATGGATAGGCCGTCCAACTGGCGGTGTCGAAGCTCAGGTGCGCATCTGCGGCGGCATGCCACCCCACAAACTCGGTGCTCGCATGCAGCTGGAACGGCGCCCGGCTCTCCGGTGATACCACGACGATCGCGGCGGCAAGCATGGCAAAGACCAGGGCAGATGCAACGATCAGGTGACGTCGGTAGAGCATCATCGCGCCTCTGCCGGGACGACGATGCGACCCACAAAAGTTCCCAACGGCGCGCGAGAGTCCGAGTCGCGTGCGTCGACCAAGAGGCGATAGGTGCCGGGCACCAGATTCTCGGGCAACTTGACTGCCGTGACAGCATCGGGCAATAGGACCAGCGAGGCAGTGGGCAGGTCGAACCGCCTGGCCCGTTCGTCCTCAAGGTGAATGGTCACGTTGGTGGCCCGCCGGCTCGCGCGGAACACCAGCGTCAGCACAAGCCCTGCCGAAGGGCGAGGCTCGACCAGCACGGGCCAGTAGACAGTCTCCGGCTGGTCGCTGCATCGCGCCGAGCAAGCGAGCACGCCCAGCTTGGCAGGATCGAGCGGGGCCGCGCCCGGGGGCTGCGACGCCTTGGCGAGGATGTCGCCGCTCCACTCGATCGACTCGCCTGGGTGCACGTCCTGGCGATCCATCTGGTAGCGAGTGCGCTGAGTTACGCTCAGCGCACGCAGGGTCACAGCTTCACGAGCGGCATTGCCAAGGACGCGAAGGTGCGCGGAGCGACTGGCGATCGCCTTGAAGTCGACGGGTGCAGCAATGTAGCCGACGAGGTCGACCCCGTCGGAATTCCCAACGAACAACTGGAGCAGGCCCTCACAGCGCGAGGCGCGGGATCGGTAGCCCAACTCGCCTGATGCGGCCATTTGGACGTCGGCGAGGCAAGCTTTGTCTGAAGCCCTCGCGCCTGGACTCAAAGACAACCCTGTTGCCAGCAGGAGCCACGCAGCCCATCGGCATTGCTGCTCTATTGCATCGTGCATGGGTTTCTCCGCTGTTCCTGCGCTGATTATCTTCTCCGATCCGGTCGCGGCAAGCGTCGCACGGTCGTGCCCCCGCGAGATGGTGTAAGTCGACAGCCCGGACAGGCTGGCATGCGCGGTACTCAGCGAGCCACGGCGGACAGGCGAGCAGATGATCAGCTGCGGCTGCTGGTGGCAGCGAACTTAGATCGTATCGCCGTCGGTAACGAGGCAGAGCAGTAAACCAGCACTTATCTAACGGTCGGAATGCCCTGCCTCAGCCACTCGACAGCCGCGTCCGCAGGTTTCATCGATCGCAGCCTCTCGTCCCGAGCGAGGTCCTGCGCCAGGTCGTCTAGGCGCTGAGGGTCTATCGTCTTCCAATGCTGTTGCAGGCGTGCCGAGCACGCCGCAACCCAATTGCGGGCGGGCAAAGTTTCCATGGCCGTGACGGACGTTGTTGGATGCCAATAGTACTGGATGGACGTACAGTAATGCAATGCGATTCATGCTGCGCCTGAGACGCCGACAAGGGATCTTGATCCCCCTAGACCAAATTCCGGTCGCTAGCTGGACGCTTGGTCACTTGGCCACAGGAAGAAGCTTCTTGCGCCCAAAAAAGGCGCTCGTCTTCGTGGCTGCGAGCAGGGTGCCGGGCACCGGCGTCATCGCTGAATTGCTGCGACCCACGATCGCTGATGTCCTGGGAGATCAGCTGGTACTGACAGGCCTGGAGCGCATAGCGACCGCCGAGGGGCGAATCGCTGTCGTCCTGCAGGAGTGGTGCTTGCGACCGAGGCCGGAATTCGGCGGCATGGGCAAGCTGGCGCCGGAGTATCGGGAGATTCGCGAGCACCTTGACCAGCCTGAACCGCCTCCGTGGTGAACGGGATGAGTACACATTCGCACCGCACACTGCGGATGGTCCATTGTGTCCAGCGGCGCGGAACGAGACCGCTCCTCCGCGCGTTACCCCACACACCGGGGCGAAGCTCGCCCGCCCCCTTTTCGGCCGCCGCTACGATCCCTCGCATGCCAAGCTTCGGAGCCTTCGTGCGCGACCTGCAGGCCCTGTGCCGCAAGCACGGCGTGACACTGGCGCCTGCCGCCAATGGCGCCGTCGGGGTCTGGGATGTCATCAGCGGCAAGGAGAGCGAGCTGGTGGATTGCACAGCGCCACCGGCTGGCACCCCGCAGCTCGAAGAACTGCCGAGCCATTTCGAGACAGGCATCGCTGCTCGACAGCATCCCGGTTTCGTTGACGAGGCGCCGTCGGAGCGACTGGCCCGCGAAGTGCAAGCCAGGCATCCTGGCACGACGATCGTGCCCATCGGACGCCGGCCACGCGGGTGGGTTGTTGTGCAGCCTCGAAGAGAGAAGAGCTGATGTGCAGCAACTACCGACCCGTCACCCGGCAAGATCGCTTGCTGACGTTCTTCGGCGTTGAACGCAATCGCGACGAGGTGCCGACCGACGTCTTCCCCACCGGTCTGGCGCCCTTCGTTCGCCTGGCGCAGGAGGGGTCCGGTAACAAGCTCATCGCTGTCGACGGGCACTTCGGGCTGATTCCACACTTCAAGCAACGCGAACTCGCCTACGGCCGCAAGACCTACAACGCGCGCAGCGAGACGGTCAACAAGCTGCCGAGCTTTCGTGACGCGTGGCGGCGCGGACGGCGATGCGTTGTGCCCGCGGAGGCAATCTATGAGCCCTGCTACGAATCCGGCAGAGCAGTCCGCTGGGTCATCCGTCAAGACGGCGATGTGCCGATGGGCATCGCTGGCATCTACACCTCGTGGCGCGATCCAGAAGGCCACGAGCGGCACAGCTTCGCGATGCTGACCGTTAATGCCGATGGACATCCAGTGTTCCAGCGCATGCACAAACCCGACGAGGAGAAGCGCATGGTGATCATCCTCGCGCCGGCAGACTATGACGCTTGGCTGAATTGCAGCGTCGCCGAGGCACCTCGGTACTTCAAGCAGTGGATGGGGCCGCTGATCGCCGAGCCGGCGCCCCTCGTCCGCGCCCCACGCGCGCCGAGCCAAAGGATGTCTCGGCCCCCGAAGCCGCCCGACATGGATCCGCAGACTGGTGAGCTGTTCTGACACCAGTCTGGGCTGTCAAGTTCGTGCCTGCGGTGGCCCGAGTGTCCTCTCGATTGAATCCGGGTTTTTTCATTTCGATGCCGACACAGGCCTTCCGACTTCATTGGCAAAAATCACAGCGCCGCTTGCGGCGTGCGAGGAGCGCACTGGTCAATGTCTGTCGCGCTGCCGGTGGTCTTGGACAACTACGTGTCAGTGCCGACACCTTCCCCGTCCGGATGCGGTTTCGACCAGCAACTCGCGCGATGCCGCATAGGCACGTCGCTTGAACGACTTCATCAACCGGTACCAATGTGCAGGGCTGATGCCCATCGCGTGCGCCGCTGCTTTGATGTTGGTCGGGCGAGTGAAGTAATACATCTCGAAGACTCGCCGGTCAAGCGCTTCTGGCGGCTGGGAAATAATCCCCAGATGCACCGCCTCCAGTTCGAAGAGACTGGTCGAACCAACCCCTTTCGCACCATTCGACCGGACATCCGACCTGTTCGATGAATGCATGAAGGCCCCCGCAAATCGGCGCGACCGACTCCAGGCGGCCCAGTCTTCAAACAGCGCATCCATCTCCGTCTCGGCGCAGCCGAGGTCATCAGGGTCAGGTTGCAACGGGTTCGTCTTGACTGCGGTGGTTGCCTTCATTGCGCACCTCCCTCTCAGTGTTCTTCGGTTCGGCCTGGACTGACCAGGGTCACTCGATCCCCCGATACAACATGCGCCCTCGGCGCGGTGGCGCGGGACCGGCGGGCCGCGCGGGGGCCGAGAGCATTGATCGACTCATCGGTTCAGGTATCGGCGCCGACGGCGTCGCCTCGGCTTCTTTGGTCTCGACGGCTGCCACACCCGCCACGTCCTGCAGCTCAATCGCGGTGAACATATCAATCGTCCTCGACGCCGGCACCAGGCGCTCGCGCAGGCGCTGCCAGTCGAGCGGCGACCACTTGTGCAGCCCCAGGTGGTGCGCCAAGGCGAGGTTGTAAACCGCCAAGTCCCCGGCCTCGTTCGCATCCCCAGGGTTCTTGATCCACATCCGCCGCGTGTAGCCGGTGCTCAGCCGCTTCAATACCGGCCGTTCGGCCACCAACTGCTCGAACCACTCCTGCGGCAGCATCTGGTGGAAGTGCATCGCCCCCGCCCCCGCCGTCAGCTTGAAACGGTTGTGCAGGTGGTCCTTGGCCACGTCGGTGCCGATCATCCAGAGCTGCACCCCGTCGCGCACCTTCTGCCCCTGGTGGTCGATGTCGACCTTGCTCGGCACGTTGCTGATGATCGGCCGGTTCGGCTTGCTCGCGCCCTTCAGCACCAGACAGCCCATCCGCGCCCGACCCGCGCCGTAGTTGTAGACGTCCTGGGTGTTGGCGCCGCCGCTGTCGATGCCGTAGACGCTGGCCGGGATCAGCGCGCCGCTGGCATGCACGAAGGGCGTGCGGCGGTAGGCGTCGAGCCGGGCCCAGACGCTGTCGGGCGCGTGCGGCAGCTCCGCCGGACTGCCCATCAACACCTGGTGGTCGATCACCCAGTGTTCGAGGCCTGAACCCCAGGCCTCGGCCTGCACCTCCAGGCGGTTGATCTGCGTATCGACCGCCAGGGTCACGACGAGCGCGGCGTCGGGGATCACGCGCGCCGGATAAGGCTCAGCGCGCAGCTGCAGGTCCTGCGCCGTGGTGTTGTCGAGTGCGTTCGCCCAGCTCAGCGCCAACCGCGTGTTGTAGAAGACCTGCATCGCCTCCGGATCGCCACGCTGCAGGCGCTCCTGCGCCCGGGCGTACTGTCGCGCAAGCGCCAGCCAGGTGATGCTGCCGGCCTGCGCCAGGAAGGCGCTCACGTGGAAGCTGACCGTCTCGCCGTCGCCGGGACTGCGCTGAACCCAGTGGCCGTCAGCCACCATGCGCGACTTGAACCGCTCGTCGATCTCGCAGCCGCAGGCCGGGCAGACGAACCAGGCCCGGCTCATGAAGCCGGTGTCGGGATCGCGCTCGAAGCGGAAGGCGTCGATCGTCAGCTCGCGCGCCTCGCCGCAATGCGGGCACGGCACCGCGAAGTATTCCTGCGTGCCCATCGCATAGAGGTCGTCGATCTTGCTCGCGCCGGCGATCGTCGGGCTGGACACCTCCAGGAACTTGCAGGTGTTCTGGAAGGTGGTCGCCCGCGCCTCGATGATCTCCACCGGATCGCCTTCGGCGTCGACCGAGGTGTCGAGGCGGTCCACCTCGTCGACGTAGACATAGCGCGCCGGGATCTCGGCGAGGTTGGCCGCGGCACCACCGGTCGCGATGTAGATCGTGCCGCCCTCGAAGTCCTTCGCGCCGACCGTGTTGCGCGCGTCGCGGCTGCGCACCGGCGCCACGACGGTGCGCATCACCGGCACGTCGCGGAAGGTCTGCGCGAGCCGGGCCGACAGGCGCTTGGCCAACGTGTCGGTCGGCTCGATCGCGAGGATGTTGGCCGGCGCCCGGTGGATGGACGCGCAGATCCAGTTGATGCCGATCTGCGTCTTGAGCATCTGGCTCGCACCGCGGATCACCACCCGCTTGGCCGGATGGCGCGGCGACAGGCACTGCAGGATGCGCCTTGCCGGCGGCGTGCGATCGATGCGATAGGGACCCGGGCAGGCGGCACTCTTCGGCAGCACCATAAATTCCTCGCTCCACTCGTCGACGCGCAGCTCCGGGTCGGGGCGCAGGCCGCGGATCGCCGCCTGCAGCACGCACTCGAAGCCGTCGGCAGTCACGATCCGCCTCCGACCAGCGCATCGACAGCCTCCGGGAACGGCTCGCCGGTGTCGGCATGGACCGCACGCCGCCCGGTGAAGGCCTGCCAACGCTCGACCGTCACGTCGACATAGGCCGGTTCGAGCTCCAGCGCCAGGCAGGTACGTCCGGTCATCTCGCAGGCGATGATCGTCGTACCGGAGCCGCAGAAGGGCTCATACACCGCCTCGCCCGGCAGGCTGTTGTTCTCGATCGGCCGGCGCATGCAGTCGATCGGCTTTTGCGTGCTGTGGCCGGTCTCGGACTTGCGCGGCTTGTCGATCTGCCACAGCGTGGACTGCGTGCGGTCGCCCGACCAGTGGCCGGTCGCCCCTTTGCGAACCACGTACCAGCACGGTTCGTGATGCCCGTGGTAGTGCCCGCGGCTGATCACGAACTGGTTCTTGGCCCAGATGATCTGCGAGCGGATCTCGAGCCCGGTCGCGATCAGGCTCTCCGCGACGACGTGCGTGAAGGCCGCGGCATGCCAGACGTAGGCCACGTCGCCGGGAAAGAGCGCCCAGGCCTCTCGCCAGTCGGCGCGATCGTCGTTGCGCACCGCGCCGATGGCCCGGCCGCGGCCGTCGCGCCAGCGCTCGGGATCGTTCTTCGCCGGCATCGACTCGTTGCGCCAGCCGGCGTCGTACTCGACGCCGTAGGGCGGGTCCGTCACCATCAGATGCGGTCGCGCCCCGTTCAGCGCCAGCGCCACCGTCTCGGGATCCGTGCAATCTCCGCAGACGAGGCGGTGGCGGCCGAGCAGCCAGACGTCGCCAAGCACGCTGACGGATTCCTCAGGCGGCGGAGGCGCCTCATCGTCGGGATCGGACTCTCCCGGCGTGCCCGCCGGCGCCAACAGAAGGCCCAGATCCTTGTCGCTGAAGCTCAGCAGCTTCAGGTCGAACCCCAGCCCGTCGAGCGCCGACACTTCGGTCCGCAGCAGGTCTTCGTCCCAGCCCGCATTCAACGCGATCTGGTTGTCGGCAATGACGTAGGCGCGGCGCTGCGCGTCGGTCCAGCCGCCGCAGTCGAGCACGGGCACGCAACCGGCCGGAATCGCCTCCCCGTTCGGCAGCCGCAAGGTCGCACCCCTCGCGTACAGCCGCTCGGCGCCCAGCACGCGGCCATGCCCCGCCACGATGCCCTGCGCGTCCGCGAGCACCGGGTTGGTCCAGCCGAAGGCAGCGATCGACGCGGCGATCTGCGCGATCTGGCCCGGGCTGTGCGTGCGGCTGTTGCGCGCATAGGGCATGAGTTGCTCGCACGGCCGGTAGGTCACCTGGACCGACGTCGGCGCAGCCAGCAACGGCTCGGCACTCATCGCGGCCCCCCGATCCGAGCCTGGATCGCCGCCAGGCCCTGCGTCTCGAAGCCGAGCAAGGCGCGGCGCTGCTCGTCGGCCATCACCATCTCCACCTCCCGGACCTCCTGCAATCCGATCACGAGCGGCGCGCAGGTCGCCGGCATCGCCATCAGCCGGTCCCTCAGCATGCGGAAGGCCTCGAACACGGGCGAGTCAACCAGCCGACGCTCCACCAGCTCGCCGGAGCGCCGGCGGAAGTCGAGCTCGCTCAGCTTCGCGCCGAAGGCTTCGCGCATCGTCTTGGCGCGCATGTAGGTGCCGTTGGCCGATGTCGCTGCCGGCTCACCGGCCACGTCCGCGCCGTCGGTCGCGACAGGCTGCAGCGGAGGCCGGCTTGCCGCGATGCGCTGACGGTCGTTGACCGCCTGCATGTAGGCCTTGCCGGGATCGCGTGCCGCGCCGATCTGCGCCCTCGCCTCGGTGACGCCGAGCAGCCCGTCCTCGTCGAAGACCAGGATGCCCTTTGCCTTGAGCTTGTGGATGTAGCCCTTGTTGTGCCTGAGCCGGCGCGCCAGGTCGGACAGGTTCACGCGATCATCCGCCACGATGGTGTCCTCCCGTCGGCCGAGGCACACTGTCGGCTCGATCGATCCCTTAGCCCACTGCTGTTTCCCACAGCAGCGTTGACCTATCCCAACTTCCACCCACTGGCCGATGCGCGCGGGTGCAATTACCCGCACCAGATCGCTCGCTGGAAGTACCTGTCACCCCCTCCCGGCGATCCTTCTTGTTCCTTTCCTTTCCAAAAGAAGGAGAGAGAACATACGTATGGCACGCAGCGACACGCCTGGTCGCCGGGAGCACGCCCGATGACACGCACGGCACGATGGCACGCCTCATTCGGAAAGCCGCTCGATGAATTGCAGGGCCGGCGCAGCGATGCGAATTCATTCCAGAATGCAAACCGTTCGCCAGGGCGTGCCGTGCGTGTGAGCCGCGAAATTGCTAGCGTCGGGTCGTACCGAGGGGGAGTGCCCGAGCGTGCCAGCGAGCCATCCTGCTGAGAACGATGCGGGAACCCGCTGCCCGGCTTGCGCCCAGGGGCGTCAGTCCGACCCTCTGGCACCGCCCTCGTCGCGCTGGTAAAGCGCGCGATAGCGCCGCAGTTGCTCGTCAAACTGGCGCACGGCCTCGGTTGCGAAGACGCCCCGTCTGTCTGCGGGCGGCGGCAGGACGCAGAAGATGCGCATGCTCTTGCGTGTGTGGACACGCTCGCCCTGGTCGACCTTCATCGGCACCACGCTGCAGGGCTTGCGCATCGTTTGCGCTATGCGCTGCACCTGCGCCGAGAACATCGTCTTCCTGGCCGGATACCGCTCCCCGTTCGCCCGGGCGTAGATCAGGTAGGCGCTGTAGGCCTGGTCGATCGAGCAGGTCCGGTAGGGCAGCTCGATGCCGCCGCTCGACCAGTCCAGCCAGAAGCTCTCGGCCGTCTTGCGATTCAGGTCGATCAGTTCGTCCTTCGCCTTCGTGCGCGGCGCCGGCGCGCCGGGTTCGAATCCATCCAGCGGATATTTCAGCAGGTAGTCGTACCAGGCTTCCACGCCGCCGTCCTCGCGCCAGGCAATCAGCTGCTTGTAGTAGTCGAAATCCTTGGCCGACGGCGTCGCGATGACCAGGTAGCGGCGATCGGAATTGTCCAGCGCGAGCACCAGGATCTCGTTGCCGAGGAACATCAGATTGATGTGGTTCGCCTCTTCGCGGCGCGGCTGGTTCTTCGCGTTGATCAGCACCTTGTCGCTCGTCACGAGCGACTTGAGCCGGTTCTTGTTCTGCACCAGGTCCAGCTTCGTGCAGACCTCGTCGCCGCAGATGAAGAGCTTCGCGCTGCGCCACTGATTGAACCGGTCCTCCAGCTCGTCCTGGCCGACGGTCGCGCCGTACCTCCCGTAGATCGCGATCATCGTGTCGGTGAGGAAGTTCTTGCCGGCGCCTTCGTCGCCGTGCATCACGATCGCCGTGCGCAGCTTGGCGCCGGGATGCTGCAGCGGGTAGGCCAGCCATTGCAGCAGGTAGTGGCGGATCTCCTCGCATTCGTCATCGTTCTCTGACACCTGGCTGCACAGATACGTGACGAGATCGAGCATCGGCGCGACGTTGCCGGCCTTGGGCGCCATCGCGAAGCCGTTGAAGAGATTGATGTGGGTGTCGGCGTCTAAGTCGCAGGCGGGGTCGAAGACGACCCGATCCGGCAGCACGGTCCAGCGGCCGCCATCGCTGCGCCGAAAGCTCGACTTGCTCGCCTTCCAGATCTTCACCGCATCGCTGCCGTAGGCGTGCGCCAAGGCGGCCAGCGTCATCATCATCCGCTGCTCGCCATCCCAGACGCTCTCCGTGCCGTAGATCAAGGCGAAGTTGTTGCGCAGCATCTCGATCGTATCGTCCAGCATGTCGTGCCTCGACGATCGTCTCGGAGGAGGGTTGTCAGCGGCGACCGCCTCCCGGCTTGCGCCGTTCACGGCCTGACCGGGCAGGCGCCGCGCCCCGACGAGCTGCAGGCGCTGCAGCGGCACGCCGCAGCGCTCGGCGAGCCAATGCATCGCCTGGGGCGGGCTGTTGCCGCGCACGGCGACCACGAGGTCGATCGCGGTCATGGTTTCACGCGTGCCCCAGTCCACGATGCCCTCGGGGTGCACGCTCAGGTCTTCCTGCAAATCGCGCCCGAGCGCACGCGAGGAAACACGATAGCCTCCCGTACCGGCCTGCTTGACAGCGGCCGGCAGCAGGGCCGGCACCCAGGCGTCAAGCGCTTGCAGCGCGGCCGCATTGACCCGCTTGAAGTCATCACTGCCGGCACCGGCCGACACAGCGGCGGGGGCGCGTGCGGCCGGCGCAGCTGAGACCTGCTTTGGATCCAGTACCGCCGCACGAATCGAACGAGCCTGCGCCTTGGCCTCGCCGATCATGGTGCGCAGGCGGGCGAGGACCTCGCTGTCGATCGGCTGGACGTCGTCCGGCGTGCCCGCCCAACGTGCGCCCGTGCAGCAGAAATACTGGGCGCCACTGTAGAGTTCGAGCCCGAGCGTGTCGTCCTTGGTGCTGGTCGTGCTGCCACTGACGATGATGTGCACGCCCGAGCCGCTGACACTGCGTTCGGTGTAGCTGTGGCAAGCCTCGATGACGCACGACCAGTGTTCGTCGATCTCGCCGGTCGTGGCATCGATCGCGTGATCGATGTCGATGCCGATGAGCCCGTCGCCGGGCAGGAACGCGAATCCGATGCCGTCGAAGCGGCTCGCTTGCGCCAGACGCCCGACCGCCTGCTCGAACGAGGTCAGCCGGGCACGATCGCGGACGTCCCCCTGGGGGCCGCTGCGCCGATGTCCAGACACGTAGTAGGGCACCTTGCGCGGATGCGTCGCCCCGGCGGGCAAGTCGAAGCGCCAGAGGAGCCATTGGGGGAGCGAGCGCATCGATGCCGGCAACTGCTCGAGTTGCGCCGCATTGGGCCGCCGGAGGTGAGCAGTGGGCCGTTCCATGGGTTTTGACTCATGGACCTCCGCGATCGAACGCGGACGTCTCGGGCGGGCTAAGGCGCGTCGGCCGCCACCCGCGCGGACTCGAGCCGGCGCACCAGTGTGCGGATCTCGTCATCGGTCTTGCCCGCAATGCGGGCGGCATTCAGCGCTTCGACTTCGCGGGCGGGCCAGGCCACCGACCGCGTGCCGGCACGAACCGGCTTTGTCCAGAGCCCATCGCGGATGGCGTTGTATAGGGAAGTCCGGCCGTGCGGCTTGCCGGTTGCGAGAAGAGTCGTTCGGAGGTCGAGAAGAGCTGAATGGAGTGCGGGGAAGTCCATGGCATGCCTTTCGAAGCTTCCCGGCCGTTGATCCGGGTCTCATTCAGGTTAGTGGCTTCTCCACGGATGTGGGACTCCCCAATTCGGCCGACGCCGAGTCAATTGGGGAGGCCGTCCGATCAATGACCTGGTAGCGTCGCTTGATCGCTCGCAATGACTTCGGAACCCCCTCGGCACTTTGCCCGAGGGCTTGCAACGCCAGCTCACAGGCCTTGACCAGGCGGCTGCGCTTTGCCGTCGAGAACTTCTGGCCGTGATAGACGAGGGCGTCTGCCACCTCTAAGAGGATCCGCTCGCGGAACGGATCACCGCGATGCCCGCGTGTGACCTGCGCCCGAAGACTTTTGGCCGCTGCTTCAACGGCTTGGACAAATCTGTCGGTCTGCGACAGGTACTGCTCGGTCTCCTCGTGTATTCGATCGATTGCTGCGACGATTCCTTCACCGCCACTGCGTGACCATTGACGTAAAAGTGAAGATGCCATGCTGGAGGAATTTAAACGAAGGCTTGCCGCAAACTTCCGGAAAGCCATCGCGAATCGTTCGGCCTCGACTGCCTCCGCTGCCGTCGTGTGCCGAAAGGGCGACGGGCCGCGGGCCACTCTGTCGACGTAATCGTCAAGGAACTGGAGTTGCGACGCGAGAGTCGCCACCATCGCTGGATCCGAGAGGTAATCGGCCAGCTGCTTGAATTCGGGCCGCTCAGTGAGTGGAGTTCTTCCTTCGGTCGCCATATGTCCTCCCTGGACTCACCGTGTGGTCGGTGAATTGGAAATGTATATCGGCAAGTCTCGACATCCAAGAGGCCCGAGCGCGCAGCGGGGACAGCGACTTTCCTACCTATGCGCCGCCTATGCCCGCCGGGTGATCGGTACGACGTTGCTGCCGTTCAGGATGGCTTCCAGTCGTTCGCCCAGGGCTTGCCATGCTTCCCGTTTCTCGTCGGCGTAGTCGTGGTGCATGTAGTGCCGGCGGACCCTGCTGCCGGCCAGGACGTGGTTCTGGCAACGGTCGATGACGTCCGGCGAGATGCGCAGCGCCTGCATCATCGTCGACGCGGTGCGACGCAGGTCATGTGGTGTCCATCCACCGTTGGCCCCGCCCGCCAGGACGAGGGTGTCGTCATTGCGCCGGTGGGGTAGCGGTTGCGCACGGTCCATGAATCGCATCTGGCGATCGCCGACTTGCTTGCCGACCGATTTGACGTCGACGTGCGTGGTCGGGGCGGCACCCAATGGTGGACGGACAGGGAAGCACCACACCGTCGATCCGCTGAGTTCATGCAGCTCCCGAAACTTCTTCAGCGCGAAGTCGGAGAGGTACACCGCGTGGCTTTGCTGCGTACCGCGCGTGCGCTTGGTGTTCTCCTTCGGGATCAGCCAGAGGCGTTGATCGAAATCGACGTGCTCCCACTTCGACATCAGGAGCTCGCCGATGCGGCAGGCGGTCGACAGGCAAAGCCAGAGCGCGATCTGGGATGCTCGCTGGAGCGGTCGGGTGGCTTCATATTTTTGCCCGGCTGGCGCGGCGTCGTAGTTCGCCTTCATGCGCTCGAAGATGTCGCGCAGCTCCCGTATTTCGTCCGCCGACAGAACGCGCTCGCGGACACTGCGCACCGGGACGCCGGCCGGCAGGATCTTGGCGATCTCGATGAGATCCATCGGGTTGCCGTCGACCAGCAAGCTCCGCCAGGGGCGGCGATGGCTGGCCCAGCCGAACATCTGGACCATGTCGTTGTAGACGTGAACCGTCATCTGGTTGGCGCCGCGCTTGAGCATGTTGCGGAGGAGGGAGCGCACCTGGTGCTCGTCCAGTTCCCTGAGCTGAACGGTCCCGATGGCGGGCAAGACGTTCTGGTCGAATGAACGCCGCAGTTCGGCGTTGCCGTCGCTGCGCGCGACCCCGTCTTGCAGCCAGGCCTCGACCATGTCGGCGACCGTGGATCGTTCGAGCCGATGCTTCTCGTTTTCGGCGAGCGCTGCTTCCACCTTGCTGCGTCGTTCGAGCCGATCGACCTTCTTCTGGTCGTTCGGATTGATGCCTTCCTGGACCAGCGTGCGAGCAGCGTCGCGGCGGCGTCGGATCTGTTCCAGGCTCTGCGTCGGCCAGGTGCCGCATTGATGCCAACAGACCTTGCCGTCCCACTTGAACGCGCTCTTGAAGCGGATCGACACCTTGCCGTCGCCAACCACACGCACGTCGCCGGTCAGGCCGTCGCCGTCGCTCAGGCTGTCGCCTTTCCAGCCGACAGGGACGGCGTCAAGCTCCCTGACGGTCCATCGGCGGCCTTTGCCGGAACGGGGGTAGCGGGTCATTTTTCATCCTCCCGAGGGGTAAACCCAGGGGTAAACCGTACGCGGGCTTTCTATGGTTTACCCTGACCCTCTTTGGATGAAGTATAGTCGCTAAGCCGTTGATTTTTATGAATTTTTGAATTCAGGGCCGTTCAACGAAATACACCAATTCTTCGATGGGGTGCAAGGGGTCGCGAGTTCGAATCCCGCCGTCCCGACCAATGAAATCAATGGGTTAGCTCTCACAAGGAGCTAGCCCATTTTGTTTTGGCAGCCTGCGGGCGACGGAATGGGCGACGAAATTACTTGCGTTGGACGCCTCGGCTGGAAAACGCGCGCTTGCAGTGCCGAGCTGCATCGCCGGCGTGCCGGCGATGCTGCGCTTCCGCCCGGGACGCCAGTGGCTTCCGAACTGCATCCTTCAACGGACTGCATCGGCCGTCGCCGACTCTGCCTCGAGCGAGCGCAGGCCGGCGAGCACGGGGTCGAGATGTTCGATCAGCGCGGCGAAGAGCGCTTCGATGGCGGTTGGGCCCGCGCCGTTGACAACGGCGCGTTCCAGCGCTTCGGCGGCCTGGCGGACGGACGTCGCTCCCAGGGTGCCGGACGCGCTCTTCAGGTCGTGCGCCAGCAGCTTGGCCGTGTGCATGTCCTGCGCTGCGCAGGCAGCCGCGAAACGGGCCGCGAAACTGGCTTCTCGATCACGGAACATGCCCAGCAAGCGCCGATAGAGCTGCTCGTCGCCCATCACGCCGGCCAGCGCGGCCGCGCTCTCGATGCCCGGGAATCCGTCGCTTGCCCCCGCGTCGGGGCGGATCCAGCGCGCCAGCGTGGCGAACATCTCGTTCACGTTGATCGGCTTGGCGATGTAGTCGTTCATGCCGGCCGCCAGCACCTTTTCGCGATCGCCGACCATCGCATCGGCCGTCATCGCGATGACCGGCAGATCGCGCCACTTCCGATGGCCGCGCAACTCGCGGGTTGCCGCATAGCCGTCCATGACAGGCATCTGGCAGTCCATCAGCACCGCGTCGAAGCGTTCGCGCGTCAGCATGTCGATGGCCTCGCGGCCATTGTTGGCGACCTGAACCACGATCTGCGCGCGCCCCAGGAGCTCGCGTGCCAGATCCTGGTTGAACGGGTTGTCCTCGACCAGCAGAACGTGCGCGCCGGCCAGGGTGGCGCGGTTGTTCTGCTGCACTTCTTCGCGCAGTTCGCTGCGCAGGGCATGCTGCCGCGGCAGACCGATCGCCTGTAGGCTGGCGTCGAGAAGCATCGAAGGCGTGATCGGTTTGGTCAACGTCGCCGCCACGGTGAGTTGTTCAGCCGCCAGCGCGCGCGCCATTTCATCGCGGCTGTAGGCGGTGAGCATCAGCACTGTCAGCGGGAGGTGCGACAGCGGCAAGCGGGCAAGCTGTTTGGCGCACTCGACACCGTTCATGCCCGGCATCTTCCAGTCGAGCAGGATCAGGTCAAAGGGCTGGTCGCGCGCATCGGCCGCCCGGACCGCCTCGATGGCCTGGTGCCCACTGTTGGCCGGCGAGGCATGCAGACCGAGCGAGGCGGCCATGTGCACCAGCACTTCGCGCGCGGCGTCGTTGTCGTCGACGACGAGCATGCGTGCACCCTGCAGGCTCCCGTCGGACGAAGCCACGTCGTTGGCAGCGCGTTCGACCCCGATGCCGAAGCTCACGCTGAAGCGGAACCGGCTTCCGCGTCCCGGTGCGCTGTCGACGCCGAGTTCTCCGTCCATCATGCGCACCAGGCGATGACTGATCGCCAGGCCCAGTCCCGTGCCGCCGAAGCGGCGGCTCGTCGATGAGTCGGCCTGCGAGAACGGCTTGAAGAGGCGCTGCTGCTCTTCGGGCGTGATGCCGATGCCGGTATCGCGCACCTCGAAGCCGAGGCGCACCGAGGCCGCGTCGCGCGCGAGCGCCTCGATCCCGACGACGACTTCGCCCCGCTCCGTGAACTTGACGGCGTTGTTGCACAGGTTGAGCAATACCTGGCCGAGCCGCGAGGGGTCGCCCACGAGCGCATTGGGCAGCTCCGGCGACGGCGCAAACACGAGTTCGAGGCCCTTCTCCTCGGCCTTCATGCCGACCAGATTGGCCAGGCGGTCCATGACATCGCCGAGCTCGAACGGAATGTGCTCGAGGTCCAGGTGGCCGGCCTCGATCTTCGAGAAGTCGAGGATGTCGTTGATGATGCCCAGCAGCGACTCGGCCGAGCGATGCACCTTGTGCACGTAGTTGTACTGCTGCGCGTTCAGACCGCTCTGCAGCGCCAGATGCGACAAGCCGAGGATGGCGTTCATCGGCGTGCGGATCTCGTGGCTCATGTTGGCCAGAAAATCGCTCTTGGCCCGATTCGACGCCTCGGCCACCTGGCGTGCTTCGCGTTCCGTATCGGCCTGCTTGCGTTGGGTCAAGTCCAGCACGAAGGCAACGCCGTGCTGTTGCGAACCTTCGAGGAACGCGGCGCCGATCAGCACGGGAACGCGCTGACCGTCCTTGCGCAGGTATTCCTTCTCGTAGGGTGCGCACGTTCCGGCCTGCTGGAGTTCGGCGAGCGCTCGCGCATCAGCCGCCGCGTGGTCCGCCGGCGTCAAGTCGGCCCATCGGCCCGCTCCGGAGAGCAGGTCTCGCCGGCTGTAGTCGACCAGACGCAGAAAGGCATCGTTCGCATCCGTGATGTCGCCGGCGAGTTTCCAGAAGAAGACGCCGATGATGTTGGATTCGACGAGCCGGCGGATTCGGCTGTCGCGTTCGCGCAGCGAGGCCTCGGCGCGCTGACGTTCGATGTTTTCGCGCCGCAGTTCGTCGTACAGCAGCGCGTTCTCCAGCGAGATCGCGGCCTGCGCCGACAGCAATTCCAGCACCGTCAGGCGCTCGGCCGTGAAGGCGTGAGTGACAAGATTGTTCTCGAGGTAGAGCAGGCCAATCAGCGTGGTTTGCCGCGTGATGGGCAGGCACAGCACCGACCTCGACCGGCGCTGGGCCAGGCAAGGGTCGCCCGAGAACGGATTGGGCTGCGACGCATCCGGCAGCAGTACCCGCGCCTGACTGCGCCGGACGTAGTTCAGGATGGTCTCCGGCAGAGCAGGCGCTTGCAGCCCATCCCCGAGGTGAAGTCGCACCCCGATCGCATGCGCCGCCACCGTGGCTTCGGCAGCGCGCATCAGGCCTTCGCCGCGCACGAGGAGCAGATCGCCGGTCTGGGCGCCCGCATTCTCGATCACGATGCGCAGCAGGGTGTCGACCAGCTCATCCAGCACGATCCGCCCGGAGATGGCTTGCGAGGCCTTGGCGACCGACAACAAGTCCACCTGGCCGACGCCGTCGCTCGAGAACGCGGCGGATTCCGATGCCGGTGGCGCGCGAAGCTGCGGATAGCGGGTCTCGAGCTGCTGGACCTTCGCGTCGGCACCCCAGAGGACGAAACAGCCTCGCGCCTGGCTCAGGTGGGCGCGGCTGGCGGTCGTCGATCCCCGCGCCAGATAGAACTGCGCAGCGAGCTCGTGCGCGACGCCTTCGCTCTTGCCGAGGCCGTTTGCCCGCGCCGCCTGCAGGGCGTGTTCGTACAGGCGCATCGCATCCCGGTCGCGCCCTTCGATGCGGGCGATCTCGGCGCCGACCAGCGCCGCCCCGCTGTCGAAATTCTCGTGACAGCTCTGCGCCCATTCCTGCAGCTGCACGTGATGGGCCGCCAGGCCGGCAAGGTGTTCGCTGCGTTCGTCGGGGCCAGCGCCGTCGCAACAGGCCGCGCGCGCCAGCGCCGCGAACAGGTGGTATTCCGCCAGCTCGATGTGCGACGGCGACGTCCACAGCAGTTGCTGCGCCTTGGCCGCGGCCGCAAGGGCAGCGCGGCCTTGGCCGGCGAAGACGCGCGCCTGCAGCTGGCGGATCCAGTACCAGCACGCCGCGATCGCCAGCCGCGGGTCTTCCTCCAGGTGCCGCTCGAAGGCCGCTTCGTCGAACACGGCTTCGGCCGGCGCAAGCGACCCGGGTGCCGCGCCGCGCAGCGAGCGGATCAGCCGAAGCTGCCCGGTCATGATGTCCGCCACCAGGCCGAAGCGTGCGCGGCGCGCGAACGCCAGTCCGGTCTGCGCTTCGCGCTCGATCTCGCCCAGAGGCTCTTCGCTGGCCAGCATGTTCGTGATCAGGTGATTGCAGCTGTAGACCGCGAAGGTGAGATCGCCGCTCTCGTTTGCCACGTCGAAGGCGCGCCGTATCCATGCACGGCCCGTGCGGAAGGGATGCGTCCACGGGTTGACGACGTTGCCGAAGTGCAGGTACACGCGGGCCTTGAAGCGCGCCAGTCCACGCTGGTTCACCAGGTCCAGGCCGAGCTTGCCGAAGCGGTAGGCGGCCGGGTAGTTGCCCAAGCGCGGCCCGAGGAACATGCCCAGCCAGGCGTAGCCGATGCAGGACCCGTCGCTGTGGCCGTGCTCGAGGCTGATGTTGGCCATGCGGCCGACCACCAGGCCCAGCAGGTTCTCGTCGGTGAACAGCGTGGGCGGCAGGATCGCGGTCAACACGTCCATCGTCGCGCGCGAGTCCGGGTCGCTCATCAGCGGCAGATCGATGAGTTCCTCGATCGAGCGTGTTCCGAGCCGCTCGAACATGCGGTCGAACTCGGCACGGACGTCGTCGCGGGTCGGCTGCGCAGGCCATCGCACATCGACGCGGCGCAGGTAAGCCAGGCCCGCCTCGACGGCACGGTCGCTCTGGTCCAAGGTGGTGAAGAGGTTCACGCGCACGCAGGTGACCGCGGCCAGCTCGGCGCCGCTGCGCACCTGCCCGGCCAGCAGGGCCAGGCGCTGTTCCGCCGATGCCAGATCGCCGGTGAGGTATTCGCACTCGGCCCGGTGGAAGGCGAGCGCGAAGCCCA
>Ga0105239_10001521_pt1 | contig 30780 bp, 21 predicted proteins | sample KBSC44metaG_FD_92761 | JGI IMG/M metagenome (GOLD analysis project Ga0105239, IMG submission 92761) | Corn rhizosphere microbial communities from Kellogg Biological Station, Michigan, USA - KBS C4-4 metaG | ecosystem: Host-associated > Plants > Roots > Rhizosphere > Soil | place: Michigan, USA...
TAAGGCCCCCCCACCCCAAAACACTGCTCTCACGAGGCATTGGATGAACTCATGCTGACCGCTCCACTTCAGAATGTCGAGAAAGAGTTCCCTGTGAATTTGAAAGCCTGGATCCATATCTTCACTACCCAAATAGCCTACCGCTGGAAGAGGCCACATCACTTCAAACACCCGGGTTACGCATATCAGAGCCTACAGACCTATCGTCATCGCGACTGGCAAGGCAGAATCACCAATGGCCCCTACGAAGATCGCTATATACATCACAATGACGGCCGCTTGCGCAAGCTCATCGTCGCCTCCACCGACAGCCTCTTTGAGGGACCAGGCACTACCACCTGGCGTCGTACCTATGTGCGTAAAGTCTCTCCATTGACAGTTCGACTTGCGACATGGGTCATAGATTTTGCCTATGAGCCCGAGAGCTGGGCAGACTGGTCGATCATGCTGCTTCGTGCATTCCCTGCTGCGCTTGCGATGCAGTTCGTGGTAAGTTTCCACCCTGCTCACTGAGCCTTTTTCAAACCAGGGGCTGATCAGCGTTCACAGTCTTGGTACGGTGAAGGGGAAAGGTGGCAGTTCAGCGGCTTTTACGCGCCGGTCAATTACCACTACTGGGGCGACGCGAAGGTCTGGAGCAATCATCTCGAAAACCGAAAAGGGCTGTCGCTTTATGCCCGCAACAACCAAGTATATCGCTTGCTTAAGCCTCGCCACTTGTGCTTCTTGCGAAATCCTATGGACGATGAGCTTCACGGCGTCGACGTGCGGTCTGTGGTCGAGTGGGAACAGACTGACGGCAAAGACTGCGATCTGTCTTATCTCTTCATTGCGTATTCCACTGAACATTTCAGTCATGGTTCGGACGAGGACAAGATGGCACTCCATGTTATCGCTGAGACAGCCGCAAGGGTCGCCAAGGTCCCAGCGTACTGGGTTGCAGTCAGTTGTATGAGGGATCAGACAGAGGTGGAGAATGATGTGGGTCCAGTGTCTTTCTTTTTATCTTTGGGAGTCCTTGCCCTCGCTCTGGCATATCCTCCACAACAAGAAATTTGGTTCTGTCGGTCGAATGAGTACTGACATTTTTGTCAAGGTTTATCGCATTGCCGATGTTCTGCGTGGCGCGAAAGAAATGATCATCGCCGTGGGCCAGCGAAAGTCGAAGTCGACGGTTGGCCAAAACAGCACCAATAGCCTCTTGCGGCAGTGGGGAATGCGGATGTGGACATTCCCTGAGGTGTTATTAAGCCCTGGTCAACGGATCCCCATTTATACGCGAGGCGATCCAAAACCTATGATCTTGAGCAAGAACCAGTTTGCCGGTCGCGTTTGGGGCGATTTTGACGCAGCTGAGTCAGGGCAACTGGTTGACCATTACCTCGGGAACCTAGGCCTGAGCCGCCTCGAGCTCGCTGTCACAGCCTTGAAGTGCTTATACCACCGGCAGACGACGGAATATCTCAGTGGCGATCAAGGTGATCCACAATTCTCCGCTTACACCTTCTATCCTGAACTGACTCCAATTTCCCTTTAGCGTATGCCCTCCAAGGCCTCCTCAGAACAAGGCCACAGGTCGACAAAACTGATACCCCTTTCCAGGCGTTCGCCAGGTAACACCATCCGTCTCCGTTGCCGCCTATGGAATGAGACTAACTGACAAAGGTTATCTCTTGCCAATGACTCTGATAAACTTATGTAGGTACCCGAGATATTGGAACCCTGGTTTCAAGCCTTGGCGAATCCGCCAACCTCATGGCATTTTTAAGTTGCTCACCCTTGCAACTCTATGCGTGCATGGCCTCGTTTATTGTAACGGGGGCTAACACTTGAACAGTGAACGCTATATGTGTACCTTGCCTTCCTCCATGAATCAACCATGGTACGACATGCAGGACGCCTACAATTCGGCGCTCTGGGACATCGAGCCATACTGCCAGGTCGCAGGGATCTGTGAAGACGACACCATCATCCTTGACGGTGCTCGAGAGGCGAGCATTCGCTGGAAGTCTTTCTTTCCTGTGGGCTGCCTCACCGGTTTTAGTTGGAAACGTTGGGCTGCCGTCAGGCTCATGGAGAACATGTCCCTGTTGTTTATCGTCATGATCGTGGGTTTCGCCATTCAACTTCCCGTACTTGGTGCGGTGTGCTTGATCCTCTATCTCATCATCTTCCTCCGGACCCCCACGCTCATCCGTATCGTATATGGTGGTAAGTTGGTCGGCGTCCAAGCCGCCCTTTTCGGGTTTGAAGGCTATCTGAACGCCCCTACTGTCGAGAGGGCCATCTTTGGAGGGTGTTTCGGGCGACTCGGCTGGTCCGAAAACGGCAGCCCACTCTCTAGGTCCCGTGTCAACGAATTCAATGAGAAGGTGGGGATGGATCCCACAAGGGATCCAGAGGTGAGAATCAAGGTGGAGAACGCAAAGAAAGCCAGGCCAGGAAATATGAGGGTGAGTTTCTTGCCCCCATCCCATCCAGGTGTTTGAGCAGCCTTCTGATAGAGTCTACCCTGACCTAGATTTTCACCCTCGTGGACACCTACAACATGCAGCTCACCCTCTTCGAAGCCGTCCGGCCACCGGTCTGTCTGTTCCTCTGCGCCAGCGAAGGCGGCATGCAGAGAGCAGTCGGTTGCTCGTACGATTGGACGACGCAGACCATGTATCGCGAGACCGTGCTCAGGATGCCGACAGAGTCGCTGAATAGGATGGACCGCGTCCCCCGGTTCCGAATGGGCATCCAGAGGCCCAGCGTGCCTTGCCAACCAGTTGGCACTACTACCGTCTAGTGCGAGACGGGGTTCTTGGTGCTTTTTCATACCAAAGGTTGACCAATTTGAGACGAATTGAGAGCGAGGATGGGGCTCTCTACCTCGTTTGCCGGCGTTCTATTCTAGGGTGACATTCCATAGTTTCCATAGTCTTTCTTTGCTCTGCGAGCGTGACAATGGACACGAGTTTAAAGACTTCCCCAACTGGCCCCCGGCAACCGAAATGTTAGGCCATAGGTCCGTATGGTACTCTTGATGATCATCCAAAAGACATCACACACAGAATGTCCAATGGGTCCATAACTTGGTCCATTGGCCCCTGAACCACAAGAGTAGATCGATCGAGGCAATGCCAGCATCTACATCTTGATTGATTCTACACCGCACCGCCCGCGCAATGCCATCAGTTTCTAGGTTGGATGAATTGCTTTGCAGGTGGGGAAGCTGTCGCTATGGATCTTTTCTACATAAGGCTGGGAAGACCAGAGTCAGACAAAAAAGGAGCGCTTAGTACCGCCCCGTCAAAAATTAAAACCTTCTCCCATGTTCCTAGAATATTCCTCTTTATGAATGGACAGTTCTTTTCTTTTTGAAATATAAATTTTATGTCATGGATGAACTGAATAGGGTACACGCGCAAGAAAAATATTGCAGTTGGCAGTTTGTTCAGAGTCGATCCCAATCTTGGCTTTTGCCTATCATCGCGACGGTGTACATATATATATAAACAGAGATACTCGTTGGATATGTCGGTGGTCTAGGTATTACGTCGATCTGCCCATCACCTGACCGACTCTCTTGCTCTCAAAGGGTTAAGGAGAGATGCTTACCCTTCATGGCTCTCTGTCGTCAATTGTGGGATACTGAGGACTGAAGGAGAGGGGTGGAAATTTGGTAACCGGTCCGGATTCTCAAGAAGCTCGGCGTTGTCTTGATTAGTATTTGACATCGAGGGAAGACGAGGATGGCGATGGTCATGATGATGGCTACGACGACGTGCTATACCACCAATGAATTATGAGTGTGTCACCCCATACCAATCAGATATTCGATTGCGAAAAGAGCATCCAGAGGAGCCTAGGCCCTCGATCGGCTTTCTGAGTATTCATACCTTGGAGTGTATCGGGCCGCAGCATCTCGACTAGGGCTCTGATTGGATCGTGAATTCCGGATCGTGGTTGGTGGTGAAGATGGGCGTGCTCCTCCTCTTGGGTTATATTCCGATGACCGTGGAGGAATTACCACGCGGGAACGTGGGTCTTGTACATTGGCCTCATATGATACACGTGGAGCCCTCGACGGAATTGTTTCTGGAGAAATTCGCCCATATTCGTTGTCAGAATCATGGCTAGGCACATAGCTCAAGGGTTGGATCACCACCGCACTGCGTCGCTGGGATTCAATGAGGGACGTCCGTCGAGATTCCAGCCTTACTTCACGTTCCCGCGGAAGTCTAGGATCCCGCAGAGAGACGGGTTCATTGATGGAGGTCCGTCGAGATTCCGGCCTTACTTCACGTTCCCGCCGAAGTCCAGGATCCCGCAGAGAGGAAGGTTCATTGAGGGAGCCTCGTCGCGGTTCTGGCCTAATTTGAATCTCCGGCCGAGCAAGCCCCCTCAAAGAGTCGAGTTCTCGTCTAAGCTGAAGCTCCCGCCGATGATTGAGGTTCCGCCGAGAGTCAAGCTCCCGCCTAAGTTCAAGCTCTCGGCGAGGATCAAGCTCTGGCTGAGAGTCAAGTCTCTGTCGAGCGTCGAGTTGCCGGCGGGCGTCAAGTTCCTGCATAAGTTGAATTTCTCGCCGAGAGTCAAGCGTCCGTGACGATTGGAGTTCTCGCCTAATTTCAAGCTCAGGCCGAGGATTGAGACGCTGCCGAGAGTCAAGTTCCCGCCTGAGTTCAAGTTCCCGATGAGGGTCAAGTCGCCGTCCAGAGGTAAGCTCCCGTCTAAGTTCACGTAATGGCTGTATATGCGAAGGTTGCTGCTCTGATGATGTCCGTCTAGGCACTGACCTAGACCTCTGCCTAGGTTCTCGTGTTGACCGCAGGGTCGCTATAGGTCGAGGATCTCGGGATGCTCGCACTTGTTCATATTCATGGTCGGAGTCTGGGTTTGGTGAGCGGCTGACAGTCAACGACGTTGGCTTAGTGTCTTGTACGAATGTCGATGCTATATCCTCAGAACTAGCCACTATTGGATGGTTTCGTACTTGTGGTAGAGGATGGTATTGTACTTGTGGAAGAGATTGATATTGCGCTAGCTGTTGAAATTGAACTTGTGGGAGAGAAGAATTCGAAGGAACTGGGTTCACTGATGGTGAATAAGCGAACTGTGGCGAGGCTGGTGTAGCATACGGCGGTGGTGGAGCGCTCGGAGTTGGTACTATCTGGTGGAGGTTCAGTTGATTCCTGAGTCGGGGGCTTTCCGCTGAGCCCTTTGGAAGTTTTACACCTCTCAAATGTCCTCTGGCTAATTGAAGAAGTTCCGGGCAAGTCGCGCGCCTCACATTGCGTTCAACGAAGGCCCGAGCTTTATCAACCACGAGTGACCATAAGTCCTTGCAAGATTGAAACTTGAGTTCAAGCACAATGATAATTGCAGCAGTAAGGGCCAGGTGCCTGTTGCGGTCGAAAGCCCGTTCAATTTTACGGAAAGCAGTCATGAAGCCCTCGCCTAGAACTTTGTCCATGTCGTGAGTGGGATGGAGGCTAAAGCTTCCATCATAGGATTGGTAACATAAAATATTCCTGACTGTGAGTTCATCCTCTTGCCGCTCTCTAGATTTCGGCTTTTCGAATGGATTGTACAAGAGAGAGCTTGCCGCTGGAAGATTGGACGAGGGGGCATTAACAAATCTAGAATCACTAAATCTAGAATTGTCGAATCCAGGACTTGGACTTAGTTCGTAAAAGGTTTGAGAAGGTGCGGCTGCTTCAGGAGCGGTCGTCATATGTTGTGTACACACAGATGGCTGGAACTGCTGAAACCAAGTGTTTTTCAGGGAGTCCACGGACGTTGAGTCATCATCATAATCACGATCGACAATCTTCCAGTCGTTGCCATAGGGCTTGGTCGATCTAGCAGAAAGAAAAGATGGTCTTGAAGTCGCAGAGGAATACCATTGCGGCCTGGATTCCAATCCTTTCGTGTCACGGGCATAACTGCTAGGCGGAGGAGCACCTCCAGGTCCTTTCAAAAAACTGCTTAGCGAACGAACCCCTTCTTTGGTTTCTAAGGTGCCGTGAGTGACGCTTTTATTATCATCCATTCCAGTGGGAGCCCATGGATCCTCTCTTGTTGGACTGCGAAAGCGAACCAAGCTATGGGAAAGGGAATAATCTCTTCTCCTTTCCTTCACTGGGCGGCTCTGGCCTCCGTCTTCCGCATAGGTCAACTGGGCTCCAGTCCCGGGAGCTGACGATACCTAGATAATGGTCATTAGATGGGTAACAAAAGGAGCAATGAAATCAAAAGACTGTAAGTGTGAGTGCCACCTACATTGGTATTGTAACCGGTGGGCGCGTTTGAGCCATGCTCATGATAATCATTTGCGTAGGCGCCAATTGCAGTGTGGTTACGATGGCCACCGGCGTTTCCTGAGCTTTTCTCAGCCTGGCTACCACCAGAACCACTGCCACCACCACCAGTAGCACTACCACCACCAGCAGCACTACCACCACCAGTAGCACTACCACCACCAGCAGCACTACCACCACCAGTAGCACTACCACCACCACTAGCACTACCACCACCAGTAGCACCACTGCGACTACCAGCAGCAGCAGCAGCAGCACCACCGCCGCCGCCGCCGCCGCCATCATCGTCACTGTCACTGTCACCACTGGTTTCTCCTCCGTCCAAATCCTCAGGGGTAGAAGATGAATCATCATCAGTGCCCTCTTCGCTCTGTTCGGCGTGTCCAGCATCGATCGCTGGTGTAAATTGCTCTTGTATTCGTCGTGCCTGACCTCTCGGTCGCAAAAGATCTAATCCACCAGTATTGATACGAGTCTCAATATTATCGTTGTCGAGGAAAGGATCGCGATTTTGCTCCCTTGCCACATATGTTTCTTCAACTGCAATGAAACTCGTCCATTTGGATACTAGTGACCACTTGCAACCAATTGCCTCTCCTTCTTGGCGAACCGCTGTTCGTCCTTCCTCAGACTGCGGGAGGAGTCTGCTAGGACCGATGTGAAGCCAGCCTTGGCCTCTTTCTAGATCTCCAAGAACAGCCCGAGCCGCCAACTTGTGAAAAGTATCTCCTTTGGACATCAAAGCTTTGATAGGAATTCGTGTTGCTAGTTCTCGGCCGCTAGCAGTCCGCGATCTGATAGTAACAACTGTTGGATACGGTTGACTACCACCTTCGAAAAGCATAAAAACGCGACTCCGTAAGAAGGGACTTAGGGACGATATATCTGCTGGGGACTGGAGCGGAGATGGCCTGATCGGTTGGACGGCGCCTGCGTGAGTTAATTCCTTAGTGTTTATCTGGGAATAAGGTGACAAGAAAATCTTACCCGTTTCCAAGGCATCATTACCATCAACCTCAATTCGTAATGGTCCGAGATGAGATGCAAGGGATGCTTTCAGCATGGCAACTAGTCGGTCTTCCCAGCCACCTTTACTAGCCGCAGGAATGACCTCCGCATAACCTCCTCCGGCTTTCGCGATGCCCTCAACCAAAGTATGCGACACTGCATTCCCTATCCCCAGGGAGAAGAATCTCACTCTTCCCTCAGTCGAATCTCGAATTTCTTTCACAAAGTTGACAGTATGGTCGAGATTATAAACTTCTCCATCGGTGAGAACCACGATATCAGTCATGCGTCGAAGGCTTCTAGCCTTGACAATAACTTTAAGTGCTCTCAGTAGCTCTGTTCCTCCCATATTACTGCTAAATTGGGTCTTCACAAAATCCAGCGCCTCGATAAGATTTGGATTTGAATATTGCCGAGAATATGGCCACAACGAACTTCATTTTCCCCAGTCAGTTGCGAAACAATATTTGGAGAGGACACAAAAAAATACAGATAGACTTACGTATGACCGGTACCGAAACACCAAATATTGAAGTTACGCCCCACAGGAATCCCCTTTAAAAAGAACGCCATGGCTGATTTCAGAGACTCCATCTTATCTTCCATCGATCCAGATCTGTCTGCAACAAACAGTACTTCCCCATCCTCTCGGTCAGGATTCTGACCAAGCATGAGGTTGGGAGGGATTGTAAACATGATGGTTCTGTGGTGCTCAAGATTAGGATGGATTTCCATCCACGCATGTGGCTCCTCCGATCCATTGTGGGCTTGAGTTGAGATGTCCAGGATGAAATCTTTATCCAGAAATGAGTCTCGCAACTTGACCATCGAGGAAGGAGGATCTTCTGTACCCGTAGCAGTAACAAAATCCTCCCAGTTCTCGAATTCACGACTTCTGTTACTGGGCTCCACAGTTATTTGAGGGTGACTCTTGCTTGAAATCGTAGGTACCAGACCAGGCACTGCTAACTCAATCTCTAGAGTAAGGCCACGCTGAAAGCCATCCTGATGCGGAATGTGCAGGTTTGGCGGAGGATCACCATATCGAGCTGCAATATATGTCGGAATTGTAAACGTCAGGGTGTTTCTGTCGTCGGCAAATCTATGCTTTAGGAGTGTTACAAAAGAGATCTCAGCCTTTAGTTTGGTATTTGCAGGGATATTGCCAAGAGAGGTGCTGAATATTTCTGGAGTATCCTGTTCTAAGAGGCCTGCTGTTTGGTTGTTGCGTGTGGCCCGGTCAAACGTCTCATGGGCTTCTTGTTTCGGGCTGATTTTCGCTTGAATTATCTTATCGGAGCCCAACCTACAGCAGAAATCCGTGATTGTGCAGCCGTTTGGGAGCGGAAACGTGTATGAGCCTCTCGCAATAGGCGAAACAGTAGCGTTCGAAAATAACTGACTCACTGTCACTTTGGCAGTATCATCGACTATTCTGGCGGTCACTGTAGTAGCTAATGGCAAGAGAATGTTGCGATTAGACTCTCGCACAATCGCAGGCCTGTTGTCATCAGGTCTGGGAGGTCTTGGTCTGTGGACGCGAGGAGTAGGACGAACGCCACGTAGACGTCCCCCTCCTGGCAAGACCTCAAAATAATGCTGCTCTTGGTCAACTTGCTCTCCCAATTCTGCGAGCAGATCTAGGGGCAATGGTTCACGAGGATCAGGAACCCAAGCTATACCTGCATAGTGATGTTGGCGAATACGCGGCATCTTGTATCTGCTGAAGTTGCACGCGTGGATGGTCAGTAGGTGTTACAAGTTGGCCTTGACAAGAAGGAAGTTCGATAGAAGGGTTGCCGAGAAGAGCCTCCATCTTGAAAGATGCCTGACCTGGTTGCCTTTTTGCTTCACCAGCCTAACTGAGGGGTGAACAAGGTGGCTTGCAGAAGTCAGGCTGAATACGAGGTACAGAGGAAGGTTTCCGGCTATGCCCGCTTGGGTACTAGTCTTATGAAATACGGAAGGCTGACCAGCTGCAGGCACAGCTGTCAGACTGGGGAAATCCTGGGTTGCACCTGCTGAGTTGGTGGGAGAGGGTTAGAAGTTTTGTAAAGACTTGGTAAGTCGTGAAACATCGGTATTGAAAAGCAAGCACTGCCACCTGGGCACTCTTGCGGATGGTGAGGTGAAGCGACAGCAGGCCATCGAGCCTGATCTTGTCCTGAGTCTGCACTCAGCCTCACCGGTTTGAGGAGGGGTGCCAACTTCAAGTTGCCGAGAATGCCGAGCGGCTTGTGCTAGTAGTAGGTAACAATATCCCTAATACCCATCGCCCCCCCTTCCTTACACTTGTCAGTTTCTTGGGCTACCAAGGTATGGTGTCCCCGTCTGTTGTTTTGTTGGCCATACAGCTATGGCGAGTCCAATATCCTTCGGTGATGCATATCTAATGGGAAAACTTGCTTTCAAGCTTGGACGAGCATTCACCAAAGGACGCAAATCAGCCCCAGCGGAATTTCGAGAGGTAGAAAACCAACTGTACTCCCTCAGTTCAGCCTTGTGTGCGTTAAGGGATGCGCCCGCTAGTAACAAGGCGGTCTTGGGGCAAGATCCCCAGCAACCCCAGTCAGGACAAAGCAATACTGGAGATGCGATCACTGTCATGCTCAAGAGTTGTGAAGAAACGCTTAGCCATCTGAAAGCTCAAGTGGACAAATATAGCTGCATGGTCGAAAATCAAGACCGCCAAGAACCCAAGTTCAAGCGCTGGAGCCGCGATATCAAGGCGAGTTGGAAGAGGATTGCATGGACTAAAGAAGGTGGTGATTTGGCCACCTTGAGAAGCCACCTTACTATCCATACCAATAGTCTCAATTTGGTTCTCGGTGTTGCAGTCAAGTATGTTGCATACCGCCTCGCTGAAACTTCCTTTCGTCTTCCCCTATTCCTCTATTCCCAAGCAACCTCTTCCGACATCATCTGACATAGAGCAGTTTACAAACAAACCGAATCGAAGAACGAGTGCTGCAAATTGATGCTATGCTCAGGGAAATTCATGTTTGGTTCTCTGCAAACCTCAAAGACACGACTTCGAATAACACTTCCGCGGTCGGAAGTCGGGCGGAGCCACATGACCGACAACTCAACATCCTCAACGAGATTGTCTTTCATTTGTACCTTGCAAATGGCCAATCAGATACCCCTCAGATTATTTGCGGACATGCCTCTCTACATCCAAGGTGGAGGTTGAAAACATCGGAGGAGGGTGTCCGGCAGCTATTTGTCTGCCGATGTGCCGAGGATACTCAGCCGTCAACCGGTTCATCTCACGCTGACAGAGTTGCTGCATACACTTGTGAGTGCGCTTGAATTTGAGGGATGTCTGCTGACAACATATTCACCATTAGTATCTGGCCTTACCTTTCCAATTAGGTATGCTGGTAGAGATCTATCGTGGATGCTTTACAATGCGACTGATACCTTGACCAATCGAGTCGTCTCACTCATTATGAAGAACATCCCCCTTGGTGGTATGCACCATCCCCAAGCCTATCAACCTATTTGCTTCAACAAACTGAGACCTCAGCTGACAGCGTTTGCGCAAAGGCATCAGCGAATTTGAACAATCATTTGTTCAGGAGCTTGCAATGCACCAAGCTCTTATGCAGCTGCGGGAAGGATTTGACACAACGCTGGCGTATTCTACACCAGGCCCAGACGAGTATCAATACCGCGTCCTCAATATCATCAGGTACGGCCTCTTTGTGGGAACTCGGAATGACCAATTACAAATTACTAACTCTGTCTCACCCAAAAAGCGATTTGACTCGTTTCGGGACGTCCCTGCAAGACGTTGAATTCTCAAGCGGTGCGAAATCCTACAAACGAACATCCATCAAGACAATGCAACTTCTTCACTACATGGCCCTCAATTCTCACGCTCTACATGCTCAACCCTCAAATTCTAAGACCACAGAGCAGGAACGCTTTATGGACCACGCAGAGTTTCTGCTCTTCTATTCCCAGTCAGGAGCAGCTGATGAGGACGATATCAGCAGGACAAGCGTCAGATGTACCAACCTCACCAGCCCCTGCCCATGACCAAGTTCAGACCTAACACCTCCCGCGTGTAGATTTCCATGACACAGAGATGCTGTTGATCGATAACGACAGTGCAGTACGATTGAAGAACGTGAATTGCACAGGATGGAAGGCCGACGAGGAGCAAAATGAGAGCACCACTTTGGACGTGATCATCCGCCTCGGCACATTTGAGGGTACGTCGTCACAGCCAATCAGGTGTCCGTCCATATGCGCCTTGAATCAATCACCTACTAAACAATGCCCACCAACAACACAGCAGCACGAGAACTCCTCCGGAAACTAGAGGACATGCGCAGGGAACTCTCAATCATGGGCCTAAGATACCCTCGGAGACACGAGAGAGTGGTTCTGAAGCTGTAAGCCCAGACACCCACCAACCCAAGAATCCCCAGCACCAGCACTAGAGAAACACCCAAGTACAGGCGATAAAGTGGCTGGCTTATTAGTTCATCTCTATTCTGACATCTAGCACAAACAAACCAGACAGGCAAACGAAGTCCGCAGCGAAGTGGTAAACATCACCGACGCGGCCGTGACGATCGTGCAGAACACGCTCACGCAACAATACCGCCTGATCATCGTCAGCCGCAATGGTTGCTCGGTGCTCAGCCAAGAACGTAAGCACAGCCAGCTCCTCATTAAATAAATAACGCCCCTTCTCGGACCCATACTCCTCTAATTAACCATTCCCATCGCTAACCCCGATAGTGCTACCCGACTTCCTCCCCCAGCCTTCCACCTCTGCAGCAGCAGCAACAACCACAACCAGACGGCGCCCGAATTTCGCGTCGCGGACCTACCTCGTCCAGATGGAAGGGAGCGGCACGCGCAGCGTGCAGCGGATCGATGAGGGGCTGAAATACCTGGAGTTCTCGAATTCGCAGAGTAAGTTTTTTGCTTCTATACATAACATATATATCTACGATCCTCCCCCTCGACTCCCCTCCCCTCCACCTCAACACTGATTCGAGTCAGTGAAGCAGCAAGCCGATAGATAGTAGAAAGGAAAAGGAATGCAAAGCTGACATCGTGTTTAACTCACGCACTAGATGACCGCCTCTTCGAGCTGGGCCTCGCCGCCATCTCGGGGAGTCTGCCTGTGAGGACAATTGAGAGCTCATCCTCAGAATCATCAACGGATCAACGAACTTCCCAGAGAGCGAGCAATTAGGAGGGAAGGGTTTGAACGTAAATGTATATGTATATTTCATTTACCTGGTCTACTCTGGTGTACTGTACTACACTGTACTCTTCAAGAAGCAATTTTAGGGCTCATTCATTGAACCCATTCTCTGATTTAGATCTTCCTTTGCTCAGAGCTTCAACGCCCTGGCCACCACGCCGCCCAAGAATCCTGGCACACTGTGTTTAGCGTCATCGAAGGCCATAGCCCGCCAGGCGACGATGCCGTCGGGGCGGACGAGGACGGCGCCTGAGGCGGAAACACCACGGAGAGAGGGCCATTTGTCTGTGGTGTCGGTCCAGATTTCGATGGCGTTGGGTTGTCTCTCAGATGGTTGTGCGGCTTGTTTGGATTCCTCGCCGTCCGAGGGAGACAGAATGCCGACCACGTGGATTTCTACGTGTTTCTCATCCCCGCCGGCTACCGCCGTTGTGGCTTGTCGCCATCGATCAGGCCTGGAAGTGAACAGCACGAAACCATCATAGCGGACCAGGTCTCTCGTGGAGACTAGGCTGGCTCCAGCCCCAGCATGTCTCCTCTCAAGCCAAACATGCGGCAAATGATGGCCGGGGATGGTCGAAGGATGATACACAAGCGTATCCAGCTCTCCATTCTCATTAACCTGCCCATCATGACGCGTCACCTCCCCTTCCCCATCGACGTCGATATCCGGATAAAACCAACCAATTTCGGCACCCAAGGCGTGGAATTCGCCATCGAGGAGACGCTGCGCGCTGTCCACGGCTTTCCTGCGCGCCTCACCCTCCACTGTATCCGTCGCGTCAAAGAATGAGTCTACAGCCTTGATATTCTCCTCTTTGCTGTTCTCGGGAGATATGCCTAGTGCCGTATCCATGACAAGCGCATGCGAGCGGAGATTATGCAGGGAAGTATCACGCACGCGCTTTCCGATCGGCCGCCGCTCGGTGTCGTACGTGTCCAGCAGGGGGTTGAATTTGGACTCGGCCCCTTGAGGGCCATTTATCGCGAGATTGAGCTTCCACACGAGGTTATGCGCATCCTGAATACCGGTGTTGAGACCAAGCGCGCCCCAGGGCGGGATGCGATGCGCGGCGTCACCTACAAGGAACACTCTTCCGGACCCGGGCTTGCTCCGATACTGTTTCGCACACAACGCGTTGACGTACCAGTGACTGGTGGAGATGAGGTCGACTTTGAGATCCGGGATTTGGAGAGTGTCGTGTAGGCGCTTCAACATAGCGGACTCGTCGAATCGGTTTGGGTCAGTGGGGTTGAGGGCACACGCGAACAACCACTCTTCCGTCGTGGTTTCCATCGGATAGGGCCCGAGGTGATACAGATAGCCAGTGTCAATGCTACCACCCAGTTTTGGATTGATGAACCAGGTGATGAAGTTTCTGATATCGGGGTGGTGGAGGGAGAGTGGTGCTCGAATGTGTGCCGAGACCATGTCGATGATATCTCGCTCGCCTTCCCACCCTACGCCGAGAGTGTCCGTCAACCCTCGGCCTCCATCCGCAGCAATACAGAAGCTTGACTGGAAGATCTCTGGCGCGGCTGAACCGTTGCCATTCACCGTAATCGATACACCATCCATAATCTCCTCTACATTCGTCACCTCCGTATTATAGAATATCCCAGTAGGATTGAGTTCCACCGCCCTCCTCTGCAGAATCGGCTCCAGCCTGATCTGCGGCAGGACGGCATATTGAGAAGGCGAGACACTGGCGTATTCCTCTGCGTATTCGCCACCACCCCAAGCACAGCGCTGCACGATCTGTCGTCCATTGGGCCCGAAGCTGGTGTACCAAGCGGTATGCCCATCCAAAGCCTTCGGGGAGCGCTGCTTGACGAACTCCTTCTCGATCCCCAGCTGTCGGAAGATCTCAACGGTCCGGTGATTATAGCCACATGCTTTGGGATGTATTGACGTTGACGGATATCTTTCAAAGAGCACGTGGGGGATCTTGGATAGCGAGAGCAGAATTGATGACGCCAGGCCAACTGGGCCCCCGCCGACGATGGCTACGGGGTATACCCGACGGCTGAGCTCAACCATTTGTGTATCCCGCGATGTCGCCTGTCAGTTGCCTGTGTGTCGGTTTCGAGATGCTGTTCGCTGGCCTCGCTCTGCAAGTGGGGAAGCGGTATAGTTGTGCGCATGTAAGAATAAGTGGGTCGCTTGCTGCTGCGTGGTAATTGTGAAGTGAGGCACCGAGACTTTGATTCGGACTGGTGCCGCCACGACTTATTGTTCACGAGGGAGGGTTTGGGCTGGTCGCGCTGAGTGTTGACTTCGCTAGGAAACTGAGCACGCAGCATGCAAGGTTGAAGGTCGGTAACGATCTGACCTGTGCCAGAGGGAGATGGAAGTTGAAGTACTCCGTACGGAGTAATGAATCGCCATTCCCACGCACGTTCTCCACACAAGGCACGTTTCGTCCCACACAGATGAACAATCTGGGGAAACTCTGTGGGGCAAACCTTGGTGAATCTCGCTTGAAGTAGCATCTCCTCGTGCAAATACATCATGTACCTACCTACGTTTGTAGTTAGGAAATCCTGGGTTGTTCATGCTCCCAACATTTAGTTTGGAAGGCTCAACTCCTCGATGCTCGTTCAACGTGCCCGGGAAATTTTCGACCCCAATGACGAACGATGAAACCCACAATTTTCGCGTGGTACACCTTGTTCGTACGGGACATCCAGGCACTCAGGTAGTCTCATTTCAAGAGGAGGGAAACGTCTTCAATGCCAAAGAAATCTGAGTGATCCCCTTGGAGGCCATGGTGTCAAGTTAACTTAATCCTGCGATCCACGTGGACAGAATAGGCAGCATATCATGCGAAATGCCCCACTGCGAAGAGATCGCCTGAAGAAGCATCTGCAGGGTCAACAACGAATAGCGCAGGTTGACAGTTTTGATCTCTCCCTTGAGGTTGCCACCATCCGCAACAAATTTGAAAGTGTCCGAGCTCCTAACAAGCGGATCACTGGAATCGGTAGACGAGAGATAGCCATCGACGTTCCTCGAATGGTTCCAGACGACTTCCCAATCGATCTCGGCTGGGATGGCCATGCTTTGTTCTCCGTATCGACAATGTGCAGTGAATATCGTAGCTGCTGCGAAAAGGCATGCAGGTAGGTGAGCAGGATATGCACGGCCGAGAGTCATGTTCTCAGATAGATTCAGGATGGCAACAGCATGGAGTAATGCCCTACGAGCTTCGGACGAGATGGTCCATCTTGATAGATTGATGGGTTCCGGGGAGTCGCGACCGGTGGAGAACAAGGTCTGGTCGATGGAGAATGTTGTGCACAGACGTTGACAGAGAACCACGGAATCGGTTGCCATGTCCAAACACAGATTGTGCCACCGTAAGAGATGCTCCTGGCTCTCGACTGTGGGCACCGAAGGTTCGAGGTATGCTGCTTTGAGATACAATGACGCAGTCGTAATTTGAGATAATAGCGGAATGCCCAATGCCGATCCGTTCGCATCAGCGCGTTCAGATAAAATGGCCTGAAACGCTTCTAGAATGACGAGTTTGGACAATTGCGAGTCGTGAAGGATGCTGGTTGCGAATGACGACGGGTAAAATAAGGAGAGGAAGATTTCTCGAAAAGTGCTTGTTGGGTTGCGAGGTTTGTTCATTTCCTTGATCCAGTCATCCGCAGAGCGTGCTTCGAATACCGCATCCCGGGCAGCAAACTTCAAGGGATTGGTGGTGTGTTTCCCGACGGGGGCAGCCCCGGCATATCTCGCCAGCTGTGCATCGACGATATAAAGGCCGAGGACTGTTCGTCTGTTGACTTCGACGGCGGCCCAAGCTCTCCAGCAAGCATCCTTTTCTTCTGGAGGGCTATTCCCATCAGGGAGTCCATTCGACGCATTTTCTGGGAGATCGAGCATGCCGAATTGTCGGGCCCATGAAAATGCAAGCCCATGCAGAGTCTGACATAGTGTTCGAAGTCTGATGCTCTTAGATAGCATCGCATAGAGCTGTCCTAGACATGCGGTTGTGACTATTGCCTCACGTTGAACTCGATAGGCGCCGACCTTCCCTTCAAAGAGATCTCCCCATGAAGTGGCTGCAGCGGTTTGAGCCAATCGCCAGAGAAACTCGCCTTTAGAGACTGCGTCGTTGGAGCCGAAGAACAACGAGCCAATGGCGACCATGGTCAAAAGAAGAAATGGCCCGCATTGGCTGATATTGAAGGTTGCTTCGTGTAAGATGGGGAAAGTCGGATTGAATCGGCTGAAAAAGAGATGCAAGCATGCATCCAGGAATGAGGCTGTGATGCCTCTACCATTGATCTCCTTAGTGATATTCGAGGACTGATAGAAATTAGCAGCAATCTTCATAACCGTTGTTCACGGATAGGCTACGCATCACTTACCGCGTCATGAATGACGGCGCCTGCTTGCTGGACTGCTTGAGGACTCCCGTCATAGATTTGCTCCGTTTGTTGGCCACTGAGCTCAGGGTACCCACCAGGGTCAATATATTGATTCCCGGCCGAGGTGTGGTGTGGTAGAGAGGTAGGCCAGCCTGGAGGAGTGGACAACAAGTACTGGAAAAAGTCCTCGGTCTCGGCGAAGTAAGGCGGATCGCCCCCCAGGGCGTGTGTGACAGTAGTGGGAGATGATAGGGATGTGCCAGAAGTGTGATCTCGTATATTGGCGTAGGCCCGTGGTTGGGCGACGGTGGGTGGTGACAGCGTGCCCTCGCCTGGTAAAGCAGCGGACCGTGATTCATTGCGGTTGGTTCTCGCAGCGTGGACGCGTTGATGTCTTATCAGACTGTCGTGACGAGAGAACAATCTGTGGCATTTTGCACAGGCAAATGGTTTGTCCCCGGTATGAATTCTCTCATGGCGTTCCAAGTGCTCTCTTTTTTGATAAACATTTGCGCAGAAACGACACCGTAATTCGGGCTTCCGTCTTGAGATCTGGGAGTCCATTTCGATAAGACCACGTCCGCAATCCGGGATTCAAGGGCTAAAGATTTCGCTAACATTCAAATGCACTCAGATCTGGCTGTTTGAGGAACAAGCACATGCTACGTGCATCGCCTCTGTTAGGCAAACTACATGGGAATCTCAGAATGGCATGGATCAGTCGCTCGAATTCTGCCCAGGTGTGGAGAATTGTTGAGGTTGAGCAGGTCCCACGTAACTGGGTTTAATAGTAGGAGGCACTACAGGCACCCAGCGGGCACGCGATACTTGATACCGATCCTTTAACTAAAATTGGGCTAAATAGAGCAGCCTTTCCGTCTATGAGATGCTCTGTACGAGTAACTAGGGAAAGTCAATCGGCCTTACTCAAGTTAGGCATACGGTTTCCTCGTGAAATGCCCTCAATAATATCGTTCAATCAGAGCCCGAAAGTCAATAGTCATTTGGCTTTAGACATGCCTGTCACAGCTAACTTGCTTGCTGGGAACGAAGGTATATCGGTACTTCATATCCGTACGTGCTCTGGCTACTTACCTGGCTAGGTACATAGTAATTTCGAAATAGACATTCGTACCGGTCATTCCGCTTGTTTGCTATGAGACTAGCTAGCTACCTTGGGTATTTTCCAGGCCATTATCCCATCTATCTCCAGTGTCAATTACTCATAACACACGCCCGCCCCGATTAGCAATTGCCTATTCTTGCATTGAAGCACTTCCGAAACCTGCTTTGTTCACGTGACATCCCCCCCCCTGAAATCGACAGCCCCTCCTAGATGACCATACTTCGTGGCAAGCACATTGTTGCGTTCGTCTGATGTGAGACCTGATTGCTGATGGAATCTTTCCCGCAACGTTCTCGTCTATCAATTTCCTTGTGGCTTCGTGTCCTTTTCAATGACTCCCGTAAATCGACCAGTTCCACCTTCATAAAAGCCATCCTCTACCGAAGCCCATCTTTCGAAGCTATCTGACCATCCAAATTTCAGTCCCCACGCCATTTCCAAGATGCGCTTCTCGATAGGGTGAACGCACTGCGTCAAAGTCCCAAGCCATGGATACACCTCTCCCTCTGGTGAGGAATTGCTGATCATGGTTCTATTGGAGCCAGTATCATGATGATCTTGCATGCGGCCCAAATGGTTTGGCATTCCCAGGTCGTGCATATCAGCGCCAGGGAGGTTTGTCAGTCGACTAAACCGATCTCGTCGGGCACGGATACCAGAATCCACAGAACTGACCAAATGCATCACAGCAGAGCATTGATTGAATGCATTATTGGTCATGCCTCTTGGCAACGTAATCTTTACATATCCACAGCTATTGAGAATGATCTTCTGGATGTGGCCTCGGAATGCTTTAGCGGGCTTGGGTTTTATCGTCTCATCAATGATCCCAGCCGCGTATTTATATTCCATCAACGTGATACCAGGGGTAATATTGTCGATGACTTGTGTCCATGTTGCACCATACGGTACTTCTTCGTGTATCCATTCTGTGCGGGCGTGGTGACAGCGGAGATTGCTTCCGCCAGTGGTCAATGGCTGGTCGAGGGATGGATCGTGGCTAGTCAGTAAGCTAACGGATTCGAGAGTCAACGAATGCAAGCTCGTGTCACGGCTCTGACTCATGAATCCTTTCAGCATTTGAGGGCTGAACCAACAGTTTTCGAATCCGAGATTTCGAATATGCTCAAATTTCGTGAGTTCTGAGCGGGGTCCCTTATGCCCAAGGTCATGAAGCCAGCTTCTTGGATCGTCAACGATCGGGGCAGGCAGGACATGCTGATTACGAGCGAATATTCCCACAGCATGCTCACCCCCGCCAACATAGCCAATAGATAGGCTGTGAAGGCTTTCTATGGGCAAGACATAAAGTCGGAGAAACTGAGTGAATTTCTCGGCTGCGGTGTGAGGTGGGATGGACATGCTTGTCTGGTAAAACCGATCGCCGGTGCTATGGTCTTGTCTCCAGTCAGGGCTAACCAACATCTGCAGCCTCCCCAAGCTTGGAAGGGACGCCCAAAATTCTTTCTGCGCGAGGGACGAAAGAAGACCAGATGAAAGCTTGCTGATGCGTAGTGTATGAATAGAGGCGAAATTGGGCTTATTGGTAATGATAGCTGTCGTGTATGCAGACAAAAATGCACGTTGCGCCCACACGGTTTCCATGAGCCACTGTGCCTGTGCCTCTGTTAGGGATCCGGGGCGAAGGTCAGTGTTCATGGGATGTGCGGTCTGGTTTTGGATAAACGCGCAGTGGCCTCCCACTTCTGCCGCAATGTTGTGACCATTAAAGATCAAAGGCCACTGTGGCTGCTTCTTCGTTGAAGCCAAGGGATTAGCTACCACGCGCTGGTGACGGACGGCCGGGTTGTGAGGCTGCCCAGGATTTATTTGAGCCCAGTTCACATGAGGATTGGCATGGCCTACTCCATGGGGTTGAATCGATCCGGGAGCGCCTCCAACGTGGGATTCTGGATCAAAGTCTTCCTGCTCATTTTCGACTTTGAAACTATCCAGTTCTCGGATCGGTCTTGTCTCAAGCCACCGGACTTCTGCAGCGATAGCGGCCATGGAAGCAGAAGGGTTCGGAGTCAGGATGGCATTCTTTATTGCTTCATGAATGCTGTTTTGTTGCGCCCATTTGAAGTATTCATCTCGGCAGAACTTGTCCCACCTGTCTTCGCCCTGGAACGTCTTGCCAAAGATCTTGCTGCCCCTACTCGCTCGCCGAGCCAGGACGGCCATATCAGACATATCCGGGCCTTCGAGCCAGCCGTGGCCACTGTCGATACAAAGGCCCAATTCGGAAGCCCTGGTGACGTATTTGAAGGCTTCCTTGAGCAATGGACGGTTGTTGTCTACGAGATCTTCAATTTTCTGAAGCTCAGGAAAACGAGGGTAATGCTCAGTCGGCCATGTAAATTTGCCAAACCAGGCCTCCTCAACCTTTTCAATGACTTTTGGTCTTGCTTCGGAGAGACCGACCAGATCATATTCGAAGGCTATGCCAAGTTGGTTAAGATTCTCGCCATACTTTTGAAACATGCTGTTCTGTGGGAGGTAGCTGCTCTTACTACTCCAATCATCGTGGCAGTTGTTGAAAAGTGGCTTATCAAAGTTGATGACAACATTCCGAAACTGGATGGGTGAGAGTACCTCGCAAAATTCCGCGTTGACCAAACGAAGATTTCCGATATCGCGAGTTGAAAGATATTTAGAGACAGTTAGCCAGAGGTCGGCGTTAAAGTCCTCAAGGCCCTTTGGAGGGGAGGTCTTGGGTCTTTTTGAATTAGCTTGCCTCGCTTTCCCTGCACCTTTGGCCCGGGAGACTTTTGTCTTGAGTTCCTTTTGGAATGGAAGAGAAGTTGAGGGGAGCGCCCGAGGGAATGACTTTCTGCCTAGTCTGAAGAGTTTCATCTCTAGGGGCTCTTCGATTTTCTCCTCAGGAGGCGGATTGTCCGCATTTTGATCGTTGCTCTCTCCACCAGCAGCTCCTGCCTCGACTGTCTTTGGTTTCCGAACCAAGTCCAGGAAGTCTTTGGCATAGGATATAGGAATTGACTCCGGCACGACTCGACTGTAATCAAATGGGACAGGAGCCCAGCTGTGAGCCGTGTAAGGAGCGTTGGGTAAGTGATATTGCTGGAAGGAGGATAATTGTGAGTCGTCTAGGTTGGCTCCAATTCCCATTGCGTCAGGGGTGTAAGTTTCTTCAAGAGGGTTGTGTGAATCGAAGGAGTCGGGATTATCATAAGGAATGTCATCATCTTCTGGTAGGACGTGAGGATGTTCGGAATGAGGATCTTGCAAATCTACTGCAAGCAGGTCATTCAAACGACCTGGAGCTTTCCTAGGACGAGCCTGGGCCGTAGGCTGTCCATAAAGAGCGTCTGTCTCCTCTGGTTTGGTGGTGCTATCAACTGCCACTGCTCTTACTGCCTCTCTTACACTTTTGGTGTAGGCTTCAAATTTTGATCTCCTAGACGGATTTCCCTCAAGGGAGGATGCACCAGTTGGACCAAGAGCCTCAGAGCCTGCCGCACCGGTAGATACTTGGGAATGGTGTGTGCCTTTGGAAGATCGTTCAGCGGCTTGAGTGGGGATCTGGTGTTGTTGTTCACCAATGCCTGAGGCAACCGGTGCTCTTCCCGCCAATCGATTGGAACGGCGCGTGGTAGACGTCGCACCACTAGATTGTCCTTGAGCGGAATTGGAGGAGTCAGACAAAGGCGCTGGTAAAGTTGAGTTGGAGGGAGAGCAGGCATCTAGGGCCCGGGTACGACTGGAAGATAACGAGGCGATTGCACCGTCATCGTGTTGTGTCTGTCGTGTGTTGCCGGTCCATGTTACCGACGGAAAGGAAGTTGAATTATTCTCTTGTTGCAGGAGGCGTTCCACTGTTGCAGGGCGGAAGCTGGGACGAATGTTCTTGACGGTTGTGTTTCTAGAGTATTTTGACACACGGGTTCGGCTCGGTGGTGGTGACCGTTGATTCCGCGCTCTGCCTCTCCCCTTGGCTGCAGCGGATGAAGGAGTAGGTTTGGCCGGGGCACGTAATTTCTCAATCTCACTGCGAAGATACTGGCCCAGAGTCTGAGGACTAAAGTCTGTGAAGATAGGATGGATGATGATTTCGGGGGTTGGGTGTCTTGTGGGTGAATGCGCGGAATGCGATGGTAACAATGGTTGGCCTATTGCTTGAGCATAAGTTCGAGTGAACTCCTCGCCATCCTCGTTAATGCCGCTGTCGCCATGGACAAACAGGCGTTCGGGGTTTCGCAAAGTCATTGCAACTGGCGAGTGCGGGGAATGTAGGTCATCTGGAACCACAGGCCCAAAGCAGAGGGAGATTTAAAAGAGGTGGAAGGGAGAATGGACAAGAGAAAGGTGCGAAGAGTGTAATGACGCTCTGCAATACTGTGTGACGAAAATATTACAAGAGTTAGAAAGGCGTTGAGGCGGCTTGGTTTAAAACTCAGGCAACTTTTGGACATGTGGTGTACGAGTAAATTCTAGGTAAAGCAGGAGTGAGGATTGGTCAGTGGAGGAGTGAATGAGGGACAGGCGGACGACAACAAAGTGCCAAGACTGCGGGTTCTCGCTGTAATTAGAGTCACGTGCTTAACCGCGCACTGAACTTGCTAGTACTGCTAGTACTACTAGTATAGTGTTAAATGAGTACGGAGTACCCGGTAATTAGTATTACCTCAGCTGCCAATCCCATCTTGTAGCAGACGCCTACGGAGGCTAAGATCACTAGCGGTCTATTACAAGGACAACTACACACCTTAGGGAATACAGCTCGGGGCACTGCATTCTGTACTAATAGTGAGCAGCACGACTTGGAGGAGAAATGTCACCAATGATCGATTTTGATTTGTGTTCACAAGACATCAACCTGCGGACAAAGTCAAGTACCTAGGTCGCTACGCCAGGGTAACAACTGCAGTTCGATAAAGCACCATCATAAGAGTTCCCTGGGTATCACTATTGACACATTGTCGCCAACCTCATCAAAAGCAAAATAAAAGCAATGCAAGCCGCCGCCAAAATGCTGTTTCGTTATCTTATCGGCATCAACCCTTGGTCATCCCAACCTTAGATGGCCCAATACAATATCCTTTCCGTTCAATTCCACTTTTCTTTGTCTTCCATTGCCAGCCATGGTTTTAGACCTCAAACGACAATAGTGTCTGGCCGAACAAGTTGGGATGGTTAGCCTGGAGAGCCACTGGTTGGCCATTCACGTTGACCATATTTGTTGATGCCTTGGTCGTCAATCCATATAGATTGATGTTGGCCGAGCAGCGGATATCCACCATGTTTTCTTGGCAGGAGTTGGTCTCCAAGCACTTCTGATCATAATTGTCAAAGAAGCTGTACAACCCTCCACCATACATGTAGATGTTCTGCGAATTGATGATGCGAAGACCCCATGTCTTCTTGCAAGCGTCGTTGGTGCAGTCATCAAACATAGGGTCCATAATCGATGCGATCGGGGGGAAACCTCCATCCAAAGCATTGGGTGCGGATTGCATATATGCTGTTTCAGTCTGAATGGTCCCCATGAAGACGTCCTGAGCATCCCGGAACTGGTAATTATAGAGCTGATGATGCTCAGATGAAGTACCCCACAGCCACACAGGCCCGCCGCTCTCAACCAGGAGGCCGCGCCCATTGTAAATATTGGTCTGATTGTGCATGGGTAGGTCTAGTTCATGGTCAGCAACCCAGAACCAACAATTCTCAAGGTATGCAGTTGCCTCCTGGGTGATGTGCATCATGAGGAATGATCCAGCACACTCTGGCTTGAATACATTTGACCCCGCGACTTTGGCCAAGCAAGTATCTTGTTGTAATTGAGTTCCGGCAGAACCACCGATTCGGAAATGAACATCCCACATGCCGCAGGAGCCTTGGCTGATTTGAGCCACGTTCCATTCCATCATCACTGCACCTGGAAGGGGACCCATGGTTTCCAAGATCAAGTCCGAGATCTCAACCGATCCAGAATCCCCAATTTGACCAACTCGGAAAACTGGCTGGGGGTTAGTGCTATCGGTAAAGAATTCGCCCTTGGCCATTATGAGCGGCCAGACTTCACCCGTGATTGTTATGTTAGCTGGCACATTAACAGTCCGCGTGATGACATAGGCTCCATGGTCAAAGTAGACAACTTGGTTTGGACTTGCACTATTGAAAATGCTCTGGATTGCCAAGGTATCATCGGTCACCCCATCGCCTGTGGCTCCAGAAGATTTGACACTGATGAACGATGAGACAGAAACATCTTCGTACTGAGGTTTTGACCGAGAGAAAACACCGGAACTGCCTAGGAGTGGAGATGAAATCGATGGTGGGGTCAGTTTTTGTTGCACTCGAGCTGCTGCAAATGGAGGTGCACCAAGAGCACATGTGGTTGGGATCGAGGTTGCAGAGGATATGGTGGTGGTACTTAGCGATGCCGTCCTCGAAGTCGGGACTAAAGTATTGTTTGAATTGGCGGAAGTGGGCAGCGGAGAGACAGTGTGAGTAACGACTGTTGTCGTGAGGGTACGATTAGCAGTCACAGTTGACGTGATGACCACAGTGGTTGTTGTTACTGATGACCACGATTGAGAAGACACCATCGGTGGTCCCTGTGGGGCTCGCTTCACCGGTTGACTCCCATTGACAGCCTGAGATCGGTATGTATCGCCCTGACCCCAGGCGTCGACGAGCAAAAAGCCAGGAAGGATTTGATCAACACCATTGGCGCCGACTACACCAGCCTGGGTAGTACGAAGATCAACATTGTGCATGATCAAGGTTCCACCTGTTGCCGGCTCGCTGGTAGCGTTATATGAAGTCCAGATACCAATGCCAGTATTGCTCATGGTGCTGTCGAGGATCAAGACCGAGCCGACGGTTTGGTTGGTCGAGTTTGCCAAGTTTGACATATCAACGCCAATATCGCACTGATCAACGGTCAAGGATTTGAAAGTCCAAACCCAAGCCCAATTCAGGAAGATAGCAGTGTTGCATCCATTGAAAGTCAAGTTTCTGGTAGTAAATTGTTGGTTGCCCAGAAAGGCGCCATATTTGCCCCCGTTGAAGACGAGATCCGTCATGAGGCCTCCAGAGCCATTATCCATAAAAATGCCCTGCTGCTTGTTTGTGGAGCTCTTAGGGCGCATGTTAAAGACGATGTTCTGCAAGCTAGTAGCTTGTGCAACCTGCCAGTGGAGACAGGCACCTTTATCCTCAGGCATCTCGGTAATGTCAACGATAAAGTTACGCATCTGACGATAGAAGTTGTTTTGGTTGGTGTACCATTGAGCGCCGTTTGCCCCTGGGATGTAGGGATCGGTGTCGACAACGGCAATCCCCTCGAATGAATGGAGAGCTCGAATGGTGGGTAGATCGAGAGCATCACCAACAAATTGAGTGTAGTAATACTGGATTATGGGGGCCGAAACAGCGTAAATGCCAGGAGGGAAATAGACAATTGCAGGGACGGTAGTTGAGCTATCACAGTTAAGGCCACATCGCTGGCCATCTGCAACCGCATTGTTGATAGCAACAGTATCATCAGTCACACCATCCCCTGAGAGATGTTAGCTTTAAGGTCACAGCTCCATAGTTCGGGGTTAAATCATACCAACAGCACCGTAGTCTTTGACATTGCGAAAGACCTTGTAGCCTGCCGAATTCGATCCGTATGCCACTGTGCCTTGTCGCTGGATCTGAGAGAGCCAGTAGGAAGAAGCAGGAGCTTGTCGACCTTCCAGAGAAGGTGCAAGAGGTTTGGGGATAGCCGAGGCAAACCAAGGCAAGAGGAGTAGAATGCAGTAGATCAGCATGGTGGCCGAACGTGGTAAAAGAGTCATGATAGGTTGTGAGGAGGAAAGAGGTACAGAGGGGGAGGAAATTGGGCGACGAGGAATTAAATAGGGCTTGTGACCAGCACGACAAACAAAGATCGGGATACCGTGATGCAGCGTGATGCAGCGTGATGCAGAAGTAGAAGGGGAATGCCTTGATAGACTGTGAGAGGGTCACGGTGACAGTAGATCGGTTGGTCAACAAGGACGCTGGTTTCTCAATCCTGGTGGTGACTGCGACTGAAAGGAGAATTGAACTTGAAGATGAATAACGGTCTCGTGTAAACAATCGCGACGGCAAGCGCGGTCGGCCAGTTCAAAAAGCGGTATGGGTATAGACCCCGTGATTCCTGTCTCTGTGGTTCAAGTCGTTCAAACGAATGGAGGGTGAACAGGGTAGGTTTTCCGAGAATCCAGAGATTCACCAAGGCTATTCAAACGAGTGACAAGGCTGAGGCGGGCTGTTCAGCGTGGATAAGAGAGTGTGTAGACAGGAGCGCACAGGGAAGAGGAATGGAGCAGACAAAACAAAACCCGAGCCCAGAGCAGAGGATAAGAGACGAGCGAGGACGAGGTATTTGTGCGAAACAATTGCCCTACCCAGACAGGCAGCATCCAACCCGGAAGGGAAAAACATGGATGCGATGGAACGATGGAGTGATGGAAGAACGGAAGGCACCTGTGTTATCGACATCGACAGTCGCACTGGCCATCTGGAGGCTGGAGAATGGAGACTGGGCAAATCCACTTCCACTGCATCTCAGGCCAGGCGACCGTCGGATCCAGTGAAAATCTATACTCAACTGCCATGCGGTGCCACGGCCAGCCAACGTTCCAGCATTGCATCGAATGCTTACTTACAGTGCACCGAACTGTACTGCACAGTCCCTTTCCTCAATCAAGCAATCTGGTCTGTGGTTTTCAGGCCCAGGGAATGCTGTCTTTTGGAGCAAGGAAAGCCAGTCACTCGGTGGTGATGAGTGACATGTCTTGATAATGTCTCGCTTCCCACCTTCAGGTTGCGTCGCATTCCCACGATCACAGGCCTCGCGCCGATCCGCTGGGAAATAGCCGCGGAGCAAAGTCTTCAGCCACGAGTGAAGAACTTGACACCTATATTCTGCACGTTAATTGATCGAGTTTGGGGCCTTCAGCCCGAGCGTGTGTTGGCTATGGGTTCTCTGCCACTCATGCTCGTGTCCGGAACGAAAGATAGAGAGCAACAAAGTGGGAAAGGTCGTCGATGCGATTCAAGACTGAACTAGCACAATCGTTCTAGCACAGCCGATTGGTTGTGCAGCCACTGATTTGAAACGGTTTGAAACTCGGCTTGTTTGACATTAGCATGCAGATTAAACAAGATTTCGGGTGCCCGCATGGAAACGCTCAGACCACATGCTGTAGCCTGTAGCCTGTGCATAGAAGGCCCCATACGATATTAATGATTGACTCCTTGGTAGATTGGTTTCTGCATACCTTTGGAACTCTCTAGGCCGGTGCGGTGTTTCGATGTCGCCCCGCTTTGGAAAGTTCCCGCTTGACCACACGAGCAAGCCGAACAATACCTTCTTCCAATAATTCCACATCCGCCCAGGCAAAGCAAAGTCGAAAATCTCTTTCAAATTTGGTTGATTCGTTGTCCTCATCTCCATCAACCTTGAACTTTGGGCCGGAGATTATTATCACCTCTTCATCCTCTAGAGCACGTCTCCCAATTGAAGTGGCATCCAGGGGCGGTGGTAATGTTAACCAGATGAAATAACCTCCTGCCACTTGATTATCGGGCTGAGGCATGGTCAATCCAAGAGGCAAGAGATGTTGCTCAATAGCATGCATAATGCGGTAGTAGCGCTCAGCATAGGCCGGCCTCAGTTCCTGAAGAATGCGGTTCTGCAGAGTGCCAGTGGCTAACATGTCTGAAATGAAAGACGCAACTAACTGTGATGGAGCACCACCTGACCGGCTGGATCCGGTCTGTGAAAGGCCATAAGCGAACGCTTCGGTAGCCTCTGCCCAACCAGTCCGGCAGCCAGGACCGATGATTTTGCTAAAGCTGCCATTTGATACAGCATTGCCGAAGGAATCCACAGGTCCACCATCAAGTTCTCGATCGATGTCTACAACACGAGGGACGATGGCGTGCTCCACCCGTGTGGACCTATCCTCTCGGGTTGCAGGCCACTGAAGCATATCGTATACGTCGTCAGTCACAATCAGAGCATCAAACCTTCGAGCCAGTCGAACCAGTTGTTGACGACGCTCTAGACTCATAATGCGGCCGGAAGGATTGGCGAAGGTAGGGACAGCGTAGATGACATGTTTGTAGATCTTCCTCCACGGCTTCGGTAGTTTGATGCGGATAGAAGTGTTGCCTTCAGCCAGGGCCCTTTGCTCGCTATCACGTAAAGCTTGCTCGAGAGAGGTGATGTCGATACCTTGCTCGTCTTCTGGAACGGCCCTCAGGCGATTGTCGAAGCCAGAGTCGGCGAAGATTCTGCAGGCTAGGTAATAGGTGGGGGCGACCATCCAGACATTGCGAGTGTAGACTGGATCAGTAAAGGTCTGTAGAATGCATGCCAGATTCTGACTTGCACCGCCAGTGATACATAGTCGGGCCGAGAGAGGAGGCTGAGACGGACAGTAGAATGAATTGAGCCACTTAGCTATTTCATCCCGCAAGGGATGATACCCTTCGTCGGGGGCGTAGAAGAGAACATCTATCTTCCGCGGATCAGAAAGAATGTGGGATGAGGCATTGTCAAGGTCTTGTGGTTGTAAGAGGGAAGGATTGGGCCATCCTTTGAATAGGTCGATTGATCGTGATCTCGCACCATTGTGGGTATCTGTCTCAGACGCGTGCTGGGCTATACGTGGCGCGGTCATCCGTAAAGTCATGTTGGGGTCCAACTGGTGTTCAGTTCTAGACCAAGTGGTGACCAAGTGGTGTCTCTCAATTTTGAATATACTGATTCGTGCCTATTGGTTAGGAATATATGGCCTGCTCGCATCTGTTGGGAAGGACATCAGACGCTGGATAGTATTACAGATGCAGTATTTCACCTTGTGTGTTCGCTCATGAAGAGTTTTGCGATGATGAATCAGAGTTTTTTGGGGTCGGGAAGGTTGAGCATTGCCACATCATGCACAAACGGTTGACTACCTGGCTAACGCAGCAAACGACGTAATTTAATGGGAAGGCCTTTACCTAAGGCTAGATGTGTTGCGCCTAAACTCAAGAAAGGGTGTAGGGCCCTTTGGCGTGCCTTAGCTCCCGTTTAGCGACGGAGATGCCCATGGCTCCGCGATGCAATGCCCCTGCATGTAGCCTCCAAGTGCCACTGCCCACTGCCTAATTATCGCCCGCCAGAGCCGTCTACGTCAGTGACTATGCTGTAACGAGGGGCGAAAGGCGCGGGGGCTGCTCTGTAAGTAGAAGTACGAGTACCTCTGAGCCGTAGCCTGTCACTTGTCCAGATTAATTGGGCGAGGTGGTGTTACTACGCAGTGCTTCCACTTGGTAATGGCAGAGGCGTTCCACGTCGCAAGCAAGACACCAAAAACTAGGAATCCAAGGCTACCGGATTATTTCTGGATTTAGGATTTTCCGCGGGAGAACTAGCCTAGTAGGGACTAACCACGCAACGACGCAACTATGTATCGCCGCACCAGACCTCCAGGGCAGTGGTATGCGCCAAACAAGGTCCACGACTGGGTATACAGAGTGCACCAGTGCCAATCCATCACCTTACGTAGATGATATGCACGCCATCATCCACGATCTCCCTCACCCTCATTCCCACCCTCATCCCTACATCTGCATCTGTACCTCCATCCTCCTGGATCTCTTTCCTCACCCAAAAGCCCACCAGTCGCTTCCTTCACCATCATTCCGATCGTGGATTTTTGTTTATTCAAATACCCTTCGTTCCGACACCAAGGATCCTACATCTCACCTAAACCTGCCTGGGAGCCTAGGCTATCCCTCAAAAGATATAACTATCTAGTACACCAGTCAATTCCTTGCATTATTCATTCCTCACGCTTCTCAATCTTAGTGGTCATGGTGACACTGCAGGAAGCCTAAGCTGCGCCAAGTCAGTCCTAAGTGAAGTTGACTGACGGACTAATCGGTATCTTCGCCCTCCTTCCACCCCAACAAGCGACAGCAGACCTGTCCATGTGTTCTTCGCCGAGAGCCATGAATAGCAACACAGTCTGACTTCGTTTTCGGACTCCTCCCGCATAAAGCTCACCCGTTCGGGCTCCATAGTCAGCCATAATCAGTCATCGTCTCATCCGCCCCCCTTCCCTTTCGACCCTCTCTCCAGCAACTAGTTACTAGCCATGGCTAAACGGTTGTCGTCGTTGTTCTCCCTGTCGAGGGACGACAAGGACCCTGTCGAGACACCCCAGTCATACACCACACCCGCTTCCCATTATCCTCCGTCGCCCTCCTACGGACACATTCCAACTGCCGCCGCGCATAAACTCCACAAGCATCGCTTTACAGCCTCCTCCGACTTCGACTTCAATGATAATGACCTCCCTCCCCTCGAACCTCCTCCCCTTCTGTCAGATTCAGGCATACCCCGCCCCCCCAGCAGCAATCGGAGCGGGCCCGACAGTAGACCGGCCAGTAGGAATAGCAGTCATAGTCGGGATGGGAACAGGAGTCGTCCGCAGACTCCCAGCCTTATGATTCCCCACAGCTCAACTGGCTCACCAGCCAGGCCTGGCACCCCCAACTCAGCAAAACTTTCAAAAAAGAAGACTTGGGTTCCTGGCCGATCAGATAAACAGAGGCTGGAAGATGGCCAAGGTGCCCCAAGGGCGTGGATTGCTGGACTTCGCGAACACATACCATATGATTTGACACCGCTTCTGACAGGTGACAGGGTGAGACAAGCGTTATGAAGTTAAGAGAAA
>Ga0105239_10001522_pt1 | contig 30779 bp, 26 predicted proteins | sample KBSC44metaG_FD_92761 | JGI IMG/M metagenome (GOLD analysis project Ga0105239, IMG submission 92761) | Corn rhizosphere microbial communities from Kellogg Biological Station, Michigan, USA - KBS C4-4 metaG | ecosystem: Host-associated > Plants > Roots > Rhizosphere > Soil | place: Michigan, USA...
CTTTCTTGCATACATTTCCAAAGATATGATATCGAGGTAACTTCCCCGCGCTGTACATGCGTGATGGCTGGTGGCGACGTCTTCTTATCATACATACATACATACACTGTATCATATATAGTTCCGACAACAACAGTGATAATATGCCTCGCGCCCTCCTCTCGTGGGCGGCACCCTACGGGTGCCGCCCACGCTGCGAATGGATGGATGGATGGATGGATATCTCAGCCTTGCGTCACTTTACTTGACATGACGTGACATGACTTCCTTCACTTTCCTACAACCCCGCCCCTATATCACGATCTAAGCACCGCCTCCCCTTCCCACATTTCCCCACATGCCTTAGATCATACAGGTGCATGGTGTCCGGGACGGATGGGCAGGTGGATGGAAAAGAGGAGAGGCAGAAGGGCGTTCCAGACGTATCGATCGAGGTTGGCGAGGAGGTTCAGAGGGATAATCAGGGTTCCATGACGTGTTTGGTTGGCTCGTCGGTCGTTCTCATTATTTATATAGAGGGGCCGACTGCGACTTTGACCATTATGGTACGGAGCACTACAAGCAGGGAGCCAGGACCTGTATTGGGGATTGGTATTGCATACATACATACATACAGCCAGGTGATTCAGACTAAGACAATGAGACCAGTCCTCTGGTCTGTTGCTTCTTGGTTGCATCTTGGTTGCATCAGGGGAAGTGCCGACAGGAAGAAGTTGGATCTGTCTTCCCATCTGTACCGCCCATGTTTGTGTACGCATGCTCTATCCACAGTTCACCTAATTCGATAATACGACTATAGTGCTCATTTGTCTCAACCCAACCAACCCATAGGCAAGAACCATGGCTGAAGGAAACTCCCCCAGTGGTGGAAACGTGTCGAGTTGGGAAAGAAAGGAGACATAGTAGCCCGACCGAGGCCCCCCCTGTACGCCTTGCACAGAAAACAAAAACAAGCAGGTGCCAGTAATAGTAGTAGCGGATGATTAAGCAGCACAGAAAACCCGCTGAAGGTCCTCCCCAGATGTCCATATCCGATTCCATATCCCCGTATCCCGTGGCCAATGGAGGAGGTGGTGGTGGTACGCTTCTCTCTTCCTCTGCCTCTCAGCTCCTGAATTGGTTGCTGGCGATGGAAAAAGCCGATTGCTCCTCTCTGAGGAAGAGGGAAGCGTAAGATAAAGGACTGCCTGTTTCCGATGTGGGCCAAGTAAACGCCTTTCTTCCAGCAAAAGTGCATTGAAACTGCAGCGAAGGCATGGTATCTTCTCAAGGAAGAGAAGCTTTCGTCTAGACGTTGAGGGCGAGGGGCGAGTTCACCCTGAACATTGACGCAAGAAGCCATGCAGAGCAATGGGCCTCAGGTGCCAACCTACAAGAGGAAATTACAGACCGCGAAGCATGACAGTCCTCTCACCCTCGAGTTTGGCTGCGTTCCTGTCCTTGTCGGCACGACGAGCATCTTCCAGTCCTTCACAGTTGTGGCTTTCTAGCATGCGGTGCTTTCCACAGAAGCGCTTCTGGCAGAAACCGCAGTCACCAACGATGGGCTGGGCGGGTGCTCTGCATCCTTCCTTGGAACAGCGGGGCTTGTTGGATTTTCTCTTTGTAGGCGTGGCGGTGCCAGAGGAGGGTGTGGGTGTGGATGTGGACGGCTTGATGACGGCAGATGCTTGTTGCTGTGACGATGTCTGCTGTTCTTGAGAAGGTGCCGTCTGTTCGACCGGTGTGGTACTTCGGACAGGTGATGAAAGTTGAAGTGTTGATGACTCCTCCAGCTTGAGCTCACCCACGGTACTTGACGGATCGAGCGGTTTGCCGTCTAGCATCAGTTGAACGTCTGCGGGGAGGTTGGTTGAGGCCGATAGGAACCCGAGGACGTTTGAGACAGTGTGGGAGGGACGAACATTCAACTTGATCGCTGCGAGGTCAGGAGTTAGCAGAATTCTAGGACAGTCAGGAGTGGTCTCGGTGCCACACATACTCTTGCCGCCACCAATGGTGACTTGGATTGCCATGTTGTCCGCAGAGAGCTCCTTGTTGGAGGTTGCGGAGTTGGATCGGGAACGCATGATGAAGAGTTGTAGAGGATGGAGAGAGAAAGAGGGCGATCTGGTGGAGAGGAGAAGAGAAGAGCCGAGGCGATTTGTGGTAAGATAGATCTTGTGAACAAAGCAGTAGGCGTGAAACGGACTACCGATGTGACTGACTGATGACGATGCTGGATGGAGAGGGTAGATGGCGCAGCAGCGAAGGCAGGGTCCGATAAGTGTTAGCTGGCGAGGGCGATAAGGTGGAAGTCACTATGGGGCGAGGAGCAGGCAGTTTTTGTGGTGTGCAGTGAGGGAATGGATGGCCGTCAAAGGGAGATGTACTGGAGCAGAGTGAGGAAAGGAAGAAGGATAGATGTTGTGAGACAGAGCATGTAGATGTGTAATGTAACTAGGAGTCACCCTTGAGACGGACGACTGGCTCAAGGCAGTAGTCGCAGTCGGGGTGGCAGAGGACGGCGGTAGCGGCGGCAGCGGTGACAGGTGGATGTTGGGGATGATGCAGAGGCAACAGATATGGATAATAATGGAAGGTCGGAGCAAGTGGTAGACGCCCAGGCAGTCCCCAGGGCTCCGTAGCAGAACTTAGTCCCTCAGGCGGTAACTTCCTCCGTTGGAATCGAGTGCAATGGGCACAGGCTAAGACGGCCAAGGCTCGACGCCAGGCAAAAGCCTCATCCACCGCTCCAGGCCCACGTGAGGGCCGAGGGCCTAAAAGCTGAGGCTAAAGGGTGTCCTCAAACCTGTAGGGTCAACTTGGTGGGTGCTTGGGTCAGTGGGCGGCGCGGCGAGACGAGACACGTCAAGAACGGAGTCCCAAGGCCGAGAAACTGGCGTAATCCCTCAGTCAAATCAGTCAGTCAATCGCTGGCCCCGGCGTTGGCCCTGGCACGCGGTCCAACTCACGAAGGCTGGTTGAGATGAAGCCACGAGACGGATACGGGCGCCCCAGCAAGCATCTGGTCTAGAATCCCTACAAGTAGGCTCACAATAATGAATCACAATCCTTATTCAACAACCTGGACTTGACCTGCGTTTGTTTGATCCCAGTCTGCTTCCAGTCGGGTCCCAATGCTTGCGATCATGCCAACCCGGTCATGCCTGTAACTTCACTGTAACCCATCCTCCCACTGCACTACAGTGCTGCCGATACAGGGTCCATTCTTCCTCCTCCAGCCCTCACCCTTCCCGTGAACTCTTAGCGCTCAACCACTGGCACCTGACCAAATCATGACCGACATTCAATTCTTCCTTGATATCAATGGCCTAGAGTCCAGATCCAGGTTCCAGGTTCCAGATTCCAGACTGCCGGGCCAGCCACCAGCCAACACTGACCGTCTGTGCTCAGCATCTGTGTGCGATCCTTCGGGGGGTAACCACGCATCTTTACGAGCTGCTCTGCGCACAGACATCTCACATTTTCCACGGGTTTGCCCACTGCTCTTGACAACAATGCCGTTGTTGTTAGCTGCATCCGTCTGAATCAACATGTAGTAGTGCCAGTGCCCTCCACCTCCTGTCAGCTGGCAAGTCCTTGACTCCCTTGCAGACACAACGTTTATTACGATGCCACCCAAATGTTAGGCAGTTGTGCAGTAGCACGAGGCGCGCATCAAAAGAATGCGGCGAATCGCTTAACCTGCCTGAAAGATGACTCGCCAAACACAGTGGCCCACGCCCTTTTCACCAGGGGATCGATCGATGTTTGGAGTGACTGCATGTGCGTCGATGCATCATGCATGCTTCCCGCTGGGAATCAAATTTCCCGGTTCGCTGTGTGTGAGAAAAGCAACTTGTCAAAATTCACTGGTTCCATCACCCGGCCTTTATCCCGAAATAATCATCACAATCCTGGTGCATTGTCCCACTGTTCGTTGATTTGTCACTGGATCGCAAACATGCCTTATGAAAACGTGGCTTGAGGAGCCTGAGTAGCAGAATAAAATGCGGTCGTCATTCGTTTCCCCCATTTTGGGAACATGTATCGCGTGATCATAAGGACAAGCATGCCTCTCCCTGGTGCACGTGAACAGCGCTCAGTAATGTCGGTTGAGAACGCTGTGACCAAGGTTAGAATAGACATGAGGGATATATGTCATTAAGCCTTTCATCACGTCGGTCAAATTCCATCGGATTTCTTTTCAACATCCAGATAATCGTCCTTCTCAGCTGCCTCGTACTCGCTGATCATCCCCATCACAACCTCCTTGGCTTCGTCAAACTCGCCCAAGCCCTCTGCAAAAGGCGCTTCTTTCTTGTACTGCTCCAGATACGCATTCCGTTTCCGCATCTTTTCATACTGTACCACGATTCTCCTAAATAACGTAGAGACGCTGGTGTGGTTTGCAAGCATAAGCCCCGAAACGCGGTTGCTATTTTGCAGGTACGGAGATTTCTTCGTCAGAGCTACCTGTAATGAGGCCGGTCCCCATGGAATGAAAGCTGCCATCCGACGCTCTCGTATGCGCAAAAGCGATTTGTGAACATCTGTTGGCGAAACATCTTCTCCCTGGATAATGTTGAGGATCGAGATGTAGCAGGATGATTTAGAAGGCGTGATCGAGACCATGCGATTCTTTGGTTGAAGTAGGCGACGCATCACATCGAGAACAGTCGTCTTGCGAACAGTCTTTGCAGCATCGAGATTGTCCCCGGTGAATGGGGTGTACGCTGTCATCAGAAAATGGCACCGGGGAGTGGGGATGAGCGAGGCAATGATTCCAACCAGATCGTTATGCATATACCCCGGATAGCGAAGAGTGGTGGTCGACGCAGACATTACTGTAGAGACTAGCTGGTTGGTTTGTTGGAATGACGGCTCTTGAACGTGTAGTCTTTCGGATGCTATCCTGGATAATGCCCCATTGTCGAGCACCACCACAGAGTCGGCGTTCTGAGTCAGTCGCCGCATGGTCAACAAGCTGTTGTAAGGGTTGACCACCACATCTCCAATAGCGGTATCTGGGAACACTGAATATGTCTGAATGATCTTTTTGGGAAAGCGGTCATTGGCCCGTTCCAGGAGATAAGAACCTAGCCCAGACCCTGTCCCACCAGCGATGGAATGAAGAAGCATGAAACCCTCAAGTGAGTCACTGCCATCGGCTTCCCGGTCAATCATGTCGAATATCTCTTCTTGTACTCTCTCGCCAGCAGCGTAGCCAGCCGCCCAGTTGTTGCCTGCGCCCATCCCATTTTCTCCAACGAAGAAATTCTCTGGGTTGTAGATGTTTTTGTATGGGCTCGCCTGGATGCCATGAATGACTCTGGGCTCAAGATCGACAAGAATGGCACGCGGAATGTAGCGAGTGTCGTCGCTCTGGTAAAAGAAGACATCTTTGCGATCACCGCCTTCTGTCGCGAAATCCTCGAGATTCCCATCTGGACTGATACCATGCTCGAGACACAGCTGTTGCCAGAATTTCGAGCCGATTGCATTGCCACATTGTCCTGCTTGAATTGTTATGATTTCTCGAGGCATATTTGCAGGCTGTGTTTTGGTGTGCAGAACTGTGGACAGGTTTGGCGGAGTGAAACCGTTGATAGTATTAGAATCCTGACGCGTCAAGACTGCTCAAGCGCGTCCTAGCGGAAAAACCTAAATGCGGGGGAGTCACTTGCTTCTCAGGTGCCCCTCCAACCCTATGGTAAACCTCGTGTGTTGGGTACGAAGGGGCAGCACTCCAAGTATGTAATAACAATACCATACGGCGGTTTCCAGCACATGCCGTTTTCGACCTTTACAAAGGCGTTTATCTGGAAGCTAATATTTGATACTCATACTTGGTCTTCCATTGGTTCTTTCTGGACCATTAATTGGCTGTCTCTTTCCATGCCATTCATAGCTCCATAATCTTGAGGAGCCCGCTGTTGTTAAGGGTATAGTATTGTTTTGTGTCTTTCACCTTTTGTAGCAGATAGTCATACCAGGAGCTCTTGGATTTTTTGCAAGCCCTTTATTATAAATCTTATTTTCGTATCCCTTCAAGCACAGGACCAGTACACACACTCTCCATTCTTAATATGCATATTCGGTGCTCTGACCGTTCACTCCAGCCATTCAGTGGCTCCGCCAGGTTGAATAACGCTCGGCTCTTCATTGATCATGCTCTCAATATCACCCACTTGTTTTCGCTCAGTGACTTCAGCGCTTCGTCTAGAACGCATTGCGGCTATGCGCTCGGGGCCCAAGCCCAAAATTGTTTTTTTCTTCACTGCCAATCCTTGGGACTTTCCGCTGGGAAGATCGTCCCTCTTAAAGACAGGTAGTTAGTGAAATGTCCAGAAATACAGAGAGAAAAGTTGACTGCAGTCTAAGATATGTATACAGAGCACAGCGGACGGGACGACTCACCCTGGCGATTGATTGCTATTGCAACGGTTCAGACGATGAAGACAGCCTATTAAGGTGTAGGTAAACATCTGTGCCGTAGCTGAAACAACTTTGTTAGCGTAACAATTGCATTGATTGTCGGTGAATCTTACCCTTCCATAGAGATCAACTTTAGGTCCCCGCCGAAATATCTGGCATATAGACGCGAGATAGGCAATCCATATCCGAATCCGGCCATAGGAGCTTTGAAATCACTCTTATCGAAGCCAGGGTCAAGCTCTGGTGTAGAGTCGACGGTAGTGTACATGTAGGTCCAGACGAGTGGAATAGCAGATCTAGGGATGCCGCCGCCTTCATCGCTGATCTTGATGGTGATGTCTTCTTTGCCCTCTGCAATGACGACCTTGGTGACAGGGAATGCCTCCTTCTCTGCGCCATGAGTTTCGACAACAGCTCGAAGAGAGTTCTTGAGGGTCTCAAAAAGCATGTGTGACAAATGCCCCGGAACGTACATGAAGTTGAGATTGGGGTCACAAAACAATTGCACCTTTGGCGCATCAAATAGGCCATAATGGTCTTCACACACGAATCTTGCATTCTCAATTGCTTCTTCTGCAAGCTCCTTCACATTTGTCTTTGTGCATATGATGCCGACATAATTTGGATGGTTGTGCGAAGTTTGATCAGTCAGAGCAATGTGTTGCCCAATAAGCATTCGGATGCCAATTCGAGACATGTAGAAGCGATCGAGGAACGATTGAATAGAAGAGTCGATTTGTGTGCGTTGTTGTTTTCTCTTCCATTCATTGATACCTTGAGCAACAGTGGTCACGACTGGATCATGGCGACGTTTGATTGCCCCTAGAGTCCGAGAGAACTTTCGATTGTACTCTGCCAACATCGGTGGCCACTCTTTGCCGTCATCAAGGGCAGCAAAGTAGCGACGTGTATTAGCACCATTCTTTCCGTTGCCATTTCCCTCATGCTTCAAACTCGGATTGCGAGTAGTGGAGGAAAGTCTCGTAGAGCTGGTCTTGGGGGGGTTGAGAAGACGTTCTCTAGTTTCTTTGTCTACCTCCGGGCGCGGTAACGTTGTAATTTCTTCGAATGATTGGGCATACCAATCTCTGACCTTTTTGATAGAGTCCATCTCATTGAGGCCATCAGGTAGCTTGCCAAGTTCCTCTACACGATGTGCAAGGCGAACCGGAAGCTCTTCGGAGAGGAATTGAGAGGCGCGAAAGAGGGTTCCTTTCATCAGCGAGTCAGAGGATTTCCTAGGGAAGTAGCATCGAATGCATTAACATACCAACAGAAGGTTTCTCCCCAAATTGCACCATCTGGCGCAGACTGACCCCAGTCGGCGGGAAGTTTGCATAGTGACCGATAGTCTGTAAGAGCTTTTCAGATGGCTTCCACGACATGGTGGCTGATTTCTATCAGGCCTTTCGGCCCGCTACTCTTGGTTGACACAATTTGATTGCGGGAAAGAGTTGAAGCAGTGGGAAGAGAATCTGCAATGACTCGAAACTCTGAGGTAGGTGGGAGTGTGTACGGGGCAGTCCGATGTTCTCCGAACCTATGGTCAAGGTAGAGTGCCGAGGCAGGTAGGAGTTCAGACGATATTGAGATGGGTGAAGATGAAGCTGGATTGCAGCTGGGGAAAGAACAAAGAGGTGTCAAGTTGCTCCTCGACTTCAAGGTCGCCGAGTAGTTGAGCCTTGCCAAAAGGAAAGGCTTCAGGTTGTGTGTCTCGAAGATGCTTTCAGACGCAGGTGACTCGTGATGAGGGACAAATCCCAGCAAGCAAAGCGAGCAAGTACGGAGTACCAACCAGCACGAGTCACGGAGTACCTCCTAATACCTAGTCCCTAGTACCAAAGTGCGTCTGACCGCTGCCAGTGCCGCTTGGAGTGGTGGAACCGACACCTTGAAGCTCGGCTGTGGGGGAGCAGTTCCAGCCTCCACTGGCCTGGCTTTGGGCTTGGGCTTTGGTCCTGTCCGAGGGGCTTTCCCCCTGTCCTCTGCCTTTTGGCCTTTCGCCTGCTCGCCTCTGCCTCTGCCTCTGCCACTGGCTCCTTAGGCCCTGCTAGCCCTAATTCGAGGGGCTCTCTTCCTCTCGGCCAACAAAGAAGCATATGATGGTGGGCATGCTCTCATTAACTCCTCGGCCCTTATTGGTGCTCGGCTTGGAGGGGACTGGGGTGAAGGAGCCACCTGAAGGCTTTCTCCCCATCAATCTTGCACTGAGTCTCCCGTTGCTCCGTCGGTGCGAAAGCCCTTTCGCCGTTCGCTTCGTTAACTCTGTTTAGGTCGCCTGGCGATCCCTCCTTTATCCAAACTTCACACATGCTCAGGAAGTTGGCACCCACAAAAGCTTACTCGGGCCCCGTGGCTCAACTTTTGAGGCGTCGTGCACCATCGAGGCTTTATAAGCTGATTTTGTACCACAGCATTGAACGCTTCGCTGATGACAAGGCTGGGTCCAACGAGTCAGAATTTTACCGCCTGAGATCGAATCGGAATGCTTCGGTATGTTTCAGGTCCGCCAATTGCTCGTATGGTAGTCTGGGCCCAGAGGATTTGTTTATATGACATGGCCCAACCTCCATGGTTGGAAGGGATTCCGAGTAAGCTTGCCAGATATGCAGCATGTCATGCAGTCATGTCCTTTTTTCTTGCAAGGATATTCCAATATGATCATGTTGGTCAACTGCCCCGACCTATTACCTGGTCTTCCCTGCTCATTTCGGTGTGTGTGGCCGTCGTCGTCGTCGTCGTCGTTGTCGTCGTTGTCGTCGTTGTCGTCGTTGTCGTCGTTGTCGTCGTTTTATTCCTGGGTGCACGTCCACGGTTTTCAAGCCTTACTCCGTCTGGATTTTTCACGTGGTGTAAACCTTGGAATTGAAGGAAGCGTAAAGGCGCAGAATGAACCTGGACAAAGGGACAAAGCCCCTTGAGAGATTGATGACCTAGAGGTATCAAACGAGGGCTCAATATCAAAGCAGGGCAACGTTGGGGCAGGCGCGGGTCCCTTGATCTACTACTCCGTCACCAAAGAGCGTTTCCCCTCGCGCATGTCACATTATCTCTTCCTTCTGACCATCTTGCAAATCACTACTGGTGCTCCTCAATTTCTGTTGTCGAGATGGCACGGATTTCTAGAGATCGCGTGTCAAGAGACCCTGCGAAACCCACAGCGATGAAACGTCGCCCTTTCCTGGCACGGCTTCTTGACAGGCTGGAAGACCTGATCGATGAGCTAAACTGGCTACACCTGGCCTACAAAGCCGTGGCCTATTCCTACCTTGCCTTTATCCTCTGGTTAATCTCTTTCGTTCTGCCCTTTCCATCCAACTGGAGCAAACCGCAGCAATCTGACCGACTCCGTACTGCCCACCAAGAGCTCAAAAAGTGCGTTTCTTCTAAGACCACGACTTTGGGAAACCGCAGCTAATTATTGGCAGCTACTTTGACCATTTCCACGGCTTCCCAGAGTGTAACATTCGAGCTAATGAGCTGTACTCCTTTCCATCGGGCCAACAAGACAGCGACGATGGCCAGAACCTGTATTGCCATAATCGCAAATCACTACTCAGATCCATGTCCAATGGTGGCCGTATTGGCTTCGAAGCACCCTACACTCCAAGAGGTAATGTTTTGGCAACGTGCCACCCTACATATTTGGTGAAATGGAAAGGTGGACTAATTTTCGTTCCTCACCCTTAGACTGTCATTACCGCTGGTATTCAGTTGCCGAAATCTGCATGGTACTAGATCGGTTTGAGTCCTTAGTCTTTGTTGGCGATCGCAGCCTCCAGACAATCTACAGCGGATTCAACATTCTCTTACGTCAAGATCTAAGCACTGGTGCGATGCAGACGAGGCATGTGGATGGGGATGCTCTGGTAGAATGTCATTGTGACAACCAGTTTCTCAAGCCGACTTGTTCCAAGCACTTTGTGACTTCAAGCGACGACATTTCCCAAGGCGCGGGTGGCAGTGGTGGGAATGATGCCCGAAGCCGTTATGCTTGCAATCGAACACCACACAATTTTCTGTCCCTGACCGCGGCTCCTGCTTCAGGAGAGATCCTCTCCAAATTCAAAGAAAAGGTGCCCCGAGTCCCGAAATCTAACTACAAACCAGTTCCAATCATCTATTCGCTATCACCAAGCACGGCCTCGCAAGAGATGACAGCCATCACATTACACAAATTCGTCGAGCTCGCCGAAGACTCGCGGCGCAAGACACCGTCTCTGTGGATTGGACCTTCAGCGGCCGGACACATCGAGATCAAAAACCGCAAGGGGAACCAGGAAATCTGGGATTTCGACAAGCATATGGAAACCGAAGCTCAGGCCAGCGGCATCGAGGTCCTGAAAATGTGGAACATGACCGTACAAGCCGACAGCTGGGATGGTATCGGATTTGGGGAGAAAGTCGCAATCACTCAAGCTATGATGCTCATCAACTGGTTAAGTCGACTTGAGTCTAGCTGAAGATCCCAGTTAGCCAAAGATCCCAGTTCAAACAATACCGAGGGAGAAGGGAAAGTCTTCATCAGCGGCGATAAGCACAAGGGTTTTTGAAATCTGGTTTGGGGGTTCAATAGGCCCGAACAGCTTTAATGCTGTGCCAGTGGTAGACCAAAGGCGGTCCTCCCTTTACAGCTTTCTATTGTGTGTCGTCATTCATGATATCCCCGATGGCCTTTTTACTACAACATGGCATAGGCTGGCGGGAGGGCAACTCTATTCGCAAAGGTACCTTTTTACCCCAAGCAAGGCAGATAGACAAAAGCACAATCAATTTACTTAAACAGTGAGTGTGTCAAGGTCCCACTCGGTCTGCAACGTAGTGCTTCGCTCCTTCCGCCTACCCTGGATACTAGGCAGGTACAATTGTGATTTGAATCAAGCACGTGAGCCACAAACAATTTTCCAATTGAGGTAGTATACTATAAGATACCAGATAGTACTACTATGCTGAAACGTTTCATTTGAAGCACGATCGATAGGTAGTTCAGGTAAGTCAAGACTTCTTTCACTCCTCTCCTGCCCAGCGGTGGCAGTAGTAGTACGTAGATAGATACAATCGTGATTGCAATCGTATTAAATAGTCGAGCCCCCAATGAATGTCTCAGCTGTACACTCAGAACAACCGCCGTGGCCGAAAGAGCATTTCACAATATTCTGCTCTGCGACCCACTCCATCATCGATCAACACAAAGTTACCGGCATCAAGGTCCACGAGAACTGAGCCAGCAGGCGTTTCCCCCCTTCAAACCGACTTGTGGGGAGGATTAAAAAAGCCCCAATGAACATTTTGAAGGTTAATTTATATTCCCCTTTCAGGCGATAGACTCATGAAATATGTGGTGTTTGCCGTTTTCGTGGTCTCGTCGGGTCTTCATGACAGCAAAAGTAGTAGCAAGGGTTTTTTTTTTAGCCCTCTCCCCCTTTCCTTTCCTTTCCTTTCCTTTCCCATTTGCTCAGGGGATTAGATCAGAGAAGAACCTCACCACTGGCCTCAGCCTCGCCGCCCAACAATAGGGCCATTCTCTTGCTCTTGATTTTATCGCCTTTCTTCCTCTGCGTCTCCGCCTGCTTCTGGATGCGGAACACCTCCTCGACGTCACCTTCTACATACCCCGGCGGAGGGTCGTCGTCACGATCAAGGTCGACCTCCCCCAACAACAGCACGTTTTCGCCACGTACGATATACGTGCCGCGCGGAATATCGCAGTAGAGGTTCCTCGTTTGGGGAGCGGTGGTTTCCGAGGAGGAGGATGGCGAGGGGGAGGGGATGGAGACGAAGTACCGTTCCCGCGTGTCAGTTAGAACGAGGTTTGCGAATTGGTCCCATGAACGCAGTACGCCGAAGATCTTGCGCCCGTCGCGGAGGACGAGGAGGAGTTTCTCTATTAAAGGCGGAAGAGAGTGCTTGTGTTAGCCAATGCCGTGGATGCAATATAATATGTGGTTGGGGTGTATTCTTGCAAGCCACGGCGCGGACATTGGCCCGATTCCCCCTTGACGTGGATTTTGCTTGGAAGTGTTCCCCCCTCTCCCGAGGCAAGAAATTGGTTAATTAAGAGGTGCTACGTACTGTCTGTCAGATCTAATAATTGCGCTGCGGTTGTGAACATCTGTGGTGGCAGCTGAGGGGCACCTTGCGGTTGGGTGCCGGGGAAGATGGCATTCTGATCAGCTTGCTGTCCTTCTCCCAACTGTTTAGGAGAAGGAGGCGCGGCAGGGTCGGCTATGGATAGATTCTCCATGGTCTCTAAACGTTGAACTTTTTGGCGGGGATTGAAATCGTGGAGAAGTAGTGTGAGAAGATGCGGCTAAAAAAAGAAAAGAACGGAGAAGGACCCTTTGAGGTTATCTATTCGGAGCAACAGTCTGAACTTCGCGAATCTCAACCATGGCAGTCAAAATGACCCCGTAACATGATCCGCTGTCCTGAATTTGAATGGTTATGTATCATCAGAACAATCGAGCACCCTTTGAAATGGGATGAAGCGCAGTCCAATTGTTCAGTGTGGAAGGTTGCCGCTAGACGCTAAACGCGCGGCAACAGGTCAGCGGCTAAAATGCTCGTTGTAGAACGAACAGTCACGTGCGTTAGGTAAGCGGACGAAGCGGGCGCATCGGGTGGCATCACTCCACACGAGGCACCTTTCAAGGAAAATCGAGCCTTATTGTCAGGACATCGGCAGCCTTTTGCGGCCGTCTCCCGGATGCAGCAGACTGTCAGCCCGCAAGCCATGGCTCGGCTGTCCACATTTCCGTCCGCTAACAACACCAATCCTTTTCCCGAGGGTATTTCTGACCAATGAGCAATAGCCGTGCCCCGAATAGCTTGCCTAATGAGTGCTAAACCGTCCTTGCTTCGTTACCAAGCACAAGCGCACCTTGTTGACAGGCAACAATCAGAGAGCACGTCAACATGGTCTAGTTAGCAAATAGTTAGCCACCCACCTGCCTAGGGACGGTGTCTATGTACTAGGATTAGCAGTGGGGTTTGAGGCGGGTTAACTGAACTCGCCGATCTAAAGTTTAACTCTTTAAGCAGAATGTTGCGAACAACTATTTATTGCAGGAGCGACGCAATGGAGGACGTTGCTCCTCGACCTTGGGCTTCACTCATCGTGGACCAAAACGCTTGCGCAATTCTTGAACAATTGAAGCCCTTGGTATCTTGCGACATACAGTTCGACTTTTGTCCTTGTTTTTCTAACCGTTGAACACCTCTGTATGACATGGCGGGCCTTCTGAACCTCCTCCGCGAAAAGCGCAACTATCCCAAACCCGTCAGCGAGTCGTTCGCAGGGAGAACGATTCTCGTGACAGGCGCGACATCGGGTATTGGGCTCGAGGCTGCGAAGAAACTGGCAGTGCTACACGCCGACAAGGTCATCATCACCGCAAGAAATGAGGCCAAAGCGAAGGCGGCAAAGGAGGAGGTCGTTGCGTTCGTTCGAGCTTCAACGTCGATACAGGCGGTAGATCTAGACGCCCAAATTGTGACGCGGGTGCTCGATATGGGTTCGTTCGCTAACGTCAAAGCATTTGCTCAGAACTTGCAAGCGGACTTCCCAAGACTTGATGGAGTGATCCTCAATGCTGGAGCACTATTCACTGAATATGAGCAAACTGAGGACGGATGGGAGCGGAGTGTCCACGTTAACGCTTTGAGCACTTTCCTTCTCGGTGTTCTCCTTCTGCCTCTTCTCATTGCGCAGGCGGATACTGGTAAGAGTGCCTACAAGCCTCATATGACATTTGTCTCTTCGGGCTTGGCGTGGATGGTCAATAGAGATAGAGAGAAGGCGTGGATTGCAAGCGACGAGGCTCTGGAATTTGTCAGCGCTCAGAAGAATTTCCCACCCGGAGGAGTAGGTGGTCAGATCCAGTACGGACGGTCGAAACTAGTATTGGAATATGCAATCCGTCAGCTCGCGGATTCACCTGCTGTCAAGGGCGCCGATGGCCACCCCAAAGTCATCATCAATTCAGCCTGCCCAGGCGCGACGCAGAGCGACCTTGGACGACGGTTCACAAGCTTCATTTTCAGAATCGGCGTGTGGATCTTCTTCACCTTCTTCTCCCGGAAGACTGAACACGGAGCCAACTCGTTGGTCAGCGCTCTGCTGCAAGGAGACGACCTACAGGGACAAATGTGGAAGAACGACCAGAAATATCAGCCAAAGGGATTGTATGTCACTCCGGACGGAAAGAAACTCGGAGATAAAATCTGGAGAGATGTCCAACAAGTCACGCTCAAGGCTGACGCAAGCACAAAGGCCTACTTGCCTGCGAATTAAAGATCAAGTTTATTCGGGTGGCGCGAGCGTGTGTTGTCGGTACGCATCACAACGGGCTTTGCAAGGAACTCCCACTACGAAAAGGCTCGAGGTTTTCTTGAATTTTAGATAGTTTGCCACTCGTAGCTCGCTGTTCAGTTTGACATGTTAATATTAAAATAATCCCCCGTTGATCAATGGACAAGATTGCTGAGCTAAGGTAAAGATGCCCAAAAAATGATTGATAGGCGCTCGCTTAGGCTCTGGATCATATGCACACAACGTCGGACGAAAAATTTTCCAGCCAGTTGGTCTAAAGAATTGATTCCGGGGCTACCAATCGGAGACCGACCGCCTCGAGAGTTTTGAATCCCCGTGAATAACATTCAATAGCTACTAAGTAAACAGGAGGGAAAGGGAACAATATGGACAAACTGTCGTTTTAAGCACCGCCAGGGCTCGTCTCTCCTACAGGCCTTCGTCGGGGAGTTGTTGCGATCGCTTAGGCGGTTGTCGTCAATTAGGCTAGCACTTGCCACAAGAAAACGAACATGTCATGCTCCAGCTGTCAATAATTTTTCCTTTTATATGCGAGGTCTGAACCAATCAATCGGGGACGTCGGCAAACCATGCTGATGTGTTGGCAACATCTGACAGGTCCTCGGGCCATGGCGGAGAAAAGTTGCTGGATGCAAGTCACAATCTCTCATGTGCCCGCTAGGACTAGTGCTCTGGAACCTCTAGATCTGCATTGTCGAAGTTTTGCTTCCATCTGCGTTCCACTCCGGAAAGATATTTGCCAACAACCACATTCCTATTGTCTTGAACATTTGTCCCTGCTTGGTCACAGTTATTGTTTTGTAACGGGTGATTGCTGAGAGGGTTTCTCAGTATCTGCTGAAATCGCTGACCGACCCCGCACTTCGCCCGTGTCCGGGGCTTATCGATAGCGCCATGATCAACCTCGACTTCCACATTCAAGTATCATAAATGGTAAGCCTTCATTGATGCAGTGGCCTCACTCAAGTATCTGAGACATGAAACCTGATCACGGAGATAGGCTTGGTAGTTGAGGCTAAGACGTATTTCCACCTCAAGCCCTAGTTTTGTTCGAGGCGTCTTTCAAGGAAATTCTCGCCCCGAATTCGCTATTCGAAAGCGGAGATTTTGACATTTCGAGAAGAAAATATGAACGATATTGCTGTCATGTTCAGTAATCCGAGCATCAGGGATCCATTTGCGTATCGACCTGCATCACAGATAGGCTCAGATGATGATGACGACGACGACAACATGGCAACCTCTCCCACAGATGCAGTGCCACCACTGACTCGTGGAACCTCAACTGCATCCTCTGTAGCCTCTTCACTCGACACCGGTTTGGCTAGTAGTATACTCGGAGATGGCTACACCTTGGAGTCACAAGATGGAATTTTGACAGTCCCCTTCCGATATCAAGAGGATGCCGACTTACTCTGCCCTTTCCAGATCTTGGACTGTGATCGGGTGTTTGCCGAGATTGTTCCCTTCAAAATGCACGTCTTCTCCCACTTTAGAGGACATGAGTTACCGGCAGTCGCAGCCTGTTTTTTGTGTGACGCCAAATTTGTTCAGCACCCAGATGATGATCGTGCTCTTGCGTGGAATACCATGCTCTCACACATGGTCCATGAACACTTCCGACAAGGCCAACATCTTGCAACTGTGAGGACGGATTTCAGCCTCATGCGATGGATGTTCAGCAAAAGGATCATAAACGAAGATCAGTTTTCAAGAACACAAATGATGCCCATACCTATAATGCTTCCGAGAGCATCCAATTTTAGGAGAGAGGTCAGAAATTTGTCTGAGGCACCTCGTCCTCCATCTGCACCCACACCTCCTGCCGTCCTAGCCCATTTCGCTTCGGTCGGCCACCAAGATGAATCATATACTGTCAATGCGGGCCGAAGGTCAGAGCGTCGTCGACTGGACGCCACTCGAGCCATAGTGCGGCACCGAAGTTATATGTGAGAAAAATATGACGACGATGATGTACCACAATGAAGAGGTTACAATCGGTGGATCTTAATTCGATTGCTTGATTGGAGGCAAAAATGTTTTCGTTACAGCAAGCACTTCCTTTTCGGGTGTTCTGAGTTTGCAGACACACTCGGATGTCATTTGCGAAGGCGCAATTGGAGTTTCGACCCTGATTTATGCACAGTTTGAGCGTCATAGCGACCTCGAAGCTGAGCAAGCATGAGTTTTGCATCGAGTTGGAGCAAGGTATACTTCTGGGTACCATTCTTGCTGCTATCAGATTGTACTGTGCTTATCGTACGATTCTAATGAGTGACGAATTGAGTGAAACGACTGTTTGTGTGCTTTGTTGAAGCTCGGGGGTTCTTCAATCATTTGTGTAATTTAGCGAAATGCTTCACACTTTTGATGGGAAGCTGTTTAACTCATCAATCTATTGATCATATCTCCTATGCATGGTGAGAGTGGTGATGGTAAACGTAAAGAAGAAGAGGAGCTTGAGGAACTGATGATGCGAACCACTGAATGATGCTGTTCGTTTGTTGAATGATGATCAGTCCTTACCTGAAGTAGTTGGTGGTTGCCTTGTGACGCGCCTTCTAAGGGGCAGAGGACTTGATGACTGCTGACAAACCTGGAAGGCACGGAGTACATTGCAACAAGAAAGTAGCTACGCACTGGTACCACTAAGAAGATGAAGCAGAAATAGAGATTGATCAATGGCGTCGAAGAAAGAATCTAAGATGCAAAAGTGAATGCAAGGGGAGAGGACGAAAGGGAGGAACTCAGAGTTCATTTTAGGATGGTGTTACCCCTGTCTTTCCACGCGTTTTCTTACAGCCAATGAAACGTATTAGAGGGTCTGCTGACTTCGACTGCTGCCTTACCCGCCGCACCCACGAGAGTTTGCTTACGATGAACAAATAACTATTCCAAGGTACTATACTCGTAATTGTGCTGTGGATACCCTTGTCCACACTTCGCCTGGGCAGCAGCGCGTATTTGCACAATCCAAACAACGCTGCATAATAATGATAGTGGCACACAAGGAAATGTCTCTAGGATACTAGTACGAGCCATACCCCATGCAGAAACGAGACAATGCCAAATTGTAGAATCGACAGGATCTAGACGCTAAATGTGCAGGTCAGTTACTGATTCTCTCTGGTTTCGTGAATAAAATGGTAGAAACGCCATATTTCAGACAGCAGTTGGTACAATTTTTGCTTCCTCACAAAAGGTTCAGAACAGGTCTGTGTGAATTGTGCTTCATCAGAGAAAGGATGGGATAGAATGGGGGAAAAGAAAGGGGAGCTCACCTAGAGGATAATGCTGGTTGATATCTGTGGCCGAGGCTAGGTAAAAAAATGCGGAGTGAGTTGGGGTTTTCTGCCTTTCGAAAGCCACAGTCTTCCCGCGGGTGATTGTGCTAGTTGTTGGTGTGGCGTAGCGATGAGCCTGATGCAGTTATGTAGGCCCTCCCGGGTTAGGTCGCATTCAAGAAGGGTCTGCACATTGCTTGGGACGCTTGAAGAAGCCTTCCAAACTTTTCTGACGAGCATCAAAGGGTGCTGATCCAACACCACCACGAGTGCGCTTGAGGTTCAGAAGATGGTCTTTGCTGTTGATAGCTAAAATTGTGAGTAGCTGGCTGGCAAGAGGACGTGATCCATCAGCTTCAGGTGACGAGGACTCAAGTGCAGATATAGGATTAGGAACAATATCTGAAGGGCTGCCGATCCTCAGCTCTAGAAAGCCTGTGTTGCTCCAATTCGGGAGATAAGCTAGTGGCCTGCCGTTGGTCGTAATCTCTGTCTTGGAATTTATCCTCACACGATCAACGTCGAACTTACTTAACAGCGAACGCCAGAGTACCGAGAGGAACAGACCATGGGACACAACTGCAACACAATCTTGGACACCTGCCGAAATTTCGGCCGGCGTCGCCGCTAATAACGGAAGTATATGATCAGACAGAAAGCACTCAGCTCTATGTGCCATGGCTTCGGCAGTCTCCTGAGGACGAAAATCTAGATCCTCCATACTAGATGACTCGGGTGTGAAAGCGACCTGTGCTCGCCTCGAAGCCCATGGGACCAGTTCAAGGCTACCGAAATCTTGTTCTCGAAGAAGCTGGAGCTTCACGACATCAGGGTTAGCCGTGCACTCTGTCAATATCGAAGCCTGCGCCTTTCTTATTTCCTCTGCAGTCATGAACGCTCGCTGAAGGTCTGAGGCATAAATGTGTGAGAAATGTAAATTGCGGTGGTTTACGAGATGAGAGCCCAGTCGTTGAGTTTGGAGCACACCATGGTTGGTCAGCCTAGAGTCCGAGACTCCTGCCAACAGCCCGGCCACATTGTGCTCTGTTTCTCCGTGGCGAACTAGAAATAAATGCATGGAAATGAAGAAGTGAGTGCAAAGGAATGGTGGTTGTGCAGACAGAAGCTCAGAAAGCTGGCGCACCCAAAAACGCCCCAAAAATCAATGTCGAAATTGGACCATAAAGGAAATTGTGCCGAGGACAGGGAGATGAAGCTAGCCTGTTTTGGGCGATGCCTTCTAAGATTTCTGATTTCGGTCTGCAGGCACGGGCACTGGCACTCGACCGCCAAAGCAGCATCACAAGATCCTGTTCACCATTGATTGACTCTTCACACGCCCGTCGAGCGCATCTACACCACCTATTTGCATCAACTTCTCACTTGTCCGCAACATCCAGTCGCATCTCAAAGCTGTTACCACCATGGACAAGTGAGAGTTATCATCCTTCCTGTTGGATTGTCGTTGCTAACATGGCACCAAGTCTCAACGCAGCGGAACAGAGAGAGCTGAGCTCCCGGATGGAGAAGAAGCAGATGAAGGAATTCATGACTGTATGGCTCTTCTTATTGAGAAACATCTGACCCGGTGCAAGTTGCTAATCTAGTCCTCCTTCCTCTAGATGTACTCCAAGCTCGTCCAGCGATGTTTCGACGACTGCGTCAATGATTTCACCACCAAGTCCCTGATATCAAGAGAAGAAGGCTGCGTCATGCGATGCGTGGACAAGTACCTCAAGGGCTCCGAGCGACTGGGTCAACGCTTCCAAGAGCAAAATGCAGCTATGATGCAGTCAGGTCAACTACCTGGCAGATAACGATTTTTCACGGGCAAGGGACAGCGTCCTTTTCAAGTGATAAACTGTACATTACGGGAAGGTTATGGGAGAGGGCCAGGAAGCGAGCTCGCACAGGTTCAGCTGATGCCAGGGCGCTTTTACATATCTTTTGGCGACTTGTGTTTGCATTGCTGGCGAATTTGGTTACATTCTCAATTCTCCGAAACAAAACAAATATGAAAGGCAACGCAGCCCAGTCTCTCATACTCAGGAGACTTTCTAAAGCTGAAGGAAAGCCTTCTATCGAATTGCCCCTTTGGATGGAACATGTGAGAATGATGTGTGCCACACCGCAGTGCTTGTCGAGTTCGCTATTGTTTGTCCTCTTTGGGAATTTTTTTCCGTCAGTTCTCCGACTGCCCCCTGCCCCTGCACCGAACCTGAACCGAAGTCCACCACCCAACTCCTTGGCATTTGGACGAGTATAGTCCTTTGATGAACATACTCGGACGAGTAGCGATATGCAAAGACTGGTCTGCAGGGAAACTCCACTCGAAATAGATAGATTTCATTCGAGGTGATCCCGGAAACGTGCTGAACATCTCCTCACTTGGGTCTTCATTCTCAGTTGAACATCCGCATAGGACAATTCTCGCTCTCCTCGTCCTCTGGCACCCCACCTCCGCCCATTGCCAATCGAGTTTCAAAAATACTGAACCCCACCTCCAACCATCGGCACATCCGTCATAAACTATTCCCGCTGCTGTTATTTGCCCTCCCCGATCACCTTCCTCCTCCTCTCCTCCATCCTCTCCATTGTATTTCCCTGCAAAATATCAAGTGTAGCTTATTCTTGTGATCGACCATGTCTTCAAGCACAGCTGGAAAGGTAAGAATCCTCGAGGCAAGGGCCGAACAAGTGTACCTAACGAAGTCCAGACCATAACATGCAAGGTAAACAAAGAATTTCACCCGCTCGAATACTCATCGATCTCACCTTCAATATAGGGCGCCGTCGCCTGGGAGGCTGGCAAAGACCTGTCCATCGAGGACATCGAGGTTGCCCCTCCAAAAGCACATGAAGTGCGCATTCAGATCATGCACACTGGTGTCTGCCATACTGGTATGAGCCGTGCCTTGTTCGAGATGGAAAAGAGCTGGTTGCTGAACAATGAGCAGATGCCTACACACTCTCCGGAAAGGACCCCGAAGGTGCTTTCCCTGTCGTCCTCGGTCACGAGGGTGCTGGTATCGTGGAATCCGTTGGAGAGGGTGTGACCAACGTCAAGCCTGGTGACCACGTTGTCGCTCTCTAGTACGTTCTTCCGCCGACAATGAGAACCAAAACTGACATAAAAAGCACTCCCGAATGCAAGGAATGCAAGTTCTGCAAGTCTGGAAAGACTAATTTGTGCGGCAAGATTCGAGCCACACAGGGCAAGGGTGTCCTCCCTGACGGCACCAGCCGATTCAGGTGCAAAGGACAGGATCTGTTGCATTTCATGGGCACCTCTACTTTCATCCAGTACACCGTTGTCGCTGATATCTCCGTCGTTGCTATCACCGAGAAGGCTCCTTTTGACAGGGCTTGCTTGCTAGGTTGTGGCATTACGACCGGATACGGTGCGGCAACCATTACTGCCAACGTCGAGGAAGGCTCCAATGTCGCCATTTTCGGCGCGGGATGTGTTGGTCTCTCAGTCATCCAAGGAGCCGTCAAGAACAAGGCCGGTAGAATCATCGTCGTTGATGTCAATGACAAGAAGGAAGAGTGGGCCAAGAAGTTCGGTGGCACTGAATTTGTCAATCCTACCAAGTTGAATGGCAAGAGCATCCAGGAGCACCTGGTCGAGATAACCGATGGAGGTCTCGATTACACTTTTGATTGCACTGGTAACGTTGGTGTCATGAGAGCTGCCCTCGAGGTAGGCACCCATCAGCGAATCCTGCTCGGTCACACGCTAATCAGTTCGATAGGCCTGCCACAAGGGTTGGGGTCAGTCAATCATCATTGGTGTTGGTCAGTATTCACGGCACTTCTAGGGAACTGGTAACAGACTAACTCGGTCAATAGCCCCCGCTGGTGCCGAAATCTCAACCCGACCATTCCAGCTCGTCACTGGCCGTGTCTGGAGAGGCTGTGCCTTTGGCGGCGTTAAGGGCCGCAGTCAGTTGCCTGGCCTTGTCCAGGACTATCTGGATGGGCAGCTCAAAGGTTGAACTCCTTCCTTCGTTTCTGCCACTGCGGGTTCTAACACTCTCTCAGTTGACGAATTCATTACTCACAGACAACCCCTCGACAAGATCAACGAAGCCTTCCACGATATGCATGCTGGAGATTGCATTCGTTGTGTCGTCGACCTGGGCCACAAATAGCTACACTCGGGCCCCAAATCGTCTTCGAAGTTGTGAAGAGTCACACCCACCGATTTTAAAATGGGCGTTGGGCAATGGTCATCGTTCGACGTATATGCACAACAGTGGCATGGTCTAATGTCAATTTGCTGGGATAGCATTTGCACAGGGATGGCTACAGGAGAAAAGTACATACCAGCGAATAAATCAATATGAATGATTTCGAAACCGTACACCATGTCCGGCGTACAGAGTCAACGTTAACACGGCACTCTTGCGTTGACACTTGATGACCTGTTTGAAGAGACGGGCAGTGGCCACCATTTGATGTCTCCGGTGTAGGAAGATGACAGACAACGTGTTGTACCAGGTACACATGGCCATCTGTAGCTTGAACGCGAGTAATCATGTTCAGAATCCCCGTTGAGCAAGAGGATTGGATCCTTCGGGGGGCACAAGCGCGAACGTGGTGGCAGTTGCAAAGGAAAGGAGCGACGACCTAACCTACGAAGACTGCCAGTGTGTGACTTCCTCGTCCGACTCGTTGGCACACCGCGGCAGGCATGGCTGACACACGTGATTATCCTTCTTCTGACTGCATCATTTGCAAATCCAATGCAGGATCCGCGAGACACGCATATGTAGGTAAGTCGGTGATAGTGCGTATGTCCTTTTGCATCCGATTTCAAGGACGGAGAGATATCAACGCGGGCTGCCTGACCCAAACACCTCACAGGCAAGTGCCCCGCCATCAGACCACAAAACCCAGCCCAAGGGTACGAACACTGAATTTAATTTGCAGCGCTCAGTGCGAGTCTCCAACTCGAATTTGCTACAGTCGCGTTTGGCCAGTGACTCGATACACGATGAGCACCGCATCAGAATCACGATTTTGGGTCTCACCAGCGACTGCCTGATTGATCCTACCACGTGGTCTAAATTGGTTCAGCCACAGGAGAAAGGATCTTCAAGGGAAGTGACTGCTCGAAACGAAGGCGAGACAAGAACGGATGTCTGGTGTTCCGGAATAAGTGCCACCAAGCGGTCCGCAGGTTGCAGCAAGCTCCAGCAGGCGGCACTGGGCGCTGGAAGCGTTTCCAATTGCGGCGGTGAGAGGCCGCCAAACACCCAACATTGGTAGTGTGGCGGCTGTCTAGCTCCGCATTCATCAAACACCTGACTCAATCGAGGCTTTTTGTGGCAGCTTGTTAGATCTCGATATTAAGCCTCCCTAGACGCACCGGAGACATGCTTCTTTGGGGCCAAACGTCCAATCCTCATCCTCGCTCTCCCTTCCCGCTTGACTAGGGTCGATGCATCACACTTTGCTTCCGTCCGCGTTGCCTGTGTTCACTCATGTCTGGAGCGAGCACAAGATGAGTCTGGTGTCCCGCCTCCCAGAGCCACAGGGTCACAGCCTCTGTTCTTCGCTTCGAGCAACGCCGGAACTTGGTCATCTTCCACTTGACTTCTGAGGCATTGGTCCCTTCCTTCTAGAAGAAGCCCTGACTTTCCGTTCTTTTCGTTTAAGCTGACTCGTTTGCTCTCTCACATTCTCTCAAGAATCATACCACTGCCTGATGACATCCCCTTGCCATCGTTCATGCTGTTAATGAAAATCTCATTCTGACTGGTCTCACCATCAACTCGCGTGAAACACGCAATAAACCGGCCTGCCCTCACGATTTTCACGGCACCTCTCCACAGCCAGAGGACTAATAGAATGCATCACCCTTTTTCCGATGTGGAGGCAAGAGAGCCATTGTTGACCAACGAGAAGCGTCCATGGCAGAGCCAAATACCTCGTCGAGACGACTGGAAGTCATCGAGTTCGGCGGAATGCTTCCCAATGCGTGCGCAAACCTCGTGTGTCTGAAGGTTTGCAATCACTGATGGTCAACTAGCAAGCTGGACTTGGGCAAAACCCAATAACAAAGGACGAACAATGCCCCAGACGATAGCTCATCGAGGCTACAAAGCCGAGCACCCGGAGAATACGCTAAAGGCATTCCAGGGTGCTGTTGAGCTTGGAACCCACGCCATTGAGACTGACATTCATCTGTCAAAGGATGGTGTGGTTGTTCTGTGTCATGTAAGTCTCAAGCAGTATCAACATCATCGGCGCTTCTGATGTTAGCAATAGGACCCAGATCTCAAACGATGCTTCGGGAAGAAAGAAAAGATAGTAGATTGCGACTGGGAGTACTTGAGCACATTACGCACTCTCAGAGCACCTCATGAGCCGATGCCACGACTTCTAGACCTCTTGGAATATATTGCACAACCAGGCCGGGAAGATGTTTGGTTACTATTTGACATCAAAATTGACAACAATAATGACGACGACGTAATGAGACTAATTGCGAAGACGCTGGCGTCTGTACATCCTGGGCAAAGACCGTGGAATGAGCGGATCGTCCTAGGGATTTGGACCGCTAAATTTCTGTCACTATGCATCAAATACCTACCAGGTTACCCAATCTCGCACATTGGCTTTTCCCCATGCTACGCGAGGCAGTTCTTGAAAGTTCCCAACGTGTCTTTCAACATAATCCAAAAAGCACTATTCGGTCCGATCGGCGCCCGATTCATTCGAGATGTGAAGAAGGCAAAAAGGCCCTTATTTGTCTGGACCGTGAATGAAGTCAATATGATGAAGTGGAGCATCCAACAGCATGTGGATGGTGTTGTCACGGACGACCCAAAAACCTTCAAGCAGATATGTGACGGCTGGGACGACAGTAAGGAGCCGGCGCCAACAGTCACATGGTCGCAGTGGCTGTACACCTTCTGGATATGGATTGTCGTCAGCGTCTTTTCGATCCCCTTTAAGATAAAGCACCCAGAGACAGTGGTACAGTTCATAAAGAACAATGATCTGAAAGCAAAGGCCAGCGCAGAGATTGGCAACTTATGATGTTATGATAGGGACTAATGAAGTTAGATGTACATTACACTTGGTGAAGACATGACCAGGTAGAGCGTAATAGCACTGCACTACCCGAATTGACATTCTGAACTTGAGTATTGGGCCTTCATCATGTTCCACTCTCATCTAGCCTCAGATGCTGGTCTCTGGAGACCAGCCTAGTGTGGGATGCATTCTTCAGCCTTGAAATCAGAAAAGGTATTCAAAATCGGCAGCGTCTCACTCCCAAGGGAAGCTATACCGAGCCCACCGACGAATTTTCTCGAACTGAATCTGAGACCTATAAATCATCCCACAAAAGTTTCTAGGTTTAGAGACAAGGCTGAGAGACGGTGAACAAGACAATTAAGCTTCACTGCGCTTGATGGTACATACTATGTACCCCAACGCTGGATACGCGGCAGGATTCGGCCGTGGGACGAGTATATCGTGGATGTATGAGCATCCTATGTTGCCTTTCATGAGCTACTTGTGCTTCAATGAGTAACACTCTTTGCAGCCTCATCTCAAATACTCCTCCCACATGTGGGTCTCTGGAGTAAGGAGGGCTTCGGCTAATGAGCCAAGGCACTCTCTCAATTCTAACCTTATTTGGTCGCTATCAGGAATTTCTTGGTGGTTACAACTTACACGCTCCGTACTGAATAGCGAGTACTCATATAGTAGTGCAATTATTCTCGGCTAAGTGACCGAGTAGAATGATTTTCAATGGTGTGGAAATCGACAGAGGCGCCAAGTCTTTATCACGCGCGAACCACGTCCTTTACTATGGACAGACTAAGAGCTTCTTCTTGCCCTCAGTCTCATACTGTCAAGGACACTCAAAATAAACCATCATGATGGATGTAATATATATTTTACCGTCATCTCAAAGGTCTAAGTCTTCATTGGATGAACCTTGCGCTAAAGGTTCCCACCCCAAGGCCAACGAGAAAGTCACGGGTGGGCCCTTGTGAGCCTTGCACCTCTCGCGCTACCCATTTCCTAACAGATATCTTGGCTTGAGCAAGTTTCACACACTGCAATGCATCCAACCCCAGCCCATCTTTGTTTTTAGTAGCCCTTACATCTATATGCCAAGCATGTGAAGCGAGCAAAAGGTGTCAATTGTGAGCAAGTTTTATGCCACGCCTGTGAGCACATCACTTCATCAGTGCGATCGATGGCAAAGTCTAGACCCTTTTCAGCAGAATTTTGTCGACCAAAGACATTACGGAAGATATAATGGGGATCATGCATGTGGCCGGAGGCCATGGGATATTAAGGCTGAGGGGAGCCTGAGCCCCATAGTCGTGGTCGTCCTTCCTTTTTGGCTTTTACTCCGATGGTGATATAGCGAAGAGAAGAACATTACAACCGTCGCAGAAAGGATAGCAGTGCCGCAGGATGAAACTGCCAGAGATCCTCCTCTTCTCCTTCCTCGTCCACCAGTCTCGAGCAGCGCACCTGGAATCGTACCAGCTCCCCGGCTACGGATTCAGCTGGTATGACCTAGTCTGCGGCTTCGCATGTAACAGCATCATTTCTGGCGCGACGCTCGTCTGCACTGCGACAGAACACTCACATGGGCACTCTCATGGCTCTGGGCCGACATCCCCAGACTGCTATGCCACTGACACTGCGTACTTGACGACCTTGGCCTACTGCATGAGTACGCACTGCGACCCCCTCAAAGAGCCCACGTGGCGGAGGGAGAAGTTCTGGTCGATGAGAGTCACTGGTGACGAGTCGGTGCTTCCGAAATGGGACTATACGACGGCACTCGCCGAGATCAATGCGCCACCGACAGCCGTGTACAATGCCAGCTCGCCGGACGTGTTGAACCAGACGGTATTGGTCAGTCAAGGAAGCTATGAGATGCAGAGTAACTTCATGGTCATGTTTGATCATATCGAGGGCCTACAGTCGAGATATATGTAAGGACGAGGCTGCGATCCCCTGAACTATTCTAGCCAGGACAGCCATCAGGACTGACCCCTTGCTCTTCTAGTTTTGTTCTCCTATCCGTCGCTCTTGGTGTTCCAATCCTCTTCACACTGATCGCCTATCTGCCATTTATGGCCGGCTTCATCGGCAGAGTCCGACCGTATCTTGTCTATCCATCCATTATCGGGACATACCATGTTCGCCCGCTTCCCTGGCTGCTGGGGAATGCACCCACCGTGGGACAAGCACTGTACATCACCATGTTCTTCGTCCTCAACCTCGTCCTGAGCTCCGTTAACTATTCCTCGTCGCAACCACACCCGTGGTACTTCGGCCCAAGAGAAGAAACATTGGCGTACATAGGCTATCGCACTGGACATATCAGCTACGCGCTTCTCCCGCTAGTGATCCTCTTCTCCGGCCGCAACAACTTCCTCCTCTGGATCACAAACTGGTCGTATTCTACCTATCTCCTGCTGCACCGCTGGGTCGCCCGCATCTTCGCGCTGCACGCCATTATCCACAGCATCACCCTTTTGCTCTGCTACCGAGGCACGGGCAGCTACTCGGTGCAGTCGAAGATGCCGTATTGGTTGTGGGGCATTGTCGCCACGGTGCTCACCTGCGCCATGCTGGTGCTAAGTCACCTATACTTTCGACGACGTTCATATGAATTTTTCCTGATCCTGCACATCCTTCTGGCCGTCTTGGTCATCGTCGGGTGCTGGTACCACGTCATCCTGAAATGGGGACACAATTTCTACGACGACTGGCTCTTCGCCGCCTGTGCAGTCTGGTTCTTCGACCGGCTGGTGCGCGTGCTCCGCGTGTTGAAGAACGGCGTCCGAGGTGCAGTCGTCACCGAGATCGGCCCAGACCATGTCCGCATCGATATCCCTGGTGTGCGTTGGCCCGTAAAGCCCGGCACCGTCTCATATGCCTACTTCCCCACGCTCAATCCCTTGCGGCCATGGGAGAACCATCCGTTCTCTGTCAACTCGACGGCTGTGTTCCGTGACTACTCTAGACCCGCGCTGGCAGGCAAGCGAACATCCTCCGTGACCGCATCCCTTGAAGGAGGCCATTCCTCGTCATCGTCAGACGACAATGGCCACCCTGACATCGAGAAACTCCCCGGCAAAGTCGCGACGACTTCCTTAGCCCCGGAGCAACAAGCGCAGCCCGCCTCCCCTACGACCACCTCCTCACACCCTGGTACCGACGGCGTGACCCTAATCATCAAAAAGAACCAAGGCCTCACACGCCTCCTGCACTCCCAAGCCCGCCTCCCCACACTCCTGGACGGACCCTACCCACAGCACTCGAGCACCTCGATCCTGCAAACGGACCGCCTGGTCCTCATCGGCGGCGGCATCGGGATCACAGGCCTGCTGGCATTCACACGCGCAGGACACCGCAACGCGAAGCTCGCATGGAGCGTGAAGAGCAGCGCCGCGGCACTCGTGCGTGTGATCGAGGCCGTGGCACTGCGCGACGCGCCCCTCACGGATAGAGAGGTCGTCGTCGGCGAGCGCCTCGATATCGAGGGCATCTTGCATCGAGAGGCCGGTGCTGGGTACGCAAGTGTCGGCGTTGTGGTCTGTGGCCCGCCGGCTATGTGTGATGATGTGAGGGCGAGGGTTGCCGGTCTGGGGAGGGCGGGTATGGGTGGCACGCGCTGGGAGTTGGATGTGCTTGCGTTTTCGTGGTGATGAGGATGCACGACAGGGGAGAGGGGGGGGGAAGGGCCGAGACTGACTGATCGATTATGAAGGCGCACTGCTCGGTACTATATCTAACTCTCTGGTGAGGCGTATAGTAATCAGGTATGTATGTACAGTAGTTCGTTACGAAATCTAAATCATCAACGCATAATCAGTAATTCAATTAAATGGCGACGTAGGCGGGCAAGGCATAGGTACTATTGCAGATTGCTATATAATACTACACACGGGATTATTAGTTCTACGCAAGTTTACTTTTGACTACGCAGATACCCACTCAGGAGTCAGGGGTACTGTATACGAACTACACTGAATAGGCCATAGTAGTTGCCCCGCGGGTACGGTCAAGGTTGTAACTTGTGGCTAGGGTCGGGGTCATAATCGTTATTTGTTTTAATATACTTTGTCTAGAACGACTCCCTCCGAGGCAGGTCCTCAAAGGGAAATTCTATTCTTTCCTAAATGCTAATGAGTAAATGATAAGGTCGCTCCTTTCTCGTTCATCATCGCCGTAACCAGCCCTCCTCCTGCTGTCATCCCTTGTTCCCATCTTCAGATCTACTTCACCTCCTCGACCTCCCCCCTCTCCCGCTACCACTGCCTCTAGCAAACCTCACATTCCCCCCGCCAGCACGCTTACCCACACCACTCCCACCGCGAAACTTCTGCCTCTGAGGAGCACCCTTTTCCTTCTCGGCACCCAGCGCCCGACGTTGGTTCTTGCCACCAGCCGCAGTCGCAGCATTCGGCGACCTAGGACTCGCGCCACCAGCCATGATCTTCCTCGCAATCTCGCGCGCCTCCTCGACATCAAGATCCATTTCAGACCGCCCACGCTCCTGAGTGTCTAGCCTGGTTTTCTTCTGCATTCCGGACTTGACCTTCAGACGACCTTTCTGGCCGCGGCGCACGGCGTCTGCTCCAGAGACGGCGTCGAGGTACGCGTTGATCGACGAGCCGCCCTGCTCCTGGTCGGCCATGGACATGGAGATGTTGGCACTATCATCGTCGTCGGAATCTTCGCCAGCGGCGCCGCCGAAAACGAGCTTGCCGTCTTCGTTTACTTTAGCTTTGGTTTTCTTGCGCGGCTCGTTGGCGTCGCGGAGCCGGCCGAGCTTCCGGGAGGAGATGCTGCCCATGCTCTTGGGATCGAGAAGGTCCAATGGCTCGTCGTCTTCGTCGTCTTGACGGATAAATTGCTCGTTGCGTCTTTTACTGTGGCTGGCAGTGGTTGACTTCTTGAGTGATACACCGCCCATTTCTTCGTCGGGGTCACTATCTCCGTCAATCTCTGAATCATCATCCTCTGAGCCATAGACGGCCTCATCGAACTCGTTGTCGTATCTCTTCTTGCCCGCCGAGTCATCATTTTCTTCGTCAACATCATCTGCGTCATCGCCCTTCCTCTTGCGCCTGGCTCGTTCTCTCCGTTTACGAATGTTGACGATCATCTTGCGGTCGTCACCACCGACCCAGCTTTCGACTTTACCAGTGTCAAATCGTCGGAGACATCGATCAAGTATCCCCTTGACTTTGGCTCTCAGTCGACCTTTGTTCTCCTTGCTCCATACCATGAGGCCGGGAACAATGGCTGGCATTCTCGGCTCGAGAATCTCGTTCGACAAGACTACAATCATCACCTTCACGAACCCAAGCACAGCACGTACTATTTCACGATTGTTTGACTGTAAGAACATTGTGACAGTATCGATCAGCTCTTCTATCGTTTTGGTTGGTAGCCGTGAGTGATACTCGAAAAGGAGTCGACCTAGCGCTGTAACACTTGCCGCAACCATGTGAGGAGCCACACCAGCCAAGCCAGCACTGACCATAGTAAAGACTTCTTCAAGATTAGCCGGGGCATCAAGCGAGTCATCAGGCATATGTGGCACAAGTCTGTTGCGTATGACTGTTCCCTTCGGGTTCGATGGGTCCGATATTTTGTTTGTCACAGTAATGAGTAGATCGAATCCTGCTGTTCGTGCTCTTTCATTGCTATCCTTGCATGCAATGACAACCTCGCTCAGAATA
>Ga0105239_10001523_pt1 | contig 30768 bp, 22 predicted proteins | sample KBSC44metaG_FD_92761 | JGI IMG/M metagenome (GOLD analysis project Ga0105239, IMG submission 92761) | Corn rhizosphere microbial communities from Kellogg Biological Station, Michigan, USA - KBS C4-4 metaG | ecosystem: Host-associated > Plants > Roots > Rhizosphere > Soil | place: Michigan, USA...
AAAAAAGTTTCGCGGAATGTATGGGTGGCACTGTCTGTTTTATAAGATCGTTGCTGCGATGATTTCAATGCAAAATCGCCCGGCTGTGCCAGGGCTGAGATTGTAAAAAGGGTTATTATAGGAAGAATCAACCATTTCATATTCATGCAGTTTCCCGCATAATACATTAGAATTTCATGCCACACCACCGTGGAATATGTTTTGCATTTCCCCATATTGGATTTCATAGGTATTGGAAAAAAAGGGCCTTTTATACAGAAGGCTCTTTTTTTTAAACTTATTAAATGCATGGAAAAAACTGATATGCCCGGAGAAGTACGACACATATGTATGGCCGAAGACGATCCCGATGATTATTATTTTTTTTCAAAAATTCTTAGGGAAATAGACGGCTCTGTTAAACTAACATGGTTTCAAAGCTGTGAAGGTTTGCTGGAAACATTGAAAGAAGGCACAGATGTGCCAGATGTTATAGTGCTGGATATGAATATGCCGAAAATGGATGGGCAAACCTGCCTGGCAACATTAAAGCGCGACTTATCTCTTCTTCATATACCTGTAATCATATTCTCAACGGCAGGCTCTCCAACTGCCATTAAAACAGCCTACCAGACGGGTGCATTCAAATACATTTTTAAACCACATTCTGTGGATGGGCTGAGAAGCGTTATCAACGATATACTGGCAACGCCCCTGAATTGAAGGGCGGCCCTTCGATTACGCTCACCCTTCGCCTATGCTCAGGATGCCTGAGGGCCCTATGTATAATCATATAGAACCCAATAGATCCCAATAATAAAGTTGGAAAAATTCCTGAATTACGCTGAAATGCTCAGATCGGATTGTGGAGAAATATCCGCAGTAATTCCATATGTTTCAGTCTGCTCCTTTGAGGTAAGGAGGTCGGTGAGTTCTCTGATCTGCTCTCTTATTTCCTGCAAATCGCTAACTGTTGCGCCATACTCTAAGGCCAGCGCAAATTTCCTCATTTCATAGATGACAATGGTTCTTAATTGTGCAGCGGAAAGATTTTTTACCCTCTGATTCATTATTACACGTTTTAGCCAATTTTGCAAAAGTCGTTCCACTCCCTGCCGCCTCAACGGGAACGACTGATTGACTCCACAATCAATGGGAAAATGCAACCCATAAATGTTTCCGACTGTTTGATCGCTGTTGCATCGTTTACCTGTTGGTTAATTGATATTACGGCATTCAATCCGGGGATCAGCACCAGGTATTGTCCGCCCCACCCCATGCCATATGTTACAGACTGATTCCTGTATGTTTTATGATAAAAACAAAGCGCATAGCTGTTATTGACCAGTCCCCACGGAGCAGGGTATGTTTTTGAAGGTTCCAATAAAGTGTGTACCCATGTTTGTGAAACGATCTGCCGGCCTTTATAACGGCCACCATTAAGGAGCAGTTGGCCTATTTTGTTAACATCAACAGCACTCATGCGTATGCTTAATAATCCGCTGCCATCGCAATAGCCATCGTTCATGGTTGGCCATTCCACATTATGGATATCAAGCGGCTCAAACAGATATTTGCGGGCAAAGTCTACACTGGTTTGTTTGGTAGCTTTTGTAAGAATGACCGACATAAGGTGAGAAGCAGCATTGTTGTAATGGAGCTCACTGCCCGGTTGCGATTGTAAGGGCTGCTTCAATACATAACCGGAAGGATCTTTTAATTTGAGATAAAGGTCCAGCCGTGCAAGATTCTCATGCCATAAACCGGAGGCCTGGTTCATCACGTCTGCAAGCGTAATATCCAGCTTCCGTTTATCAGGATCGTTTTTTAATTCGGGGAAGAATTCAGCGAGCTTTGTATCCGGCGATTTGATAAAACCTTTGTCAATGGCAATCCCTATCAGCACGGCTTCGATGCTTTTGGTGAGCGACTGGTTGTTAAAAAGATCATCATTTTTTTGGCCATTGAATGACCGGGTGTATACGGTACTGTCTTTTACAGATACTACCAGAGACAGGATAGCCTTATTATCACGAATGGAGGAAGCGGTATCAAAAGAAGGCTGACAAATACCTGCCAGCGTTGCGAATACAAATACGGAAAGGATAATGATTCTCATGCTCATACTCAAAAATAATTGAAACCGCGCACCCGATAGAGCCTGTTTGACCAAACGCATTAATTACCTGACGAAAAGCTATTCGTGGTTTAAATAGTTTTTTATATATTGAATACAGTAACCGGGGGTTACGGCATCTTAATTGCAACTATAACATTCACAAGCTATTATTATGACACTGACCGAATTTATTATCCTTCTTGTAATTGCCGCCATATGCGGTGGTGTTGGACAATCTCTTGCAGGTTATGACCTGGGCGGTTGTTTTGTTTCGATTATCGTTGGATTTATCGGGGCTTATATCGGGCTGTGGATTGCACACAGATTTGGCTTGCCTGAAATTTTTGCCATCAAGGTGGGCGGAAGAACCTTTCCCGTAGTATGGGCAGTTGTCGGTTCAGCCCTATTTACCCTGATCATAGCCTTGCTCAGGGGAGCCGTATTTGGCCGGAACCGACTTTAAAAAGAACCGCTGGGGGCATCATTTTTTCGACTATTATGCGTTTATTTGATGTAATAAGGCCTGAACCCCAACGCTATGATGTCAATCTTCCTGCCCCGTTTTGTCGTACACAGGAGAATAACCTGGTTATTGTTATTTTCCATAATATCCCTCGTACTGGCAAGCCGGTTGATCTACGTAGCCAAAAAGAACATCGATAAGGCCAATTATCACATTAGTCAGACCTACGAAATAATCGCATCGATCCATGAATCGATCGATGCGGTATCAGAAACAGGCGACCTTCCCCCACATTACGTGAACGCATTGCAACAACTTGACAGTGCGAATAACGATCTGCAGCAATACCTGCCTGAATTAAGAAGATATGTTGATCAGAAAAGCACTGGCAACATCAGGGCGCTGCTGAATGTGATGCTGACCAAAGAAAAAGTATTACTGAACAATCGCAAACAGATAAACAAACGGGTTAGCCAGCGTACGGCCCTTATGCTGGTTTTGGGAAGAATCGGCGCCTTTCTTTTTGTTGTTATCATTCTGCTGTTCCTCAACAGAGACATTACCCGGCATAAAGCAACACAGCAAAAACTGACTGTTGCCATAAAGGAAGCGCAGGAGGCCAAAAAGCTGCAGGAACAATTTCTGGCAAATATGAGCCATGAGATACGAACGCCCATGAATGGCATTAAAGGCATGACCGACCTGCTGCTACAAACGCCCCTTTCAGAAAAGCAACAGGAAATGGCCGGTATGATCAAACGATCAGTTAACAACCTGCTTGTAATCATTAACGATATTCTCGATTTCTCAAAAATAAAGGCAGGCAAACTGCGTATTGAGAAAATAGATCTCAGTATAAAAGAAGTTGTAGACAATGTAACTTCTCTCCTTGTACATCAGATAACGACAAAGGGGCTGAGGCTGTACATACAGATTGCACCCGACGTTCCCGACAGACTTATGGGCGATCCATACCGGCTTAGCCAGATACTGACGAATTTAGTGGGCAATGCAATAAAATTTACCAATGAGGGCCATATACAAATTGAGATAACGCTGCAGGAGCAGTCAGCCGATAACGTAGTTGTATCGTTTACTGTTACTGATACGGGTATTGGTATTCCACCGGAAAGTCTGCCATATATTTTTGACAGTTTTTCACAGGCAGGGCAAGACATATCGCGGCGTTATGGCGGAACAGGTTTGGGACTTACCATCAGCAAACAATTACTCCGTTTACAGGGGGGCAATATTTCAGTGAAAAGCGAACCAGGCAAAGGATCGACATTTCATTTTTATCTGCCGTTCGGTTATAGCAACAATCAGAAATCTGAGCTAAAGAAGGAAGCTGTTCAGGACAACAGCCAATTGCTAACCGGCAAACGCTTTCTGGTAGCAGAAGACAATGAAATAAACCAGAAACTGATTGACTATGTGCTCAAAAATGCCGGAGCCAATGTAACCATGGCCAATAACGGCGCAGAGGCCGTTGATTTTGTGCAGAAGAACGGGGTATTTGATCTTATCATTATGGACCTTCAGATGCCGGAGATGGATGGTTATGCCGCTACCCGTTTTATTCGTAATAAACTTCATTTGCAAACGCCCATCATTGCCATGACCGCCACTGCCATGAAAGATGAGCAATGGCAATGCCTTGAATCTGGCATGAACGATTATATGACAAAGCCATTTGAATTTGATGAGCTTTATAAAAGGATTGTGCTTTTACTGCATTAAAGAGTATCCGGGAACATGGACAACCTACTAGATTCAGTATGACATAAGCGTATACTCCTACAATTCTTCTTCTGTTTTTCCCTACTTTTTAAAGACAGGATTTTGTCTTTTCACTAATAAGTGTAAGAAGTACGTTCTTACATTCGATGAAATCAATAGCCTGTTTTGTAGCACTATTTGTGTTAGTGTCCTTGTCGTCCTATGCGACAAATTATTATGTAGATCCCTCTTCTTCGGGATCGAACCAGGGAACACTTACAAATCCCTGGAAATCCTTACGGGATATTCCTCAGACTGTTAATTACTTCTCGCCCGGCGATACCGTTTTTTTCAAACGAGGTCAGCAGTTTACAGGCTCGCTTGCTATCAACAGTTCGGGCAGCAATGGCTCCCCTATTGTGTTCATGCCCTATGGTTCGGGAAATGCCCCCGTTTTTCAATATGACCTGGCAAACCCCACTGATCCACAGGTTTATAACCGGTCTATTATCAGCATAAGTCAGGTGAATTATATCGTGATCGATGGATTTGAAATGACAGATGTAACTATTCCCGCAACCAATCATAATGTGAACGCCAATGTAGGCTATGCTGTTTACATCTATGCTGGCCCCGGCAATAATGGCTCCTATAATGTCATTAAAAATCTTACTATATCGAAGCTGGGTGCAGGTGTAGCTATTGACGGCGGAAGCTTTAATACAGTTACCGGTTGCGACATCGGCAACCTGCGTATGATTATCAATACCCCTGATGTAAACTGGGACGATTTTGGCGCGAATGGAGTAATAGTAGAAGGTTCAGATAATACCATCACTCATAATAACATACACGATTGCTGGAGCAACAGCTACGATTACATATACGACGGAGGAGCCGTAGAAATGTATGGCGCTATAAGCAATAACAAAATACTGTACAACACAACGAGTGAAAACCTGGGGTTCATGGAATTTGGCAGCGGCACGGCAGGACAGGCGAACAATAATCTTGTTGGATACAATTTGCTGATCAACAATGGTCACGTATTCTGGATCAACACAAACAACGGGTTTGGTATAGATGTGCGAAATCTGCAATTCTACAATAATAACATTGTTGAAACACATCCTTCCCTTCTTCCAGACGTGCACAACCTGATCGGCATAGCAACAACGCCGACTGGTTCAAACGTCATGACCATGAAGAACAACATTTTCTGGATCAATACTTCGTTGAACGTCACAGACCCGACAACACAACCTTTTAACGGGCCCGCCCTTGTACATCAAAGCAACCTGTTTCATTTGAACGGAGGAAGCGTAGGATACACTTCAGACGCTACGGAACGGCAACTCAACCTGACTGATCAGGTATTTACAAATATTACCACTTCGAGTGATCCTACTCAATGGAATTATAATTTGCTACAATTGAGTGTGGCTGTGGACATCGGAAAGACCACCGGCATTAACAAGGATTTCGTTGGACAGCTTGTTCCTTTTGGCGGTGCACCGGATGCAGGGATTATAGAAGATGAAACCGCCAGCATACTGCCCCTGAAAATGCTGTCCTTTAAAGGCTGGGCCGTTACAAATGGCAATGATCTGGAATGGGTTACCTCTACTGATTCTGTTAATCACTTTGAAGTTGAAAGAAGCAACACGGGTGATAATTTCCGGAAAATTGCCGACGTTTCCTATAAAACGAGCGGAGGCGCGGCTTCGGTAACATATCAGTACGTCGATAACAGCGCCAGTGATGGCACAACCTATTATCGTATTAAGGTAATTGAACCAGGTAACACCAGTTCTTACTACTCGCAGATCATTACTATTAAAAGCAGCAGTTCATCCAATAAAATAGCGGTTTCACCGAATCCCGCACAGGATTATGTATATGTAAAAATTCCCGGAAGTGATCTGCAGAATAAAGAGATGGTGTTGGTGAATATGTCAGGCGCGACTTTACAAAGAATGACAATTACTGAATCTGGTAGTCAGGTAAAACTGAACGTAAGCACACTCCCCCGCGGTGCATATGTAGTACAAGTTAAAGATAAAACCGGCAGCTCGCAGAGTGCGATGTTTATGAAGTAGAGGAATGGCAGAAATTCCGAAGGACCTATTGCGCAAATTCCTTAATTTGTAGAACTGTTATTTCTGCCAAACTTATTACACATGAGAAAACCAGCTGCATTCTTCCTTTGCGCCATGGCCTTTTATGCCTGCACAAATGCGCCGGTGAAAACCGACCGTCTTGCAAAAGCTTCCCGCGAAAATAAAAATGGATGGATCTATGTTCATCTCGAAGGGTCACCATCCGACATAGGTTATCAGCATGGTTATTTATTGGCGAATGATATAGATACCAGTATACAATCCGTTGCATGGTTACTTCAGCATGACACAAAAAGAGACTGGCAATTTTACCGCAGTGCAGCAGCAAATTTTTTATGGCCTAAACTTGACCAGGAATATAAGAACGAGATCAATGGTATTGTGGAGGGCCTTCATGCACAGAAAAAGAACTACGACAGTCTGGACATCACCGCCTATAACGCCCTGGAAGAACTTGCTTATTATTATGTTCCCATGATGGACAATCTGGCGAAACCCGGCAGCGGAAATAATAAAGCGCCGGGAAATTGCAGTGCTTTCATAGCTACAGGCAGTTATACAAAAGACGGAAAGATCGTAATCGGTCATAACAACTGGACTCAATATATTGTCGGACAACACTGGAATGTAATTGCCGATATTGTTCCGCAAAACGGTCACCATATATTAATGGATTGTATGCCCGGGTTTATACATAGTGGCGACGATTTTGTTATTTCCGACAATGGAATACTGATCACCGAAACAACCATTACTCAATTCAATAAATTCGACAGTACAGGTGTTCCTGAATTTATGCGTGCACGCAAAGCAGCACAATACAGTAATAGTATTGACGATGTAGTGAAATACTTTACAACCAACAATAATGGCGGTTACGCCAATGACTGGCTGATCGGCGATACCAAGACAAACGAAGTTGCGAAGCTTGAATTGGGATTGAAAGACTATCGCATCTGGCGTAGCAAAGACACGGCTATGATAGGTTCTAACTTCCCAAGTGATGAAAAATTAATAAAGGAAGAAACCACATTTAATGTGAAGGATTCAACCACTTCGCCCAATGCGAGAAAAAAACGTATGGAACAACTGGTGCTTGTTGATCTGAAAGGGAAACTGAATGATGAAACAGGAAAACAAATTGAAGCAGATCACCTGGATGCTTTACAAAATAAAAACGCAAATAACCGATGTGTTATTTGCGGACATATAGATGAAGATAAAAATGGGTGTGCCGAATGGAGCCTGGCGCCTTATTACCCCATGGGTGCTGTGCAGGGAAAAGTTACTACGGCTGATCTTGCCAAAAACATGCAGTTATGGGCCCATATGGGCCATCCCTGTGGCGAATCATTTATAGGCGCAACATTCTATAAAGCCCATCCCGAATATGCCTGGCAAGCCAAATATTTAACAAACATGCTTTCGTATCCATGGACGTTGTTCGCAGCAAAAAGGAATTAATAAATTTTTCCTTTCAATCTGATATAATATTCCTGATATGCGTAGCAATGATGCCAAAGTTATAGCCCTCTCTGGCTTCAACACCGGCATAATTTACGGCTATTAATTTACCTTCTTTATTAAACACAGGAGAACCACTTGCCCCGTGGCTAGAACCGGCATCGTATTGTATTTCGTACTTGTCAGAAATTTTAGATACCCTTCCGTGATTGGAAGTTGATTTGATCTTATTTTCAGAATTCTTCAAAGCGAGATCAAAACCGAGCGGGAAACCAATTATTGTAATTTCATCATCTACATTAATTTGTTTTTTATCTGTAATAATATTTGAGTTAGGAATAAAATCAACTCCGGCAGGTAACGTCTTGTTGTTCGTTTGGATCAATGCCAGATCAACTTCCTTATCGGCAGCGCTTCTGATAAAATCACATGCTATCAGATTTTTGAATGGATCGCTTTTATTCATGTCAGACCCATTTAAAAATATACCCACCTTAACAGGAATGCCAATAACCTTTGGATTAAAACGCCTTACGCCATTATTCGATGCATCTATAGCGCCGATCTTTGTCTGGATCAGATCCTTATCAATCGCCAGATCGCTTTCCCACGGTGCCGCAACATGCCTGTTGGTAATTATTTTACCGGTACTACTAACAAAAAAACCTGATCCGGTACTTTCTATTGGTTGTAGTTCCGACAATTTATATGGTTCATTTTGCATATCCACTATCCCGCTTGCTCCGATATAGTATAGGGTATCTTTTCCATCGAGATATGCCAGATAAAAACTGTTATAAACGAGGCAAACCGAATTGTTGTATTTTTTGGAAACATCTACAATCCCAAAACTTTTATATCCCCATAATGAGCCCAATGCAATGAGCAATAACAAAATGGGCAAAACATAATAAATGGGTTTGAAGCCTGCACCCTGCACCTGTTTCCATTCTAACAGTTGTTCATTGGCAAAAGATATTTTGTCGCCCCGCCTAACTTTGCAATCTACATAACAGGGTATTCTGTTTCCGTTAACATACGTACCATTTATACTTTGATCGTACAGATAGTACTCACGGTTACGGGTTATTTTCAAAACGGCATGATACCGGCTGGTACGACTACCTGTTAATTGAATATCATTATCAGGGCTCTTGCCAATAGTGATCTGTTTTTTTACATCGGCGAGATGCGAAGGAAAAGGAATTTGTTTCCAATCGAGCCTGGCGCCATTGGGAAAAATAATCGGGGCGCCTCTTTGTACGGAACACTCCATCTGATTGATGAGCTTTCCATTGACCATTGTACCATTTCTGCTTTTGTCGCAGTAGAACAATGAGCCATTGTCAAGTAATTTTATTTCACCATGATTGCTGCTTACAGCATTGGTACTGTCGCTTACTACAATCTTATTATTGGGACTTCGCCCTATTGAAATAATCATCATAAGCTTTTTTTCACCTCCTTTTGTTTCCCGTTTTTTTGAATCAGCTTACCGGTATCGGTTTTGGGACTTCCTGATACATTTCTTCCATCTGATGGCAATATTAATTTCCCTCCTTCCAGCGCAGATTCTTCGTTATGTTTATTGCCTGCTGAATGCGATGATTTATCAGTATTGTCAGCCTTTTGCTTTTCGCGGCTTATTATGTCGGAAAGTGATTTATTCATAGCAGAAAGGCTATCGTTCCGCTTTTGCAACTGGCCGTTCTTCGATTTCAGATCTTCGAGTTCTTTTTGAATCGACGGCAACCTGTTTATTTCTGCGTATCCTATATACACCAGCGAAAGAACCAGTAATACAGCCAATGATGCGATCAGAATTTTCACATTCATTTTTATTTTCGGTTTTAAAAGTGAACTGGCAATGCATTCTATTAAAGCGGCAGTGAGGTTATCATGCCCTCCGCCAGTTTTATATCCCGTTTCATCAATAACTGAAATCAATTTTGTTACTGTAGTCTGAACATCGGCTTTCTGATTCAATAATTCAAGCAGGTTATTTTCCGGTACAGCTCCCCACACACCATCTGTACACAGCAAAAAACGATCGCCTTTTAGGTAAGAGATATTGTCGTTTATTTCCACGTCAACCTGGGGATTCAATCCCAATGCGCGTAATATAACATTTGAATCGTCTGATGTGCGGGCCTGTTCTTCTTCCAGTATTCCTCTTTTTACCAGTTCAAAAACTCTTGAATGGTCGTTTGTGCGAAACACTTTTATTATGTTTTTCCCAAACAGATCGGGGCTTCTTAACTGGTATACCCGGCTATCGCCTACATGGGCAATAGTTGCTTTCTGATCCTGCAAAAGAATAGCAACCACAGTTGTTCCCATGCCTTTATAGTTTTCATCTTTTCGCGACAGGTTAAATATTTCTGTATTGGCGAGTTTAATGGAATCGAGTAAAGCAGATGCAGGTGAATGATAATTTTTAGCAGTGATATTCTTTATAATAATATTTACAGCCATTTTAGATGCTGTGCCTCCTCCTTTTGTACCGCCCATGCCATCGCATACAACAACCAGAAGACCGAACTTTGTTGCAGCAGCACCAGCAAAATCCTGCTGTTCTTCCCTTCCGCCCTGGCTATCTTTTATTTTGTAATTGTATTTCTCCATATGTTCACTTCTCATATTTCATTTTCCTTCCCTGTCGAGATATTCAATATTTCTTTGTGCGGTAACATTATTCTTTCTTGCTCCCAGATTGAAAAAATACCGGGCGCGGGTATAATTGCCTTCGTTGTAGGCTTTAACGCCTATGTCGTTATATTTTTTTCCCAACCCTTCTTCAGTCAGGCTACCACTTCTTTGTGCCAGCTCGCAATACCTTACAAATTCTTCATCGCTTTGTGGCAAACCGTACCCGCCTGTGAAATACAGCTCTCCTATAATAACATAGTCATAACTACGGGTTGAATCGGTCTTAATTGCCTTGAGATAATAACCTTTTGCAACGGCGTAATTTTTATCAACACTCAATCCCAGCACATAATCCCTTGCCAGATTTTCCATGGCGCTATAGTTATCGTTATCAAACTCTATAGCTTTTCTATAGTATTCATTTGCTTTTTTATAATCCCTGTAAACCACGTCTCCCCTGTCATATAAATATCCCAGGTAATTCAGCGCATATGAATAATTTTGTTCGGCGGCTTTATTTAACAGGTCCAGACCTTTCGTAACATTTTTTTCAACGCCATCGCCATTCAGGTATAAAATGCCTAATGAAACCTGCGAAGCAGGATGGCCCAGATCGGCCGATTTCATGTACCATTTTACAGCCTCATTCATGTCTTTTCCAACTCCATATCCATATTGATACATGTTGGCAAGATTACTCATAATAAAAGCATAACCGGTATTGGCAGATTTCAAATAATAATCAAATGCAATTTTCTGATTTTGAGTTACGCCTGAACCGGCTGAATACATGCCGCCCAAATTGCCCAATGCCTCGGGATCACCTCCTTCGGCCAGTTTTTTCATGGCATCGATCGCTTCGAGATAATACTTATCTGATTTATCCTTGTCTTTAGGAACACCTTTACCGTGTTCGTAAGCATATGCAATTCTCCAATATGCCATTTTAAATCCTCTTTCAGCGGCTTTATTGGTATACTCCCATCCTTTTGCATAATCTTTAATTGTTCCCAAACCATTATAGGTAAGCTCTCCCAGGTAATAATCTGCATCACCCGACCCCATATCGGCCGCTTTCTGTAGTTTATCAAATGCATCTTTGTATCTGGCATTATAGAAATCCTGCATTCCCGGGATGAGTGTGTTTAATGTTTCAGACCAGTGTTTTATACTGTCTGCCTTTTCATAATTAAGCGCCAGATCATAATATGTTCTGGCGCTATCGTATTGGGCGATGCTATAGAAGCTTTGTGCCCTTGTAACATTTGCTGCAAAATTTTCCCTGTTTTGCTTTTCGTACATGAAATACCACGCAGCGCCACCTGCCAATAAAATAGCCAGAATAGCAGCGGCAATTTTAAAGCCTTTCGCCTGCCCCTTATGTTTTATAAGTGCAACATTTCCATTGGGAAGTTTCAACAGATCATCTCTGAACTGCGAGATGCTTTTATACCTGTACTTCTGATCTTTTGCCGTTGCGTTGGCGATGAGGTTATAATAACCCTTACCTAATTTTGTATGTGCAGGAATGATCTCTTTGGTATGTTTATCCATTATTTCATACTCGCTTGAACCGTCGAAAGGAACTTTCCCTGTGATGAGCTCATAAAGGGTTATTCCTAACGAATACACATCGGTGCTTTCGTTTATAGCGGCCTTATCAGTATTCCTGATCTGTTCAGGAGATGCGTATTGATAGCTGCCAATAAACGAGCCGTCTCTGGTGAGACGCGAAACAACACCTTCACCTTTTTTTATTACTCCATAATCAAATAACTTGATATTTTCGTCTGTCACGAGCATTATGTTCGATGGCTTGATATCGCGGTGAATGATGCCACTTTTATGAAGTATTTCCAATCCGTCGCAAATTGACAGTATTATTTTCCTGGCTTCATCAGCAGTAACTGTTTGTCCGTTTTTATTTAACCGGTCAATTTTATGGCTTAGTATTTCGCCTTCGAGAAATTCACTCACAATATGGAACTTGCCTTCATTTTCAATAAAATCAATTATCTCAACAAGATTTTTATGTCTTATTTTAACGGTTGATTCTATTTTGAATCTTTCGATATTGTTTTTATTGTTGGTAAGTTCTCTGAAAAGCACTTTGATGGCCACCTTTCTTTTCGACTCCTTTTCTTCGCCTTTAAAAACCCTGCCCATACCACCTTCTCCAATACAGCAGCCCCGGTCTTCGGGGTCAAATACATAAGCGCCATTGGCGCCTTGTAACATGATGTTTGACATGATTTATATTTTAGTAACCCGCATTTGTTGCGTCATTGTTCGAGGCAAAATAATCTCTTGAATCGTAGCTGGCGCTTTGTACAGTACTTTGAAATTTATCGCTTTTGGTAAGTTTATGTGTAAACCGGTCTGTTGCAAAAAGCATTAAAGTGTATTCACCAATTTTGAGTAAGTCGTTATTTTTTATTTCAGTACCGGAATAAATGGGCATCCTGACGCCATTCAATTCTGTTCCGTTTGTGGAGCTCAGATCAACAATCTGGAACTTCCAGCAATTATTCTGAACGTCTTTGCTTATATTGATATTCGCATGTTTACTACTAACATGCTTTTCAGATAAAACAATATTATTTTCCGGCGCCGATCCAATGGCGTTATTACCTTCACGAAGATCCCAGTATTCACCAATCTCCGATCTGGAAAAGGAAACCAGAAAACCAGCGAGCATATTTACATTTTTGGGATTGTCTTTTGCTGGTAATTCCTCCTGTCCTTCTATAATGGTTTTCTTTCGGCTTGTTCCAAATCCTGCAGAATAGATATCGTTTGAGATAGTTCCGTCGTGGGGAAGTTCGTTTTCAGATATTGTATTACTCATGGCTTATAGATTTTATTGTTTTACATCCTTAGTTGATAGAGTAGGAAAACGTAGAGATATTGAGAGGATAATGGTGATCTGCCGGTGGTATTTAATAAGTAGGTTATCTGAGATAATGCATACTAATCAGCAGTGACACGACACACAACGACCTAAAGCCTGAAGTTTAAGCTCTTAAAGAATTGACTGATTAAATGTAAGAGTTTTTGAGAGTTTTTAATTGGAATGAAAAAAGATTGACAAAAGTCAATCTTATTGGGGTTTAATCCTTTCCATCCATTAAAACCTTTGCATTGGCAACAGCCAATTTATTTTTGCCATTTGAGGTAATGATCTGGCAGTTATCGAACCGCACATTCTGCGCAAAGAAAATCCCGAATGGGTTTTCAGCAGTAATGATTACGTTTTTAAAACTGATGTCTGATGCCGGCGCTTCGGGTAAGCCCCAGATCAAACCGGCTCGTTTTCCGCTTTGGGTAGTTGCCGTTATATCCTGAAAAGTTATGTTTTTATAAACGGGTGTAAGATCAGCAACAGGCGCAGAAGGATAAGAGGTGGCTGTTTCAGGCGTTATCTTCTGCAGATTCCTGAACTCCCGGTCTTTTGCCATGTAGGCTGCATAGATCAGAATGGGAATGCCAACGTTTGTCATTTTAAGGTTACGATAAGTAAGGTTTTGAACCACGCCGCCGCGGTCACGATCTGATTTTATACGAATGCCGCACTCCGTATTGTTAAACGTACAATTTTCAATGAGGAAGTTTGATACACCGCCTCTGGTATAACTCCCGATGGACAAACCATGACCGTAGCCATAGGTGCAATTGGTAATATGTACATTGGAAGTACCGCCGCCGCAGGTAAAGTCATCATCACCGGTACTGATATCGCAGTTTTTAATCAATATATTACTTCCGGAAACATCGCAGGCATCTGTATTATGGCTTGGGTTTACCGGATCATCTGAAGCGGGTGCACGAACGATCACGCCACTAACTGTTACATTGGATGATTTACCGCTGATGGCAATATGGAACATGGGAGAATTTTGTAAGGTCACATCTTCGATCAGCACTTTATCACATTCTTTTAGTGCAATCATGCGTGGCCGTTTGGCATTTTTTTCTTTTGCGAATGGCCACCAGGGACTGCCCTGCCCTTCAATGGTCCCTTTTCCGGTAATGGCAACATCGTGGAGTTTTGAACCACTGATAAAATCGGTACCGGTTACCGTGCCTCCGGGATACTTATCTATTGGCAATAGTTTGATGACTGCGCCTTCGTTTAACTGAAAATCGAGGTTGCTGTAAAATTGCAACGGGCCACACAAAAAATTTCCGGCGGGAACAACGACCTTTCCGCCGCCGGCATTATTGGCGGCATCAATGGCTTTTTGAATGGCAGCTGTATTGTCTGTCTGGTTATCGCTCACGGCCCCAAAATCCTTAATACTAAAGGTTTTATTGGGAATGGAAGGTAGTGCAGGAGTAGTAAATTCAGATTGAGCTTTCAGGTGTTGAAAGGCCAGCAGGCAACCGCAAATGACAATCGAAAAACAAAGACGGATGTTCATTGGATTCAATTATCCTTTAAATTTAAGGGATAGCTTTGAATTTTATATACAAACCATATTCTAAAAACGTTAACATGACAATAATCCGCACAAATTCAGACAATACCGACTTCATCGCCCTGGTAAAATTACTGGATGCAGATCTGGCCATAAGAGACGGAGAAGACCATGCCTTTTATGCGCAGTATAACAAAACAGGTAAAATCAAATATGTAGTTGTTGGCTATGAAGATAATAAGCCGATTGCCTGTGGCGCCATAAGAGAGTTTACACCGCAGATTATGGAAGTAAAAAGGATGTATACACTTCCTGAACACAGAGGCAAAGGAATTGCGCAAAAGCTACTCTTTGAACTGGAAAAATGGGCAAAGGAATTATCGTACGCCAAATGCATTCTGGAAACCGGTAAAAAGCAACCTGAAGCGATTCAGCTTTATAAAAAGAGTGGCTATACGATAATCCCTAACTACGGGCAGTATGCCGGCATTGATAACAGCGTGTGTTTTGAAAAAGAATTGTAAAAAAGACAGCTGATCCGGATAATAGTGGTCAATACTTGTTCACCGGCTTATCGCCCATGTGTACCAGCAGCTTTCCGCCTTTGGTAATATCAGCAAATGAAATAAACGGTTGGTGCAGGTTCTTACCATTTAGCTGCATGGATTGAACGTAAATATTCTCACCTGTATCATTGGTGGTTTCAATGACGAACTGTTTACCCGGATAATACTTTGTGTCGAGCTGAATGGTGATCTTACTGAACAGCGGACCGGCAATACCCATTGACGGGTTTGAGTCACACAAGCCTTTTACATCAAACAAGCCCATAGAAGAAATTACATACCAGGACCCCAGTTGCCCCTGATCTTCATCCTGCCCAAATCCATATCCGTGTACCGGTTCTGTTCCATAAAATTTATTACAGATCGATCGTACCCATTTCTGGGTTAAAGAAGGTTTGCCTGAGAAGTTGAACAACCACGACATATGTAAGCAGGGTTGATTGCCCTGATTGTATATTCCGGCAATACCTGCAAAGGCATCGATATTAGTACCGCCGCCAAACAGGTCTTTTTCCGAAATGGTAAAAGTTTTGTCGAGCCGTGTATTGAACGTATCGGCGCCCATTTTTGCTACCAGCGCTTTCGGATCTTCAGGAACAAAATAAGTGTATTGCAGCGCATTGCCTTCCTGAAAGCCACGCCACGGTTGCGCCGGATCGAAATTATCAATGAAGGATCCATTGGCTAGTTTGGGTCGCACGAGTTTTAAAGATGAGTCAAACAAATATTTCCATCCCTGCGACAGGCGCAGAAATGTTTTATAGTCAGCTTCCTTACCCAATCGCTTTGCCCATTGCGCCATAGCATAGGCGCTGAACGAATACTCAAGGGTGTGAGAAGCAGAGAACTTCCAGACTTCTTCCCAGCTGCTGCCTTTATCAAGATGGTTCACATAGCCGTATTTTATAAAGCTATCCACATCCAGCTTACCTGCTCCGCGTGGCCGGTCTTTTCCATCCAGTTCATTTTTTCTGGCTGCTTCATAAGCCTGCTGGATATCAAAATCCCTGATGCCTGCCATATACGCACCTGCAAATACAATGCTTACCATATTGGTGCCTACGCCCGATACAAAACGGCTATTGGCAATGCCATCTGCCAGCCAACCGGCATCTTTATAGATGAGCAACTGGCTCTTTACAAAATCAGCATAATATTCAGGATATGCCAATGCCCATAACTGAGTAAGATTCCAGTAGGCGCCCCATACGGCATCGGTATTATAATGATTATGTACGGGAACACCATTTTTATCCAATGGGATCTGCCCTATGGTTCCGTCATTTTTGGGGTAAGCACCATTTACGTCACTGGCCAGTCCCCTGCCGAGTAATGCGTGATACAAACCGGTATAAAATTTTACGAGATTATCACGATCAGAAGTTTCTACCTGTATTCTTCCCAGATATTCATTCCAGGTATTCAGCGCCTGTTGCTTTGCCGCGTCGAACGTTAAAGCGGCTGCTTCCTGTTGCAGATTGAGCCGGGCATTTTCTATGGAGGTATATGATAAACCTGCTTTAATGGTTATGGCTTCCTGTTCGTGAGTAGTAAAGGTGAGATACAGACCAGCACCCTTACCGGTAGTTTCAGTTTTACCTGCAGTAACATCATTGCCATTGAATACACCGTATGACTGTGGCTCTTTATCAATGACAGCAGAAAAATACATGGTCACTTCGCCACCGGGCTGATATTTTTGAACGTATACCGGTAGTGTGGTTACAAAGCCTTCTACACGGCCATCGGGTAGCAGATATACTTTTGCATCTTTCACGGGGCCGCTCTCTCCCTGTTTGTTACCAATATCGAACAATATATGCGACTCATTACTTTGCGGAAAGGTATACCGGTGAAAAGCGACGCGTTTGGTAGAGGTGAGCTCGGCTTTGATATTGTAGTCCTTTAATAAAACGGAGTAATAACCTGCCGTGGCTGTTTCATCTTTTTTATCAAAGCGTGACCGATAGCCGTCATCCGGGTTCTCCAATTTGCCAGGTGTGGTTTGCAGTTTACCGGTAATGGGCGCAAATACAATTCCGCCTATCTGAAATTCGTGAAAATTAGGAAAGCCTTCTATCGACTGATGACGTGTATCGTAGCCCGTTGCATCCCAGCCATGTACATTACCGTAAGATCCGTTGGTAGAAGGCGCAGGTTTCGCCATTCCAAATGGAACGGCGCCGGGCGTATAATGAAACCAGCGGCAATGCGCCGTACCAATATTGGGATCAACATACTGTGTGAGGTTAACTGCGTACTGCGCTATACAATGCACACTACCAATTATGATGAGAGCAACAAAGGCAAACAATTCTTTTTTCAAAACAATTATTTTTGAATAATAGAGAAAGAATAATTTTCTAACCAACGGAAAGCTGTTGAAACCAGAAACTTCCGGCGCCCACCAAGGCAGCTTCTTCGCCCAACAATGATGTTGTAATGGTTACATTGGGAAAGCGGCTTTTCACTCCGGCCAGTAAAGCATCTTTAAACAGTGAATACGATTGTGCGATGTTTCCGCCAACAACAACGGCCTGCGCACCGGTCTGCTCAATGAACCGGTTTAAAAAGACGGCGAGGTTCTTGCCAAATTCATCAAACAAACCTTTTATCAATGTATCAGCCATTGCCAGGCCAGCTAATTCTCTTACACCACTGATTTGGTTACCAGTAATGGCGGCGTACTGTTTTACAAACCATCTGGTGGACAGATATTCTTCTGCCATTCCATCATTGAACGGCATATTCCATAGATCGGCGCTTCGGGCACTGCCATTTTCATACAGGGCAGTTCCCAGGCCTGTACCAAGTGTAACACTTATTACATTTTCGAAACCGCTCACGCTGCCACAAAACACTTCGCCCTGTAAAAAGCAGGCAGCATCGTTATTGATATAAATAGCGGATGGTTGTATGTCGAGTGCTTCTGCCAGCAATTCCTTTACGTTCAACGCATATAATGCGGGATACTTACTCTGATCACTGATTAGGCAAATACCTTCTTCGTAATCAAAAGGGCCGGGCATGGCAAGACATATTTTCTGAACCCCTGTTTGCTGCATCGCCTGTTTAATAGCCTTTGCCCATACACCGATCACCTCATCGGCAGCAGCCATTGAGTCAACAGGCAGACGTACTAATGAAGATGCAATCAATCGCCTGTCTGTTAAATCAATCTGTGCTGCAGTAATATGCGATCCGCCAATATCTGCTCCGATTACTATAGAATGACTTGTCATGCTATCTGTTACAAAATTATTTTTAATGAACAGGTGTAAATACTTCTTCTTCGCTTGTTTGACCATTCCAATCCTTTTCTATTTGTTCCAGTGATTTGCCTTTTGTTTCCGGCAACAGTTTATATACGGTAATAAAAGCGATGAGACAAAACGCCGCAAATAGCCAGAAGGTGGCGGCTGTGCCTACTCTTTTTAAAAGTATAGGTGTTAGCTGTCCCACGATAGTATCGGCAATCCACATTACCATAATACTGATCGCCATAGCGCGGCCGCGAATGTTACCGGGAAATATTTCTGCCGCTACTACAAATTTTAAAGGCCCTATAGAAAAAGCAAATGAAGCTAAAAATGCCAGTACACAAATCAATAGCGCCCAGCCGGTAGTGGCTCCTGCAGCAAAACAAATACCTGTTAACAACAGACTGATCGTTGCGCCGGCCGTACCTGCCAAATACAACGGGCGGCGGCCCAGGCTATCTACTTTCCAAATGGCGATGAGTGTAAACAGCATATTGGCGCCGCCGAATATGATCTGGCTCAGCAGTGAATTGCTCAATGAAATACCTGCATTGTTTAAGATACTCGGGCCATAATAAATAATTGCATTGATGCCGCTGAACTGCGAAAACAAAGGCAGCAAAATGCCAATGATCAGCGCCTTACGCCATTGCGGTTCAAGCAGCGTACGGTAGGAGACTTTTTTTTGCGATTGCAATTTGCGGCCCTGCTGTAAACTGGCCTGCGCCTCTAAAGCATTGCTTACCCGGTTGAGAATAACCGTTGCTTCTTGCATACGCTGGTGTTGCATAAGCCAGCGCGGGCTTTCAGGAACTATAAAAAGTCCGCACAGAAACAACAAGGCAGGTATTACACCGATACCAAACATTCCACGCCACACTTCAGTCACCAGCAGTGTATGTAACGATCCTGCAGTATCGGCTGTATGCGCCGTGGCATAATTCAGCAACGCTGCGTTGGTTAAATAGGCTACCAGAATACCCAGCGTTACTGCTAATTGATAGTAGGTAACCAATCGACCGCGGATACGTGCAGGCGCAATTTCGGATATATATAATGGTACCACATTAGAGGCCAGACCAATGCCAATACCTCCAATCATACGTGCAGCAATAATACCGGACAGAGAAGGCAAAAAAGCGCATCCCGATGCAGATAATAGAAACAACAGAGCAGCGAGGATGAGCGGTTTCTTTCTACCCAACCGGTCGCTCAATTCGCCGGAGATAGCAACGCCAATGATACACCCGATCAGTGCAGAAGATACAAACAAACCCTGTTGGACATCTGACAAAGCAAACCGCTTTTGCAATAAAGGCAGTATGCCGGATACCACCGCCATATCAAAGCCGAATAAAAATCCGCCCAGCGATGCCACCAGAGTTATAATAAACAGCCAGGTACCTTTATTACGTGTATCCATACGGGTACTTTTAATGGTTAATTATTTTTTGCCTGTTTTGGGAGCGGGCGACATAGATGGTGGCGCATCACCGGATTTGCTGCCCCATTCTTTGTTTGGCTCAGGTCCCATTTCCAGCACCAGCGAACCACCGTCAACCAGTTCCGAATGATAGAACCAGGGTTTGTTTAGTGACTTTCCATCGAGTGTTGCAGATTGTATATATCTGTTCTTATCAGAAGCATTGTGTGCTTCTATAACAAAAGTTTTACCGGGATAATAAGCAGGATCTAAGGCGATGGTTATTTTTTCAAAAACCGGACTGCCTATTTCATAAAATGGTTTTACAGAAGTGCCGCCATCCGTTTCAAATAATCCCATGGCAGCCATTACATACCAGGCGCCCATTTGTCCTTCGTCTTCATCACCCAGCCAGCCATGCAATGGGGTGGAACCATAATACCGGTTCATGATTTCACGGGTATAATTTTGGGTAAGCCAGGGCTTGCCGGAGTAATTGAACAACCAGGCAGCCTGCATGTTGGGCTGATTACCATGATTGATGGGTACACGATCGTACAGATCGCCCTCTGCATTGAAATTAAATTTCGTTGATTTTATAAAACCTTCTTCGAGGCGTTTATTGAATTCATCTTTACCCATCAAATTTAAAATACCCTGCACGTCGTGCGGATTAAAGAAACTGTATTGCCAGGCATTGCCTTCGAGGTAACCGGGACCACTAAAAGCGGTGCAGCAATAAGGGCTCCAATCTTTTACCCATGAGCCGTCGCGATGTTTCATACGAACGTATTTCACGGTAGTATCAAATACATTCTTATAATTACCGGCCCGCTTAATGAATTGCTCATATTCCTTCTTTTTACCCAATGCTTTGGCCATTTGCGACACACAGTAATCGTCATACGCATATTCCAGGGTATTGGAAACCTGTCCTTCCTCAGTAGGCACGTAGCCCAGTTTCATATACGATTCAAAAAACTTGTTTCCGGCAAAACCACCTTCGGGTGTAACCACACCGGGTGTGGTTTGCTGATGCAGCATGGCTTTAAAAGCCTCCTCTGCATCGTAATTGCGGATGCCTTTTTGATATGCTCCTACAATGAGTGGAATTTCGTGCGAGGCTTCCATAATACCTGAGTATTCAATACCAGCGGGCCCTTTGGGTAACCAGCCGCCCGTTCTGTAAATTTCCAGCAGTGATTTTACCCAGTTATTGGCAATATCCGGATTTACGAGTGACCATACCTGGTTTAGGTTCCAGAATGTGTTCCATAAAGCGTCGGAGCCATACACGGGAGAGTTAGGGTCAACCTGTTGTACTTTTTCATTTACATCGACATATTTTCCATTTACGTCGCTCCAGGTAGTACGGGCGACATAGCAACGGTACATGTTGGAATAAAACTTCTTTTTGTCTTCTTCAGTTCCACCCTGCACCTGTATTTTACTTAGCAAACCATTCCATACTTTCTTTGCATTGTTATGAACAGCGTCGAAGTCCCAGTTAAAGGGATTCATTTCTGTTTCAAGATTTAACCGGGCCTGCTCAACGCTTACCAGTGAAATGGCAGTTTGCATGAGCAGCACATCGTTGTCTTTTGTTTTGAAATTGGCAAAGGCGCCCATGCGTCCTTTTCCAGCTATTTCTTTTACATCTTTAATAGTCTGATTTCCTTTCCAGCCACCAAAACTTTCGATAGGCCGGTTAAAGCGCACTACAAAATGAACGGTGTATTCGTTCCAGCTCCATTTTTGATGTGAATAGCCTTCAATTTCCCGGTCACTTACCTGAGTGAATTTTGCATCGAGGATCTCAGCAGTGTTTTCGAAAGGAATATCGAGGTCGAGCAGTATATGCAGGTCTTGTTCTTCAGGAATAGAAAAACGGAAGAAACCCGCGCGGGTGGTGCTGGTCAATTCAGTGGTAATATCACCGTTCATCAGCTTAACGCCATAATAACCGGGACTTGCTTTTTCTGTTTCTTTATAAATCCTTGAGCGATAGCCGGTGGTCCAACCCGTGGTGGGACCATCAGCCGGACCTCTGCGGGTATTCAATACACCAACAGTAGGCATAACCGATAAGCCAGCCATCGTCCAGGAGTGAATATGACTAAATCCGCCAATATTGTTCAGTGTGTATTCGTAGCCTGATTTCCAAACGCCGCCCTGATTATCAGGAGCTAACTGTACCATACCAAAAGGCAGGGTGGCGCCGGGATTCAGCATCCAGCGCGATTCAGAAGTGCCCAGTAATGGATCGGCATAGTCAACCGGTTCTTTCTGCTGCGCAATAACTGACAATAAGCAGTTACTTAAAATGACAAACAACAGTGATCTTTTCATATTCCTGTTTGATATTATTATAGTTGAGTTATATTTTCTTTACAAAAAGCCTTTACCACTTTTGCGACACCGCCCCCTTTATTGACGAGCGTATAGGTGCCTGCGGCTGCAGGGACCACAAAAGTTTCTGCATAATTAAAGGTAGCGATGGCGCCATTGGCTGTTTCCACCGATACCGAACTGCCTTCTACCAGCATGAGAATATGGCAGGTATTATTGGTTTGAACCGTCATTCGCGACATAAATTCAATCCGGTGCACATCATAAAAATGAGCCGCGTGGGTAGGACAATGCACGAGCGACCAGTCATCACCGCGTTCTATCACCGACTGTTTGGAAATGAGTTCCTGTTTTACAGATTCACCTTTTCTGTTAAAATTCAGGTTATTGAAAGCATGATCGATATTGATGGCTCTGGGTTCACCATTGAGATCGAGCCGTAACCAGTCGTACATTTTGAAAGTAAATATATAGGGCGTTGCACTGATTTCAAGTACCAGATTGTTTACGCCGGCACTGTGCACGGTGCCATTGGGGATCAGGAATAGATCATGTTTTGAAGCAGGGTGAGATTGTACAAATTCATTGATAGCTACTTCCTGTTTATTGGCTTTGCTGTTCTCGAGTGTTTTGCGGAAAGCAACGGGATCAACGCCCTCCTGAAAACCCAGAAACACCTGAGCGCCTTCCTTACAATCGAGGATGTAATAGGTTTCGTCCTGCGTAATGGTTTCACCAAAATTTTCACGGATATACTTTAATGTCGGATGACACTGAATGGATAAGTTGCCGCCATCCCATGTATCGAGAAAGTCGAACCGGATCGGAAATTCATACTTAAATACGTTGGCATGTTTGCCGAGTACATTTTTATTTTCGCGGAACATGAGGAAGTCGAATGATACTTCCAGCAGGTTTCCATTGCTTTCGAATACGATGCCATTTTCGGGTACAATGAGCTCAAAAGACCAGGCATAATTTACTTCATCTTTATTCAGTTCTTTGATCTGTTCTTTCATCCATTGTCCGCCCCACGCGCCGGCTTCAAACCAGGGACGTACACGGAACATGCTCTGACTGATGGTTGATAATCCCGACTGAAAGGAATCAGCCAGCATCCAGTTGAGTGATTCTTTCCACTGGCCGTCAGCTATTGCAGTGATATGATCGAGAATATTTTTTTTGTGTTCATTCAGCACTACCCAATCAACAAAATAAAAACGCTTGTACATGTTGGAAGAACGCGCCGTCTTTTTACTCCCCAGGTTGCTGATACTTCCGGCACGCATCCGATATTGAATTTCATTTTTGGGCAGATCGAGATATACTATCGGTGCATCCCATGAAAGCAGCGTAGCACCCGTACCATATACAATGGTGCAATCTGCGTCCTGTGCAGGTTGTAATGACAGCAGGTCGCCCATATTGAAAAAGTCAGCCAGTTTGCAATTGCATCTTGTACCCCATACTGATTCTTCGGCGCCCAGGAATGGCGCTACCATGGCATCGATCGCTTCTTCTTTTTTCATGCAGGCACTTACATCCATCCAATGCACACGGATCCCTTTTGCCTCAAACTCGATTTGCAAACATTGCTTTACCTCTTTCCAGAAGATGCCGCCATACCCATCGAGCATAATTTGCGGGTGACCAGCCATCCATTGGGCAAGTGATGCATAACCACTAAAAATTTTATCGGCGCCCAGTGCATGGAACGGGTACATGTTATATCCTTCAGCGGATGGTGTACCAGTTTTTATGTGCTGGGGTAATAGTGGTTGTGAGCTTACCCTTCGTTTATTGCCTGTTCCTTTACCTTTTCCTATAATGTTCTCCGAAGTCTCGTACATAGTTTACAGATTTTAATTGCTGCTATATTGACGTTTCTTAATGTTGCATGTTTAGAATACCATTCTTAGGCTGACAGTTCCATACTGTGGCAGCTCAATAGTTCCGGTGCTTTTCTGTAATGGTTGTTCACTGGTTGTACAGGTGAAAGCTGCTTTCGGCGCTCTGCCTGGAAATGCCGGATTAACCTTTTCTGTTTTATCAGACAATGATCGCAGTCGCACGATCACCGCCTTGTTATCATCACTTACTTTCAATGATGATATCACCACGCGGGAATTATCCAGCGTAATCAACGACGGGTTAATGGGATTGCTTTTTGCCTGCACGGCTATCAGTGGACGGTGTTGCTCCATACCAAACTGATTGGCCGTTGCAGCATCATATTTTTCATGCACTATCATGGCATATCTTTCTGTAATAATGCCCTTCTGTTCAGGCGGAAAATTGGTATTCCAGTGATTGTTAACCGGCCATGAAATAATTGTTTGAGTAGCAGGCAATTTTTTTAGCCAGCGATCAAATTGACGTGCACCATCCAGAATAGTACCGGTAATTCCACCAAGTTCTACTACCGGCGATTCGATAGCAGTCCAGGTAACACCATAATCTTTATTCGACACGTCGATCCATCGTTGAAATGCCAGCCAGTTTCTATTGGCTCCGGGCAACTGGTCCTGCTCAGGTTTCATGATGCCCCAGGGAATATCCATATTAATTTTGCCCTCAGGCACATTGAATGCAAAGCCATAGTGGATGCCTTCTTTTTTGCGGATGGGCAGTTTGTCAATGGTGTTGGTAAACTGAACTACAGGCTGATCTTTTATCAGTTTTACTTCGCGGGTTAGCCAGTTGCAACCGGGTGCTTTTGAAGTGATCAGCAGCGAAACCATCAATGGCCCCTGCTCCTTAATACGAATGGTTACATCGGTGGCTGGAACTATACTTCGGCTGCTATCTCTTCCATTCCATACACCGGGTACGTAGTTAAAACTATTCAGTTGGAATACCGATGAGGGATCCACGAGCTCGCGTTTATTTTTTAAATCGATCACACTTTTTACGCTGCCTGTTTTTTCATCGATCGTTAGCGATAAGTGTTCATTCTGTAAAGTATTATCCGATGCTGTCATGGTAGCAGGCAGGCTGCACTTACCAGTCACCACCCGATATAGTTTTGAACTTAATGGCGGTATATTATCTGACTGAAAGATCAGTTCGCCACTGGTTAATCGTTGGGAGTATACTTCATGCCCTGCATTATCCAGTACACGATCGCCGGTTTTACTTTGCTGAGCTGATAATACCACTATCCCACTTCTGGGCCACGACAGCGTGTTAAACACTGCAATGGCATCGCTGCCTGATTCAGTAACGGGCGCAAGCGCTTTAGCGATGAGGTCGTTGCTTATTTTTTCCGCATTTTCAAAATAGGCTCCTTTGTTGGCTTCTATCTTTTCGGCCAGCGGTGTACCAGGATTTTGAGCGCCCCAGGTATGTTCTGCAGCGAGTAATAAATTTTCCCAGTCTTCGTGAAACTCCTGTGCAGGTATTTCTTTCTTTCGGTCAAGTAAGGCCCACAATGTTTCTGCCTGAATCAGATTTTCTTTGCCAATACGGCTGCAGGCTACACGGCGGGCATCGGAGCCGAGACCTTCTGTCCAGAATTCGGTAAAGTCACCTTTATAACTTGGAATAATACCGGAATATTTTTTTTCATAGGCCTGCAATATTTCCTTTGATCCGGCAATGATGAGTTTGGGATATGCATAGGTTGTATTCCATTGTTTTACTGCTTCGGGCAGATCAGCATCTATTAAACAATTATCGGCCATTGACCAGGTTAATGCCATTATATCATAGGGAGAATTTGCTCTTTCAAGCCGGGCTGTTTCATCAAAAACGAAAGGATCAAGAAAGTTCTTCATGGGCGTTGAAGTACTGAGCCGGTCGTATGTGTTATTGAACGATTGTACTTTTCCTAATCCGTATTTACTTCCTTTGAGGGTATAGCCTAATCCGTATGTTGTAGCCTGCAAAAAAAGGAGCTTGCTTTTTCCATCTGGTCCTATCCAGTAGAATGGTTTGTCTTCCCATATTCTGCGCAGATCGTAGGTATTGGGAAAACTGATGAATCCTTTTATGCCATTCTGCACAGCAGCCTGCACGAGCCCCCAGCTTCCGCCGGGATTATCCATTTGCACCATAGCAGTGATGGGTACACCGGTTATCGACTGAATGGTTTGCTGATTCCTGAACATCCGCATAAGTTCTTCTCCGGAACATATACTGGTATTGATGTTGGAATGCGCGCCATCAATCTGTACCCATCCTTTTCTAACGGCCCCTATGAATTCCTTTCTTTTTTCTTCTGTAGCATGCTGAAGGTAACTGTTCACTACCCAGGTAGCTTCGGGATTCCATACAAAACGGGCACCTTCGGGGTAATGCTGTGTTTTTCGGGCCAGATCGATACCTACATCTATATTGCGCACCTGCAGTTTCTCTACTGTTTCCTGCAGGGCAGTATATCCAATATCAAGATGTGCATGTGGGTAAACATAAACTGTCCACTGTTTTCTGGCGGGAATGCTCACCGTGCTGGTACAACTGTTGTTGCCCGAGCGCAACGTGATCTTCACCTCAGTTGATGTTAATCCTACGCCTGCAGGTAATAAAACAGATAGGGTATCCTGCTTATCTGCCTGATCAATGATGGTTGTTTCTGCCTTGTTATTATACTGAACCGTAACAGACGTTTTGCCTGCCAGTTCTCCCTTGTTGACATACAGCAAAACTTCCCTGCCCGCCTTTCCATCTTTGCGGTGTTTGTACCATGGCTTTATGTCGGTGGTGAACTGCAATCCATTGCCACCCTTTTGTGCCATACATACAAACAGAAGACACGATATAACAGAACCGATGCTGCGCTTAATCATATACTTCTCTTTACGGAAGAGTTACTTTTTTCACTTCATTATAGTTGTAGGGTCTGCCGAGATTCGGGTATGTAGTTCTGGCAGCTACCCGTATATACCAATCCCGCTGGCCGGGTAATGTTCCGGTGGTTGTAAAGGTTAACGTTTGCCCTAACAGATTGTTTCCGTTTGTTCCGCTGTAGGTTACGCGGGTTGAGTAACGGGGATCAAAGCTGTTGGCATTGCTGCCTACAAAAGGATAATCGTTTACGTACAGATTGATATCTGTTACATTTAACTGGTAGTTGGGATCTGCGGTACCGCGGGTAACAATAAATTTCACAGTTATTGTGCCATTGGCATTTACAACGGGGTCGCCCACCCATTTTACGCGTAAAAAGGGCTCAACGGTAAAATCAACTTCGGTTGAACCACCCTGAATATCAAGGGTCTGACTTTTATCAACCGGATTAGTTCCTGTTTGCACCAGAGGAACGAAGGCGCCGTCTGCAATAATCTTATAATGACCTTTGAAGATTTTTGTATTGGTATATGTGCCGTCCTGTTTGGTGGCCAGATACAATGGCGTTGGGTTATCGCTCCAGCTTAGTTCCAGTAGCTGAATGCGGGTACCTGTTCCATTTTCGCCCGACACTTCACTTTGTACATTTTCACCTGTGCCGGCATCAATGATCCTGCCGTACAATGTTTGGTCGGGAGCGGCGTAGTTGTCTAATTTTTTAGAGCATGCACCTGCTGAAAGAAGCGCGATGCCGAGTATAGTATAAGAAAATATATTTTTCATATAGATTCAAATTAATAGCCTGGGTTTTGAACTAAGTTTGGACTTTTACTAATAGCAGCTAAAGGAATTTGCTGATAATACCAGCGTGAATCAAATGTGAAGCGCACGTTCCTTTCATCAGTGCGGGCGTCGAAGAAATATTTGCCGGCATCTGCGGAATAGAATGGCATTAACACTCTGTACAATGTGCTGTTCTGTTCCTGATCAAGAATACGCCATCTTCTCAAATCCCAATAGATCTTGTTTTCGAAAGCGAGTTCTTTCCTTCTTTCTCTTCTTATGGTATCAACACTGGTAAGTGATGTAGCCGGAGTAGCGCCGGCCCTTGTTCTGATAAGATTCAGATTGGCGAGGGCTGTTGAGAGGTAGTTAGCTCCCTGTCCGGCAGCACTCAATTCATATCCTGCTTCAGCAGCATTCAACAGCACTTCAGCATAGCGGATCTCGATCCACGACTGCTCTGAACGGTTGGTCACTACTTCTGCAGTAGGTTTATCGGGAACGAGATATTTTCTTACAGAAAAACCAGTGATACTTCCACCCGGACCATTAGCCGCGAGGTTGGTAAAAACGCCACTGGCTCCGGCAGGATTCATCTTTGTTCCATTGGGCAATGTGTATGGCGTTTGTGCCGTGGTTGCCGACTGAACAATATTTGCAGTGGGATAAGGAGACGTTGATCCGGCAGGTAATATGGGACTGATACCACCAGCTGCACTGCCGGTATAAATACCTCGTCTGAATTCGATGTTTTGCCCTTTGAATACATCTCCGGGTAATATTACAGTAGCTCTTAACCGGGGTTCGGCATTGGCAAATGCGTCCATGGTATTGTTATACAGAATGTATTTGCCGGTGGCATCGAGCGTTTGAAAAGTGCCATCAGAATTTTTGGGAAGCCCTTCAAACATTTCTACGAAGTCGAGCGTGGGGTTGGTTTCAGAAGAATAGTTTCCACCGGGTCCTTCCAGTTGTTTGGGAACGCTCAACGCATCATAACCATGAACGTCATCAGGATATTTGTATTGACGGATAAAAATGTTTTCGGGGCTGGCAGCATCGAGAAATGTGTTTACAAAATTCTGATAGATGGCGTTTTTGTCGCCGGCAGCAAAGTTTCTGTTGTATAAGCTATATTTTCCATTCAGTAATGCAGCCGCATCAAAGCTGGCTTTGAAGTAGGTATTCGCTTTGGAAGCAGGTATACCACACAAACGTTCTGAACCAGACACTAAAGTAATGTTGTTGTATTTGGCAATGGTGCCTGCAAATAACATGGCTCTTGACTTGAAGGCAGCCGCTGCATATTTGTTTGCTCTTCTGGGATCACTGGTTGCAGCCATATTGGCATAGGCAGAGTCGAGGTCCTGACCGATAAAGTCGTATACTTTTTCTTCTGACGACCGCGGTATTTGTAGCTCTTCTATGCTGGCAGTTAAATCGCTGATCGATTGATTGGCCTTTGTTAACACCTTGTCAACGATGGGTACACCGCCATACCGTTTTACCAGTGCAAAGTAAGTAACTGCTCTTAGGAACCTTACTTCACCCAGCCAGTTATTTACCTGGGCAGTGCTGAAGTTGCCGGAATAAGTTGGCAGTGTTTCGAGAAAGTAATTGCACTCACGGATGACACTATACGCATCTGACCAGTAGTTGAACGTTTCCGGCGTACTATTCATATCGCGGCTCAAGGCTTCACCGGTAAGGCCACTAAAAGAACCGATAACAAAAGCATTAAAGCTGATGGTGGGTGAATATTTAAAATCTTCAATAGGCAAACGGCTGTATATACGTGCAAAGTAAGCAGTAATACCGGCTTCGTTGGTGAAGATGTCTTTATCCTGTACTATGTTCGGCGGCGGTACATCCAGCTTTTCACAGGCCGTAAGCCCCAGGAAAAAAACAGCTGCTATGATATATATGTAGTTCTTCATGACTATTATAATTGAATATTTAAGCCGAAAGTGAGTTTAATATCGAGTGGATAGAGGTAACCAAACTGCGAAGATGGATGTTCAGGATCGAGATAACGGAGTTTGGTAATTGTAATAGGATTATAGCCGTTGGCATATACCCGTACCCCTTTTAACCCAATGGGAGCCAGCATATGATCGGGCAACCTGTAGCCTATTTCAACAGTCTTTAATCTCAGGTAAGCCGCACTGGAAGCATTGGCCAATGTATTGGTATATGGTACGGTACCGGTATAGGCAAAGTGGCCGGGGGTCCATACTGTATTGGGATTATATGGATCTGCTGTAGGATCGACGGGATGCCATCTGTCCATAAATTGCTGCAGCGCCCCACCACCTGCCCAAAGAGGCGTATTCAATTGTTCAAAATAAGAAACGTATACTTTACCGGCGCCATTCCACGTCATGCTCAAATCGAATCCTTTGTAAGAAGCACCTATCGTAAATCCATAGGTGATACAGGGCGCTCCCGACATGGTAATGGGATGATTGTCCTGTGTGCTGATTTGTCCGTCGCCATTCCAGTCTTCATATTTATAGTCACCGGGAAGCGTCGTTCTTGAAACATAGAAGGGACTGTTCACGATATCATTATATGATTGTTACTGCCCATCTGAACCATAACCCCAATAGATATTGTTCCAGCGGTTGGCCGTATTGGTACTGTTATTCCAGTTCAGGTACGAGTTACC
>Ga0105239_10001524_pt1 | contig 30765 bp, 21 predicted proteins | sample KBSC44metaG_FD_92761 | JGI IMG/M metagenome (GOLD analysis project Ga0105239, IMG submission 92761) | Corn rhizosphere microbial communities from Kellogg Biological Station, Michigan, USA - KBS C4-4 metaG | ecosystem: Host-associated > Plants > Roots > Rhizosphere > Soil | place: Michigan, USA...
GTACGAGTAGTTGTATGTGAAAGAGGATGAGTAGTTGGAAAACGCGACTTGATACGCGTGGCACACTACACGGTTGGCACACTACGTGGTAGCGCGACTTATTGATTAAACATATTCTTTATATCCAGTTTGGCTGTTGCTATTGTTGAGCGGGCTTGGGGCTCAAAGCCACCACCGTCATTCAGCGTCTGGATTACGGGCGCAACGTTGCTTCTAACTTACCACTCCCTACGCCCTTACAACCTGGGCCTAATCGTTGCGCTCGAACTAACAGGCATCAGTGATCGAAGTGCAAGCAAGTGTGACGGGAAAAAGGAAACCTCACACCTACCCAATCAATTAACGGCTGAGCAACGACCTCTCTCTCAAGCAAACTATCCCCTGAACCATTTTCGACCTTTGGGCATCTCCTACATGTGCCAAAGCACCATGGAGCCGTGAGTCGTTCTCACGGTCGACTTCTTGCTCGAACTCAGTCACAAGTTCACAACTGCCTCACAGGCTGAGGGATATTTAGACCTGCAGATCTTTTGCCCCCAGGGCTTCTGGAAGAGCAGACGACTCTCAGCCGTGGGACTCCAATTAGCAATGTCAACCTTCACAACGCCACCGCCCGCAATGTGATATGATAGCCCTTGTCATTTGAGAGACCGTAGGCTGCCTCCACCGAAATGTGGTGGGGAATGGATGCTAGCATGTCCGCTTCCACCCATTATTATTGCACCAATTTGACAGTTCGTCCGTCGATGAGAGGCTTCCTCAGGATTGATCAGCTACATTACGCTGGACCCGGCTGTGACGACTTCAGCCATCCTCTTGTTTTGCTCCGTTCACCTGATCTGACTGGCGAGACTGTCAATACCCCAAGGTAATGGACAATCCTCCAGATCCTCCTTCTTTCTTTCACTTGAAGGTCTAGAACCTGCGTCGTGGGCTGACGTCTCTTCACACCATTAACCCAAAGTGTTCTTAGTTCTGCCTTCTCAAGGTCGTGGATCTTCTCTACCGTCAAGGTGTCAATGCAGTCTCAACTCTATCACATATAAACTTCCTGCAAAAATACAAGACGGTCAGTTTATGAAGGGGAGACTTTTTCCCCCATGCAAGTCGCCAAAATCCGCGTTTGCTTGCACGCTTAGTTGGTCTGAGGAAATCTAATTGTTGGCATGAACCAGTTCGCATCCCTGTGCGCTCAGTGCACGAGTGCGAGTCTAAATCCGTGTTTATTCGTCTTACCGGGGCGATCACAATAATCTTGAGCCATCCATATTAGCGAGGAAAGTAGAAAGCGCGCTGACTTGACCTATTCAAGGACTGAGAGTGAAAGGACACACTCAAAATGGTCTTCTATGAAACAAATCATTCAGAGCAGAATCCCAATCACGGAAGTGGCCATTCACTAATCATGGTGATCCAATACTGTCGAAGTCCCAACTAGACAGTACATGGCTGAGGACAAGCTCGGTATGGTATGGCTTGAAGGGGGGTAATCATGAGCCCTCGCTTCCCGTCAAGTTTGATAATCTATTGTCCCAATGGTCATTATGATCAGCCAACAGTATCAAACAGAGTTAGACCTTAATAGAAGGGACCTTTAACTTGCATTTGGGAGTCTTACTCTATGAGATTTCCATCAGGGTCACGAACATAGACGCTCCGTAGCCTACCCTGGGCACCTGTCCTTTCGACCACTTGCCCTCCCTCGAGGACCTGGACGCCGCCAGCATTAAGACGCTCAAGGATGTCATCCACATTATCCTCAACAAGGAAGCAAAGATCGCCACTTCCTGGCTGGACTATCCCCGCCTTTGGTTCAAATTCGTGTCCACTGAGATGTAGATTGATTTTCTGCACTCCAAACTTGAGTGCGTGCCTCGTGACTGACGGCGCCTTGGGCGATGTAAAGGAGGTGTGTTGCATTCCAAGAACGCCCTCGTAGAATTTAATGGTGGCGTCCAGGTTTTGGACTGTCAGCACCAGGTGATCCAGAGACACAGTCCTAGCGATGGGACTCATAATGGCCTGATTGATACCGAACCGACTGCTTATCTACATAGGCAGTTACTGGCGTTGCATTCAGTAAAGGCTGGGATCTATTTAATAACGCACGTGGTGAAAGACGTCGGAAAGCAAGGCAGTGAATCTTTTTCTTACCACGAATCCCTTACCAGATTCGAAAGTAAATGCTGAGCAGGAGAAAGAAGTGGTCGTTCAAAAATCGTCTTCATTCAAGTGAAGCAAGTACAGGCCAGTGGTGGAGACGGAACATCGGCGATTCTCCGGACGATATGACGACCTTGGTATGGAATAATAGTATCACACGGTTTCCCAGAATGTACGAGCATTGAGGCATACCTACTTACATAGCCTGTACAAGCACGTGATTTTGCAGATCACCAATTTAAGACACGAATAATGCATCCTACATGTGATCTCGTAACAGCCATGAGCAACCTACATGTATGAGAGCCATTGAAGCGCGCAAATGACTACGCCTTTCGACTTACAGCTTGGGAAACTGAAGGAATAGAGCGACACGTACACAGACATGTGGTAGCGCGCGTTCAACGCTCTCGTTCTTTGCGATGGATACGAGTAATTACATGAGAGTGTGGTGGTGGCGTGGGTGGTGGCTTGTTTGGAGATGTTATGACGTAGCCATCTATATTCAATTCTCTGACCACAGCAGTGGGGTAGATGGAGAGCCACTGATTCGCTGAGGCAGCCTCTCTAGATCAAGATAAGATTAGATGGATTCTGCTCGTGACCATTCCAGAAACTGTCTGAAGTTTCTTCGGTCCCTTCTGACTTGGACTGGCACATTTGCCAACTGCCTTGACTGAACCAAATCATTGTGCTTCATATTGGAGACGGCCCTAGGTTCGCAAGCGCTACATGTGATTTCCCTAGAACATACTCGCCACAACGTTCAATGCCACCGGCCGCTTCTCTGGTCTGGAGCTGAACCCGTTGCCCAACGAAGCTCTCCTCGTTGCTGATAATGGTGACTACAAGATCTCAGGAGAAGGGCTTGTCAACGCCAGTCTCCGCAAGCAAGGTTGAACTCATTACACAAAAGGCAGCACGATCGGCGCCAAGACCTACAGATTCACCACCCACTACTCGCAGGACGCGCTCATCACCTGGGCAAAACAGCTCAACACCTAGAGCTGTGAGCACTATGGGTACATCCGCGAGCAAAGCTGAATCTTCTCCAAATGCATCAAATATCGATAGTGATGGAGGTTCTGCCAAGGTCCTCCATGGAGGTAGCCAGAAAATGGTCAGCAGCGCTCAAGAATCGTCACCGCGAAGCCCGTCCTTCCTCTCGGCACCACTGGTAGCTACTCAAGAATCCTCCACCGTTTCCAACGGTATAGTTGCTCTGGATTTGACAGCGGATCCAAACCAAAAAGGAAACCTGAATTTACCAGAGAGACTTAAACTATCACCACCGAGGACTGCAACCATTTCTTTAAACACGCACAAGCGATTCCGGTCCGAGGAACCAGAGGAACAAGTAGTGTCCAATGTTGAACGTGACGAAACACCCACTCACTCTGTAAGAGACCCATTTAAGACGACGACAGCATCCGATGAAAGCGATGGTGCCCCGGAGGTTGCGAGTGCTGTTTCAAGAAAGCCCGGCCATAGGTTGGCTCAGGGTCGCAAGAGGAGACGCCTCGAAGGGGATATCTCCAGGAAATTAGAATCGGAAAGCTTCGATACACCCCCATTTGCTTCTGTGTCTAACAAGGCCAAGTTTCTCAAACCGACAGACAGTTGCACTACCATCTCGGATGCCGCAGGCCCACGAAATGATCTAACCGGCAACCTTTTCCCTCAAGAACCTGCGAGTCAGAAGTTGGTCAATAGGGTTAATATGGAACCTGGTGTTCTCGGATCGAGCTCAAATGTTCCAGGGATAACCCCGACCAAGCTAGATGAAAACGACATCATTACTCAGGGCAATCTAGCACTAGGGCACAGCACAGGCTCGAGCCCGCCTTCCGGTGATAGAATACCTTTTCCGTTTGGAAAAGATGCGCCGCTAGATGCAGTGATAGCTGAACCAGGGTTCAAGATGCCTTTCTGCGCGAAGCGCGAAGTCAAGATTTCGCAGCTGAATGCTGACTCTGTCAATAAACTCAACACATATGTGCATGATGACACCGAAAGTGGATCGCACACTGAAGCCGGCTCAGCTACGTTGACCAACAATTCATTTATAACCGTCCCAGAAAATCAGCGCCCGGCTCATGGTGGAGCTTATTCGGATGTCCAGGGCCAGAACTTGACAGATACAGCGACCTTCCCCTTGACCCAGCAATTCTCCCCAAAACGTCTGGCAGTTCGCCCAATGCGGCCAAGAAAGGCCATGCCGCAGCCAGTACAGAGGGCGACGTCTCTACAGGATTTTAAGCAGCGGTTACTGGACCGAAATCCGAGAACGCATGTGTGGGGACCCCCGGGTCTCCGAAAGACAAGATTTGTTGGTGCTTGATTTCGGGTTGTCTCCTTGGATGTGGGCTCTGTCCTTGTACCACTGCCGTACATGTATTGATGGCGCTTTTCCCACAGGTATCAAGATTGAACAATGATACTTCCAAATACCGTTCCTGATTTTCCCTGCGTCAACCAGGGGATGACCTCAGCAGGCAATGTGCACATTCCTACCCGATCATGTATCTTCGGCGGTAACTCTGACTTCTCTCGGGGTTTGCCATTATATCTACTCGGTTGATCTATCTGGGATTAAGCTGCTAAGTAGCCACGTTCTTGGCCGGCTGCAAGGAGCGGCAAGATTGGCGGTGTGGACGTGGCTCTTGACCCATCTCCAACCACAACTTCCTTCATCACCGACCCTTCTCAAATGGTTCACATCGCGCCTCAGCCGTGGATCAGCCGTCAAGTCCCCCCCCCCACCCCTGCCCCTCACCATCCACATCGACAAATGTCCCGAATTTCGGTAAACTAGTGCCCGGTTAGTTGAATCCGGACTATCCAGATACGCACACTCTTGCTGCAGCACTCTGCATGGTGCACCTACTAGAGACTGACACCTTTGAACTCACAGGTTGCATCTCTCCCCCTGAGCAAGGACGCCCTCGAGACGAGGTTTGAAGGAGACGCTTTCCTGTTTTGTTTTGTTTTCTTTTCTTTTACGAGGCGGACTTGCATTCTGGCGGTGTGCAAACCTGCAAACCTACAAATCCATCACCATCCCCTCGCGCTCTTGGTTAGCTCAGAACCCCGCTGACCTAGGGAAATCGACTATCGCTGATGATCGACGACGGACCATGCCATGTACAGATGCATTACATGCATAGTTTTGAGACATGCCAAATGAACAATTGTGGATATAGACATGGAGGTGGTCCAAAAGTACCTCCGAGTGCAAACCTCAAAGGTTCTTGCTGCTGCTAGTCTCTTAGCTAGTGACGTATTTAGTTTCCATCCTACCTGACTCATATTAATACCAACTACTACCTACCTAACTAGGTACCGTACCTACATCTGCATTGGTTTAGAATGGCAAATAATAACACGGGAAATTGACCCCTTCCCCCAAGTGCCTTTCAACCATGCATGGCACAACCCAACACCCACCCCCCACATCGGGAATTCAACTATTATCTCATTAAGTTGTTCAAACGAGGTACTGGTGCCTCACTACAGACCTGGCCTGTCGGATGGGAGAGTGGTCGGTCAATCTGACATTTGCCGGTGTCAGGATCGCTTGCGTGCGAGTCAGTGTCTGAGCAGTCTCGAGTCAGGAATCAGGGAGCACATGCAATGGTAATTTAGCTTTCGCCTTGTTTGAAAGGCTTTTGGTACTGAGATCTCAGTCAGTACATGCAGGGAGGACTTCTGTTTGATATGAGAGACCATTTCTGTGCCGAGTCTACAAGTAGTACTGTACTCCATATTGGTATTGAATCAAAGGTGTTGTCGAGGGATATCATCAGCGTCAAATATGAGTACTATGTACGGAGCCGATGTCGCTGCGAAAAAAGGGGGAGTTGGTATTCATTTACCCCGGCCTTGTGGCTTGACAGGTGGGAGGCGGTTGTTATTATTATTACTAGTTGGCGGTCGCGTGTATATGCTGCCTTTGTAAAAGATAAAAAATGCCCGACCTGGCATTTCCATTTTACTTGTTTCGAAATGGAAAGTCAACCTGAACTAAAACAAGGAATTCATCAAAGATGCCACCTCGCTGATGTCCTGGTAGGAAATTAAATTAATGGTGGGTATCAAACATATCAGGGAAAATAGTTCCCAAAAACAAATTGCAAAGTCGACGCCCTGTTCCTCATACCCTGGTCTCATGTGGTATCGTATGCCTAGTTCATCTAATCATTGATAATAGTGTACTCACTGGTGGACTGACGGACTTGTCAACTACTCATACAAGTCAAAAATGTACATGTTGTGAACTCAGCACTGGCCTCCACGGCCAGTCACAGCACGTACGGCCAGCGCTTCAATGCGGGCGGCATAGACGTCCATAGAGTGCATGAGAGGATCGCCAAAGATGACTTGCCTCAGTTGGTCATCCCTGACTATACGAGCTGTGACGTCTGTCGTCTTTCCACCCGGTGGAATGCGTAAAACAACCACACGTCCAGCGTTAGACAGTGTGGCTGGGGGGATATCCCACCAGACTTTGTTCGAAGGGTTATGAGCTGGGAGATGGTGATTAGATGGTGAAGGCTTTTGTGCTGGCTTTTTCTTAGTCGGGGTCAACGACAGATCCAGGCGAGAGACAGAGGCACTGAGCAGATTGAGTGCTGAGGCGGAGGGCTTCAAATGTTTTGAAGGTAATGGTAGGAGGTTGTCGGGTGAAGGGATGGGTAGGGATAGGAGGTCGACAAGGCTTTTAATGTATGTACGTTCAGCACGTACGACGGGGTCGCCTTCATTTATGAACGAGTGGAAGAGACACTTCTTCAACCGGCCATCTGCGGTTTCTGGTTTCTGCAGGGGCAAGAGGGTGACTGGAGGGGCACCGAAGGTGATGCAATGGACCCGCTTGAAACAGCCAGTAAGGATATTGAGTTCAGATTGGACAGACTCGGACAGCATATGGGAATATAGCAGACTGGCAACAGCTCCACCCGCACTATGGCCAGTGATCAGGAGGGAGCAGCTCGTTCGGTTTGGATTCTCCTCGAGCAGAGTTCGGAGTCTGGACGCAATAGGTTTGACCATAGCTTTGGCAACCTTTAGAAAGCCTGCATGGCAAAGATTGCCCTCGTCGTCTAGAAACCCACGAGCTGATACAGGGCCAGTCTGCAGATTGACGCCCCAATCACGAATGCTCAGCATACTGGTGCCTCGAATGGCAAACACAATGGTCTTCTTGTCATCACAGGGAATGGACTTGATAACCATTGCCTTTGTGCCCAAACGGCCATCTGCTGAGATAAAGTCTTTCCGCTCGGAAGGCGATTGAGGGTTGTAGTAGGCACTTGCCGAGTATTGGGCAGCAAGGCACAGGAGTGGATATGTGGGCATGTAGACTCGTAATGGCGGGAGAGAAGGCGGTAAGCGCGAGTTCATATAGTATTGGAGCTTGTCGAAGACATTGACTTGCTTCTCTTGATTTTTGGTATTCGCCTTCTGTCTCTTCTCATTGCCATAAATGCCTCCTCTTTTTACATCTCGGTCGGAAGCGCGTGGCTCGGAGCAGCCTGGGATGGGGGAGTCTGGGAAGATGATGGACAGCTCTCGTTCATTACCAGAGAACTCGCCCTGGTCCATCAAAGAGATGACATCGTCTAACTTGTCTCCAATTGTAGCATGTAAATCAAATTGTGGTGGAGCTGGCGGTTGGACGAAGTGGACATGTGATTGTGGTGGCGGTTGTGACCAGGTGTACTGGGTTGATGGAAGAGAGATTGTTGATGACATGTGTGGGCCAGGCTGCGAAGGCCATTGTTGGTGGTATGGAGGTGGGTTATTGCGATTGGGATAGACATTGGTAGGATAGACAGTGTTGGTGCTGGGTGGATTCGTGTGTGCGTTGGTGGGTGTGGGTGTAGGCGGGTCTGCATTTCGACGACGGTTGGTACGACTGAAGAATGGCATCGTGGCTCCTTCGTGCCTTACTCCCTTACAGAGTGCTTGCTTCCTTCCTTCCTTGATTGATTGATTCAGAGGGTGGAGGTGAGATGTTCTGCCTGTGCCAGCGGATTCCGAGACATTCTTAACCACGGCTCAGCTCGCTACGTGGAGTCGATGAATTCTGGATACAGGTATGATTGCGAGCCGCACCTCAGGGGGGAGGGGAGTTAGTTCCCATAATAATACTTACTCAATAATATGTCACATGGCGCAGTGACGGACAGTGTTTGCCTCGCGGCCTTGCAATTCTGGCCTTGTCAGGACTCTGGATGCAGATGCCTGCGCACCCAGAAGGTCTCACTCAAGCAGTTGTACCGCCATGAGGCCCTCTCGTCTTCGGCAGCATCGGCCATTTTGGCGCTTGCGCCACGATGGGTGGTCCAATCAGACGGGGCATCCTCATATTTGGCACTGGGCAGGTTGGCAATATTTGTCGAGGATCAGGGCAAAGTTCAAGGAACACCCAGTCAGTGCTCAGCAATACCAAAAGCCCGGTCGCCGGAATACGAGAGTAGATATTGTCCTGGTTGTCGAATATGTAACAAGTGAAAAGATCAGAGCTGCACAACTTCTGCGAGTTTGGAGTATCATCGTAGAAGTTCGAAACTCAGGTTGTGCATGTCCACCATCTAATGGGCCTGAAGGCGCACCCTAGGCCTTTAGCGAGTCAGCCCACGGTGCCAAAGTGATGATCTGCCAGGCTGCCCCTCAAACAAGAACACTTCTAGCGTCCCTATCAAGCAAGCCCGAGACCTCATATTGACTATCTTAGGTAGGCGTCTTACAGAACACTTATTTTTCATAGTCAGATATGGCCCAAAGAGATCTTGCCGGCTTTGGAAGTTCGACGGCAATGAGCAATATTGCACAAGTTTTAGACACTGGTAGGGCCAATTACCGAAGCCAGTGGTTCGACGGTTTTTGGCCGTTTATTTATCGATCGTCTGCGTCGCATCTGCAGCTATATCAGCCTTAGCGCTGTGAGGCTGAGCGCCCCCAGCCTCTTGAAGCTTTAATCTTGAATATCCTCAACAGAGACGATTTGAATACAGCCAGACGATGATTCAGCTTCAATATGTGTCCTTCAACCATTTAGCATGCCCTCGGCGCTCTATGCTCTGTACATTGATCGTGTATTCCTTCTCGTTGATACATTTTCTCTCCCCATGACCACTGCCGACTGATTGCCCTCGGTGGCACTATGGCGGGCATTGGAGAGGCCAGCGCCATTATCGGCGTGGCCCAACTAGGCTTTTCTCTTGCAAAGACACTGAACACCTTGATCGGGGATTACAAAGATGCTCGCCAGACCCTCACTCGCATCGGCGCTGAGATCGAGAGTACCTCTTTGGCAATGGAGCGCCTAGGCGATTTGGCCAAGAAGGGAAGGCTGTATGGAGATAAAGGCGTTCTCGAAGCCGCTGGCCTTGCTAGCCGCTACAGTGATGCCATTGTCGAAATTAGAACAATGCTCAAGAAGAAGAACAAACCTATCGATCCAAACCTCGTCAGCTCCGATGAGATCGAACTCTCATGTTTTCAAAAGATCCAGTTTGCCTTCCTCAGACCCAGACTGGAGATCTCTCAGCTCGAGGTTTCACGTATCAAAGCTGATCTTACACTGACTTATCTGTCCATGATTGCACTGACTGGGTAAGCTCCAATCTATCTTTGTCGTTGTCACGCCACTTAATTTGTTCAGAGACACCGATGCGGAGAAGAAACAGGCCATGACGGAAATTCCAGCCTGGACCAGAACATTGAAATGGGCAAATCTTGAGTATGAAAAGGCCGTAGCTCGCCAGCATAAACCAGCACCACAAGTTGCTGGTACCGTTCACATCCAGCCGCCTCCTTACTCCGTCCCTTCATTTGCTACTGGCGCTCTCCAGGCAAGTGTCAGGCAAAGCAGTATGGTCCAAGATAATGCCACCGCAGAACATCTTAAGGATTACATCAAATGGGCCGAGATTCAACAAGCTGAAGCCCAACGGAAAGCCGAAGAGGCGCGCCTCCATGTCCTTGAACTCGAACGGAAGAAATTACAAGAGGAAGAAGCTGCAAAGGAACAAAGAATTGTAGAAAAGGCCATCAAGGAATGGGAAGAAAAGAAGCGCTTAGAAGCTGCTGAGCTTGCTTACCAACAGGAGAAAAGAGACCAAGACTTCCGGCAGAGGCTTCATGACGCCAGTGTCCCCGAAGAGGAGATCAATCGGATTCTAAGCAAAGCACCGTTAATGTTGGATGGTCCAGAGAAGGAACTGAACGGTGCTGCACTGTATCCGAACCATCGAGCTATGAATGAAAGTGCTTTGATTCCTCAAACCCGGACTAGCGTTGCCAACAGCCAGCTACAAAGCCAGCAAAGCCAGCAAAGCCCAGCCGTGGCAAACATAAACCACAGAGTCTCTCAAGGACCATCAATTCCACGTCGGCAGAAGCCGAAGCACAAACCTAAGCAGCCCGTTGAGCGACCTCTTCTGGAAGCCTGGTGTATTGATCAAGGATCTCAATCGCGCTTCTGTACTCCGCTTGCCGAAGATTGGCTGGACGAATTCATCACTAGTAAGGCTTACAAGAAGGGTAGCCGATACATGTGGGAGCGTTATGCACAACTCCACTTATGGTATAGGAAGCAGATCAACGAGATCTTTGAAGAAAAACAACGTGATGTGAAACACAAATGGAGCATGATCTCACTTCACAAGAGCAAATCGGCAAGGTCTTTGTTTGAGCTCCGGCGGTCTAGCAAGAGCTCACTGGTGCAACTGGTGCTCATACGGATGCCACATTACACCGACTTGAAGTACAGAACATGGCTTGATGACGGCGCAGACGGCAGCTATGGACTGCCTTTAAATCCCTCGGCTCCCATTCCTAGCCGGATTGGACCCTACATACGGGGCAGCGACCCATCACCGGAGGTCGAGTCTCTCGATGATACCGACAACGAAAGTCAAGAGGCCACACAAAGTAATAGTGGCCTGGATAATGTATTTGATTCAAACACCCCTGGGCAGGACTCGAGCCAAAAGAAGGCCGCTGTCATCGTCGAGGTCTTTCATCACGGTGGCCTGTCTTACTCCACAACCCTTCCAATGGACAAGATTGACGCGTCGAGGTTGTTTCAGGAGGCTCTGGATTACATTGAAACGGTGCGTCCTGGCCAGAACAGCACAATGCCCCGCCTTCCCTAACGTTTGTCACAGGGCACAGATTACGTCGTCATGCAAAAATTAAGTAGTCAGCGTATTGCCTCTCTTATCGACCAAAGACATCGACCTATTGCCGTGGTCACATACAATCAAGGTCTCTTATTCGACCAACTTGCGAGGTGGAGCTAGATTTACTGACATCTTCGCAGATTTTCAGTCTTTGCCCATTGCTGATCGCTTGTTTGTGAGAAGCTATATCAAACAGCAAAAGTATGTTTCCTCCATTTTCGACGCTGATGGCTTTTTAAATCTCACGTTCTCTCGCTTGACGGCGAACGAGACCGGAATAAATGGAATTCCGGGGATTTTCACCATAGAACGCCCTAATCGTGAGAGTTTTCTATTTGTAGAGGCTCGCACACCCACTGCCCAGCCTCAGATCCTTCAAGGACACGATAGCGGTGACTCCCGGCCCAAGAAAACACGTTTCGAAGACGACAAGTCTGATATTATTCCCATGCGTGCTCCAGACGAATATGACCAATTCGATGAAGATTTCCCGCAGCCAGCACAGGCTTTCTCTCCTACACGCAATTACGGGTATCAACAATCACGGAGACAACTTAATCACCCACACCCACGCCATTCACTATATACCGATCACGACCCTGAAACACTTATTATACCACGGCGGCAAACTCGGTATGATAGGTATGATGTAGATCACGATCAAATTTTTACCGACTATCCTCCGGCACCGGTACGGAGAGAGCGGAGTGGCGTACCCAAGCCTGTCCCAGTGCCACTCAATCCTCATCATGCCGACTTGAGAAGATCCAATCAGCCAGCATTCATAGAAGTCGGTTATGGCCAAGACGACCGAACGAGGCGGACCAGGTACGGCTCGATGCCTCCACCGCATGGAACACGACGCGGCACCTTTGACATTGATGTGGAAGAGAGATCAAGGTATCCACAAGTCCATCAAGCAATAATCGGCAATCGATTTGCGCCTGCGCCTTACCCATCGATGCCTTTGCCACACCGGGACGATAAAACCCGCCGTCAAGACCCATCTCTTGGCTACTTTGATCACCGTGATGAGCCATTGCGAAGAAGATCACGATATGTAGATCGGAGAGGCTCGCTTTCTGACCATTCAATTCTGGATCGCGGTGATTTCGATTACAGAACCGACCGTAAGTACGATTTTTCAGACGTGGATAATTATCCCTCAATCAGGAGACGACGTTCAATATCACCTCTCATAGAATACGAGCTGCGCGAAGGAGAGAGCGCGCGCGAGTATGAGATAGCACTAGGACGGCACGTTCACCCTCTTCCTCGAGCACCACGAGGCACCACGATTCCCGCTCCTTTTGAGGAAGGACTCCTTCGTACGGAATCGCCAATAGAAGAGAGGGAAAGGGACAGGGAAGAAGAGCTTCAGAGCGACAAGGACATCACAGCCATGCAATTAGCTAAATACACCGGGCGTGTGGCGCCGAGCCTCCAACCGACTGTGAACATCTCGATCACGAGGTCCGCTGGGAATCAGGCACGGAGCCCCTTGTTTGCACATTCTGAAATAGGAGCACTGAAGTCAAGAGCGACGTACGTGGAGGACACGATCGATGATGACGATGACAACAAATTTATCCATGGCCGTATCTATGAGATACACGAGGAGCCGGAGGAACTCATCATCACACAAGAAAACACACAACTTCCCCAGGATACCACCAATAAGATTCCCACATCGACAGACCCTATCGACTGGACCTGGGCCAAGGTTACCAACCAGACCGGAGCCAATACCAAGAATGACGGAGGCGACGCTACTGCAAATCCAGGAGGAGGAGCAACGGAAACTCCAGCAGCTGGCGATGATGAATGGGCGAATTTCAGTTTAGGTACGACGAAGAAAAAGGGCAAGAAAAAGAAAAAGAAGCCTGTCACTGCTGACCCCGAGAAATGGTATGCCGATGATGAGTGGGGACAGGGAGGCGGCGCCTCTAGCTCAGCTGTCCCTGAGAATGCTGCGAAGACCCAGGCATATGAACGCCGTCGAAGCCGGGAGCGGGGGCATTCTTCTGAAGACGAGGACGGTGCGAAGAATCGGGCTGAGGCGAGGAGGAAGAGGAGGGGGCAGCGAGATGACGAGAGGAAAAGAGAGGGCGCCGACGACGACGATGAGAAGAATTGGTCATGGGGAAGCAGCAATAAAAGGGATTGGGACAATTGGGAAAAGAGGAGACATGGATAAAATAAAGGAGGGAAGGAGAGAGAGATAGGCAAGCCACCTATGGTAGCAGACGAGCCGAATCAATCGGTTTGTGGTTGCATCTGGCGTGTTGTTTTCACAACTACTAATACTTTCTCTATCTTGAATTACTAGTTATCTGCCATCTTACTCACTTGTCTTCTTGAGCCGAATTGTCCGCGGCATCGCTATTCACGAGATGGCATACCCGTTAGCCGATGTGAAAGTAGTTGTAGTTGGTTGCGTCTTATGCGATCTGCGGCAGCATGACAGGTCGGTCCCCGGTTTGCATTAATAGCGAGCACTGCCTCTAGCCTCTGGTCTGTATGAGTGAGTCCCGAGACGTCTTAAAGGCTGGATGGGGAGCAATTCCCCTAGGGCCTGATCGACCCATATGTGGCGTAGGTGCTGAGTGGTGTCCCCTGTGGTGGGAGCGGCAGATGGACCTAGATGTCTACCGGGTGTTGGGGAGGAAGAAGATCTTCAACGAATGAGCCGCGACGTACCCTGGAATATGCCTGAGGCACTGGATCCTTATCGTAGCTTGGACCTCTTTTCTGAAGGGGAGTGAGATCGGGTATAAAATGGGTTCATCCAAGGCGATTGGGAATCCCACTAATCCAATGGCTGTGTCTGTATTTGCTTTCGGGTCTTTAGTCATCTGGTTCTGCCTGCTCCCCAGGGTGTTCTCCATGTTCCCCATTCCTGTTATGGTATTCCCCTAGCAGCAAGAAGGATGGGCTGTCGGTCAAGCAGAACGGATGGGGCATATTCTGAAAGACCAGGCTCGAAACCAGAGAAGCTCGAGCGTCAACCGCACTCACCCAAACAAACAACGGGTATTTTCATTCAGGTAGTGAACAAAGTATCCTCCTCCCTCAGATACTCGCCAACATCGCCTTGTCTGAACGCAACCACAGCTGTGGGATCTAACTTCCTCGCCTCGGCGGTCGATCTTGCCGTAACCCCAAACCCGAGAGGCGTATCGTCCATAGACAAGACCACAATCCCCGAGTGCTCGGGACAGTCCTCGCTCCACCTGCCAACATGCGCCTTGACAACGTTTCCGCCGTACAAGAACGGCATCTCGCCATTGGGCTTGACCCACAGCTTGTAGCGCGCATGCGGGGCGATCACGTCCAGCGCCGTGATGTGCAGCCGGAACTTGCCCGTCTTGGTGAATTTGCCTACGCATGTGCCCAGCGAGAGAAGGTTGTCACGGGCGATCGAGGTCGCAAGGTTTGCGAGGGATAGGCGAACATAGTAGACTCGAGACTCGTGTAGCCGGAAGACGCTGCGGTCATTGTCGGTGCCTGAGGAGGAGGAGTCGCCGTCTGGTGCAATCAGCTGCGTGAGAGAGCGACCTGTGTAGTTGGCCAGCTTTGTGAAGAGTGTTTGTGTCTCGACATCCGTGAGGGGCCTCATCTTGATGACGACGAAGAGGTATCAAGGATAGAATTGGGCTTCGAGAATTTGGTTTGAGCAGCGGTGGTCAGGTAGGACATCAACCAAAGTGATGTCGAAAAAATTATTGCCGCAAAATAATTGGAGGTGAGCGGATAAACTGCGGATAAACCCAATCCCCGCAGTCGACAAATTTTTGTGACAATTCCCGATTGTGTCTAGAGATGGGCTCCTTTTCGAGGTCTGAGATCAAATCTGCACCACTTACTCATTTGATCCGGCTTCGCAAAGTCTAGATTTCGGATCCAATGGCTCACGGTCGGCCTGCGAAGCGCAGGCGTGTGACTCCTCCCATCGACGACAGCGTCCCCTCCGAGACCATCAAGTCCAGTGATCTGCTCGCCCGAGCCGCCGACTGGGATCTCGAGCAAGAATACGAACAGAGGTCGAGGAAGAGAAAGACTAAAGAGTCATCCAGACTTCCCGTCATCACTGCCGACGGGCGGGTACAGGAGGTTCAGGAAAAGCCGTCTCTGCTTCAGAGCGATTCCGATAGCGTTCTAGGCACTGGCTCGGACGGGGAAGATGGAGAGGATGACAACCTTGATCGAGATGCAGAAACTCCCCCCACCGAGGCGGAGCCTGTGCCACAGCTGCCTCTGAAACAGCAGCTGTTGACGGCGAAAGAGGAGATCGCACGCATTGCTGAACTCCTCAACGAGGACCCCGAGGAACACGCAGGTTCGTTCAAGAAGCTGGCTCTAGTTGCGGGCCCGCAAGCGCCCGTACCTGTTAGAAAACTAGTTCTTGCTGCACAAGCTGCAGTCTACAAAGACGTGATCCCCGGCTATCGAATACGAGCCTACAAGGATGAAGAGCTTGGAAGCAAAATATCAAAAGACGTTCGGCGGACAAGGCAGTACGAACAGGCACTCGTAGCCGGTTACCAAGCCTATGTCAAGCAGTTAGCTTCGCTCACAAAAGCGAATAAAGGTGACGTGGACAGTTTGTCCTTAAGGAGCGTGGCCATCAGCTGTGTTTGTACGCTTCTTCTCTCAGTGCCACATTTCAACTTCCGCACAGAACTATTGAACGTCCTGGTACGTGAGCTAGGTGGACGAGAGGCCACATCTGATTTCAATAAATGCATTGAGACATTAGAGAAATTCTTCGCACAGGATGACGATGGAGCGGCTTCCTTGGAAGCTGTGAGCCTTGTGACAAAGATGATGAAAGCGAGGGACTACCGGGTCCGGGAAGAAGTTCTTAATACTTTCTTCCAGCTACGCCTCCTGTCGGAACTTACCGCACAGAGTTCGACGACCAAGACCGACAAGCCTGAAGACATTTCGAAGCTGCACGGGCGGAAAGTCAAGAAGGAGAAATTCGAGCATCGCTCCAAAAAGGAACGAAAATTCGCAAGGGAGCGGAAAGCGGTTGAGAAAGAGATGCGTGAGGCTGACGCAACGGTTAACTACGAGGAACGGGAAAAGATGCAGTCTGAAACCCTCAAGATGGTGTTCGTCACTTACTTCCGAATCCTCAAGACTGGGATCCCACATTTGATGGGGGCGGTCCTGGAGGGCCTCGCCAAATATGCCCATCTCATCAATCAGGATTTCTTTGGAGATCTACTTGAAGCACTCAAGGATATCATTAGTGAAGCCGATGCAGCCTCGAAGGGTGAATTGGACGAAGACCAGATCGCAACATCAGGATTCTCCGCTCTTGACGTTGATCTCGACACTGACGCATCCCGTAATCGAATGCGAGAATCACTCCTCTCAACGCAAACAGCCTTCACCCTCCTGTCGGGTCAAGACGCATCCAAAGCGGCCTCGAGCCTGCATCTCGACCTCTCTTTTTTCACTTCCAATACTTTCCGATCACTCTACCCACTTGCACTTGATGCCGATGTAGAATTTGGGCCCAAGTCCCTCCGGCTCGCAGATCCGCACGGAAGAGAGGGCACGAATTCCACCGGTTCACAAGCTAGCAACAAAGTTAACATCTCGACGCCAATCCTACTGCTCACGCGGGTGTTGACATCCATCCTTCTTACGCCATCACAACCACCCCCAACCATGACGGCCGCAGCATTCTACAAACGCCTTCTGACGATCGCACTGCAATTGCCAGAAAAGTCCACTCTAGCACTGTTAACGCTCATGGCCAGGATCACCGACAAGCACGCCCGCAAAATCGAGCCGCTGTGGTACAGTGATGAAAGAAAGGGGGACGGTGTGTTCCGTAGTGAGAGCGACAGCATTGAAGGCTCAAACGTACTGGCAACCGGCAGTGGTGTCTGGGAGGCAGAGTTATTGCGCAAGCATTATTGTCCGCAGGTCAGGGAGCAGGTTAAAGGGATTGATAAGGTGATTGCTGGGTTAAATAGATAGGTAAAGAGGCGAATTCTGAGATGCATATCGTCAACAGGCATTACCGCAGCGCATTGCGTAATTCATCTACATAGTCTCAGCCATGAATGCGAAAGACGAGGATTGTCCGTATGATAAGGCTGCCAGCCCCGTTTTTGGAACTAATTAGGTCATCCTGGTAAACCTCGCCATTTGGGTACCATTTTCGAGTTTAAAGTGAACTCTCTTACGAAACCAGACAGATGACTATTGAGGCGAAGTGTGCCGTGAAGGAGCAAACCTTGATTTCATGGTAGGAAAACTTGAATTGACAGTGGGCAGGGGATATCAAACGCCACTTGTGGCGTTGCGAAAGTCAGGCTTAGATTTGATAAGAGTGTTCCGTGCAAAGACATTGGTGGAGTGTGCTTGCGGAAGCTAATGCCGTTCTCAACTGACATCCCAACAAACTCATCTGAGCTTCGATTATCGCATGTGCTTTTTGAACTATTCAGCCAATAAGCACATGCTGTTGATTTCTGCGGGGTGAACCTACAGCTGTGCAACCCATCCTTGTAATGCAGGCTGCACTGGCACTTGGGAAACTTGGAGCTGGCATGGAATCACTGCTAGCAGTTAGGCATGGTATTCCCTTTCCGACTTGGCCGATGGCGTTTATACGGGGCACAAGCATCCATCTTATATGTAAGCCCTTGGAAACTGGGTTTGTGGTGTGACGGGTTCGACAAAGTGTTTCAATCTCGCTGTCAGCGGCTCTCCAGCTTTTCAAATTCCTCTGTTGTGATTTTGAAGCTTTGACCCAGTGCGGTGGAAATTGCAAACAAGAATACTCGCAAGTCGTTGCCACCTTTTGTCATTGATATCTTCGACATCACGACATTCTGGGTTTCTTTTCACTCAACATTCTGTGAGATCGTTGGGGCGACCTGTACGTTTGGACTATCAAGTTATGCTCCTTGCCAGAACGTTTTGCTGACCAAGTTTTAGGACATTTTGGATCTCATCCTCGGATCTGGGTTGTGGCACGTGCTTGTTGCAGAGCAAAAGGATTGTAATTGGTATCTGGAGGACATCGTCAACGACTGGGCGAGTTATTCCGGAGTCTCAGAGGTAAGACTTGTGATCATGACTTGCACGCTTTCTCCTATCTCAGTTCACTCGCTGTCTTGCTCTTCGCGAGGCTGGATGCTCGAAGAAGGCGTGTTACATGGGGAACGGGTGAAACCAAAGCTCACAGAGAGGACTGGAAACGCCGCAAACGCACAGTTGTATGTGTATTCTGTATATTTGGGTGAGATTGCAGTATGCCATGTTGGTTTGCTTCTTGCGGACCATGAGGGAATGGGTTTGGCAGGCACGACTCAGCATTAAGTTGATACCTTCAAGGCTGCACAATGTCGACATGTGACTGCAAGCCCTATGGTAGTTGAACGCCGAGCCTGAGAGGAAGGAACGGAGTGATTCCCACATTCAAGTTTTGAAACAGGAGAAGCAGGTCGCGGATTCGTCGTGCTTTGCGAGTCGCAATTCCTCAGCATCAAGAATGAACTTTCATCTCCTACTCTTCCTCCTTCTCATTCATCCTCATCATCTAAGAGTATTCTTTTCTGACAATCTCAGTCTCATAGTTTGCGAAGCTTTTCTTTATTCATCTTCTCTCCAGAGCTGTTTCGAACATTCTTGAGACTTGATCTGCTGGCAGTCATTCATCATCCGTCATTGCTCATCGCTCATTGTTGCGAAAGGTAGAAGACACAACATCATGGTCTCTACTATTATCACCTTCAGCAAGGCAGACATTAAGCCACCTGTCTTTTTAGCTGGAAGTTTCTCACAATGGACTCCATTGGAGATGAAGGTCAAGCAGAGTGACAACGCTGGCTCTGTTGAGAACCTATTTTCGTATGAGACCGACCTCCCACCCGGGGAATATCAATACAAGTTCAGATTAGGTCCTGGTGATTGGTGGGTCTTGGATGAGTCGTCACCCTCAGGTATGTATTGTTCAGCTTGTTCCCGCTAGTATAAGACTCATCTGCCTGACTTGTTCTAGCTGACGATGGCTCTGGCAACGTCAACAACATTCTCAAAGTCCAACCAGAGGAGCTGAAAGCCACACAGTATGACAAAGAGAAGAATATGGCACAAGTCCCGATTGATGCCAAGGACCAAACCTCACCTAAATCCCTTTTAAATTTGCAAGGCAGCCAGGAAACCCCAGCATTGAGTGGAAACGTCCCGGGAAATATTGGCAAGGGTATAGTGAAAGCGCAAGGACCGACGAATGAAGACCCTCAAGAGAAGTCTGCGAAGGTAAACTCCCACGTTGATGGTCCCAAGGAAGATTCCCTACCCGATATTGCACCACCGCCATACTCGGAGGCGACGGAAACTGGAGCTGGACTAACCCCTTCATTAAAATCAGAATCTGCCACTTTGGAGAGTGCTGATGGCAGGAACGATGCTCGAAATCATGACGTCAAAAGCTCTGCTGAAAGCAAACAAAGCCATGACCCTTGGACCGATCGCCTTCGCAGTAGAAAGTGAGTATTACCCCTCGCGTTAAAGCGTTTTCAACTGACTTGTCCAATAGTGTGGCACTGGTCATTGCAGTTCTCGTTGTTCCAGTGGCTGTCTCTTTTCTTTGGTATCGCTAAAAGGTGGATCCCTCGTCCATTCTCCTCTGCAAAAGTACCAAATTAAACTTATCTGTTGAACGGATTCTCTACATCCCGTGATCCCAAATCACATGAGGGCTGTTAACTACCAGGACTTTGCTTTCGGGTTACCCTTCTTATTGTTATCAACATGCTGCTCAAGGGCCCAGACATCCTCGTGAATGCCGATCTGACTTCTGCATGGATTTATCATGATGTTTGGCCGTGCTATTGTCTATTCAACTCCTATGCTGTGAATACGCTGCAATTATGCCCGACTTACTCTGGCGGACCGCCTTCAGTCCCGCAATATTCTGCTGAAGAGAGACAGGTACAGAACAGTCATTCACTCATCTCACATTTGTATCCCCCCTTAGCAAAAGCTTTCCTTGTCCATTTCCACTCGTCGATCTTTTGTGAACCCAGACAAGCTAAAACAAAACCTCATCTCGTTCTTCTCAAATACAAACACAAACCATACAAACCATACCGGACAAGATGCCAGCAATCTCCTTCTCTCTGGCCCCTCCTTCCTCCGCGTCCTCCTCAAATGGGGACGAGCACCAGAACGACAACCAGCAAGTTCTGGAAAACACCACCACCACCACCACCACCACCACCACCACCACCACCACCACCACCACCACCAACAACAACAACAACACCAACCCCAACCGGGGCCCGGGCGCCGGCCTGAGACGAAATGCTGGACATTTGTCTCTGGCTGGTGCCAGCACATTCGCACCAGTCACTTCGCCGCCGTCGACCCCGGAGGTCATACGAGCAAACATGTGGGATGAGGAGAGGGAGCGTGCCATCTTCAGGGCCATAATTCGGCGCCTGTTGAGATCGGGCTGGGTGGTGAGGCGTGGGTGGCTGCTGCTGCACGTGGGTAGGGATGATGGTGGAGGGCTACGACGGTGGTGGGCATGGCGATGGCTGAGGCGGGGATGGAGGCGGGTGAGGCGTGTCTCTCGCTGGTGGTGGCAGCAGCGGTGGTGGTGGTGGTTGTGATTGCAGGCGTAGAGACCGCCGTCACGATTCCCTACGTTGAGGGGAGGCGAGAGTTGGGAGCGGGGTGGTGGGTTGTGGATGGCTCTCGGATGAATCAGATCGAATACTCTTGCGCCACCAGTGGCTGCTATGCTCAGGTGGAGCTAGCGATGAATGAATATAGAGATGAACCTTTGGCGCACGTTGAACTTACTTCATTCTTTTCCTATATGTATATCTTTTGTGGCTGATGTGTGTTTCATGACATTTGGCCGTTACTGCGCTCAGGACAAGAGTTGGCTGTATCGTGTCGTATTGTATATGCCATGGTCGCCAGTGCTAGGAAGGCCCCCTCCCTTCAAGAAGTCAACAAGCAGCGACAGCGAACTAGTAACCGATGTATCAACGGTTCACCTTGCCGGCTCAGGGCTCCATCGTAGCAAATCATAACCCAATTCCCGACCTCACAACCTTACAACTTACCCAAGGCAGCAACCGCGCCCTTGGTATCATCCTTCGAATCCTTGACCAACCCACTAATTGCCCGAAAATGCGGATTCTTCGCATCCCCAAGCAGCTCAAACAACACACTCTCGCTGGTCGTAACCACGGCGCCCTCACGCGCAAGCCTCGCGAGCGCAATGGGCCGCTCGAGCTCGTTGCAGCTAGACACGCCGTCCGCGAGCACGTAGACCTTGTGCCCGCGCCGCAGCAGGTCGAGGGTCGTCTGCGTCACGCAGATGTGCGTCTCGATGCCCACGATGATCACGGACAGCTGGTGGTGCGAGGTCGACGTGCCGATCATGTCGGCCACTTCCGGAACGACCATGCTGAAGACTGTTTTGTCAATTTCGGTCAGGGGCGCAGATTGGGCCGGGAAGAGAGAGGAGACTTCCGGGACGGTGGCACCGAGTCGCGCGGCGTTTTGCGTGGTGGCGATTATGGACATGTTGAGGATTGATGCTGTAGAAACGGAAATAGGGATTGAGGTTAGTTGAGTTGCGAGGCGATGGGGATGGAAGTGAGTGGAGGAGAGTGCCTCGTTCCGCCACTCCTTAACATGATGGATGCTTTGGTGGTGACGAGGCACACCCCCCTGCAGACGGACGCAAAGACGGAAAGACATACCAGCTCTGACCATTTTCTGTGTTGTTGATACACTATTTCCCGGCGGGAGAACACATCTGTCAGCAAGCCAGCTTTTGTACGGTGGGTAGTGTATCTTCTTGAAAGAGCACAACTGGACCAGGGGTGAGGCGGGGGAGAGAGAGAAAGAAGACATACACCTTCCCAAATTCCCATATCGCATTTCGAAATTTATCCTGCACATCGCAGACACTACATCATGAAGAAGGGTCAGGTAAGCATGCATGCCAGCCAGTTAAGCCCCAGGAATTTTTTCCCCCGGCCCGGGGATGAGTGGTGGGTAGAGCTGATCGACATACAAGAGTATCGGGCTTTCTAGACGCGGACAGAATGTGGATGTTAGCTTGGGTGCTCTGTAAGTCTATGGAAAAAAAGAGAAAAGGGCAAGAAAAGGATGAGTGTATGATGAACATCAACACCCGGTATTCTAATCGGACGAGGAGCCGGGATGGCGACGGTGAACGACCCTGAAGGAGGGCAGCTGGAGTTTTGACGTAATGAGTGAGCCTCCTCCCCCTCCTCCTCCTCCTCCTCCTCCTCCTCCTCCTTGCTCCTCAAAAATTCGTCGCAGATCCAAGAGATAGACCAGACATCATACCACTTTAATGGCAAATCCAAACGATGAACAGAACTCCGTAGGTTTAAGAGGATGGGAGGGAGGTTATCACATACCGAGACGTTTCTCAGACATACTGGGCGATCAGGGGTCTCCTTTTGTATACGGCCGCTTTCTGGTATTTCTCGAGGAAATGATATAGGAACAAAATAATTGAGCGCCGGCGACCCTCGTGCCTGGAGGCCCTGTGGCTGTGTAAATAACGCGGTTGGGGTAAGGGGATATTCTTTTTACCGCAACGGAAGAGGTATCCGTGCCGTTGACGCACCTTATCCGCCTTACAAGAGTAATGGCGAAATGAAAACTTAACCCAGAAGATGAGACGAAAGGCTGAAAGCGAAAAGGAATGCCCAACTATTTATTGTGTCTGGGGAATAATTAAATATACAGGGACGACGTCGAAGTTAGATTTTACAGTAAATACTACTGTAGGTGGTTAGAGCGTCGGGGAAGAGTTCGGTATGGATCGGGCTAACGGGACGATCAGCGATGACTGAGAGGCTGATCAGCCAGGAAGTCCGAAAAACGTAATCCTATCTAAAGGCTATTATGCATGTGGCATTGTACTTGGAAATATAGGATGTGTGGGGAGAATATGGAGCTGGCTGGAGTTTGGTGGAGTTCATCAACCTTTTACTCTCATCATAAACTTACAGTAGTACAATGTATTTCAGTGCTTCATCTAGATTCTACGTATCCTCGAGCTCTGGTGCTGATTGAGAAAGACTGAAAGAGCGTTTGATATCTGGCCTTGTCAAATTTTTAACAGTTTCCTGGATACGCGGATTTCCTCGCCTTGAGGCTTGCACACCCTGTGCGTCTTCGTCGGATTCTGCTTACGCCCCGAATCTTTTAAGAATAATAAATACAGTGGAGTATTGGTCCAGCCTCCTTCCCTCCAACAAACAACGCTACAAACACCAAGGAGAGCGGATTCATCTTTCAGAATGCTCTTGCCAAAGTCTTTGATTGAGCCGACTGCTGTCTAGGTAGTTTGGTGCTGTCTCTATCCACTTGCCGTGGTTCGTCTTCCTGGCCCAGTATTCAACCAACCAAAGGCCGTCCCGGATCCTATCGGATTGGCCTTTGTGACTGGTGTTGGTTGTGCACCCTTATCATCCCCCAGGTCAGGTTGACTCGCTTTCCTACTACTATCGGCTGCCTTTCCTGCTGCATTGTCAGAATTAACTGTAGGAACGGTCGTAGAAGAGGTCGTTCTATTCGCATTCGCCATGGTCTTGCTCGGTCGCAACACTTTCATAGGTCTAGAGCTGCTGGGTTTTGCGTATGTCGACGACGATTTGGAAGCTGCATCATTACCTGTTGCATTGGAGGATGCTGATCGCCAGGAAGTAGACCACACTCCGGACCCTGATTTGGAAAGTGGTGTTGTGAAGGATTTCTCACTCCCAGTGGTAGACTTGGAGTCCTCGGCTGCGACTCTCGAAGCATTCAAATCGAGACTAGATCTCGTTGAAGGTTCATTCACATGCTCTGATCTTCCTGCTTCTGAGTTAGTTGCGGCATCCACACCACTTGACACACCATCAGTGAGAGAGGCGGTATCTGGCCGCACAAGTCTCCCTGGCCGACCAATGACTCCAAGATGGCCTTGACCTGACGGCGAAACAGGAGGTGGTAACACTGCTTCGATGGATGATGATCGCTTCCGTGACGATGTGCTCAAGTCTCTATATGCTGCATCGTCTTCTGGTCGAACAAGTGGAATTGAGAGTTGATTCCGCTCCTCATCAAAGATCATCAACTTATCTTGCGAGAACAAGATGTCGGCATTGTGACTTCTCAAAACATCACTGCCCAATATGATCTGAATGGAATAATCAATCACTGGATGCTCATCAACCACAAATTTAACAATCAACGTAGGTATTTGAGGTACAGGACTGGCTGACCGCATTGCAGGGGAATGGATTTTGGCCTCTGTCAAAAATACCGGGAGTCTAATGGCTCGACTATCACCGTCTTCGAAGACAGAATCACTCAGTCCCAATTTTTGGATGAGGGAAGAGCCGACGGAGGAGGACGATGAGCCTGTACAAATAGCTGCGTAGAGAAGAGAATCGTTGGTAAATGTCTCGGTAAGCCAGCATCGAATTATGGATGGGCATGGCCCAAGGACGAAAAATCCAGGCGGAGGATTGCCGGACACTCTGGGCGAATTGTGAATGGATCCAAGCAGTCTGCTGGAGTCTAGACCAAAACTGTTCGTTCGGGCGAACCCTGAGGCACTAGCTCGGCCATCAGATCGGTGGGACAGAGATCTCTCGGACATGGCATGGCCTCCAAGGCCACTTCCAGTGCGCGTCGGGAGCTCAATGGACTGTCGAGAAGAGCCATAGTGGTTGTTCGCGCTTTCATCAAACCTCACCGAGTTTGCCCTGGATGCAGCAACTCTCCTGGGATCATCGTTGACATCTAAAGTCAAGGAACTCATCATACTCGTTCCAGGATCGGCATCAAAGTTACGGAAGGCTTCAGCGGCGGGGTTCTGAGTAGATTCTGCGAGTTTTGTTAGTGGCTGCTCATGCCCCAAGTGACTCAGGACGGGTCATACCATGTTGTGAAGCACTCAGTACACCAGGGAAAGGGGAAGCGGCACCCCATAGACTTCTCGTTCTAGAGGCATCGGGGATTTTCTGTTCAAGACGCATGATTCTGTCCGAGTGGTTCACCTGGGTTGCTGAGAGTTCGTTAAGGGTCTCTTGAATGCGCCACAATTCGTCCCTTGTGGCCAACCCTTGGGTGGTGTCCATAGCCAACAGGTCAATATACAGATAGAGGCATCGGAGGGGCCGAGAGCACACGAGCGATTGTGTTTAGGATTGAGCCCGAAAGTAGTGGCAGAAGCAGTGCGGAACCCTTTGTCGAGTACAGTGGCACGCAGGAGTGCCCCTTACAAGAATGCACTCCTGGCTTGACGCCAGCCACCTGGCAAAGCCTTCCACCGACTTTTCTAAGCACCCGAACAGATCTTAGGACCTCATTGAATGCTGATTGGTATATGGCAGAGACGAGTCAAGATTGGATGGTGAGGTTGGTTCAGAATGCGCCGGAGTTTGCAGGTGGAGGAATATGAATGGTTCTGCTGGCTGTGTCTGCAAGCCGCACTGGGGACGTATAGGCCAAAGGATAACAAGGATGATCAGATATCGTTGCGATATTCTATGGTCGCATAATCAGGGACATGAAATCGAGGGGCAGTCGTTAATAGATAGAGGGTGGGATGGTAGAAAGTAGGGTTCTCGCAAGGGATAGTGGGAGGGATGACCTCAGGACTGATATAGAGGAAGTGGAACAATAGTTGCAGGGTGTACAAGGTCAGAGCTTAGACGGTGATGGATTGATGGATTGAGGAGGCTGTGGAGGCTGATTGTGGATGATAGGTCTGAAGGCAACAGTGAGGTGATATGTAGCAATCTAGCGGTCCTTAAAAATCAACGAATGCTTCAAAGGCACCCGAGGGTCCAACCCTCCATCCAAATTTCAATCCTGAGAGCCTTGGAAACTTGAATCCGCCGAGTGCCAAGCCATCATCCTTGCACTTGTCCTTTTCGGAACAATGCTGGAAAGGAAATTTAACTGCTATTAATATGTTACTCGTACTTACCTAAGTAGCATATGACTGCACCACGACTGGTCCATCAAGTGTGAGGACGTGGTAGATAGATAGTACTAACCTGAGGCAAATAGTATGCTAATTACTGCTTATATCCTCCAAGTTCGCTAAGAGATTGAGCAGTCACTAGCACCTGCGATCCCAAAGTATGGAGTATGTACCTAGCCTAAGGTAGGATTGCGCTGCTGGCTCTGCCATAATACTTCTCAGCTAGGACGGCAACGATGAACTAGATTGGAACCCTTTCACATTGGCTCGCATGCACCTAAAGGGACAATTCATCAAGTTGGGCCACAGAAATACGAGATAACACTGACTGTGAAAGTCCTGCTTCCAGACCCTGGGACCAGTTGAACAGCTCTGATGATGAGTTGGACGGGTTATTTAATACTTGGAAAGAGCTGCTCAAATGAGCAAAAGGAGACACAATGAGCTACTAACCGATTTTGTGATCCACTCGCTGGTTGAACAGAACCCTCTATACTCGGTTCCTTCTCCACCTTACAAAACACCCCATATTAAGTTCTAGCTTATGGAATTTATATTGGAAGCCGGATAGGTTGGTTCACGGCTCATTTCCGCAGCTGGGGAAGAAGTATGATCTAGCAAGGCGGAGTCTCCCCCTATTTGTCATCGGCAGTTATATATCATATGGTGAATAGCCGATACTCCGCATTTTGACCCTCTGGACAGACGACTGATAAACACTCACTTATACGTACATAAACGTATATATCTACTCGATACGCTGCATCACCAGGATCCTGTTCGAGCAACTTACGGTATCAAACTCCTTCCCTTTCCCTCTCAGAATACCCGAAGCGATGCCACGACGAATATTGGTCACCGGAGCCACTGGTAACCAAGGTTGTTCACTTTGAGATCGTAGGAAATTCAACTGTACTGAACACATTTCTGGCAGGAGGCTCTGTAGCCAGGCTATTGCTTCAAAGCCCTGCGGAGTTCACTGTTCGCGCACTGACCCGCAATCCAGAGGCCAGTGCTGCAAAGGCTCTCAAGGATGCAGGAGCTGAGGTTGTGCGAGGCGACCTCACCGATCGATCCTCGTTAGATGCTGCTTTCAAAGACTGCTGGGGTGCTTTCGTGGCCACAAATTTCTATGATAGTGTCAGCAGACATTCTCCAAACTGAAGTTTTCAATCGACTGACTAAGAAAGATAGACCATCAAAGACGACCCCGCAAGCGAAGAAACCCAGGGGCGCAATGCAGCTGATGCAGCGCTGCAGGCTGGATTGAGCTGTTTCGTTTGGAGCACACTGCCTTCATCTCTCGAGATTTCAAATGGAAAAGTCACATGTGAGATCTATGAAGGCAAGCATCGTGTTGACAGTTATATCCATGACATTGGGCTTCCTGCGGTTTATGTCTTCACTGGTAATTTTTACGAGAACCAGATCTTTCGTGGCCACGTCGTTGAGACCGAAGACGGCCTTGAGTTCCGGCAGCCCATTATCAAAGGTGACATTAAGCGTAAGTTGGAATCCTCTCATTCAGCAGATTGATCGGATTGTTCAAGGTCAGCGCTAAGTGAAGAATGTTGAGACAGTTCATATGCTCTGGGTTGAACGTGATCTGGCTGCTATTGTGGTAGCAATCCTTGAGAGGTGGGTTTCTGCGAAGGAGACATTGCTTTATAAACATCTGTACGCAATGGATGCCGTGCGGACTCCGAATGAAATATGCTCCATCATTGAGCGAGGTCACAATCCCCTTGGAGCAAATCGAGCTCCGCAGACGGCTGACCCATTTCCAGTAACCGGAAAACCTACCAAATATGTTGTCCTTCCCAGCACTGGCAACGAGGCTCGAGATACCATGTTCAATCTTTACAATCTGACAGGCACCTATCCGGGAGTCGAGTTACCTGATCCAAATGTATTGAACCTGGGTGTAGAGCTGCATGGAGCCGAGCAATTCGCGCGGGAAAGGCTGATACCGCATCTCCAGCGCATGAAAAAATCCAGATAAATCCGTCGACTCTGGATGTTGCCGCTTCAATTCAATAAAATGGTGTTGGGACCTAGTCGATCCCCTAGTGTATTATACCACTGCTAGACCAAATAATGTTTCAACAAGTTATGATTGACTTGATCTGACAGTTTTGCCAGCCCTGAAATCAATTTACCTAGCGCTGCCACCGCCATAGGGTGGAGATGAGTAGAATCAGGGTAGCAGCATCCATTGTTGCAGCCTTGCATGACACTCGACCCTAGCAAGGCGATGCTGAATCCTCTCTGATTAATATTGGTCGTTGGAAGCTAGATCCCACATGTACTGGACTCGAAGGACGAGTCACGATATATGTCGCAGTGAATGCCCATCACCTAACACCCAAAGAGGAATATCGGGCATTGAGTTCCAATTGGCAAGATGAATGGAGCCGACGCCGTACCCCAGCATGCCTAAACACATATGGGGACACCGAGCCACACTTTCGATATGCTGGCGGATGGGTATGGTGGTGTTCGATCTGCAAGGCATGGCGATGGTAGTTGAAAAGCTGACTCCGTGCTGATAGTTTTATGTTCTTGGTATGATCACCAGATAGGGGAATTGGCCAGTGGTAGGGACTCAGTGAGCCAATCTTACGTATCTTTGGCACGTTGCAAGGCATGCGCAGGGTTGAGGTTCAACCTCGCAGCAGCGACCTCAAAAAATCATCCTCGAATGATATCGCACGGGGCCTCAAATCAACAAGAACAATTCAAGGGCAACTTGATATCACCGTCAGAATATTTCGTGCAATGCGAAGGTACATGATTCCGTTGGGAGCGGATATTGACTCCTGTCCGGAAGCATTCAATGCGGGTATGCAAACCTCGCACATCCATACTATCTGGTTAGCCAGTTTGGTAGTGCCTTGGTTACAGCCCACTTCTTCAATCTATTAGATAGAAGGGAGACTCAATCTAGCTGATGCCGTAAGGCCCTTGCTTGACAGTGGTTCTCATACGCGGCATCGTGTATGCCCGCCCCTCCCAGACGTGGTGTGATCCGAATGGTTGGGGCCAAATAGCAGTGCCGAGTATTCCAAGACAGGGAATCGAGGGTGGGAGGACATCTCACAAACACCTTCGCTACAGAATGGCCTTGCAGCTTCACCGCGATCCTATCGAAAGCATGTCGCCCGTTTTAAGGGTGCAGGGATACAAGAATCAGGGTCTTCCCTGGATGCCATTCGCCGGCACAGAGCCGAACTCCATCCTTTTACAGTGTACTCCTTACTCCAGATGAGATTCGCCAGCGGTGTTGGGGATTGTGCGTTGTTGGTATCTCGAGACCCACTAGATAGCAACAACCTGGCGAATTGACTGTAGGGTCAGCATATCAATAGTCCCCATTGTGGGATCATCGATCGAAAGTCCGTGAGGGCGTGCGGCCAAGGGACTGGCAGCCGCGTTGTTAGCGTTAAGCTGCATGCATCATCTTTTGTTCTAGAAGGATATGATGTCCTTGGTAGTGGATAGTACGGAGTAGAACTGCTAAGATGGGATATGCGGAAGACTTGGTACATGGTATTGAAATGCTTCCGACTTCGATGCGTGGTCATGAGTTCCTTCTGTTGCTGGGAAGAGGAGCATTCCACGAAGAGCATTTGCCATGAATATCCGCGACGGACTGCCCATACTTTGAGCTCGGCGCTCGCCTGAAAAGAATTTTAAGCAATGTTGACGCTTTATTCCGTAAGTCTCTTGGTCAAATGAGGACTTGGACAGGAATCCTCCATGTGAGTGTGAGCGACTCCGTATGGTGGTTCGATATCTAGACTGAGTCCACTGTTTATCCGACACTAACCAGGAACTCAAAGATGATAGTAGAGTAGCAGTCGGATAGCTTGGCAAGTCGCGGGATGTCGGACGATTGGCCCAATCAAAGGCGGGACAGATCAACCTCGGCGCAAGAGATGTTCGGAGTCAGCCACGGAGGGAGGCGAGAAAGAGATAGTGTTTCCCTAATCCTGATCCCTCGCGTCCCAGGATGATCGCCTTCTCCGCAGATGAAAAAGTGGGCAACTGGGCAAATAACACCCCCGCCACTAGGAGCACGCGACCCGAGGCAGCGTCGTAGCACCATGAACCCTTCGGTGTCTTGGTAGAAGCTCTGGCAAGACAAGTCAGAAACAGAATCCGGGTGGGCAATGGCGAATAGCGATTTTGGTGCTACCGAGTAATCTAGGTTGGGATAGAAGACAATGAGAAGAATCTCCAAGTTGCGGAAACCATGGGCTTGATGGGAGCCAATATGAACAAGCTAATCACGGATTTGATGAATGGCAACTTTTGCCCCTCCATACAACGCATGCACCTGCATGGCAATCAGCCTGGTGACCGGGGTGTACACAATTTGATAAAGTGAATGCCCGA
>Ga0105239_10001525_pt1 | contig 30758 bp, 21 predicted proteins | sample KBSC44metaG_FD_92761 | JGI IMG/M metagenome (GOLD analysis project Ga0105239, IMG submission 92761) | Corn rhizosphere microbial communities from Kellogg Biological Station, Michigan, USA - KBS C4-4 metaG | ecosystem: Host-associated > Plants > Roots > Rhizosphere > Soil | place: Michigan, USA...
GCCTCCATCGAAGGCTATGTTGGCATAAAACCTTGGTTCGCGCGCAAAATGCTCTTTTATAGTAGTGTATCCGTTCTGGATATAAAAACGACTGGCATAATCGCCGTTTTGCAGGTTGAACCGGCCGGCGTAGTCAAATGTATTGTCTTCGTTTAGCGGAACGCCTTTATCAGTATAAAAAAGCTCTGCTGTAGAAATTGGCACCGCAAATGTTGACGGGTTTGAGAATATATTTACAGCAGACTTTGGGGTCATCCTGGGAGTAGCATAACCCTGGCAAGGGAATGTTGGATTTAAGGCCCATATCAGTTCAGCATTTTGATCCCATTTTTCTGTTACGGCATTTTGTATAGTTAAAACCTTATTTAGTGAATCAGGCACGCTGATTGCCGGCGCCGAAAAGGTATATAACTTTAACCCTGCGGCAGTACAGGCATCAATGGCTGCTTTGGCAGCAGTTGCCGCTTTTTGCCATTTTGAAGCATCATACGTACCTGAAAAAAGAGGTGTTCCATTTTTATTTTTGATGCCCACATAGTCAGGGTTACCGTTAAATAAAGGACTTGCTGCTGTGGCTAAAACCTCTGCTTTAACAGATAGCGCTATTACCGAGGTTATCCGGCCAAGTTCCTGTGCCTTATTATCAATAACCGCCGGCAGGTTTGGTGCAGCTTCATCCAACAATTGGGTGATGTAGCTGAATACTGAATCGACGGGAGACCTGGCTACCCTTACCTGTTCTGTTGAAGCCGTTATATCTAAATTTGTTTTGATAATAGGTATCGGTCCGTATAAACGCACCAAGTAGTAATGATAATAAGCTTTCAGAAATTTCACTTCGGCTATCCAGCGTTGTTTTTCTGAAGGGCTCAGATCAATGGGTTTATCAATATTTTCGAGCATGGTGTTACACCGGCGTATTGAACGATAAATGGCCACCCCTCCATTTTCACCATCCCAGAAATTGAGGCCCACATTGCCGCTGGTTTGGGTTCCGCGGATAAGGGCAAAACCGGTTTCCATAATCGGGTGATTGGTAAGATCGTTAGGATAGATAATCTCGGACGAAGTGGTAAAGCCAACATTAGCCGTAGGATCGTAAAACTGCTGTAACGTAGCATAGCAGGTAAAAAGATAGTTTTCTGCTTCGTTGCGGTTTCTGAATGCATAATCCAGCGTGCCGGTATTATCAGGAACAACATTCAGGTATTTTTTGCATGATACTCCTGAAAATACCAGGATCATCAGTATTAAGCTTTTATAATATTTTTTCATAATTCTATTATTTATAAAAAATAAACAATGTTATAGCGTCGCGGTTATGCCCAGGTTAAACACCTTTTGGATAGGATATGCAAACCCGTTACCTCCAAGTTCAGGGTCCCATAATTTAAAGGGGGCCCAGGTATACAGGTTTAAGCCGTTAAAATATATGCGGCATTTGGTAACGCTTATTTTTTTGGTGAGCGATGCCGGCAAGGTATAGCCAAACTCCACCGACTTAAGGCGAAGGAAACTTCCGTCGCGCATCCAATAGGTGCTATTCTGGCGGTTGTTCTCTATCTGGTTGCCGGTGACACCCAACCTTGGGTATTGCGCATAGAGGTTTTGATTATCTTCAGACCAATGATTATCCGCAAACGCTTTCAACAACTGCGTATTGCCATAGATATATGGGTCGGGGCTTTGAATGAATGGGCTTACCCGGCTTGGATCGATAAAAAATGATACCCTTGCCTGTCCCTGAAAAAATGCCGACAGATCAAAACCTTTATATCCGGCAGAAAGGCCATAACCATAAACAATTTCGGGAATTGTGGGATAGCCGATAAAGGCTTCATCGGCTCCGTCTATCTTCCCATCCCCGTTCAGGTCGCGGTATTTTATGTCACCTCCCATTGGCGGGATGCCATTGGTTGAGAAAATCTGCGACGGCGAATTCCTCGCTTCATTATCGTCAACAAACAAGCGCTCTGCTATGTAGCCGTATTGCCGGTTAATAGGCTGGCCCGACTCATAGCGATATGCTTCATTATATTGAGGCTGTTCATAGTTTCCATAAGTACTTGTAGCAAACGTAAAGTTACCGCGCCCCTGCATCCAAAAGTTCTTGCTGAAGGTTTGCCTGTAATCCATCTGGAGGTCAATACCTTTCGTATCGGCTGTTCCCAAATTTGCCGTAACGTTCGACTCAAGCCCCATTGTTGTGGGTATGGTACGTTCCTGTAGAATGTTATACCTGTGGTATTTGTAAACTTCAGCAACTACATTCAGGCCCTTCATCAATGTAAATTCGAGGCCAACATTTGCCTGGCGCGATGTTTCCCAGGTAATGCCGGGGTTGGCGTAGTTATTAATGGTAACGCCATTGCGGGTATAGCCATTGTTGGTACCAAAGGTGGCGGGATTACCCCCATTCAGGTTTACGTTCGAAATGTAGTAAAAGCGCTGTGAGCCGATATTATCATTACCAACTGTGCCAAAGCTTGCGCGCAATTTTAAACGTGAAATTATATTCGCCAGGTTATCGCTCCAGAACTTCTCTTCAGACACTACCCAGGATGCCCCTATCGTTGGGAAAAATCCAAACCTGTGCTCGGCAGAAAAACGCTCCGTTCCATTATAACCAAAGTTAAACTCTAAAAAGTACCGGCTTTTGAACGAGTAAGTCGCGCGGCCTGCCACGGTTAAGTTGCGGTAAGGCAATGAATATTGCAGATCCTGCTGCTGTGTAACGGGGTTTTTAGCATTTGAATAAACCGTTTGCTGCTGCGTGCCAATCAATGAGGCGCTTATGTTATGGTTGCCCAGGCGCTTACTGTAATCTAACACACCCTGGAAATAGATATAGGTGTTTAAATTATCCGTGCTCGGGTCTCTATAGTATGATAGGTATTCCGTTGCAACGTTATTGCCGGTTGGCTGCGGGTTTAGCCATTGCAGGGTGTACTGGTTTGATGTTTTGTCGTAATTCTCAACGTTGTAGTAGAACGGGGAATATCCCATTTGCGATTCAAAGTATGAATAGCGGTTGGTATGGAACAACCCGTGAAAATTAAGGCCATCGGTTATAAACCTTAAATTCTGATTAAGCTCCAGCTGGGCTGATAATCTTGATTCGGAGTAATTTTTGTGGCCGCGTAATAAAGCCGCATAGGGATTATTATATTGAATACTATTATTCCCCCCAACGTTACCAAACAAAATATGCTTCGTATTCACATTGGCCGAATCGGCTGGAAAGAAGGCCGGGAATAATACAGGGCTGGTGTGTACCGCTACGTTGTACAAATCTGTCTGGAACGATGCATCAGTTGTAAGCGGGCCATTGTATTCATTAAACATGCCCTCCAGCCTTACAATAAGTTCTGTTGTTTTGGAAAGATTGATGTTAACATTTGAACGTAGCTGGTAATTCCGGAAATTAACATTGTTGCTGTTGTTGTTCGCGATATCTTCCCTAAGTATCCCATGATCTATACTGTATGAACCGGATACATAATATTTAGCCAGTTCGTTACCGCCGCTTACACTCATATCCGCCCGCTGGGTGAGGGTGTTCTTTTTAAATAACATCTTTAGCCAGTCGACAGCAGGATAAACATATTGATTACTGCCGGGAGTGTTGGCCAGCGTGGCTTCGGTATTTATGATCTTATTTTCAGGAAATGGCAGCGGGCTTAACGGATTGCGGGTGATAGTGGCTTCGTTAAACAGCCGCATGTAAGTTATAGGATCTGCCAGCTGCAAAGTTTGGGCCGATTGCGAGATAGAGTTCTCATACCTGAAATTGATGGTAGTTTTACCTACCTTACCTTCTTTGGTACTAACCAATATAACGCCGTTGGCCCCTCGTGCCCCGTAAAGCGCGGTGGCACTTGCATCTTTCAGAATCGAAAAACTGGCAATATCGTCAACCTGCAAACGGGCAAGGTCGTTTGACGAAAGCTCGACGTTATCAATCAGTATCAGCGGGCTTTTATTGTAACCAAATGTGGTTACCCCCCTGATAAAGAATTGTGCATTGTCCTGGCCGGGCTGACCGCTTGGCTGATAGGCTATAACACCGGCTACCTGCCCGGCAAGGGCATTGGTAAGGTTGCTAGCCGGTATTTTTAAGTCGGCAGGCTTCACCGTGGTAACTGAACCAACCACGGCCTCCTTCCTTTCTTTTCTTCCGTAAGCAGTAACAACTACTTCCTCAGCCTGCTTAACGTCTTCCTGTAAAACAATATTGAACAGCTTATTCTCGGGATTTACCGTAAAGGTTTGCGATACAAACCCAATAAAGGAGACCCTGATCACGGCGCCATCCTTTACATCTAAAATAAACTTGCCGTTATTGTCTGTTATAGTTCCCACGGCGGGGTTGTTTACAACAGCAATAGTTACTCCCTGCATGGGCGCTCCTTTGCTATCCCTGACCGTACCGGTTATGGTAATATCTGCAATAATTGAAGCTATAGGGACATTGGCACTAGTACCGGAGGCATCTTTGATAATTATTGATTTACCTTCGATGGTGTAGGAAAGGTTTAAATCTTTTAAACAGATATTCAGCGCTTCTTCAATGGTGTTGTTTTGAAAGCTTACATCTATTTTATGCAGATTTTTAATGCTTTTTGGCGACCAAAAAACGTTATACCCGGTTTGTTTGTTAATTTCATTGAGCACCTTTTTTAACGAAACATCATTTTCTTTATAAGTGATCCGTTGAGAAAAAACCACGGCGCTTACCTGCATAAAAGCAAGAAAGATGATAAATGTGGTCAGTTTCATAATGCGCAGAAATTTCTTGGCGTAGCCCGAAGGCATACAAATGTTTGTAGTAAAAATTTTATACATTTGTTAAGGCTGTTTTTAAGTAAGAAATGTTATGACAATTACATTGGTGTTTAAATAAGCCATTGAGCAGGGGCATCGCGAGTGCTCCTGTTCTGCTTTCTAAACCTTTTACCGTGCCATTAAGGGGGTGGTGCTAAATTTCTCATCGTTTGATTGGTTTTAATTGGTTTATTAATTGATTTTCAATCAGGGGGACTGATTTTTCTTTTTGATTTTTATAGTCGAACCTTCTATTCGGAACCGGGCATCGCCGGTTTGTTCCATAATTTTAAGCAGCGTTGAGATATTGGAGAAACGGGTTGTTATTGCCCCAAATGTTTCATTTTTTAAGCTTTCATCTTCAAAAACAACATCCACGTTATACCACCTTGCCACGCTCCTCATTATGTTCTCCAATTTTTCGTCGTCGAAATTGAAATAGCCGTTTTTCCAGGCAATAACCTCTTCAGTGTTTATTTCAGCAACTTTGATATTGTTTGATACGGTGGCCTGTTGTCCCGGGGCCAGCAAAACGTTTTTTTCGCCGGCGGTGATGCGCACCTTGCCTTGCAGCAGGCTGGTTTTTGTACTTGCTTCGTCAGCATAAGCATTTACATTGAAACGCGTTCCCAAATCCTCAACTTCCTGTTTATCGGTTATTACCCGGAACGGAAGCGCCTGGTTATGGACCACTTCGAAATATGCCTCGCCCTTTAGTTCAACACGGCGCTCCTTTAACGCGCTAAAATTAACCGGGAATTTAAGTGATGAAAATGCATTGAGCCACACCTTTGATCCATCGGGCAAAATCACCTGGAATTGCCCTCCTTTGGGCGTTTCGATGGTATTAAAAGCGGCTTGTTGAGTTGTACCGGATGCGGCGCTTGGACCTTCGGATGCTTTGATGGTATAGATGAGTTGCCCCTTTGCCGATTTAGTTATCTGGATACCGTTCTGACTGGCGATTTTCCCGTTTCCGGCATCAGTTAATGCTATTTTTGAACCATCAGCCAATGTTAATATGGCCTTATTACCGCCCGGCGCGATATCATTTTTCTGCGTCAAAGCATTGTTAGTTTTAATTGCTGTACCCGAAAATTTTGAAACCAGCAGCAATGATACCCCTAAAATTACCAGGATAGAGGCCGCCGCTAACCACCTTGTGTAGGATATGCGTCGGGGACGTGGTTTTATTTCGTTATTGAGGCGCGAAAGCATAAAATCGCCAACAGCCTCCTCGCTTTCGGGGAATTCAGCGTCCTGGTATGCCTTTTGGCGATACCATTTTAACAGCGCTTCTTTTTCAGCTTCAGAGGCAGTATTGTCCCTGTATTTCTGAATTAAAATGTAAATACGGTCCTGGTTCAATTGGTTATTGAGGGTTTGTACAGGTGTGTACCGTGGGGAAGGGGGTAACCCTACATGGGGGTGGAAATATTTTTGAGGAAAGTAAGAAACAGGACAAATGGGCAAGGAAACAGGCTATTTAAGCAATCAGCTGGGTCCGGATATTCGCGCTGGAGGAGGCTTTTACCACCAGGACAATAAGTGAAATGCCATTCGATCGTGAAATCAAAATTCCGCGATAAAACCGTTCTCACCGGTTCAAATGGGATTCTTGAACCAGGCGGGATCAAATTGCCCCCTTGAATGCTCTGCACAATACTGCTAAGTGTTCATAAACCGGAATATAGCCTACGTTTTTAAATAGCTTGTTAGTGGCCGGATTTGTTGTATCCGATATGATTCCACATTTTGAAAAACCTCCCTCTAAAAGCTTCTTAGTAGCAGCATGTACTAACATTGTAGCGTAACCCTTTCCGCGACTTTCCTTTGGTGTGTAAAGGCTCCCAATGATAGGTAGGCGATCTTCAAGATTAAGAATTTGGGCTATACAACCAATTCCGTAACTGGTATCATATTGCAAAAGGTTCCCCTCTTGAATTAAATGCCAAACCATTCCCTGAACATAATCAATGCCGCGCCCCTCACGTTCACCCCATTCTTCCAAACTATAATCATAACTATATTGGACCAATTTCTCAAAATCTTCTGAACCCGATTTTACAGCCTTGCCTAGATGCTTTTTTTTAAGAGGTAATACCTTATCTGTCTCATAAATTATTCGGTCTTTTTCAACCTCATATGGCAAGTCATATTTTTTTAATAAAGCCAATATAACGCCTTTGTGTCCAGAAATCCGTATATTGGTATAAGTGTATCGTTCCGCTACACGCTTGTAAAGAAGATCGATCATATCCTCATTAAAGCCATTGCAATAAATCTGGATACCTACTTCGGTAGCTAAAAATAAAACACACAGAACGCCGTCAGTAATGGAAAAAGCATCGATCCCTTTAAACTCCCCACGTTTCAGTCGTTCGTGAACTTTAAGGAGGTGAAAATGTTCAAAATAATATTGTTTGATAAAAGGCTTATTTTTTATAAAGAAGTGCCCTAAAACTTCATAATTATTGATCACTGCCATGATACTAAGTTAAACATTAGTGAGCAGATGACATATTCTGATAGCATATTAGACTATATGCCTCAGCACCCCACCGGGTCAAGTGGAATGAATAGTTTATTCAAAAATTCAAAAACCTTATCTCCTTTCAATTTAATGTTTCACAGCGAATTCGAGTCAAGAATTTACTACCTTTATCCTGTATAAGATTAGGCTGATCCACATGGTTTATTTGTTTAATTCAGGATACCGTAGCGGTTATCAAATTAATTTACTCAATACTTTATCGTATCCTAACGGGTGGATAAATTATTACCGGTATACGTTCACTAATACTGAACAATATGTTGATCCTGGACTAGTTAACGACTATTTATCAATGGTCGACGAACCAGCATTAATTGTTGCTATTGATCGCTTCGCTACCAATGGATACGTTTATCATCCCATTCGCAAGGGACTAATAAAGAGTTGTTATCAGGATGGTGATAGACTGATTTTTAATGTGGAACTTAAAGAATACATTTACCCGATAAATAATACTGCATTCAACCAAGACTTAATAACTAGTTTTCCAGATCTTCCAAGACTTACAAACAACGATCCGCAATCTCGGAATGATGGTCATTACGCAGTAACCGGGTCTGATCTGATTGGGGATAGCGGTAAATTTAAAATTGGTGTTCCAGCCTGGGATAATATGACTGACCAATTGGCTGCAACTTCAACCTATAGCGCAAAAGCTAATGATGAAACCGTTTTTACACGTCTATCTTTGGACTTGTCGCCCACCATTATCAAATCAGAAACGGACGATCGGATTAATTTTTCGTCACTCTATAAACTAAGAAAAGGCAAAACTTATAAAGTGGCCTTTAGCTTTAAGTACCCTGGTCAACAAGGCAATGCTTCAGTGATGTTAAATCTAAGTGGCAAAGATTCACTAAGAATTGAGACCGGTGATACAATTGAATTAAATACAAGGTCGGATTATCGCGAAATTAAATTTACACCTAAGAGATTTGCAGATGAAAAAACAGAGACACTTAGGTTCTCGTTCACACGTCCTACTACCACTACGCCCTTCAACTTCAATAGCCCTAGAATCGCGTTTGAATTAAAAATGCATTCTGGCTGGGATTTTTGGTTACAGGTACTTTTAACGACCACATTCTGGGTTGGGTCAACCTTATTAATTGGAATTGATTACACAAAGGTAACCCCACCTTTAACTTGGCAAAGCGTAGTTGCTTTTCTAACTTATTGGAAAATTGGCGCATCGATTTTGAATGCTGTTATTCTAATTTGGATGTTTCGTTTATGGGGAGGCAAGAAGCCAAGTTAAGGATGAAGAGCCACCAACGCGCTATCCGAGACAAAAAGGCATTACTTGATTCCATAAATAAGCCTTATAATGACCTCAACGGTTTTTCGGTTAAGAGAATTTCCAAAGGAGAGTCTAAAACGATTATATTAGAATATGAATGGTTAGGGACAATGGGCCGTGCTTACGCTTGCTATGGTCTGTTTAAAGGTGCGAAGCTACTGGGTGCAATAAATTTCGGTGTACCATCAAGCCATGAAAGCCGAAATATCTGCGGACTGGAATTGTCGCCCAAAAGCATTTGCTTAGAGCGAGGGGCCTGTTCCCATCTGGCACCATCTAATGCAGCTAGTTTTTTTATTGTGAGGGCTGTTGAAATGGCAAGCAAAGATTTTGGTTGGGAAATATTTTATGCCTATTCCGACCCCGAAGCTGGTGAAATCGGCACGGTTTATCAGGCATGCAATTGGTTTTATATTGGTCAAGGTGTTGGAAGAGATCCTGGGCGCCGCAGAGAGTATTACGAAGATATTGAAGGTAATTTGATATCTGAACGAACTCTAAGACGCAGAAAACTTAAGAAGAGTGAGTTGTTAATGTCTGGATGGAAGATTCAATACAAACAGCCGAAACACAAATATGTCTGGTTCGAGGGATCAAAATCGCGAAAGTTTCAACTGAGGTCTCTATGTCGTTATCCATTTAAAAAATACCCTAAAAGGCTTTTATCTGTAGTTCAGGTCTTAGAAATAGAAGCAATACAATCCCAAGAAAAAGTCTTGAATGCGGACCTAGAAAATCAAAAAGTAGCATGATTTGATTATCCTGCTGTCCGTAGTTTTGAAACTATGGATTATTATGCTCGGAAAATCAGTCTCCCGCCGGTTCAATCGTCCCGCTTGAACTCCTCTAGCGCGAGTATCCGGGCCGGCGAAAAGAGGTGGGTTACGTGCTCCGCTTGCTAAGTGGCCAACATGCATGCGGCGGTATACTTCGCCGGACATTGAGGTCCGTTGATTGTCCTTAGCAGAGGTTGCTTCGTTCCTCGCAATGACGCGCGGGGAGGAAGGTCATCACCGCTGTAGTTTCCAAACTACGGACAACTATGCCTGGAGACTCTGTCTCCAATACGCGAAATTCATGGTGGCATTTCTCCTCTAGCGCGTTTTCCTTCTATCGCTGCGGCAAGCGCTTGAACCGGCGGAGGGTTACCTTGTCTTCCTCAACCGTAAAATGTATAAGGGATCAGTTGAAACGTATAAATGCGCCTGCATTGTTAACCAGACCTTTGCTTTACAAATTAAAATATAAAGCAAATGAAAAAGACAGTGTTAATAACAGGCGCTTCATCCGGGTTTGGAAAAGTAGCCGCTAAATTATTTCACAATAAGGGTTGGAACGTGATAGCCACCATGCGTTCGCCCGAAAAAGAAAACGAACTAACTGCGCTTAGCGATGTTTTGATAACTAAGTTAGATGTTACCGATAAGCTAACTATACAAAACGCGGTGGCGGCGGGCATCGAAAAATTTGGCAAAATTGATGTATTGGTGAACAACGCGGGCTACGGCGCATTGGGTGCGTTGGAAGCTGCCACCGAAGAAGAAGTTAAGCGGCAATTCGATGTCAATTTGTTTGGGTTGATAGCAGTGACAAAAGCGGTATTGCCTGGTATGCGGCAACAAAAATCGGGCACAATAATTAATATTTCTTCGGTTGGCGGACGGATTACCTTCCCGTTCTGCTCCCTTTATCACGCAACTAAATTTGCGGTTGAAGGGTTGACGGAATCTTTGCAATATGAATTAAATCCGCTTGGCATTCACCTGAAAATAGTTGAACCAGGCGGCTATAAGACCGAGTTTGCAGGCCGTTCGATGGCACTTTTCAGCCTTGATGGTTTGGATGAGTATCAACCTGCATTTGATAAATTCACCGCCATGCTGGATCAGTGGCCTATGTCTGAAAATATTGGCGAAGTGGCCGATGCCATTTATGAAGCAGCAACCGATGGTACTGAAAAATTGCGTTATCCTGTCGGGCATGACGCTGCGCAATTGATAGAAGCCAGGAAACAAATGGATGATGTGGATTTTAAAAGAATGATGACAGCTCAAATGGGCATTTAATATTGATGGCTGCCCAAATGTGTGTAATTCAAATTGCCGCCGAAATACCTGGTAGTCGTCGATTTTTTGATTATAAAGCATGGCGGAATTTGGCTAAAGCCCTGTTTTATTATTTTATCATTCCCGTCGGCTAAAGCCAGACGGCAATGAATTGCAAAGAACTGGTTCATTGCCGTCGGTTTAAGGCTACCGTGTACCCACAAGTAGTCCGTGCCGTAGGTCAATGTCATTAAGTTAAGCTTTTTCGCCCTCTTTCCGCGCAGCGAAGAGAGGGCAGGTCCAGTCCCGGACGTCCGGGATCCGGGTGAGTCCTCTACAAGCGGCGTTAACGCCAATGCATTGGCGCCAATGCGCGACGCAAATGCATGGCGGAGAGGACTCACCCCGTCCGCTAGTCAGCGGATCGCTCGCCGACCTTCTCTCCGGCAAGCCGGAAAGAGGGTAAGCTGCAATTTTGTCTTAACGTAATGACATTGGTCGTAGGTACGGAACCTCGCCGATTTGCAAGGAGCCATAAATAGTCCGTTAAGTATTGCACCTACGGCGCAAAATTGATGGGGGAACTATTTTTCTACCGACCTATTGCACCTACGGCGCATTGACTTTGCAGCGACGATAGATATAGGTACACTGTAGCCTTTCAAGGCACGGGACATAAGTAAGCGGATTGGGGCTTTAGCCAAAAAATTGGGAGCGATGATTTGAATTGCACCCGCCCAAACAAGGCAGCCATTGATTTTTGTAGTAACTTTATAAAAGTAAAAACATGCCCGATAAATACATCGATCTTCAATCTATCAGCGATCTGCACAAGCTGGTAAAATACACGCCGCCAAAACACCCGCTGGTAAGTGTTATAGACCATGCAGACTTTTATGAAAAGCGGCCCAGGGAGGATGCTTTTTACCGTTTTGGCTTTTATACCATTTCCTGCAAAAAATTTGAGGGCCTGTTAAAATATGGTAAGGGATATTATGACTTCAATGAAGGTTCGCTGATGTTCACTGCGCCGGGACAAGTCTTAGCCCCCGGCCCGGATGTTATTGTCGAAGAAGGTTGGGCCCTGTTCATTCATCCCGATCTGATCTATGGTACCGATTTGGGTAAAAAAATACACCAGTATTCCTTTTTTAATTATGAGGTGAACGAAGCCCTGCATATTTCGGAAGAGGAGAAACTGATCATTAAAGATTGTGTGGCAAAGATTGAAAGAGAGTATTCGCAAAATATAGACAAGCATTCGCAAGGCCTCATTGTCAGCAACATTGAACTATTGCTGAATTATTGCAGCCGCTTTTACGACCGGCAATTTTATACCAGGGCAAAAATTAACTCAGATGTGGTGCAACAGTTTGAAAAACTACTAAAGGATTACTTTTCGCAAAGCACGCTGATTGAAACAGGCCTCCCAAATGTTAAATATTTTGCTTCGCAGCTTAACCTGTCGCCTAACTATTTGTCTGATCTTTTAAACAAATTTACGGGCAAAACCACACAGGAACACATCCACCTCGAACTGATTGATAAAGCCAAATCGCTGTTGTGGGGTACGAATGATTCTATCAGCGAGATCGCCTACGGGCTTGGGTTTGAACACCCTTCACACTTTACAAAGATCTTCAAATCAAAGACAGGAAAGTCGCCGAGCGAGTACAGAAACGTAAATTGATTTCAATAGGTGTAATATCGGGCGTGAAAAACCATCAGCCCAGCCAGGAATATTTACGGCCGGGTATCATTCGCTTCGGTATTCGCCGCCGCGTTTAATTGGTTTAAAGTTATCATTCCCCTTTCCCCTGGCGAAATTCCCGCGCATCGTCTTTCCTAATATATGATCAAGCAGTTCCGGCGTGAGCGCCATATCAATTACTGACGTTTTCATGCCCCAGTAGGGTTTGGGAATTGCTTTTTTGTCATTGGTCATTACGTCATTGGTCATTGGTGGGGGCTGGATGGCCTGCAGGGTTGTGTAGTCCTCTTCAGGCCTTTCTTCATATGTAATTCCCAGCTGCGAGAACTGTATATCCTGCGTGGGTGGGTACTCCATATCAGGCATTTCTTCATACATAATTCCCGGCTCCGAGCACCCCTCCCTACCCTCCCCAGGGAGGGAATCGCACGGGGCCGCCGCTTTTTCATCGGCATATTTTTGGGGGTCATTGGTCATTAAGTCATTGGTCATTAGTGAATTTGCACATGTTTCCCCGTCGATAAATTCATCACTCCGGTGCAGCAACCGGTTGACGGTTGCCAGGCCTACGCCCAGCTGGTTACTTATCTCGCGCTGGCTGAAACCTTTGGCGGAGAGGGTGGCGATTTCATGCGCTAATTGCCGGCGGTCGGCAGCGGTGCGGGTGAGCAGGTGGTGGCGTTCGAGGCTGTTGCCTTCGAACGTGAAGTGCAAAAATGTGCCGGGTTTTTGGATGCGGCAGAGGGCTACGTTGTCGTGGCCGTAGCGCTGGCGGGTGTTGCGCTGTTTGATCTGTTTGAGGTAGCAGAGATCGGTGTCGGCGGTGCTTTTGCCGATGGCGAAGGCGCTGTCGGCAAAGTTGATGAGCAGTTTGCTGCCGTGCAGGTCGTCGGCGCTGATGGGTTGAGTGGCGTTCCGGCGTTTGGGGGTATGGGCCAATACGAGGATGGACAGGTTGTGTTCGGTTTTTAGTGATTTGAGGCTTTTCATGAGCGCAAGCGCCACCGCCGAATTTTCGGTGCCGCCGCGCAGGCAGGTGATGTTGTCGATGATCAGCACCGTGGCTTTGGCCTGGTTTACTTTGTATTCGATTCCAGCAATCAACAGCTCGTTTTCGTTGACATTGGGTGGCGGATCGGGTATGAAATTATACTGGGCGCGGAAGAAATTGTCTGAAAACTGGTAATCTTCCTCGCCATGGCTGTAGCGCAGCCCGAACTGGGTTTTGCTCAACTCAAAATCGATGTAGAGCACGCGGGCGGGTGGCGCCTGGCAGGTGAATGGTGCAATGCTTTGTCCGCGGGCAATGCTTTCGCCGATCTGCACGGCCAGTATGGATTTGCCGATATTGGTGTCGGCGAACAGCATACAGAGTTCGCCCTGGTGCCAAAGCTCGCCCAGCAGCTGTTTGGCTTCGGGTTCGCGCCGGGCCAGTTCCAGCCAGCGGTTACCGTTTTCGACGGTAAACATGCGGTGGCAGTCTTCGGGGCTGGGCGGTGTGGGTTCGGGGCGTGTTTTTTTGCCCGGGCGGTAAGGTAGTCCGCGGCCTTCGGCGCGGAGTTGTTCGATGAGAGGCGGGCGTTGGGATAGTGGGTTTGTTTGCATGGGGGGTAATGATTATAACAAATTTAAGGGGTTGATTTGGTTAAAGTGCTGACACTGTTTTGTCAGTACTTGACGATTTGTAAGAGTGAAATTTAACCACAGAGATACGGAGGACGCACAGAGCGCACAGAGAATGAAAAGCAAGGCGATAAGGAAATGAATTGTAAAAGCTCGGTGACCTCTGTGTTTTTTTCTCCGCGTCTCTGTGGTTAAAAAAATGAATAGCCTGATAAAGAGCGTGTTTCACAGCGTTCCGGGTGTTCCACGTGCAAAAATGGAACGCTTGACCATTGGTATACTTACTTGGTCAGAGTGAATCGCATCATCTTCGCCTGGTTAAAAAGGCGCTTTATTTAAGGAGTGTGTAAATAGCGTAAAGTGGTATCAGTAGCATCCATCCGTAGTTTTTGAGTTCGGCACGGATAATTTTTAAGGCCCTGGTGAGGTTGGCCTCTACTGCTTTTTCAGTAACATTTATTTTAAGTGCAATCTCGTTGTTTTTCAGGCCAATTTCGCGGCTGTAGCGAAAAACCAATTGACACCTCTCAGGCATTTCTTCTACTATGCCATTGATATATTCGCGGAGAAACAGCGCGTCGAGTTTCTCTTCATCGTTGGTTAACTCATTAAATTCATAGTTCTGCCGGGAAAGTTCCGTCCGGCGGCTTTCGCGCTGGTAGTATTTATAAATGCTGAATTTAACCGAGGTAGCCAGAAAAGCTGCGAGGTTTAAGATCTCAACCGAATTACGCCGCTCCCACAACGAAATAAAAACCTCGTGCACAATATCTTTCGACGTAGTATTATCATTACTATGGTTCCAGGCTACCAAAAGCATCTTCCGCCAGTACCGGGAGTAAATTTCGGTAAAAGCCGCGTGGTCGTCGTCTTTCAACAAAGATGTAAGTTCCTGGTCGGTATATAAGCTGTAATTCAACATATATTGCTACTAAATTACCTGCAGGAAAACCGGTAATTGCAAAGAGAAGTTAATGCCAGGAGAGGAAATATCTTATTATCACCAGAAAACACACCGAACTTAAAAAGTCGCCGCCACTGTAAAGCTCTTTTCATAAATCTTAAGTTTAAATTAGGTTTCTCTGAAATGAAGATTCTTCAGATTTAAATACAAGGATACAAATTGTTAGAGAAATGTTACATAAATGTCAATATTATTTATTGCTGCAAACATTGTCTGAGTCGGATTCAGATTTATCACAGCTTATCCCCTAAGCACTCAAGTTTTTACCTCCTATTTAGTTTCGAAAAGGTAAATAATTGCAAGTTGATGCAAAACGGGTATGAAAAAATCATTAGTGAGGTTAAATGTTTGACCTTACAGGAGGTTTTAACACCAAAGCAGCGTGTTTTTTAAAATTTAGGCCAATAAAATAAACTAAGACATCAAAAAAGCATCAATAAGTGAACTATTTTAAAGAATAACTGATAAATATCATACCTATTTTTAACATAAATTAAATTTATGTAAATATTAAATGAATATTACTATAAATTTTACGCTAAAACGTTGTAAAACAGTAATAAAATTTACGCAATCAAGATGTAAAACATCATTTCATTGAAAATATTTAAAAAAAAGATGTAAATATTTGTATTTTTGATTATCTTGCGATGCATTTATTACGAATAACATTAATTAAATGAATAGAAAAACACTTTTAATTAATTTCCCTCTGTTTTTTTTGTTTTTGTTTGCGACTTCCTGCTCGTCAACGAAAAAAATCAAATATTTTCAGGACATTCCAGATTCGGGGGAATTAAAAACGATTGCCAAAGGGGAATACGTAGAACCTAAAATATTGGTCGACGATATATTAACGATCAATATTCAAACGATAGATCCCCAGTCTTCCGCGCCTGTTATGGCAGGAAATACTACCAGCAGCAATGCTACTGCTTTAGGAGCCGCCGCACTTTTTTCCAATGTCGGCGCAAGCCCCTCATCCGGCTACCTGGTAGATAAGGAAGGGACTGTTAATATTTCTATAATCGGAAAAGTTAAGCTTGCCGGTTTAACAACTTTTGAAGCCACCCAGGTGATACAGACGGCAGTTAACAGATATTATAAAGATGCAACCGTGAATGTCCGGTTCGCAAATTTTAAAATAAATGTTACGGGGGAGGTGCTGAGACCGGGCACCTATACAATGCCAAATGAAAAGGTTACCATACTTGACGCTTTAGCACTTGCGGGCGACCTGACCATATTCGGAAAGCGGGAAAACGTACTACTGATCCGGGACAATCCGGATGGCACCAGGACTCCGTACCGTATCAATCTCAAAAACAGCAACATTATGTCGGAACCATATTTTTATCTGCGTCAAAATGACTTCATATACGTTGAGGCAAGAAAAGCTAAATCTGATGCTACTGACGCCGCCCAAACCAAATATATCTCGATAGCAGGGACTATTTTATCTTTAATTATTGTATTTGCCACAAGGCGTTAGAATTATTATGGCTGAACAAACTTATTCAAATAAAGGAAAGATTATTACCAATATACATGGTGATGAAAAATTTGATTTAAAAGCTTTCGTAGCAAAAATATTCAATCACTGGCCATTGTTTTTGGGAAGCATAATAATTTTTATGGGGATTTTTATGGTGTATAAAAGGTACAGCACCCCGGTGTATACAACAACAGCAATGGTGCTGGTATCTCAGCAAACAGGAAGCAGCGGAGGTGGCGGTGCAGGCATGATGGGTGGCGGTGCGTTAGGTTCATTAACCGATGTTTCTTCATTGCTTGGGATTCCAAATAACGCTAATAACGAAGTAAGGCTGTTGCAATCACGCAGTTTAATAACTAACGTGGTAAATAAGCTTCAACTCAACGTCAAGGTATTTAGAAATGCCACATTCAAGCCTATCGAAATTTACAAAGAATCGCCTTTTACTATAGATGTACATTACAAAACAGATTCGATAGCTAACGAACAATACGGTATAGCGATAGAAAATAACATCGTACACTTAAGTAACCAGAAAGAAAACATCGACATAAAAGCAAAATTTGGAGAGCCTATAAAACTTGCCCAATACGATCTTGTATTCAACAGGACTCCTGCACCCGTTGAAAAAAAGGGATATGTTGTAAAAATTCAGTCTAAAGAATCGAGCGTAGAGGAAATGTCATCGTTATACGAGGCAGCGCTGTCTGATAAACTCTCTACTACAATTGAGCTCAAACTCAGATACCCGCACTCGGGAAAAGGTGAAGCAATACTTCATGAGCTAATGGTGCAGTATTTGAAGGCGGATCTGGAGGACAAAGTTTCAATTGCCGACAGCACCCTGGCATTTATTGACAGAGAATTGGCTTTAGTAAGTAACCAACTGGTGGGAGTTGAAGATCAATTGCAGCAGTTTAAACAAACGCATCAGCTTGCTGATGTCCAGGAACAATCAAAGGCCCTTATTGGCAGTGCCAGTGATTACGAAAAACAGTTGAGTGCGTTTGAGGTTCAGTTACTTGTGATTTCGGATCTTGAAAAATATTTGAACGATCCGAATAACAAAAAGGTAGTCCCTTCCTCGCTATCTATCCAGGATGCAAATTTTGGCGCTGCGTTGGCACAATACAATGAGCTTGTTATGCAGCGCGGCAGGTTAAGCCTTTCATCCACAGACGAAAATCCGGTGATTAAAAACCTGGATAAGCAAATGGAAGTTTTCCGCGAAACATTATTAAGAAGCATTACCGAATACAAGAAAAGTATCATCATAAGCAGAAATGCGTTGATGTCGAAAAACAATTCGTTTACAGGACTAATTAAAAGTGTGCCTGCCAAAGAACGCACCTTCCTGGACTATACAAGACAGCAAAATGTTAAAGAAGCGCTTTACTTATTCTTGCTGCAAAAAAGGGAAGAAACTGCTATTACAAAAACATCTACAATAACCACATCCAGGATAATCGATGACGCAAAAAGCGAATATTCCGCACCAAAAAAACCAATCATCATAGCTTTCTTCCTGCTGTTATTTATTGCCTTTTTGGCTCCGTTCGGTTTTATATCTGTTAGAGAAGCGCTCAAAGTTAAGATTTCATCAAAGTCGGATATTGAAAACGCAACTGATGTACCAATTGTAGGGGAGATCAGCCATAATGATGATGGCGAAAACCAGGTGGTTACTAAAAACTCAAGGTCTGTAATATCAGAACAGTTTCGTGGTTTGCGGACGAATTTAAATTACCTGCTCAAAACCGACAGCCCCCAGGTAATTATGGTTACCTCAAGTATGAGCGGAGAAGGAAAATCGTTCATCAGCTTAAATTTAGGCGGGGCCCTTGCGCTAAGTGGCAAAAAAGTATTGTTTATGGAACTTGACCTTCGGAAACCAAAACTTGCAATGTCATTAGGTATGGATAATAAGAATGGCTTTAGCAATTATATGGCAGCCGGCAACTTGCCGATAGCAAAAGTGATTCAACCCATACCAACCATGGAGAATTCTTTTATTCTTGCTTCGGGCCCTATACCCCCAAATCCATCAGAACTGCTATTAAACGAAAGGTTAGGCCAATTGATAGAGGAACAACGGAAGCATTTTGATTATATCATAATAGATAGCGCGCCAGTCGGTTTGGTTTCGGACGCTTTACTTATTGAAAAATATGCTGATATAACTTTATTTATTGTTAGGCAGAACTACACTTATAAAACCCAACTACAAATTTTAAACGATTTGCACGTCAACCAAAAAATCAAACGCTCGTATTTGGTTGTCAATGATATAAAATCCAAAAAAGGCGGTTATTATGGCTATGGTTACGGCTATGGTTACGGTTACGGCTATGGTTACGGTTACGGAGAAACCGATAAAAAAGTTAAAGGTAATTGGTTTAGCAAACTATCTTCAAAAAAGTGACAAGGAAGGTTGCACCATGATTGGTTTTGCGGGGTACTCTTTGGGGGCTATAGCCGGCATTAATATCAACATCATACGAATAAAGCTATTTGGTTGAAAAGCTTATTCAGAACAAGATAGTTACGTACTTGAAAAACGAAAGACAATGTACACACTTAAAGTAGTTAAAACTATACAAGAATCTAATGATGCAACTACCCTGTGTTTTAAACAGCCTGCCTTAAAAAAGGTTAAATATTTGCCCGGTCAGTATTTAACGCTTATTGTAAGAATAAACGGGCGAAAGTACATCAGGCCTTACTCATTTTCTTCTGCACCCGGAATAGATGAGTTTCTGGAGGTTACCATAAAAAGGGTTATCGGTGGCGTCGTTTCAAATCACCTGGTGGATGTAATTAAGGAGGGGGATGTATTGGAGGTTTTACAGCCCCTTGGCGATTTTGTTTTGGACCCGGATGTTGATCTGTCAGATAAACATATTGTTCTATGGGGTGCCGGCAGCGGGATAACGCCTTTAATGTCGATTGCAAAATATGCTTTGCATAATAAAATTGGTGCACATGTTTCCCTCGTGTACGGGAACCGGAACCCTTCAGATGTGATCTTTAAAGATAAAATCGAAGCGCTGCAGGAGAAATTTGCGGATACGTTTTCAGCCTGGCACTTTCACACCAGGTTAACAATACCGGTAAACAATCCCAATATCATTGAGGGACGTATTAATCCCAACAAAGTTCTTTCCATCATGAAAAATGCAGGCGATTTTAAGCAATCACTGCATTATATATGCGGCCCCGCCGGGTTAAAAGAATCCGTTAAAGGCTCCTTAATTGGTTTAGGGCTTAATGAGAAAAATATATTTTCTGAGGATTTTGAATTAGTGAGGGACCCTGCTGAATTTGAGAACATTACCACACAAATGGTCTCTATTGAAAAAAATGGAGCCAAAGAGTTAGTAGAAGTGATTAAAGGTAAAAGCATTTTGGAGGCTGGGTTAGACGCAAATGTGGATTTGGACTATTCGTGCCAAACTGGAAACTGTTTCATATGTAAAGGGAAGGTTTTATCCGGCGAGGTGAAAATGATAGGCGTGCAAAAACCGCTGGACGAATTACTTGCAGATGAGTGTTTATTGTGCTGCAGCTTTCCTTTAACTAATAATGTATCTGTACTTATTGTCTAAGAAAAACAAATAAAAATATGAAGGTTGTATTATTAGCGGGTGGTTTAGGTACCAGGCTTTCAGAAGAAACTGTTCTAAAGCCAAAACCGATGGTTGAAATTGGCGGGATGCCAATTTTATGGCACATTATGAAGATCTATTCCTCACACGGATTTAATGATTTTGTGATTTGCTTAGGTTATAAAGGTTATGTGATTAAGGAGTTTTTCTCAAATTACTTTCTGCATAAATCTGATGTAACTATTGATATGGCCTCAAACTCCGTACAGGTGCACGACTCACAGGCAGAACCGTGGAAAATCACCCTGGTTGATACAGGCAATGACTCAATGACCGGCGGAAGAATAAAAAGAATACAAAAACATGTGGGAAACGATACGTTTATGCTGACCTACGGCGACGGAGTAGGCACAATAGATATAAAAAAATTGGTTGAAGCTCACAAAAAAGCGGGCAAATACTGCACAGTAACGTCTGTACAACCATCCGGAAGATTTGGCGCATTAAATATACGGGAAGATCAGTCGGTACATTCTTTTATGGAAAAGCCTAAGGGCGATGGGGCATGGATCAATGGCGGCTACTTTGTATGCGAACCCGAAATATTTAATTATTTAGATGGTGACGACAGCACTGTTTGGGAACAAAACCCGATGGAACAGCTTGCTTTGGACGGTCAAATGATGGCATACAAACATAAGGGCTTCTGGAGGCCAATGGACACCCTAAAAGACAAACATGACTTAAACGCAATGTGGGACTCAAACGATGCCCCATGGAAAATCTGGTAATATGTACAACAAATTAGTATCTGCATACAAAGGAAAAAAAGTGTTTTTAACCGGCCATACCGGTTTTAAAGGAGCCTGGTTACTTAAAACTTTGAAAATGTTAGGGGCCGAAGTTAAAGGGTACGCTTTAAGTCCCGATAACGACAAAAATTTATACAACCTGATTAATGGCGATCAATTATGCGAATCGGTAATTGCCGACTTAAGAGATGCTGATATGTTAAAAGACAGCATCAGCAAGTTTGAACCTGATTTTATTTTCCATCTTGCAGCTCAACCACTTGTAAGGTTATCCTATCAAAAACCGTCTGAAACATTTGCAGTAAATGCTATCGGGACCGCTAACCTGCTTGATGCTGTAAGAACACTTACCAAACCTTGCAAGGTAATATTAATCACCACCGATAAGGTATATCATAACTATGAATGGATATATCCATATCGTGAAAATGACCGGCTTGGTGGCTACGATCCTTATAGTGCAAGCAAAGCATGTACTGAATTTGTAATAAGTTCCTATCATAAATCATTTTTCAATATTGACAGTTACGGAAGCCATCAAAAAGCGATAGCTGTAGGAAGGGCAGGAAATGTTATAGGAGGTGGAGATTGGTCGCAGGACAGGCTTATACCCGATATAGCGAGAGCCATTGGTAACGACGAAGAAATAATCATCAGGAATCCAACCTCCGTAAGGCCCTGGCAACATGTATTGGAGCCTCTTTTTGGATACCTGTTGCTGGGAGAAAAATTGACCCACTCTCCTGTTGAGTATTCGCAGGCCTATAATTTCGGCCCTTATACTGAAGATGCTTTACCGGTTAAAAAGATGGTTGAATTAGCTATTAGTAAATGGGGAAAAGGAAATTATGTAGCCACCCCGCAAACCAATCAACCGCACGAAGCCGGGTTATTAAAGTTAGATATAAATAAAGCAATTGAGCACATAGGCTGGAAACCTAAGTTTAATGCAAATAAGGCTGTAGAATACACCATTAACTGGTATAAGCAGTTTTACGAAAACGAAGCTGGAATAAGCGATTTTACAGAGACGCAAATAAGTGACTTTTTAAGTATGAATTAAGCAGATATAGTTTAAACAATAGAATCAATTTATATCGGCGTATTACAATTTCTATGGCTAAAGTTTTTATAACGGGTATTACAGGATTTTTAGGTTCAAGCATCGCCCGGTACCTGGTTGATAAGGGGCACGATATAATAGGGCTATACAGGCATGGTTCATCTTTACAACTGTTAGAGAGTATTGAAAACAAGATCACTTTGGTTTTGCAGGAAAATGATTGGGTAAATAATATCATAAGCCATAAACCCCATGTAGTAATTCACGCCGCCTGGGCAGGTGTAGGCCATAACGACAGGGATAATTGGGATAGTCAGCTTTTAAATATTGATTACTTAAAGCAAGTGTTAACAATAGGCAAAAACTCAGGTGCAGTTAAATTTATAGGACTAGGCTCACAGGCAGAATATGGAACATTTAACGGTATGATAGATGAACATTATCCGGCTAGTCCAAAAGAGGCGTATGGTTGTGTTAAAGTAATTTGCACCGAATTTGTAAAGCAATACTGTAATTATTACGACATAAACTGGTACTGGTTAAGGCTATTTTCTTTTTACGGTAAGGAGGAATCTGAAAGGTGGCTTATACCATCCATGGTAAAAAAAATGCTCACAGAAAAGGAGATGGATCTTACGGAAGGCGAGCAGAAATATGCTTACTTATATGTCGGTGATTTAGGCTTGGCTATCAATAATATCATAGTTAAGCCAGGTCGATCAGGGATATACAATATATCCGGAAGCAGTTTAATTAAATTAAGGGATTTAGTGGAAAGAATTAGGGACGTCGTAAATAAATCATTCACGTTAAATTTCGGCAGGTTACCCTACCGCGCTAATCAATCTATGCATATACAAGGGAATTCATTAAAGTTCAAAAAAGAGTTTGGTGAATTTGAGGTTTCAGATTTTGATGCATCGTTATTAGCGACAATCAATGGTTTAATAAAACGATTTAAATGATTATTAGCAATGAAGGCATCTGATTACATAGCTACCTTTTTGGAGCAAAAAGGGGTTAAACATGTTTTTGAATTATCCGGTGGAATGATAACTCATCTGCTTGATTCTTTAAATCAAAAAACTTCTATCAATATTATAACAATGCATCACGAGCAAGCCGCGGCTTTCGCGGCTGACGCTTACGGGCGTATTACCGGCATCCCTGGTGTTGCATTGGCTACCAGCGGCCCTGGCGCTACCAATTTAATCACCGGGATTGGTAGTTGCTATTTTGATTCAACTCCTGCAGTTTTTATTACAGGCCAGGTTAACCGACACGAACAAAAAGGCGAGAGAAATATAAGGCAATTGGGATTTCAGGAAACTGATATAATTTCGATGGTAAAACCAATCACAAAAGCCTGTTACAAAATTGAACACCAGGATGATCTCCCTGCAATTTTAGAAGAAGCATTTTTTATAGCTACCGAAGGAAGGCCAGGACCTGTTCTTATTGATATACCAATGGATGTTCAGCGGCAAATGATTACCGCAGCTCCGCCCGAAGAAGAAGTGACTGTCAGATTAGAGATAGCAAAACAAACCTTAAATGATATAGCCGAAAATATCCGTAAGGCTAAGCGCCCGTTGTTGTTAGTTGGTCGTGGTGTACGGTCGGGTTTTGCTATTGATAGCATGAAACAATTCATCGAAAAAACAAACATCCCGGTTGTTACTACTCTTTTGGCTGTAGATGCTATCGAATATGAACATCCACAAAGAATTGGGTTTATAGGCAGCTATGGTAACAGATGGGCTAATATTGCGTTCGGCGAATGCGATATGTTAATTGTTGTGGGAAGCAGGCTTGACATAAGACAGACCGGGGCCGATACAAAATTTTTCGAGAACAGGATAATTTATCACGTTGATTGCGATCCAAATGAAATTAACAACAGGATCAAAGGGTGCATACCCGTGGTTGCGGATGCAAAAATATTTTTTGAAGACTTTAATACCTATGCGGTTAACGAGCAATTTCCGAAAGCTGAATTGTGGTATGAGTATTTAAATGGCTTAAGAGAACAATGGCCTGATATAAAGGAATTATCGCCCAATGGTATAAACCCTAATTTGTTAATACACACGTTATCTCAAAATTCGCCTTTGTCCAAATGCTTCCTTGCCGATGTGGGAAGCCACCAGATGTGGTCGGCCCAATCCATAGAATTATCAAAAGATCAACTCTTCTTAACTTCTGCAGGGATGGGGGCCATGGGCTATGCCTTACCCGCGGGTATAGGGGCCTGTTTTGCATTGAATTTACAACCTGTAGTAGCAATTATTGGAGATGGATGCATGCAAATAAATATCCAGGAATTGCAAACTATCGCCCGCAATAAGTTGCCTGTGAAAATTGTCATCTTAAACAATAAGAACCTTGGCATGATCCGTCAGTTCCAGGATAGTTATTTCGAATCAAGATATCAGTCTACTTACTGGGGTTACTCCGCTCCCGATTTCGAAAAGATAGCCATTGCGTATGGTATCAATAGCATTACTATTTCGAAAGAGGAAGAAATGGAAAGTGCGGTAAAATGGATGTGGAATGATACCAATATAGGGCAGCCGGTTTTGCTTCAAATCATGATAGATCCATTTACAAACACCTATCCAAAAATAGCTTTCGGCAAACCCATTACAGAAATGGAACCATTTGCTCAGCCAATAGAAATGGAAGGCACTTAATAAATATTTAGAAAAAACTCATTTACCATCAATAACATGTTAAAAAACATCTTAACCCCCGAACTGGAAAAAAGCTTAAGAGAAATTGCAAAGAAAAATACTACCCAAAGTATAATTCCTGGTAAAAACTATATACCGGTAACAGGTAAAGTGCTTGATGAAGAAGATATTTTATACGGCGTTGATGCCGCACTTGACGGGTGGCTGACCACCGGCCGCTTTGGCAATAAATTTGAAGCAGAATTTGCAGCTTATTTCAATGCTCCAAAAGCGCTGCTCGTGAACTCCGGATCATCAGCCAACCTGGTTGCCTTTTATGCCTTAACTTCTCCAAAACTAGGCGACAGGGCCGTTAAACGTGGCGATGAAGTTATTACTGTAGCCGCAGGATTCCCGACAACCGTTAATCCCATTGTACAGTTCGGAGCTATACCTGTTTTTGTGGATGTCGACATTGCAACGCACAATGTTCAGGCGGAGCTTATAGAAGCTGCCGTGTCACCAAAAACGAAGGCAATAATGATTGCGCATTCGCTGGGGAATCCGTTCAACCTTGATGAAGTAATGCGCGTTGCAAAGAAATACAATTTATGGGTTGTTGAAGACGACTGTGATTCATTAGGGGCTACTTATCGCGATAAAAAAACAGGCACCTATGGCGACATTGCAACGTTTTCTTTTTACCCTGCGCACCACATAACCATGGGCGAAGGTGGCGCTGTGCTTATTAATAACCCGGAACTAAGCAAACTTGCTGAAAGCTTTAGAGACTGGGGCAGGGATTGCTATTGCGAACCCGGTAAGGATAATACTTGCGGATGCAGGTTTTCGCAGCAATTAGGATCATTGCCTTATGGTTACGACCACAAGTATACTTATTCTCATATCGGATTTAATTTAAAAGTAACCGATATGCAGGCAGCTTTCGGGGTATCGCAATTAAAAAAAGTGGACAGCTTTGTTGAAAAAAGGCGAAAAAACTATTTAAGCCTGTATGAAAGGATGAAGGAGTTTGAAGATGTTTTCATTCTTCCTGAACCCACTGCTAATAGTAACCCATCATGGTTTGGCTTCCTGTTGACACTTAGGGAAGGCGATGCTGCCGACAGGCATATGTTGGTGCAGCACCTCGAAGAAAACAAAATAGGCACTCGTTTACTATTCGCCGGTAATTTATTGAGACAGCCTGCATACACAAATGTAGAATACAAAGTTGTTGGCGACCTTACTAATACAGATATCATAATGAATCAGTCGTTTTGGCTTGGGGTTTGGCCTGGCTTAAACGAAAGTCATTACGATTATATGGCTGATGTAGTCAGAAATTACCTGGCGGGTTAACAGGCATAGCTTGTATGTGTTTTACGTAAAAATTGCATTTAAAAACTTGCAATTGGACTAATTGTACGATCGTATTTTAAATAATTGATCAACTACTCCTGTTAAACTCCAATTGCCATAAATAGAATTTAAGTGACAGGTAGTTTTGCCTGGAATTAGAAATCAGAGAACATTTAAGATGGTAAGAAAAAACGAACTAATAACTTTTGCACTACCAACATATAACAGGGCTGACTTCATTGATGAACTATTAGCTTACCTGTTTACTGAATTGGAGTTATTTGAATACCCAATTTGGGTTTGCGATAATTGCTCCACAGATAACACGGAGGAAATTGTATTAGCGTATAAAGAGAAATATAATAATATAATCTATACCAAACATGAAAAGAATATAGGAGCCGACAGAAATGCGCTCTTTATACAAGACAATTTTGAAACAAAATATCTTTGGTTAGTTGGTGACAGTGTTCGTTTTAATAAAAAAGAATTTTATGAGATCTTAGAAATTATCAGTAAAAATGATTACGATTCTATTTTGCTGAATTATGGCAACAGGGTTAACAATATATCCTCATGCGTTTACACAGACCGGAATAAATTACTAAGTGACCTGGGATGGCATGCCACGCAATACAGTGCCAATATCTATTCAAAAAAAACTTTCACCGGCACATTTCCTGATTTATTATCTGAAGAGTCATCTTTCAATTTCTATTTCAGGTTATTCGATTATTTGGGTAAAAAAGAACAAATTAATGTATACTGGTATGAGCACTGTTCTTTCACTTTCTCAAATCTTCAAAAACCCAATTCGTGGCATTCTAAGATCGTTTCTATTTGGGTTAAAAATTTTACCGAAACAATACTTGCTCTTCCGATAAGCTACTCTTTAAATTCAAAATTACACTGCCTTAAATCCTACGGAAAAACACATGGCCTTTTTAAATTAAAAACAGTGATATCGTATACAATAAGGGGATATTATAGGCCTTCTGATATTGAAAAGTACAGAACCCATTTCAAATTGCTGATGCCTAATGATTGGAGGATTTACTATTTACTCTTTAATATCCCGAAGCCGATATTATCATTTTTAGGCAGCGTAAAGGAAAGCGTAAAAAGCACCAGGAAATAATAAATACCAGACAGGAAGAAATAAATAATGGAAGTTAGTTTAAAAAGTCAAATCAAATCCGGCCTGTTTTATTCTGCATTGGCAAAATATTCGGGTATTATAATTTCCTTAATAGTATCTGCTGTGCTGTCCAGGCTTTTAACTCCCCGGGATTTTGGCATAGTCGCCATAGCCATGGTTTTTATTGTTTTTATTTCGCTGCTTAGCGATTTAGGATTTGCGCCTGCAATTATTCAAAACAAAAGCCTAACAACCGATGACACCAACAATATATTCTCTTTTACCATATGGGTGGCTTTGCTTGGCAGTATTATATTTTTCTTCTGCTCCGGTTTAATCGCCAGCTTTTATCAGAGCCCCCCATTGGTGATCATTTGCAAAATCCTTTCTGTTAATGTGTTTTTCAGCACTTGTAATATCGTTCCTAATGCATTATTAATGAAGGATAAAAATTTCAAATATATAGCGGTAAGAACATTAACCATTCAAATTATAGCGGGCGTAATTTCAATTGTCGCGGCCTTTAATGGCGCGGGCTTTTATTCTTTACTGATAAACCCGCTAATGACGAGTTTTGTAATGCTTATAATTGACTATAACAAGGCAAAAGTAAATTTCAAATTTAAATTTGAACTGTCGTCTGTAAAAAAGATATTGTCATTTTCCTCTTATCAGTTACTTTTTAATATCGTAAATTATTTTACCAGGAACGCTGACACACTGCTTATTGGCAGATATCTGGGCATCAATCCACTTGGGTATTACGATAAATCTTATCGTTTAATGATGCTTCCGGTAGCTAATATTACCAATGTATTGACGCCTATCATACACCCAATTTTTTCGGACATGCAGGATGACAAAAAAAGGATGTACAGGGCCAATCAAAAAATAGTCCGTTTATTCGCCTATATCGGCTTTCCGTTTTCTGTTTTATTGTTTTTTTTATCTAAAGAAATAATTTTAATCGTATTTGGAGGCCAATGGGTAAAGGCCATTCCGGTGTTCAGGATCTTGTCATTGAGTACTTGCCTGCAAATAATAGGCAGTAGTTCCGGATCTTTTTTTCAATCGCTTAACGCAGCACGATATTTATTCATTTGCGGCATCGTTAATGCTTTTATTGTAGTTTCCTCATTGCTGTTTGGCTTATTTTATTTAAAAAGCATTGAAGGGGTCGCACTTTCATTTGCAATAGCAAGTTTATTAGGCTTTTACTCTACCTTTTATTTTTTGATCACTAAATCATTCCACGAAAGCTTATTGTCTTTTTTTAAAACGCTCTTCTCCCCTTTTGCCTTTGCGTTATGCCTGTTCGCGTGTTTGTGGTTTGCCGGCTTTTTAATTGATCCTTTAAATATTTATATAACAGCATTTATCAAAGTACTTATAGCACTCATAGTTTCATTAATATACCTCCGGTTTGTTGAAAAATTGAGCCTGAAAGACTTGTATAAACTGGTGGCTAAAAATTAAAAATATTTATGAATGTAATTTATGTGGTAATAGTTACTTATAACGGGATGCAATGGATAGACAAATGCTTAGATAGTCTTATCCACTCAAGCATTCCGCTAAACATAATTATAATTGATAATCTATCAACCGATGGCACTGTTGACTTTATAAAACATAAATATCCAACAGTGGAGCTAGTTGAAACTGGCAAAAACCTGGGTTTTGGGAAGGCTAATAATATAGGCATTACACACGCTGTTAAGCAAAATGCCGATTACGTATTCCTTTTAAACCAGGACGCCTGGGTTGGTTTAAACACCATTGATGAATTAGTAAAAATACACCAGCAAAATCCTGGATACGGAATTTTAAGTCCGATACATTTTAACGGTAAAGGCGACACTTTAGACTATAAATTCTCCCTGCAGTGCAACGCTATTGATTGCCCCGGGTATGTTTCAGACCTGGTGACAGCATCATTGAAGCAAGTATACACCATCAACTTTGCTAATGCTGCACTGTGGTTAATTTCAAAAGAGTGTTTACAAAAAACGGGAGCGTTTGATCCGATATTTCCCCATTATGGTGAAGATTTTGATTATGTAAACAGGATAAAGTATCATGGATTTAAAGTCGGGATCGCTCCCGCATTAACCGGATTTCACGATAGAGAAGAGCGGCCGTATTCTGAAAAACGCGAACGCATTATTCTCCAGCTATGGTATGTGTGTATTTTAAAGGATGTCCGTAAATCATTGTTCGTTGGTTTTTTAACTGTTTGTGCCTATTGGATAAAATTCACAGCGCAAAAAGCTTCAAAGTTCAAATTTCGTTCAATATTCCACGATGTTTTGTTTGCCTTTAAGTTGCTTTTTTTGACAGGCAAAATTATCAAATGCCGAAGGAGATGTAAGCTTTTAGGCGCTTACTTATGATACGATAGTTTATAGCGGTAGTATAAGACCTATTTAAAAGAAAAAAATATTTGCATAACGATGGTAAATTTCAAATAAAAAAATCAGGATAGCAGCACATTAAACATGAGAATTTTAATTGTAAATACACTTTATTATCCGGCATTTAGAGGAGGGGCAGAAATTTCTGTTCAACTTTTGGCAGAAGAACTGGCTGCTGTCGGGCATAATGTGTATGTTATTTGCCTTGGCGAAACAACTAAAGTTTACAGCGTTAATGGTGTAATTGTTATAAGGTTAAAAGAGAGGAATATATACAGCACTTTTCATCGTAAAAATCATAACCCTTTACTAAAAATCATTTGGCATGTAATTGATTCGTTTAACATCATTCATTTTTTTATTTTTAAAAAGCTGGTACCCAGGATTAAACCCGAGTTAGTTAATACCAATATTTTACAAGGGATATCGCCAATTGTATGGAAGGTGTTTAAAAAGAACAAAATCAAGGTTGTTCACACCATTAGAGACTATTATCTGCTGTGTCATAAATCGATCCTGTTTAACAACAACAAAAATTGTGATAAACTTTGTACAGCATGCAAAATTACGCACTCCTTTAAAAAGCCGTATTTTCATATACCCGACTATTTTATAGGCATAAGTCAGTTTACTTTAGATAAATATAAAAGTTACGGGGTTATACAAAACGAATCAAAGGTTGTATACAACCCCATCCCCGATAATATACCTGTTACCTACCGAAAAAAAGCTGTAAATCCGGATGACATTATTTTCGGTTATATCGGTCATATAAGTATTGATAAGGGTGTTCAATATTTAGTGGACGAAATAACAAGCGTTGATACCGACATCAAGAAAAAAATCAAAATAGTATTTGCAGGAAAAGGCGATGAACGATTTGTACAGAGGCTGGCCGATAAATTACACAATTCGGCAATAGGATTTGATTTTATAGGCGTAGTAAAACAGGAAGCATATTTTTCTAAGATAAATGTATCTATTGTTCCGTCATTATGGAACGAGCCTTTCGGACGAGTGGCTATAGAAGCCCTGGCCTATTCGGTGCCGGTATGCATGAGTTCGCGCGGTGGACTGCGGGAGCTTTATAATCCTGATTGTTGTTGGACGTTTGAGCCAACAAAAGGCGAATTAAAAAAAACGATAGAAAGTATTTCCCTCAATGTTCCATCGATA
>Ga0105239_10001526_pt1 | contig 30737 bp, 27 predicted proteins | sample KBSC44metaG_FD_92761 | JGI IMG/M metagenome (GOLD analysis project Ga0105239, IMG submission 92761) | Corn rhizosphere microbial communities from Kellogg Biological Station, Michigan, USA - KBS C4-4 metaG | ecosystem: Host-associated > Plants > Roots > Rhizosphere > Soil | place: Michigan, USA...
GCCGGACCCACATGCAATCCGTACCATACGGGATGGCTCCGAGAGGAAGATCTTGCCGTCTGAGTCGAGTTCTTTGGTTGTCATGCTGTCGAAGATATAGACCATTCGTTTCAGCTTTGCAGTGCCATCTTCGTCGGACATGCCTGCCATCATGTTCCCTAGCGCGGGGATCATGCCTGCGACTTTGGAGAGTGGTCCCATCTTCATGATATTCGTGATTTGCTCTTTCATATCTCTGACTGTGAAAATACCTTCCGCTAAATGCTTTTGTGTCTCCTTCATACCCGCAGAGTCTCGTGTGACTGACTGGATATGTTCTATCAGACCAGACATGTCACCGTAACCGAGCAGTTTAGAAATAAACGGTTTGGGAGCGAATCTTTCCAGATCCATCATGTGCTCACCGGTGCCAAGGAAGATGATAGGAGTGTGTGTCGCGGCAACAGCAGAAATAGCACCACCTCCAGCGGCACCGCCGTCTGTTTTGGTGATGATGATGGCACCAAAATCGGCTGTAGATTTGAAAGCGGAAGATTGTGCCTCGGCGGCTTGACCTATCGTTCCATCTAGAACCATGATGGTCTGATCGGGTTTAATCGCATTTTGCACCTGCACCATCTCGGCAAATAGATCCTCCTCCTGCTTATGTCGTCCAGAGGTATCGACAATAATGATCTCAAATTTCTCCTTCTTGAACCTGGCCACACCTTCGGCAGCAACTACCGAGGGGTCTGTCTGTGTCAGAGAACCATAATAGGGTATCTTTGCTTTGGTGGCATTCTGCTTCAACTGATCGTATGCACCCGCTCGAAAAGTATCCGCACATACGAGACAGGCCTTGAAGCCACGTTGGGCATAGTATCTGGCCAATTTCGTACATGAGGTCGTCTTTCCCGCACCCTGCAGCCCAACGAACATGATGACATTTGACTTCCCCTTCTTCGGCTTGTAAGGTTCGGCATGGGGATCAACCAACTGGACCAGATGGTCGAACACGGCTTGTTGGATTAAGCGCTTCTTCGCGTTTGAACTGGTGTGGGGAGGGAGGTCTTTGAAGTTCACGGTGCTCTGTATCGATTTCCTCAGGCTCTTTACGAGGCGCACGTTGACGTCGGCTGATAATAGCGCGGAACAGATCTCCTTTATCAGGGAATCGAAGGCCTTCTCGTCAAGGTTGGGTTCGCGGTTGAGATTGGCTAAGGCGGCGTTCATGCGCCGCCCAAGGTCGGAGAGAACCATGCTTATAGTAGATCTGGTATGGGACAGTAAGGCCTCTAGATCTACGAGAATGTATGGTCGATGGTGTTTGTAGGATATGGAATGATAAAAGGGCAATTGTAGATCCTTTGAGCGGATATCGTGGTCTGTCGTGTGGAAGTGGGGGAATTTATCCGAAATTCTTCCGACCACATCCAGAATTTCTTTCCCCAAGTTTTTGACCGTTCCTGAGAAAAGCGTCAAATTACGGAACCAACTACAAACCAAGTCACCAAAATGGCCCCCCCTCTATCACAAAAGAAAAGAAAGTTACAAGATGGTATGCGAGGGAAAACAGACCGACCCAAGAAGAGGTTCCGCAAACAGAAGGAATACCACAGCTCCTCCGAGGAGGATTCAGACGAAGCAGAAAATGGCTTTGCGGCAGTCAACCTCGAGGACTCAGACGACGAGACACCACCGCAGAAGGCGGTAGCGAGAAATTCACCAAAGACTCTAAAGAAGAAGAGACAGCTGGAAGAGCAGTCATCAGCATCCGAACGAGAGGATGAACAAGAAGAAGAACAAGGCGCCTCAGACGGAGACGATGCAGATGGTTCAGACGAAGACCAACTCAGCGGCACAAGACGCAAGAACACCACAAAACGCAATGACCCCACCGCCTTCTCAACGTCGATCGCGAAGATCCTCTCCACAAAGCTCTCCCAATCCGCACGTAAAGACCCCGTGCTCTCACGCAGCCGCGACGCCGTCGAAACCAGCGCCACACTCGCGAACGAGCGGCTCGAGCGCAAAGCGAAAGCGAAACTGCGTGCCGAGAAGAGAGAAGAGCTCGAGCGTGGCCGTGTGCGCGACGTGCTGGGCCTGAGCTCGGGGCAGGCGGGCGAGGTCGCCGAGGAGGAGAAGCGCCTGCGTAAGATTGCGCAGCGTGGCGTGGTTAAGCTGTTTAATGCTGTGCGAGCAGCGCAGGTGCAGGGTGAGGCGGCGGCGAGAGAGGAGAGGAGGAAGGGCACGATTGGGCTGGAGAATAGGCAGGAGAAGGTTAATGAGATTAGCAAGCAGGGCTTTTTGGATTTGATAGGAGGTGGGAATAAGGCGGCTGCTGCTACGTCTGTGCAGTCGTAGTGATGCTCTATATCGGTTGACGAATGCTATTTATTATTTTATCGAGGGACGGGGTGTCCCCCCCCCAAGTCTTATGTCCAATTCTTGTTCTGATGAGCATGAGATGTTCCATTTACTGCCTGCCAGTGCCTGCTTGCTGTTGGTACAAATCCATATATGCTTTCATCCCACCAAGTACCACCTCCGTGATCCATGATGATAATATACAACCACCGCCGTATTTATTTACTCATACCCGGTCCAGTCCAGTCAAGCTCGTCAACTCTTCTCAAAGTCCGACGCCTGCATGTTCCTAGTCATCTTGGGTAACTTGACCACTAAACCGTCTAGTTCCTTGGACATCAGGACCTGGCATCCCAGCCGCGAGGTCTCTGTGAGTCCAAATGCAAGATCTAACATATCGTTCTCGTCGTCTGACGGTTCATCCATCTTGTCGTACATCTCATCGCTTTCAACGATCACATGGCACGTTGAGCAGGCGCAGGAGCCGCCGCAAGCACCTGAATAATGAAAGGACTGAGTTAGATCTCTGGTATCCCTGAAATTTTGGGCATATATGCTCCCTCAAACTCACCCTCCATTTCCAGGTCATTCGCCTGGGCGATATCCAGCAGATTATCTCCCTTGGACACTTCGAATTCATGCCGATCGCCGTCTTTGTCAATGAACGTGATATGCAGCCTATACTCAAACAGTCAGAGCTCATTCGCATCTCAGCAATGAAATCCGGCGATTGCATAACATACTCTTCACCTGGCTTGGGGGGGTCTATATGTCCATGCATTTGTTGGGGTGTCGTTGTGAACCGCCTCCTTCCGAACTCCAGCATGCGGATCTTAGCGCGGATCTGACCTCGTTTTAACTCCAGGTCGGCGCGATCATATCGTCGACATTGGTATGGTGCTGATGCCGACGTCGCCACGTGGATCTGACGGCTACCAAGTCGGCTTGCCAGTGACTGCGACTCGACCTTAAGGTATCTGGAGAGCTGGGAGGTGCCTGCAGCCAGACTCCGAGCTCCGTTCCACCCCGACATCGTTCTCCCTTCGGCCCTTCACCCCAGTGGATGAGAGGAGCTGTGCTGAGGGTCAGTTGTATAGGTGTGAATGTTGTGGTTGATTCAACATAGAAAATTAAACTGCGTGAAGAAAAGTGAATCGCGGCCTGGGAAATCAAAAGACGGAATCCGAATCGCAATGACGCAGTTGGGCTCACGCCGATTGGGTCAAGTCATTTCAATTCGGTACATCGTTTCCGCAAAGAACCCAGTTTCGTACTGGAGGCTGAGGCCTCCAGGATGTTTGCGTATCGAATGTTATTTACCCTCGAATTTACGGCTTCCTTCATCCGATGCACATTATTATTATTATTATTGCTGCTGCTTTTCTCAGGTGGTCGTCGGTATCTACAATGAAATATTATATTGTTGCTCAAGCAAGTCCTTCCCATGCTTGCCTAAACAGAAGCATAGGCTCAAATCCAGTCAATTGATCATTCCCCGCTGTTGTAAATGGCATGTTCCACCAATCGTCATTCCAGTCGTCATAAGACTCCAAGGCCTCCAGACTCAGGCTATTCGTCGGAGCGGATGTGGTAACGGGCTGGGTATCAACTGAGATGCTGGTATTCAAGTCCAGTGATTCCAATCGTGCCGGAAAGTGCGTCGCTGACTGGGTACTGTTCGCCAGTTTACTGCCCTCTGCAGTGCTCGAGTTCCCACGCTCTTGAGAGGGCAAGAACGGGACCAATGTTCGAAGGTGTGTCCTTGTATGATTGTCCTCATTCGAGCCCGATGTCGATCCGAAAGCTCGTTCTGCCAAGGCGAGAGACTGTCTTGCTCCAGCATGTCGGCTAGTAACCTGAGCCGATGCTCCTTTTAAAGCTGCCGACAGCTTCTCGAACTAGATGTCATTAGGTCGAACATGGCTTATGGACCGAGAGTAAGTTATGGAAGAGCACGACTTACCGGTCGACGGAGGACGTTCCAAAATCTGCTCGAAGCATCCAACGTATCGACAAACATTTGAACCATCGGCAATGTGCTAGAGACCTCTCCTAGCTCTGGAATGAATGCTACTGAATTCTTCCCTTCGCGAGATATCTCGAAGGACAAAAGCACCGTACCACAGATGAATGCACAGTAGCCCAGCAAAGAACTGAGGTATGTTACATCGACACGACCACCGAGATAGTCTTTGAGAATTCCACCGAACAACCAAGCATGCCGAACAACCGCCTTCGCGCTCGACTGCACAATCGTGATGTCGACTGTCGGATCCATTTGTGAACCCGAGAACAATGGGACTAGTGTTGAGTATAAGGTAATTTGTGAGAGATGGTACAGGCCATCAAAGAAGAGGAGTTGGTGAGTAAGCCCGTAGGCATGTTCCGATACCAACAAATCCATGAGTTGTCTTCGGTGGGCTTGCGAAACACAAGAATATGTTATGCTGGCTAGTCCTGACAGCGTACGGATTTCTTGCACCTTTCTTGATGTGGCATAAGTTGCGCTATCTCCAACAGAAAGTTGGACTTTAGCCCTAGGAGGAATTGTCAATGAGAATAGGTGGTGTTCACTTCCAGCAACCAACTCACCATACACCCACCATTTTCATCATAGCAGCAGCCACGGGGAGCTCTTCTTCGTCATGCTCTCCGTAAATCCTCGACGCCATCCAGTCGGCGTCCATATATTCAGTGAGTTTGACCTGCAGCCCAGTGGAAGTATTCGATATAATGGCTGGCAATGGCACTCGCGCAATTTCTGACCATGAATGTCGCATATACGGTTCCGGGGATGCTACTATGCACATTGATGCCCAGCATGCCCAAAAGCATCTTCGTTTAAGTTCAGCCTCAAGTGAGAGATCATTTTCTGTAGAGCCATCTCGCTTGCCTCCATATTGCATGATACAGCAACAGCGATAGGCAAGAGCTGAGGTCCATGACAAATGTAAGCCATAGGCTTCGGATCGTAGCTCAGCTATCGCGAGAAGACGGATAACAAAGGGCTTTCAAAGGTCGTCTTACCTAGAGATAGGTCGCCACATCTTGGTAATCCAGTTCCATACCAATAAGGAACCAAAACCTCCAGTGCTTGAACTACCGATAGACTTGGATCCGGGATAGCCAACGCCATTGCCTCACTGGAAGCGGCTTTAGCCCAACTCAAACTTCGCTTATGGAAGACTCTCAAGGCATCAAGCTCTGAAAATTTGGTCGACTCATGATCCCTGCTATCTTGGCTGGGTGCGAGGAATCTAGATTTGAAGTTAGTGGTCTTCTTGGTTGACTAAAGAGAGGCTGATTACAATGCAGCTGTGCCAAATATTGCTTTGAGCAGGTATGGTGGAATTTGGCCCTCCACATATTCAGAGAAGAGTTTTGGCTTCCAAAACAATAGCGAAGCATTGTATATACGAGCAAAGTATATCTCGAGCAAAGCAAGACCAGCTGCAAGAGGCGGCAAGGAAGATTCTTCACAGTCGCCCCTCGGGTCGCTTTGCTTTGTCTCATCTCGGTTCTCAGCTTTCCGAAGCTGCGATGCATATGACTAAATCCCCAACTATCAGTCGTTATCCAGCTCTCATCAGCTTCCCAACTTACGTCTGTCGGGATGGATGGCTGACGCATCAAGTGGACTTGATCCTCTCGCAATACCGAACCCGTCGAAGCTTCACGCTGATTGTCAGGATCTGCAACTGACGACGTGATCCGTCCGATCGCCCAACCATTCGGCCTGTCGTGGTCGCTAGCGATTGTCTCGATATTATTTCGAGGCAAGATTGTGCTCCTTCGTAGGGCTCCTTCCGCTAAGTTGATTGGTTCTCTGTTATCTGCCGAATGCAACCTGCGTTGGTTGTGAAATCCGGTTTGACGATAGTGAGCCTTCGCTTTCCTTCGTTCGTTGATCTGAGGGTATTCGCATTTGGCACGCTGCTTCACGCATCGTTGGCAGCTGGGACGTTCATGACTGCAGCGCAGCTAGAAGGGCCAGAATCAGTCTGCTGCAAGCCATGTCAATCTGCGTAGGTTTACCTTTTGACTACGGCACCTTTGACAAGCTATTCGAGATATCTGAGATTGGGATTGAGATTGAGATTCCAGTGCCCCGTGTGAAGTTTCCGCGACTGTTTGATTTGACTCACTTCGCGCAGTCAGAGTATTTGGCATTTTGACTTACTATGCTCGTATACTTAGCTACCTTTGGCCGAATTTTCGGTCCGTGAAGGGCGAGAATGAAGAACGAAGGCCATTCGGAGTGCCGCGGAGGTACTGAACTTTGCCCAAGTCCGAAAGCACCTTCCGCCCCGAATCGCCAAACCAGATTGTGGGGGAGGAAAGGACGGGGAAAGTCAATTGGCACGGCGATCGACTCGACGGGAAGCGGCAGCTGGACACTCAACACTCAGACTTAGTCTCTTTTCCTCTCTCAAATCGGCCATGATCTACATGATGGCATGCCTTCGCAGTGAGGCTGCAAGGCTGCCCACAAACAGTTCATTGAACCCATTCATGTCCTGGTCTGACTTCGGTTCACATCAGCAGCGAATCGGCTCGAAATATGAGCTAGCTCTCCAGTTCCAGGAAGGCCCCTCTGGTAACTTTTTCCTTGGCGATGAGGGCAGGCAGAATCAACATGATCATGTCAGGATGTAACAGGGCGAAGAAGACTCGTGGTTGGTGTAGACTGCCTACCAAGTCTACAAGCGCAGGGCCTCCCTTTTCGGAATATGGGGAAACTGATTTGTATAGCCCTATGATGCGGAAAAGAAACCCTATCCCAAAGTCTAATCTACTTATCCTAGGATATGATGTTGTTTTCATTTGTGACAGCTATCAAACTTCTTGGTGCAGGCTCAGCATCCGGTGGAGGAATACTTTCGGTCGGTGAGTGTCGTCCCACTCGATGCGCACAGCACTTCCGTGATGCTTGCAGCAAGTCATTCCAACCATTGTTCCCCGGGAACTAGGTATGTCCACATGGTCCGGACATGCCGGTTTGCTCCAATTACTCAACCATGTCTTGCCACGGACTCGTCGCGTGGCATCATGTCTGACCTGTTCTACGGGATAAGACCCACAAAGTCTTTTGGCATGGGTGGAGCTAGCCATTCCACCTCAACGGATGGAAGATGCCTCGGGCGTCCAGCCTATCACCGCAAAACGGTTCTAGGCTCTTCGCGGGGCTTTAATGCAGTTCTATACTCGCCATACCCGCCTGGGAACGACACGGCTTCAGAAATTTGACCGAGTCTAGAATAAGCGAAGGTCAGACACCGGCTAATTGGCTCAGAATATGTCCACCGGGCCACCACGACGAGCATCGAAAGTTCCACGAAGGCCAGATTAGACTGGCCAGGGTACCCTGCAACACCTTCAATGTCTGGGTTGCTCACTGTTCATATAACCGGTGGCTGGACAGTTATCCAAGGAGAGGACCTCAGAGACTGAGTCATAAACATAAGGAAATCGACAAGTTCGACAACTCTTGAACACGAAACAAGTTCCCAGGGTGAGCGACACGCAATCTGTACCTTGGCCATAGGATCAGCACGGTACAACTTGTTTCCGCACCTCCAACAACGGTTCTGGATGCTTTGAAATATCTGGGGAAATTCAACAATCCCGCCCTCATTTGGTGAACATGGCCGGGGTGGTTTGATGGTTCACTCGTGGAACAGTGGGGCTATCCCTTGGATTGGAAACCGTCGGTAACTGCGCTTTTGATGGATTTCCCGGATCCGTTAAGACCACTCGTAACCGAGATTTTTGGCCTCGGTGTGCCGTTTAGATCAGGTTCTCCCCTCAGAAACAGCAGCGGAATTAGGGATTAATGCTGAATCAGCTCAAAAAACCAGGCAGGCGGGCGGCAGGGCATTCACAGGGCCAAGAATGCCAAGATGTTCTTGCAGTTTGTGGAAACCGACTTCTCTATGCCGGTTGGTTTAATCGGTCCGAACTACTGCTCTTGGTATCCAAATTCAACATAGTCTTGATATCTCGTCCATGGGGTTCTCCATGGGGCAGTATTCGCTAACATGGTATATCTTCTGGTCTGAATCCACAACCTTGGAGCAATTGCATGCAGCATGACAGGCCACCCTCTCATCGCGAAAGCTCCAGATTTCCATTCGAGTACATCTCGCCGCATCACACCCGTCGACATGACATCGAAAGAAATAGCGATCGATGTCGACCCAGAGTCCGATAGTCAAGATGGTGTCCAGCATCTAGAAGCACAGCATGCGGATATTGTGGTTGACCAAACCCTGGTCAAAGGGATTGTCCGAAAATATGACCTTTATCTCTTGATATTTTTCGTCATAATCAACCTATTCTGTTTTATTGATCGAGTCAACATCGGCAATGTCAGGCTGCTCGGACTTGCGGAGGACCTTAAGCTCAATGTTGGCCTGAGGTACAATATCGCTCTTATGTGCTTGTTTGTACCATACTGCGTTGTCGAGCTTCCGGCGAATATCCTCTGTAAAAGAATTGGAGGGCACATCTGGATCCCATTCTTGGTCTCGGCATTCGCAATCATCACTACCTTGACATCTGTCGTGCAAAATCGGCAAGGGCTTTATGCTGCCAGGTTTGTTCTTGGTCTCGTTGAGGGCGGCGTCTCTCCTGGCCTTATATGGTTGCTCTCTCAATTGCAAGTGCCTCTAATTTCCATCCTGTCGCGTAATGCTGACTTCATACTAGCTACAAACGACAAGAGCTTGGGTTCCGGACGAACATCTATGTCTCCGCCGCTTCCGCAAGTGGTGCCTTTGGTGGCCTACTTGCTATCGGTTTGAGCAAGATACCAGATTGGGGACTCATTCATAGGTGGCGAAATGTGTACTTCTTTGAGGTAGGCACCCCCTCCTCGGATATCGCCATCCTACTGACTTTTTTATAGGGCATTATCTCTTTACTCATCGCCGGGGCTTCTTGGTTTATCATCCCACGTGGTCCAGAGACCGCCAAGTTCCTTACTGAGGAGGAAAAGAAGACGGCCGTAAACAGGATGTTGGTTGATTCTGCTGGAACCAACGAACTGGGTAAAACACGAGTTAAGCACATCATCCAGGCCCTTAAAAGCCCCCATGTGCTTGGCTGTTCGTTTGGGTTCTATCTAACCAAGTGAGTGGCCCATCCATTTATCTATGGTTTTCCCACGAATATTTCAGGCTAACCACAAACTCAACAGTACCGTTGCGCAATCCTTCGCTGTCTTCGTCCCCTCTATCATCAAGGGAATGGGGTATTCGAACGAGAACGCACAGCTGCTCTCTGTGGGACCTTACGTGAGTCTTTTCCAGTGTAATCAAAAAGTCAATCACAGGCTTATCATCCTAATTCTATCATGGTAGGCCGTTGCATGTATCATATCCATTCTTGCAGGCTACCTATCGGATAAATACAAAGACCGATCGATGGTGATCATCATCGGTGCCCCCATTGCCATTATCGGATTTTTCATGCTCGAGTTCCTGCCCGACAGCAAACCTGCCGCTAAATACGGTGCACTGTACCTCGCAGCCACTGGATACTATTCCTTCTATCCCATCTACATCACATGGGTAAGTTATGAACCACAACCTCCGCTTAAAAAGCATCTTCCTCCCTCCATATCAAACCAACTCAACTAATACCTCTCCTCCTTACACAGGCCGCCAACAACTGCGCAACAGCGACCGTACGCGCCGCTGGCGTCGGCCTAGTGTTTACCCTGGGCAGCTTGGCCGGCGTGTGCGCACCATGGATCTACCTACCATCCGACGCACCAGGCTATCGGACAGGCCATGCGGTGTTGCTGTCGTTCCTGATCGGCACGTTCATCACGTCGATCGTGCTGCGCTTCTACTGCAAGTGGGAGAACCGCCAGAAGGAACTCGGCAAGCGCGACCACCTCCTTGTCGGCCTAACTCCCCTTGAGGAGCAGGAGCTTAGCTCCAAGCATCCTGCTTTCCGTTATATGCTTTAATTGACTTCGAGGTGAGAGTTTGAGCCGTGACAAATGCAGTGCGAAGCGTGCACGCTGCTTTCCAGGTCCTGTGCACGTACCCTCGGCCCATGGGCAGGTTTCATGTACTTCCTTGCCGCTCCGATATAGTACGTCCCTCAAAGAACGGAGAGGAAGTAGTTTATTTAATATTGACTTCTGCCTGGCGACGTATGCTGCGTGCCCACTCATTCTCAACACATCTACATACCTCCTCGCTGTCGTTGAATGCGTCCTCAAACTCGATAGAGCACTCTCCTCAGTCCCCGCATTTTCCTCCTCCTCGAGCCAGCCCTCGCGTTTTCTGCCGAGTGGTTCAGCTAGCTACCAGGCTGTCCCCCCTGGAATCCCCAAGACCGTGGCAGACTTCCCTCTTTACTGGGGGGGGGGATCGCCGTACTCGTAATTACGGCTTAGTGTAACTACTCCCTAATTAAATAATAGTAATGCCGCCCTGCCAGACGAAGCTATCATGGTAAATATGTTCATCATCTCAGTAAAAAGGCCTCAGTTCTCAGTTCTAAGTCCTCGCTCCACATCCCACATCCACAGCAACAGCAACAGCGACTGCGACAGTCGGGTGCCCTATCCTGTGGGAATGGGAGGGAAGGAAGACGTAATGTAATGAACGGCAAAATTGCTTGATTTTTCATCTATTTATGCCACAGGTGGATTTGTCGCACAGGGCTCACTGACTGGCCCCAATTTCAACAGCGAATATCCTTATGCAATGGCTGCAAGGATCGAAGACTTGCGCAGTGATACATAGGAAATGTTCTTGCAGCAGCCTCATCGGGGCAGGCCACGAGATGCTAACGAGAGTTACGGAACTAGGCTGGGTGCTAAGTAGAATGCTGTTGACCTTATGTCATATTGGGCGGCTCGGAAGATGTAGAAGCCAAGAGTATCGGAAGCCCAATTGATTCTGGGGATTCGATTCTACCTGTTGTGTGTACAGTTTTCGTCAGATTGCCCATCTCTACCACTAATCCCAATGCCAGTTACCTGCAGCCACAGGCTCATCAGCTACAGCCAGAAGCGCATCCACATCATCTGGATCGTTCATGTTAATCGCAGCCCCGTCTTCAGGAATGATAAAAGGATCGCCACCATGGCCACCGTGGACCTCGTTCATGTGTTCGTAGCAAGGCCCACCAGTCTCGAAGACTGCCATGCATTCCCAGCAGATATGCGTCTTGCATCCCCCGCAGATCATATGATTGCATCCCATCACTTTCTCCATGGGTGTCGAACACTTCGGACAGTCCTTGATGTTGAGTTTGCGCTTGAGCCCCCTGAGCGCCTCAGATTCTACCATTTCCTTGTTTTCTGCACATGTGTATTGTCCATGGGGATTTTCGTGGCATGAGGTGCACCTGGGCACCAGACAGTTAGAGCAAGTGAAACCGGGCGGCTTGCTGTCTGTCAATCCTTGTTCGAACTGCTCCAGTTGCTTTGTCGTACAGCGGTAGATATTACCACAGTCTGGAGTGGGGCAGTAACGAAAGGACTCGGGGCACCGCACAATATGCTGTTTGAGGGACGACCTCAACACTTTGTCAAACATTGACATGGAGTCGGAGGGGCCAACTGACGAGGAGAGATGCTCGTTCAGTTCGGTGAGAGTGAAGGTTTCAAGGCATGTTCCACCGTTGCCCTGGCACTTGACCTCAAACTTGCTCCTACTTGTGGACGCCGCGGATAGACAGCAGTTCTGAAAGCATTCGAGGCAATAGAAGTGTCGGCACGACGTGCGGATGGCGTTTTCAGCGGGACAGAAGCAGATAGGGCATTCTGCTTCCGAACAGGACTGATCTTCCTGGGCGGATGTGCCGCTGCTGCTTTCGACTTCGCATCTAGCGGCGTCTTCCTTGAAATAACGACCTAGTAAGCCCGAAAGGATTCGCTGGACGTGTTCAGCCTTTTGCGTTGGTCCTTGAAAACGGATCTGGCGCTTGACCTTGTCGATAATAATGGCGACCTTCACCTTTTGCTCAATGCCTCTTATTGCCTTTGCTGTGAATCTCTTTGAGCCCAGGAGTGCGGAATCCCATACCACCTTACCTCCACGTCGGAAATTTGTCTCTTTGAAAACATCCTCCTCCAACAGCCTCGGTGTATAAACTACCCATACACGATCTGCTCCACTGATCACCACCGTTCTCAAAGGCCGAAAGTTACGCTCGTTGACGTGAATTGATTGTGTTTTTCCAAAAGTGTGCGGACTTCTTGACAGACTTGCGTGTCTGGAACTCGGTGAGTGACATGTCCAAAGCGAACGACTGGCGCCTCGTATTTGTTATGCAAAGATCGCTGCAGTCCTCTCCACAACTTGGACTTCGTTGCCTCAGCAGGCACTCGCCTCAAAACGACGACGAATCGCCTTGGTCCGTGCCGGTCTCTGTTCGCGGTGAAATCCATTTCTGCACTGGTCTCTTAGCCCATAACCGTGGACCTGCCTGCCTGGTAACTTTCACAATATCTGTCAGCTTGCCTCTCATTAAAGAAGTACAGTGAGACGCTGCGATGCGCAATCGGTCTCCGCCATGAGATCTTGAGCTTCCGGCAGTCTACACGCCTTTTATCAACAAAGTCTTCAATTACCGTGATTTATTCTTCCAAATGTGCCCACTTGACCCTCTGCTGGAGCAAGTTCGCGAATTTAGGGTCCTCCCACTTCACAGTTGCAGAGCAGGTGTTAGTTTGTCGATCCAGGGAAACTTGAATACTCTCGACAGGCTTCTTGATGTTATTTCTTTCAGAAGCTCTTTCACAGCCTCAGTGGTATTGCTTGTAGGTAGGCCGGTAATCAATGTCATGGAGAAATCCGTCGGGAGGGATACCCTCTCGACATGGCCAAACTCGTCGAAGGTGACTGTGGCACCGAACAGTTTTTGTGTGTGATCGTCTCCGATATCTTGGCCCTGCTGATTCGAGATTAGAATCTGCTCTTCAATGCGTATACTCTCAAAGGTCTCAAAGGAAGCACGTACCTTGTCTTCAAGACTAGCACCATCATCGCGCAGGGCTTCTTTTCCCTTTCCAGAACGGTCTGTGTGTGAGAATGGGCAGCGAAGTCTTCTGGAGCCCCTAGGCCTAGAGGCATACCTGCAGGGAATTCCTGCACAAGAACCTGAGAGGGGAATTTGACGGCGTTCATTGTCTTTCGCTCCCATCTGCTGTCTATCTGTGGAAGGAGCGGATCTGGAAGGAGCGTTTGTTCCTGTCCCGATCTCATGTGAAAATCGGCAAGCGCCACCGTTCCTGCACGCGCCGCGCGCGAAGAATTTGCACGGCTTCATTTGTGAATCTAGTTGTTGATATTCTTGTCGACAACTGGAGCAGAAAGAACAAAGGGACCATTGACAATGGTAAAGCTTTCAATCTGAGTCGGGATGGAGTACAAGAGCTAACAATTGGCATCCAAATCGGAAGAGCAAATGGACAGATCAGCGACAAAAGAGCTTTGGGCCATTGCAAGAAGTGCCGCGACATGAGAAGCCAGAGATAGAAGCCTACAAGCAGCGTGCGGTGATGGTGAGATTCTTGAGGCAGTGAGAGTGTCGCGCTGGAAAGCCCCCGACGTGATGGAGCGCGAATTCGGATCATCACCAGAGGCAGCTACCTACACTCACAGTGAGGTCGAGAGCGCGTTCATTGCTTCGTGGAGCTTGCCGGATGTCATGTCCTATTAATGGGGACTAAAGTTTTCACCGGTTCTGAGATGGGGGCATGCGGGATTCGAGGATTAGAGTAGAGGAGATGAGATCTTGTCCTCGATGTGTATGACGAGTATGAGGCGCACGCCATTAGTGGAGTCAGGACAGGAGCACAGATAGGTAGGAGCTTCGGTTGAGGATGATTGTGGCGCGTATATACATATATAATAAAGTGAAGCTCAATGCTGGAACACTCTGCGTCAGTAGTGCTACCATACCAGTAGAAGTACATCACGGATTCCCAGGGCTGTTCTGTGTTGATGGTCACCACCTGTTTGCACTGTGTTTTCATAATCAAACATGACAAACCATGTTGCAAGGTCCTTGTTGTCATCATCCGTGTTATTCAATGCAGAGGGGTCAGCAGGAATACTTCATTTGCCTGTTCTGAAAGAACCCAGCCTTCCTGCATATTTGCCCTACAGGTGGTGGTGGCGGCCCAATCTATTTGGCTTTATACACTGACCACCCCTGACAGTCCGCAGCCTCGTCCTGTTGTAGTCACGTGATAATAAAACGGTGGCTTGGTCGTTCTCTTCTTGAAAGAGGGGGATTTGAAGATTCTGGTAATGGACTTTGTGAATGTGCAAACGGACGATCTTGTCTTTGCTTCAACAGATGGAGACCTCGACTCAACAATCGCAGAAACGGCGGAATATTTTCACATCTGGACGGGCTCGTTCTGGAGAAGGTTTAGACCAGCGAAAGAAAGGGTGTATTCATGAGCATGGTGTATCCCTGGTATTCATACACACCAGCAAGCTGTACGCACATAACTATATGGACACAAAAGTTCAGGGCGCCGAATTGGCGCTCCGCCACGCTTTCTCAAACACTCCTCGCACCACTTGCGCCTGGCTTTGGTCACGTATCCTCTGCTCCAAAAACCCTTGTAGATCCTCCCAGAACGCCGCAGATTCGAGTACCGCGGCACCACTCTCCACACCGGGCTGTACTGGATCTGAAGCTGATTTCGTGGGCTCTACACCATCCATAGGTGTGGGTTTTGTCGAGTCCGTTGCGGGGGCAGCAGGAGGCTGTTGCGGTGGCGGGTCGGGAGCGCCGCCCATGATCATGACACCGAACTCAACCTCGCGTCCGGCGGATTTGTCGTCCAGTGCCTCTGAGATGGTTTTCTTTGAGGGCGGCACGGGTTTCTTATTCAGGAGGATTTTGACCTTGTCGATGCCCACGACTGAAGGACCGCCCAGGTGTGACTGTACCTGCTCCTTCAATGACTGGATAGTAGTGGTTGCGGGGTTTAATGACGGTAGGCTCAGCGTCATATTTGGGTTTCGAGCGGATTTCAGTGTTATGGATACTGTAGGTGCGGCGGCCTCAGAGCCTGGGGCTGGGGCTGCCGCAGGTGTCGTCTTTGGTGGAGATGGGTGAGGAGGATTGGAAAGTTTAGGAAGTGTGTACTGGTTAGGCTTGTTGTCAGCAATTTATCACATATCCCGCAGGGACAGGAGAGGCGAGTAAACTTACAGGGACTCGTAGTTGGAATGTCTTGGGGTCAAAGACATGGTCAGGTTGGTATTTGGTAGTTTTGGCGTCCAGGGTGGTCAAGAACTGCTTCGCAAATTGTAGGTCCCCCATCTCGCCAGCCCGTAGTTTTCGCTCTTCTTCCAAGCGACGAAGTGCGTGTGCTAGAGCAAAGGTTGCCAGGTTGGTGGTTTAGGCTCGCTGGCGTTTCGAGCGACAATGGAAGGTTTAATTACGACCGATCTATCGCGCGCAGGTACGCTGACCAAGATAGAAATTGCTCTATTCTAGTCGTCGTAAGGGTATGTATGATTTGTAGGTTTACACAACATGAATGCGAGAGTGATTGATGGCTTGGAGTCTCAAGAGGCACCAACCTTGGATCTGCGATTGACATCACCACGTCATTTGGTGAGTATGCTCCACCGTATATCACAAACGGTGGAGTACATCAGCCAAATTGACGATGACATTCAACCCAGCATGTAGGAAGCACATAGACTGAATATCTTTCTCCTGAATGCCACACCTTGATTGAATCTTTGATGTCATGCTAGACGCCATGGATAAATCACTTCTTTTTCTTCTTCGTCTTATCATCCACCACAATCCATCTCCTATCTACCCCCCTTCTCGCCATTTCCTTCTCCACCACATCCCTCTGATCCCCCTGCACCAGAATCTCCATCATCCCTGGTTTCCCTCCCACGTGCTGTCCCACACTGGCGCTTCCCGCACATTTCTTCTGCAATTCAGGCCCTAGAATCTGTGGGTTTATTCCAAACAGCTCCAGCCTGGAGATCTTCGTGACAAGTTTTGTGCCCGTACGTTTCTCAATCGTCACATTGACGTGAGGTGATGGGCCGGATTTCGGCTTGAGGCCTGGGTCTGGGTGCTCTGGGTCGTAGGTTTGGGCGTTCCGTAGTAGCAGCCAATGTGGGATCGCGAGGTGGTCGTCTTCGAGTATTCGTCTCAAAAGAACATCTCTGCCAACCTCACCTAGGGCGAGAATACGTGTATCGGCATTGGATGGGTTGGAGGAGAGGATGTTATTAGCGATGAAAGGGTCGAGCTTAATGAAACGCGGCGATGAACTGCCGGTTGTGAGGTTTGGGTTGATCTCAATGTATTTCTTGAGAAACGAGGATATCTGTGATGAGGTGTAGTACGTGGTTTTGGACGGTATCAGGTCGGGGACAAGCTTGCTCGAAGCCCGATAGAGGGTCTGTATCGCAAGCTTCTGGCCCAAAGACGGATCGCTGCCATTGGAGGTAGACTGCGACTCGCTATTACCATGCACCCCTTCCTGGACTTTTGGTTTAGGTAGCTTGTATGGTGTGAAGGTCTTGACCTTTTCATCCTCAAAATCGGCATCCAATATTACTGTTTCACCACCGTTCCTATCCTTGGACTTGACCAACTGGGCTTTGTCCAAATGCTTGATAAATTTCTTCGTATTCTTCCACGATGTCTTTTTGATGTTGTAGTGTTGATTTTGGATTCGCAAATGCGGCTGTATCATATTTGCGATCAGGAACGACGGCTGGATTGGAAAGTCGATTCCATAATGCGGCGGCTCTCCATTTTTCTTTGCATCGTAGAGGGCATAGAGGAAGGCAGCCAGGAAAGTATCGTCCACCTCTTTTGTGGTGGGTTCGTGTTCAGGCCCAGCGTCAGAGGCATTATCCTGAGTCGCAGAGCCATTTGCATCGAGGTTGTTTGTCTGGCTTTGGGGAGGTGCTATTGCAACACCACCCTGATCTTGTGTCTGGTCGTCATCGTCATCTTCAACATCAAGATTTCGTACGGCCTCCCCAAGTTCTTCGGCTCTGCTATCCCAGCCGTCGATCCTGTCAGGCGACGGTCTTCCTCCGACCCCAGTCTGGCTCCAGCTCCAGAGCTCATCACCCTCCCAGTGCACACCCTCCACAGCAGCACCCTTCGCGCCCTGAACTCGACCCAAGCTAGAGATATCAATTTTGCAGGTGCCTACCCAGATAGGTACACTATCCTTCTCAATCCCAGCGACGGCAACAACCGCCCCTGTCTTTGCGCCTTCAGGCCATGGAGGACCGCCTACGAGGCCCGGGGTCATCAGATCGGCACCCGTGCGCAACTTGTCAACCACGAAGTCCTGGGTATGGAGTAAAGGCACCAGTCCAGGGTTATGCCACAAGGTGTAGACCGTCGGGAAAAGTTTTGAATCCTTGCCATATTGAATCCACAGTATCCTCTCTTCATGGCCCGGATGAGCACCTACATACACCGTTCCCGAAACAAGAGTAGCATTTGCGCCAGCGTGTGTGGTGAATCGAGCCGACAGGCACGTCTCAGGCACAAGGCTCGCGCGTATCAGTGTGAGTGCAGGCGAGGGATTGTTGGCGGCGGCAGAAGCCTGGATTTCGGCGGTCGAGGCTGTCGTGTCAATTTCTTGCAGTGTTGGAACATGCACCCGATATTCCGCCACGATTTGATCGGCCAGTTTTCGACGGTCAGAGGACCGCAGTGGCGAGAGGTTCTTGATCTGCGGCTTCTTCTTAAACATGCTGAAAAGGTTCAAGAATGAGTGGGCTGCGTGTAGGAGGTTCGGCGGGGAGGGAGGGGTCGAGGAGCGGAATGTCTGGCGAATGGAACTCGATAAAACGAGCACCGCTCAGATCACGACTCTTGGTCACGCTCCGCCCGCGGAGGACTTCAATATAGTCTGCCCAAATATGTAGAGGCAATTAGGTTATTCCGTGTGAGTCACACAAGATAATGAATGCTAAGAAAGTAGTTGTGCCTATGGGTCCAGGGTTGTGGAGGGATGGAGTGATCAGAATAAATTTCGGAGAAAAGTAAAACTACGTCACTAATTCTCTATTTAATTACTCTCATCCATTTACCACAAGTTCAGTTAATATCAATGAGTCCCTCCCAGGGATCATCAATTAGGGAGCGCCCAGCCATGAGAATGCCATCTGCAAATCTCGTCATCAGTCAATGGGCATAGATCCCTCTTTTCTCCTTCTTAGCCTCCTTCCACCAGGTATCAGATGACTCAGGGATTCCCAGGAGTGGAATATGCTCTCTCAACCTGCGCTTGCGTTCTTGATCGATTCCATGTTCTCGGTTCCGCGACGCCATCTCCTGATCGACATCTATCTGTGTGGGCTCGGTCAACGAACCCATCAGGACAGGCTGACCCAGCGGCAGGTCGTCTCCCATGTCGACTTGCCAGAAGTGGTAGAGCTTGCCGTACAGCCCGACGACTTCTTCCATCGCCTTGGTCTCCAGGTCGTCCCATGCCTGCTTCTTCAGACTGTGCGATCTCGGGTAAGGTAGCACCAGCATTCCCGACTTGACTTCGAATTCATGGGAGTGCCAGAGCTTCTGCTCTTCGGGATCGAGTTGCTCGTACCGAGATTTTGGGATCATGTACTCGACGCCAATCAGACGTGCATCGGGCCGACATGAGTCATAGATCAGACACTGCCTCAGATCTTTTTGATGGTCACTCGACAGTTCCTTGTACCTCTTATGTGCCGCTGACTCACCTTTGCTCACATGCGAACAGAAATGATGGGCTGAAATCGTCCTTACCTCACCCCGACTTGCTTCGGCGGTGTAGATATGTAGAGCATGGAGATATTCGCAAATCCCATGTAAAGGTTTGAACTCGGGCTCTACAGTCCCCCTGACATGGGTCTCGATGCCGAGATAGAGCAGCCATGACTTGATCCACGCCGTCGGACTGAATTTGAGGGCCCATGATGCCACATTGGAAATGGATGGTGCAACTATTTGGCTTTGGCTCATTGTGACCTCTCGCTTGTTCGACTAGATTCGGCAGGAAGTAGTGACAAGAACGCAGGATAAATTCGAGGGGAGGAGGCATCGCATGCGGTATTAATGATTACCTTGCCTTGATTCTTGAATGGACTGATGTCACAGGCACCCACCCTTGGGCAGGGATATACATATTACGTCTTTGAGACGGCACGCCGAAGGGTGTGCACATCTCGTGTTTTCACCAGACAGGGTATTTTCCTTGTGTACTATAGAGCTCTCACTCGAGAAGACTTCGATTCGAATCATTGCATAATGACAATAACTTCTTTTGTCCAATTTTCTCAATTGACATCCCAACCCAACGCCTCACCCGTTGTTCCCCAGGATTGTTTCTGTCACCGGAAGGTGCATCCGTCTGTCCCTCACAAGGCTGAGGCAATCACCCCGCACAAGGCTGCCTCCACGGAATGCTTCTCGGAGCCTTCCCCCTCGGTTCGGCCCAAATTTTTCGAGATACTACCCCTCCGTCCTCCATCCTCGGAGAGATGACCACATCATTCAACTTGGCTGGTGTGGATACATAGATGAAAACCGTCAAGAGGGTGTCCAAGAATCGTGTCATACTAATAGGAGGGCTCGCGGACTACACCGTCCCATGAACAAAATTGACCTCCCTCTTCTCACATTCCGAATTTCGGAGGATAAAACTTGACCTTGTTTCGAGAGATCCATTCTATTTCCACAAGCGACGGACTCTAGCGTTCTGCTTTTAATACTTTCACCCTGATTCATACATCTACGGACGAGTGCATTAAAGTCTCCTATCACTACTAGACAAAATGGTGGGCCGCTTCGAAGGTAAAGTCGCGATCGTAACCGGTGGAGGCAGCGGGTTTGGCATGGGGATCGCGAGCAAACTCGCGGAGGAGGGTGCCAAAGTGCTGATCAGCGATCTCAACGAAGAGGCTGCCTCCAAAGCCGCATCGTCGCTGGGGAGCAACGTCGAGTACCTGGTCGCCAACGCAGCGAAACGCAGCGATTGGGAGGCACTCTTGAAGAAAGCCGTGGACACATTCGGCGGCCTCGACATCATCGTCAATAACGCCGGGACCACGTATAAGAACAAGCCGACTGAGACGGTCACGGACGCAGACTTCGATCTCGTCTTCGACGTTAACGTCAAGAGCGTGTATCTCTCGACGAACGTGCTCTTACCCTACTTCCTGGACAACAATCGGCCTGGCGTCTTCATCCAGATCGCATCCACCGCAGGTATTTCGACCGTGCAATAGAGACATCTGAGAGAAATACTGATTGAAAACAAGGTATCAGACCAAGGCCTGGACTTACGTGGTACAACGCCTCGAAAGCGGCCGTCAGCAATGCAACGAAGACAATGGCAGTGGAATATGGGCCGAAGAAGATCAGGTTCAATTCGGTTTGCCCTGTTGTGGGAAGCACTGGGTTGTAAGTTTGGAATGGGCCCTTCACCCAGGAGGCTGTGAAAACAACTCCTAGAGTGACATGAGCTGACAACGTACGCCCACAGGACACATTTATTCATTGGCAAGCCGGACACGGAGGAAAACCGAGCGGCCTTCGTTTCAACCATCCCGCTAGGACGAGGCAGCACACCCAAAGATGTCGCAAATGCCGTTGCTTACCTTGCCAGTGATGAAGCGGAATTCATCACAGGCGTCAACCTCGAGGTCGACGGTGGAAGATGTGTTTGAGCACAAAACATGTGGCATCGTTCAAGGCTTGCATTTGGCATCCCCACAATTAGAAGGTATATTCGAAAAGCCGTGTTTTAGAAGTTGTTTTAAAAACCACTCTGGAACAAGCGGGTTGGTGGCACGTCGGGCGAGCTGGATTGTACTACTCGTTCTGTGAGAGTGTGAATTGAATGATTGACTCTTCGACTTCCGTTGCAATCGAGTAGTGAGTAACACGAGGCTCAATCAAGGATCTGAAACCCTCAAGGGTGGTGGTGGCTTGGTCTGCCAAATACTGGCTCGGGTTGTAGAGCGGTCTAGACCAATTGTGTCAAACACGTGAACTGTTGAGAGGGCCGCCTGACAGCTCTCACTCAGCAACATGGCCCGCTGTCAGAGGAAGGGCAAACTTGGTCCTTGACAGGTCGCAAGTGCTACTCGTGATTCAACAGTCTGTCCTGTTCCCAAAACTATGTCTGAACAGGTATTATCCGTGGGAGCGCCGTCACATTCTCCCAACTTCGGTACCAACGTGCAGGATACATATTTCTGACGGGCGGTATCTCGGGTTTCGATGTGAGGGAATTCGCGTAGATTTCCATCTACTGACGTTGAGCAGCCAAAAAAAATCACGCATTGACGCCGATAGGATCGTCGTGCGTGCCTACTTGTTGTGGCGATGAGACGGATTGTACATATCACCAACCTTCGGATCGTGAAGTTGTGTTCGGATCACCCTGGGCTGCTTTTTATCACAGCCTTTGGGGTTACACAACAGCTAGGCGGTGTGATAGTCACCGTTCCCGCTCGTGTTCCTAAGGGGTTGGTGGTTGCTGTTTCGTCTGGTGGGGACAGTGATAGATCGGAGCCGATCAATGGCAGATTGTTGCTCAAACGACTGGCATCTAGCGGCTCCGAGAAGACGACAGGTCTTGATCCTCAGAAGCACTCCGTACTCGTAGATTCCATGTGGGACATGATAGTGCGGATCGATTTGAATGGGTGACAGCGGAAATCAAATTGACGGTAGGCACCCATCCTTCGTATTGACCTCCGACGCTTGAGAATGCGTGGCTCTGAGGCTGAGTGCGTCAAGACGTTCTTGATGCTCGAGTCCGGGTTGGTCTGGGGATTGGATGCAATCTCACGCCCCCAAGGCGGATGACAGGTTGCACAAGACGGTGTCCGCATGTTCAAATTCATGCAAGCATCCCGTGTCCCGTGTGGTGCTTGAAATCGAGGGGTTTACTGGTCAGTTCCTTGACAGAGGAAGGGTTATTGACTGACAGATGAGTAGGGGCATTTCATTGGAGAACCGAACTTCCCAGAGTCGTATCAGGTGCTCTTGGTTCCAACCAATGTCTGAGATGACCCAACTGGTTGATTGATGAGGCGGATGGTTGCTCACATCCAATCACTCGATAACGTACACAAAAGATCCGGGAATGAAGCAAATCCTTCGTGGCACGACATAGACATGGTCAGGTTTTCCAGAAGGGTGTTCATGGTGTTTGATTTGCCTGTACGCGTGGCAGACTATTGAGAGGATCGGGAGATTTCTGATCCAATGGTTTACATCTTGGGGCAGAGATGCTAAAGTTCTTGTGTGTCACGTGGTGGGTCGAAACATCCGACCAACCGGATAGTAGGACAAGAGAACAAGTGGACCCGCCTTTGGTTAGAGGCGGACCTCGCCCTTCAAGCTCCATCTAATTGCTGCGCAGAGATCCTGGTGGCAGCTTTCAAAGACGTGGCTGACAGCACCAGTTTGGTGCCTTTCAACACAAGGTCTGGGGTCTAGATTCATGGTGGCTGAACGCTAGATGTGTCGTCACCAGCAGTTGCCCATTGTATTCACAAATGTGAATGGGTAGGACCTCCCTCGTCCCTCGAAAAGGAGGATAATTTTTTATGTAGGTAAGATAGGCAGCGCTACGGATACTGTGCACTCCGTACTCCGTAGGCTGAATGCAGGTACCAATTTGATCACGTTACCAACACTGAACTACGGCCAAAAATGGAACAATTAGTATCTGTTGCGAGGGCCTTGTACTCCGCAATATTGAAGCACAATCACGGATGTTGCCAGCAACAGGAAAGGTGGCAAGGCTTTGAGGAGGCTCTTCCGGAGTTGCTTTCCATTGCTAGAGGAAAGGAGTCTTTCAGGGTCTTCATGATTGGTCTCAAACTCTCAGGCTCTCAGGGGGTACCGAGGGAGATATTACGACAAGCTCATTATTGAAACAATCATTGACCAATTTTACACGTCGTACACCATACCAAAAGTAGTCATGCCCACTTTAACAGGGATGAGGATATCCGATGAAAATTATGATAACTTGGTCGCTGATCGATTGTGACGGTGGATGTGAAAGCGCTGAAGCCGGCTTCTAAGCGAAGTGGTTGATGCATTCTCTCTCTGGGCCTGGCTGGATGCTTGCAAGAAATCCCCCCGGCTTTGACGATGGCGTGCACCAGTCTCACCCCATGGCCAAAGTGGTCCATGGATGAGCAGAAACAAATCCGCGCTTCTGCAAGACTAAGCGACCTCATCACCGAGCTACTCCAGGTTTCGGTATAGCTGCTTGATAGAGGCACGCAACGGGACGGATCTAATGCAGCTCAGGCCCAGCAACGTTTCAGTTAGAGCCTCGCTTGGTGATGCGCCAGTATGCTCTGATACCTGATTCGGACTAGTCTCGCGGTAGCACGGCATGGCTGACTTTTTTAGTCGCGTGGTACGGCAGTTGGTTGGATAGAGCTTTCAATGAGATCCACAATACCCGCGCTACTAACACGATCCTCTAAACGGGCACGAATGGCCGACCCCGAAGCAGAATGCTTGCGAACTACCCCTCCCACCTTGAACTTGGCCAGGCTACGGAGAGGACGGAGTACTCGGTACCATGTTGTATCCTCAGGCCACAAGAGAGCTCTGGGTACCTCTGTAGGTACCTACTAAGGTATGGAGCACATAGTTTTGACCTCTATCATCTATCCACCTTGGTAGATTTGCTAGAGCATGAAGCACACATCATCATAATTAGTGCCGCGTACTATATTTGAGAATACTAGTCGTCCAACTTCACGATTGAGGCTAAGAGAAGAGCACGAAATCGGGAGTGCTGAGAAGGTACCCTCGTGGCTGTTGGTACTCCTTTCTTCGTATATGCTCCGTATCATTTGAAGTAAAACTTCGGCTGGGTGAGGTGATGACTCCCCATGGTACCCTGGTCTAAGGATCCGAACTGAGAAGCCTGCATTGAGAGGACTGCCAACTATCCGTGACGCAAGTTTTGGGAACCAGTATTTCCTGTTTGGTGAGTAAGATGGGGGACTCTCATACCCAGTACGGAGTACGCGTAGTGAGTGTACTCCGTAGATCATTGATCAGTGCCACTCTGTTTCTGTGGCTCAAAGTCCATCCGAAGATGAGATTTTTTGTCACATAGGTGGAATATAGTATAGTCGTACTCGGTGTTTGTTCAATCTCGGTGGTCGATACGCAAACAGGCTCGACTAGATGCCGTGGAAAAGCGTCTCTTTCAAACTTGAAACATATTGGTGGACGGCGGTTTCGCTAATAACCGATGGACCCTCACAGGTTGCAAAGTTCGGGCACCGGACCAGGAAACATGACCGAGCAGCCCTGGTTGGAGCCCAGGATAGGGACTCTGGAGGGGGCCAAGGAGGCTGTCGAAGCCCTGTGAGCACTGGAAGAAGCTCTGACCTGGGGACCATGGGGACCATTGGGACCATTGGAACTACTGGGACCACAGGGACCATTCCCCCAAGCGTAGTCTCGCCTATCTGCTACCCTTGTTCTTGGCTTTTCCCATTTTGCCCCTGCAATTTACTGCGATTCCCACGCCCATGCCCTTGGGCCTTCCTGAAGGGCCTGAAGCCTGTCAACCACGCCCCGCGCCTACGAGGAAGTGGTCCCCCTGGTGCGAGGTAGCTACTGAGTAGCTCCAGACTACTCCCTAGCGTTGGACGTCATTCAAGACAGGCTTACCTGGCTGGGCAGCGATCGCCCACCGAGACCCTTTTTCTCCTTCCACCTTCCAGGCTCTCCTGCGAGGACAAGCGTCCCGTTATCCGTGCTCGTATTTTGAGGATTGGGCGTTTCTTGCTACGTACAGGGAGCATCATGCTCCAGACTGAAAAACAATCACACTCAACGTAGAGTACGGAGTACGGGAGCACTAGTCAGAACTCCGTAGATAGACAGCTACCCAGTATTCGACCGCTCTTTCGTAGTTCACAGTATGTACTCCGTACACATTAGCCACCAGCCGGGTAGGCACACAGGCTTGGGTATTTCATAGGCTTGTGCGAGGGGATTGTGACACGCGAAAAGGTTCATGAGGCGACCCTATTTGGGCTGGGACTTTGTAACACGGCACTGGCATCGAGGATCGAGGAGAGCAGTTAGCAAGCAGTTCACAGTTAGGTTACAGCTAGCTCCCTCCTCGAACCAGGGAAAAAAGATCAGACTCGGACATCAAGAATAGGCTTTGTTGGTATTGTTGGGAATTGGACAGCTGGCTACAACTGAGTACTCCGTACCTACCGCCTACGGCCTGTTACGAGGCGCACACGGTGAATTTTGGATAGGTATCAGGTGTGGACAATATCAAATCAGGTGAGGTTGCATGTCTGTGCAGGTGGCCATGGAGCCATATTCGCCTGGCAGGACGGGACCATGCACCGATGTCGACGCCTACTCACTACGAAGTACTCGTACGCCGTCCAGCGTACGGAGTACGGAGTACCCAGGCTTAGCCAAGACGAGCGTTGACACGACTCGCTTAGGTCTCACTCGTGGGCGCTTTGAGCATCAGAGATTAATGTGGCCAGGCACGTTGTTGCCACGCTCATTGCTTCTAGATTGCTTCTGACTAGGAATGAGGGAGTTTGGAGTACGGGGTGTTCGAGACTGGCTTCTATTTTCAAATCTGACCATGTTCTCTCGACTCTCGAGTCTCGACACAGCTATTCCAGAGAACGAGTAGTCCGTAGTCTCTCGGAGTGCGGAGTGTGGTAGTGCCCTCGGTAGAGTGAGTAAAAGTCAAAGACTACTTACAGGTCACTAGCAGGTAGGCACCGAGGCCTATTGGAGCCCGCACAGGGAGAAACGGGATCGCTCGACAGGGACATGTTTAGCTTGGGATGTGATGTGATGGAGAGTCCAACTCCGTATTGCCTGCCAGCAGGACACTGAGCGATGGATGGACATTGGATAGATGGTCCACCCAGGATGACAGGATGGCAGGATGGCAGGATGGCTTCAAAGGCCGGGGATGATCGTCGAGCAAGGTCTGTGCGGTAAGACCAGAGAGTCGCCAAGGACGGCAGAGGGCCAAGATCGCTGATGGGCGCTCTTTCAACGATGCCCCAAACCGTTCATGGCTTGCAGGGAAACCACTCAACGAAGGGGGTGCTAAGGGCCACTAGGGACCACCAAGGACCACTCCTGAGGCCTTGGGCCCGTGTCCCAGCTGACGAGCGAGGGGGAGGTTTAAGCGAGGCATGCACCATTGATAGCCTAAACTGGAAAAAGCTTAGGCAGAGGCCCCAGAGGCGCAAGACGTCTAACCCCTCTGGCTCTGCGGCGCTAGGATGGGTGGCCCATGCCGATGGCTGCCTTCGGGGATCCCTAAGCCAGGGTGTTGGTGCCACGCTTGGACCGAGAGGGCTTAGTGACAGACGTCCCCTGGTAGGAACTGGAATCCGCGCAATGAGAGTGGGTCGTATTATTGAAATTGGTGCGTGGGTGCCCCCAAACCCACCCAAAAGTCCCAGTCTCGGTTACTCCCACGGGCTGGGTCAAGCCCCCGAACTGGCTTGGATTTCTGGGTCTGGGTCTGGGTCTGGGTCTGGGTCTGAGTCCTGGCACTGACAGAGGGGAATCTGGGATTTGGGGACTGGCACTGACATTGGGACCAGGCAAGCCCTCCTACTGGGGGGAGCCACTGGCACCCGGCAGTCCCAGGCCTTGGACGCTGGTGCCGCTGCTCTGTAGTTCGCCCACTCTTACGGGGTACGGCTGCTGCTGCTGCTGTTGGTGCGGATGGGAGGGACTGCACGCCTGCAAGCCTACTGCCTGCGAGGTACCAGTACTCGGTACTCGGTCCTCCTGCTCCTCCCCAAGTAATAGTGCAACTCTCGGTAGTGACGGGCAGCTTTGCCTTTCATCCTCTTCTTGGTCTTGTCATCCACCCTTTCTTCCCTTCCCTTCCCTTCCTCTCTTCCTCTATCTCACTGTCGCTACCCTTCAACGCCAGGGTATAGCACAGTTTGACTGTGGTCATTCCAGTATCCCATCCTCCCTATTGCTCTCTGATCAGTCAGAGTGTGATTTATCCCTCTTCCACACCCTCACGGCATCTTCCACCCTCAGCCAGGCCCACAGTTCAGTCTCCGCTGCAGATCCCTCTACCAAATCTACCAACTCTCCTCTACTGCATACTCGTACCAACGAAACAACAATAACAAAAACAAAAACAAAGCCCGTATTTCACCAATTGCATCACATCACCCATCCTATTGCTCCCCGCCATTTAAACAAACTTTGCTACCAAACCTGCGACTTTGGGACCAGCCTCACTTCCACGGACTTTCTCGCTCTATCCCAACCACTTGCGCCTCAACTAGCTTTTGGGAAACAAACCTGGGAAACTGACAAGTCCGCACCGTCGAACGTCTGAGTCACAAATTCATTCACAACGCTCCCCATCGATTGACCCAACCAGCATATAATTGAACCGGTGGTCCAATAGAATCATCTCCCGCCGCTGAGTCGACGGAAAATCCATCCATCTCCCTCTCCGCCTTGTATCCTTCCAGCATCGCCATATCCACATATCCCATATTCTTCTTGGGTAATTAGCTTTTTATACTGGGAGCTCGACTTCTGGAAAACTTCTGGACAAGTAAAATTGCTCGGACCCAAGCTTAAATCACTGGTTAGTTGCTCTTTTCCTTTGGTTCCTGGGATCATCTCCCCCAAACCCAGCTATAGCTCCTATCACAAGACTCACAATGCTTGTATTTCCATGGTCGAGGAATGGAACTGTTGAGACATCCACAACATCCAAGTTTTGCTCGTTCGAATCTTGCTGCCTGTGTTGTCCTCTTTCCCATACCGTATATATTCTCTCATCCCCTGTGTTGGAACCTGCGTCTCCCCTAGCACCCTCTCCGCGGGAATGCTGGTTTCCTTGGCCTTGATACCCCCATCGCACCTTTCTCTGTACTTTTGAAGATGGCTGACCAAGAATCAGGTCCTGGTGGCTCCTCGCCCAAACCAACACCCTCACTGGTCGACAAAGGCAAAGCTCCTGTCAGAAATCCAAGTCAACTTCCCAGTATCAGGGAGCTTGTTGGAGAACAGCTGATTCTACCAAAGCCAACTTCGCCTCCAGCTTTGCCAGAATTGTTCATTCCAGGGTGCACTCAGTTATTCCTAGACAACCTCCCAATCGTTCCATACGAAATTGTCGGAGTTTGGTACAATATGGTGCAGCCAGTGAATGAGACGAGATCCTCGCACACGCGATGGACGGTTGACCGTCGTGAGATCAGATATGAACTCGAGGTGGTGCAACAACCAGAGAAGGCAAGAGCTTGTGGTTCAGGCCCTCGATGTACGTGTGACCAATCCACCGGCATATACCATACTGATCACTTCTCTCTAGCATCAGCCGACCGTAGACCAGTTGACCCTCCACCTGTTGTTGAATTGAGGGTATTCGCAAATGACGTTGATGTCACCATGGTTTACGATGCGAGCTTCATGCTCTATGCCAGCTTGGAAATCTCCCGCCCCATAGCACATGGGAAGATGCATACACCCCAGGCCCCGCCAGTCTTGACAGGAGTTGCAGTCGCTAGTGCCGCCTACCTTGATCGTCCCAAGCCTGCTGCCTACTTCATTTTTCCAGACCTATCCGTCAGACATGAGGGATGGTACCGCTTGAAGTTTTCATTGTTTGAAGGCGTCAAGCATGAAGCAGATGCGGACATCGGCAAACCCTTCGTCCATATTCCTCCCAGCAACTCCAAATACTTGGAACCTGTGCGCCACGAGAGCATGTCCAATCGCATGGAGGTCCAATCAATTCCGTTCCAGGTTTTCAGTGCCAAGAAGTTCCCCGGCCTCAATATGAGCACTCCTCTTAGTAGATTGGTCGCCGAGCAGGGGTGTCGTGTCAGGATTCGACGAGAAATACGCCAAAGGAAGCGAACGACCAAGGGCGAACCAGACGCAGAGGATGCTCACGCCTCGTATCAAAATACACCTGTACCTTCCTATCGACCATTGGACCACTCGCGCTCCGCAAGCCGAAACAGCGCCGATCTCAAGTTTGAAGCTGATACTAGGAGAGCTTCTGTTGAAAGCATCTATCGCCAACCCATTGTTCCAAGTCGCCAGTCATCTATCACTGGCATGCCTTTGAGCAGCCCTGTCTTACCCCACCCTTCGCAACTTGTCAGCACCATGCCACCACCCCCACCAACATTCGCCCAAAACTCATTGCCTCGACCCGCTCCGGAAGGCTCGCCTCGTCAATCGCCGTACACTCCAACCCCCATGTCAGCACCAATGTCATTCCCACAGTCATCACCAATCCATGCGGAGCCATCAAGACCGAAATTCACCCCGGAGGCGGAGAATAACAGCCTCACACTTGCGCCTCTGAGAAACTTTCCCCGGCCGCTGTATGATCTGGCCGAGAGTCAACCAACCAAACGCTCTGCTAGCACTCGCAGCTATGATGCCGAATCGTCGCTCAAGGATCGCAAACGCCCTGACACTCGACCTCCTACCGCCCCACATGACTCTACGTACTGGCACCCTTATGGCTTGATTAGTCCTATGAATCAGCCGATCGAGGCGGACCCTGAACATGTAGATAGCACCAACGCCACCCGCTATGATCAGCCAATGAGCTACGAACGAGCCGATGGCACCACACAGAAGAAATGGGGTCGGTTTGAAGGTCGCTGATGCATGCTCATGCGACGATGACCCTCCTAAATTGTCAGTTTCTGGTGATTTATCTCTGATGACGACGATACCGACCTAGTATGAACATACCCCCTTCAGCAACTACTCATCCGCTTTCTTATTCGGTGTACGGTCGGTCTGCGAGGAGCTGGCGGCGAAACGGATGGGTTTTGGATTTTTTGAATTTTTTCCTGGTGTTTGGCTTCGCACCAACCAAGGCATTTTTAGGGCATGGGACAAACAGAACCATGAGTCCTTGTAGCACCTCTTTTGGTGCATGAGGCTATCTATTCACGAAGCCTCGACTCTCGTTCTATCATGTGGAATCAACTTGTCTCAGGTTTTGTTTAAACAGCTTCATCAGTGGCTGTGAATGTTGGAGTGAGTGTGTCGATGTCGACTCTGAGCGACGGAGACTAGATGAAGCAAGGACTCTGAAAGAGTTGGGCTGAAAAGGGGTAGAGAGACGCCGCACGCAAAATGGCTTTTTGAAACTTTCACTGTGAATCAATTCTAGGGTTTTGAATCTTTATCGGGACCTACATTTGCAGGGGCTTGGAAAGGAAGGGAAAACGGTTGAGGGAAATGGACGGGACAAGAGGGAAGGGGAGAAGCAAACCAAACCAATTGGTAGTAGACATACATACATACCGACACTGGTCCGCAGGGGGGGGGGGGGGGGGGGAGGGGGGTTA